>Ga0196970_1000021_pt1 | contig 309117 bp, 274 predicted proteins | sample S1v_513CmetaG_FD_148672 | JGI IMG/M metagenome (GOLD analysis project Ga0196970, IMG submission 148672) | Soil microbial communities from Anza Borrego desert, Southern California, United States - S1+v_5-13C | ecosystem: Environmental > Terrestrial > Soil > Desert | place: USA: California... | reverse complement strand
CCCTGCGCCTGCGGCGCACCGCGAAGCGGCGATGGGGCTTGACCGCGCCGCCGAGCCGATCCCAAACGCATCCATGCCAGATATGCCGAAAAAGGCCGCCCCCCCGACACACCGTCAAGCCTAAGCCTGACCTACTGACAGTCCTACTTTGCGCAAACCACTGACATTTCTATCCGGTTGCAACAATGTGGGGGACGGGTAGGTTCCGCAACGCGTTGAAGAACCTCTTCAACCGTCATTCCCGCAAAGGCGGGAATCCAGACTTGTGCCCGCCCTTGCACTGGAAACTCTGGATCCCGGCCTTCGCGGGGATGACGAAAAATCCTTGCAACTCCATAGGCTCAGCTAGGCTGCGGCCAGGATCGGGGGGCCGGCACTGCTGAACTCGCGTTTGCGGCGCCTCCCCCTCCCCTGTCGTTCCCCTTCGCCAGAGGCGGCGGGGTCGGGCGTCAGCCCATAATGTTCTCGCCCAGCGAGCGGCGCGGCATGTCCACACGCTGTTCGCGATCCTGCTTCGGCGGCTTGGTGATGCTGAAGCCGATCCCGGACAGCAGAAGGACGCCAAGCGAGGCGACCGTGACGATGTTGCAAAGCATGGTGACCAACCCTTTCCCTAACCTCTTGCGGCCACCCGACCGGGGTGGCCAGACCCTTATTTTGCGGTCTCCTGCGCAGTGGACGCGAGAACCCCGTCTTTTCTTCCGTCAGCTTTGCGGGGATGAAGGAAATTTAATCATCCGCGTTGCGGACTGCCTTTGTTTCCAACATCTTGCCAGCGTGGACTGTGCGGAGCGGTCACATAATCCCGCACCTGCGAACTGGCAATGGACGGGCTGCGGAAATCGGCGCAGCTCTGGTTAACAAAATTGTCATGGCAGAGCGGGGAAGTAGGTTTTCGGCCGGTCGGGGCAGCGTTCGGGAGAGGCGTTCAGACGGCGACCGTCCGGCCGGAGATGATGTGGTTCATGATGCAGGTCATCACCGGTTCTCCCCGCTGGTTGACCGTGGTGTAGGCCAGCCGCACGGTTCCGCGGTCACCGCGTCGCGACGGGATCGTCTCCACCACCTCCACCCGGACCCGGATGGTGTCGCCGGGGCGCACCGGCCGCAGCCAGCGCAACTCGTCCATGCCGGAGCCGCCCAGGCTGGTGCCGGTGATGATGCCGGTGTCGCGGATCAGGCGGAAGGTCAGCGACAGGGTGTGGAATCCGCTGGCGATCAGCCCCTGGAACGGCCCGTCGGCCGCAGCGACCGCATCCATATGGAAGGGCTGCGGGTCGAAGCGCAGGGCGAAATCCATGATCTGGCTGTCGGTGAGGGTCGCCCCTTCCGATTCGATCACGTCGCCGATGCGGAAATCCTCGAAATGGCGGCCGGGCATCGTCTCGTCTCTCCCATTGTCGTTGGTTTGGCTGGTCGTTGCCGGATTTTCGGCATGGCGGAAGACAGTAGACCGGCGAAGCAATCCGGCAAAGGTCCCGATTCCGGCGGCCAGGGCATAGATCGTCCGGCGTAAACCTTTGGCGTAATTCGCATTCCAGTCGTGATCGGGCATGTTCCCGGTCGGATTCCAGACCATCGACGGACGGATGTCACCGCACCCCACGCACAGCCTCTCCCAAAGCACCTCCCACGGCCCTTCCGCGCCATCGCCCTTCCGTTGCGTCGTGTTCTCGGTTGCCGGTCAAGCGCTGGCGCTGCCGGTTGAATCCGTGCGGCGCTTTCTGCCGTTGCCGCGGCTCGACCGCCTGCCCACCGCACCGCAGCCGGTCGAGGGGGTGTTCCGCTATCATGGGGAGGTCGTGCCGGTCCTGCGCCTGGGCGTTCTGCTGGATCTTGCGGCGGGTGGGGCGGCGGGCGGCGGGGAGACGGGGCTTTACGCCCCGCTGATCCTGATCACCTGGCAGGGGCGTCCGACCGCGCTGCTGGTCGATCAGGTCCATGGCGACGTGGCGCTGCCGGCGAAGGAGCGCTTGGCCTCCGACCCGTCGCTGTCCTTCAACGGCTGTGCGGCCGGCGCCTTCCCGGACCGGGCGACCGGGCGTGCCGGCACCGTGACGCTCCTCGACCCCGACCGGCTGCTGAGCGAGGCGGAGGGCCGGCTGCTCGACGCCTTCCGCGCGGCGGAGGAACGGCGGCTGGCCCGCTGGGACGGTGCGGCATGAATTCCGCCGCCACCGCAGCCGCGGCCATCGAGGCGATCCGCCGCGACCCCCATTTCCCGCGCCTGAAGGCGATGGTGATCGACGCCACCGGGCTCGCCTATTACGCCGACAAGGATTCCGCCTTCGCCGAGCGGATCAACCGCCGCCTGCCCTTCGGCCGGATCACGACCGTCGCCGGCTATCTGGCGGCCCTGGAGGCGCAGGGACCGGGCGGGCCGGAGTATCAGGGGCTGATCAACGAACTGGCGGTGGGGGAGACCTTCTTCTTCCGCTACATCGAGCAGTTCGACGCGTTGCGCGCCGTTGCCATTCCGGAGTGCATCCGCCGCAACCAGGCGACGCGGCTGCTGCGGATCTGGAGCGCGGGCTGTTCCATCGGGCCGGAAGCCTATACGATGGAAATCCTGCTGAAGCAGCATTTCGCCGACCAGTTGGAAGGCTGGCAGGTCCACATCGTCGGCACCGACATCAACGGCGCCTTCCTGGAACAGGCCCGCCGCGGCACCTATGGTGACTGGGCGGTCCGCGGCCTGTCGCCGGAGACGCTGGAGGCCTGCTTCGACCGCCAGGACAAGCTGTGGTCGGTGAAGCCGAAATACCGGCAATGGACCAGCTTCATGCCGTTCAATCTGGTGGAAGGATCGATCCCGTCCTATCCCCACGGCATCGGGCATTTCGACATCATCCTCTGCCGCAACGTCATGATCTATTTCGACGAGGCGACGCGGCACCGGCTGCTGGCGAACCTGCACGACGCGCTTTCCGACGCCGGATGGCTGGTGGTCGGCCATGCCGAGGCCGGACCGCAGATGAACGAACTGTTCATCCCGGTGTCGGTCCCCGGCGCCACGCTCTATCGCAAGCAGGGCGACCGGGCCGCCCCGGCGCCCGTCGCCACGCCGGGCCTCTCCCCGGTCGCACCGGTGCCGATGCCGGCCGTCAAGCCGCGGCGCACGGCAGCGGCCAAGCCCGCGACAAAGGCGGCGTCCAAGGCGCCGTCCAGGGCGGCTACGCCGCCCGCGGCACCGACCCCGCCGGATCAGTCGGAAACCAGCGAGCGCTCCTCCCTGCTGGAAGCCTGTCTGGCGCGGGTGGAGGCCAACCGGATGGACCCCGCGGCCCATTACCAGCTGGGGCTGGTCGAGGAGGAGCTTGGGGTCGGCGATCCGGTCGCGGCCTTCAAGCGGGCGCTGTATCTCGACCCGCGCTTCGTGCTGGCCGACTATCATCTGGCGCTGGCCTATTGGCGCCGTGGCCGGCTGGTCCCTGCGCAGCGCCATTTCCGCAACGCCCGCGAAGCGCTGGAGAGCCTTGCCGACGACGTGGCGGTGACGGAGGGCGGCGGACTGACCGTGCAGGAACTGCGCGGGATGCTCGACCTCTGGCTGACCGGTGAGGAGGGCTGATGGACCGGGATCCTTCCCCAGGCAGTTCCATCGACTGGCAGGAGGTGCGCGAGAGGCTGGCGCGCCGCAACGCCGTCCTGGCGCAGACCTTCGCCGGCCGCGGCCCCTGGGCCGACGCCGTGCTGGACCGCCGAGCCGAGGAACTCGCCGAACCGCCGCCCGCCTTCGACCGGGAGAGCGCCGGCATCCCCATGCTGGTCGCGCGCGGGGCCGAGACGCTGTACGGGCTGGAGCTGCGCCATCTCGGCCAGATCGTTCCGATGCCGCGGCTGGCCCGTGTGCCGGGGGCACCGCACGCCGTGCTGGGGGTGATCGCCGTCGCCGGCCGGGTGATGCGGCTGTTCGACGTCGACCGGCTGTGCGGGAGCGGTCCGGGCGCCGTGACCGAGGCGGAACAGCCCGGCTATGCCGTGGTCCTGCGCACCGGCAGCGGCCGTCCGGCGGCATTGCGGCTGAGGGAGGTGGAGCGGGTGGCCGACATCGTCCCGCCGCGCACCCCCGCCCCGGCGGAGGCCGGGCCGCTGGTCAGGGCGATCGCCGCGGACCGCATGGCAATCCTCGACATGGCGGCATTGCTCGACGCCGTGAAGACCTGAATCCTGCCGTCAAGAACGATCCACCTGCATTTTGAGCCGACCGGGGCTGGAGTCCGAGAATGAACATCAAAGTCGCGCACAAGCTGGTCCTGGGGTTCGGCGTGGTCTGCGTCCTGACCGCGCTGCTGGCGCTGTACCAGATGGCGCGCTTCTCCGACGCGCTGACCGTCATCATGGCGGTGTCCAGCTACGATACCGAGGCCGCCAGCCTGGTGACGGACGTCAGCAATCTGCAGGCGGAGCTGCGCAGCACGCGCGAGACGGCGCTGAACGCGGTGTCCATCGCCAACGCCGAAGGTCGGAACGGCGATATCCCGAACATCATGCTGCCGCTGCACCAGCAGTATGACGTGGTCGGAGCGAAGCTGCGCGACACGCTGGGCCGGCTGCGCGCACTGGTGGCGGAACGCTCCTCCTACAGCGTGACCGACAACCGCCGCAAGGGCTGGGTCGAGCTGGACACCGCGATCACCGAGATGAGCCGCGCCATCACCGCAGTGGGCGAGGAGGCGCGGACCATCTACACCATGCTCGAGCGCAATCAGGTGCCCGAGGCGCTGCAGCGCCGCCAGCGGGTGGACGAGCTGCGCAAGAACATGGAGGCGCGCATCGCCGCCGCCCAGACCGCCATCGACCATCTGACGGAGACCGGCCGCGGCGACATCCGGGCGATCTACAACTCGGCCATCCAGTCCTCGATCATCGCCCTGGTCGTCGTCTTCCTGATCGCGGTGGGGGTGGCCTATCTGATCGGCAGCTCCATCACCCGCCGGCTGGGCCGCGCCATCGATTTCGTCACCAGGATCGGCCACGGCGACCTGACGCAGGAGATCACCATCCCCGGCAAGGACGAGCTGGCCATCCTGGGCCAGCATCTGAACGAGATGGCCGGCCGGCTGAAGTCTATGGCCCGCACCACCCGCGAGACCGCCGAAAGCGTCCACGCCGCCACCGCCCAGATCCGCGCCTCGACCCAGCAGCAGTCGGCCAGCGTCGCCGAACAGCTGGCCGCGGTGGAGCAGACGACGGCCACCCTGTCGGAAATCACGGAATCGGGCGCCCAGATCAACCGCCGCGCCCAGGACGTCGCCCACGGCGCCCAGACGGTGGCGACCTCCAGCCATTCCGGCATGAAGGCGGTCGACGACACCATCCAGGCGATGGACGCCATCCGCGAGCAGGCCGAGGCGGTGGCCGAGAACATCGTCATGCTGTCGGAGCGCACCCAGGCGATCGGCGAGATCATCGTGACGGTGAACGACATCGCCGAGCGCTGCCACCTGCTGGCGCTGAACGCCGCCATCGAGGCGGCGGCGGCCGGCGAGCATGGCCGTACCTTCTCCATCGTGGCGGGCGAGATCAAGAGCCTGGCCGATCAGTCGAAGGAGGCGACCGCGCAGGTCCGCTCCAACCTGTCGGAGATCCAGCACGGCATCAACGCCTCGGTCATGCTGACGGAGGAGGCGGTGAAGCGCGTCGCCGCCGGCAAGCGCCAGACCGACGCCACCCAGTCCACCATCCGCACCATGGCGGAGAACATCCAGGAGAGCGTGCTGGCCTTCCAGCAGATCGTCGCCGGCACCAACCAGCAGCAGATCGGCCTGGAACAGGTGATCCAGGCGCTGCAGAACATCCGCGAGGCCAGCAGCCAGACCGCCGCCGGCACCCGCCAGCTGGAAGGCGCCGCTGGGAACCTGAACAACCTCGGCCAGGGTCTGGTCGAGGCAGTGCGGAACTACCGGGTGTGATGCGGGTGCTGTGGCTTTCCCACTCTCCCACGCCCGACTCTCCCTCTCCCCCCCGGGGAGAGGGTCGGGGTGAGGGGGATGCGTTGCGTGCCTACCCCAAGGATCACGCCACGCACCCCCCTCACCCTAACCCTCTCCCCGGGGGGGAGAGGGAATCTTTGGCTCGTCGGCGAGGATCCTGATGGACATCCGCCAGCGCCTGCTCGCCGCGTTCGAGCTCGAGCACAAAGATCATCTCGCGGTGATCCGCGCCGGGCTGCGCGAGGCCGAGGCGACCGGTGAGGCGCCGGACCTCGTCGATATCCACCGGCGCGCCCACAGCCTGAAGGGCGCCGCCCGCGCCGTCGACCTGCCGGAGGTGGAGGCGATCTCCCACCGGCTGGAGGCTGCCTTCATCGCGGTGCAGAAGGGCGACGCGGCGCTGGACGCGGCCGCCATCGCCGTGGTGCGCAGGTCGCTCGACGCCATCGAGGATCTGGTCGCCTGGTCGCTGCAGGGCGGCGAGGAGGTGGAGATCGCCGGCGTGCTGGCCGATCTCGACGGTCTGGCCGGTGGCCGGAACGGCGACACCCCGCCGCCCGCCCGAAGCACGGCCGCTTCGGCGGCACCGGCACGGGCGGAGCGGCGGACGCCGCGGCCGCGCGGGGAAGTGGTCGACGCCGAGTCCGCGGCGCTGGTCCGCATCGCGGCGCAAGGGCTGGAGCGGCTGTCGGAGACCGCCTCGGCCCTGCTGCCGGAGGTGGAGGCGCAGGCCGGGCTCGGCGAGGAATTGCGGGCGATGCGCCAGGAATGGCGGGCGCTGGACCGGGCATGGCGCCATCTGCGGGTGCAGATCGGGCGCGGCGCCCAGATGGACAAGGGTGCCGACGGGCTGGACGGGCACGGCGCCCTGCCCGCGCTGATGGCGTTCGAACGGCGCTTCCGCGCGCTGGGCGGGGCGTTGGATTCGGCGCACCGCAGCCATGACCGGCTGCTGTGGTCGATGCGGCGCTGGGGCGGCGGCTTCCAGCAGGACATGCGGCGCCTGCGCATGCTGCCGGCGGAAAACCAGTTGAGCGGTCTCGGCCGCATGGTGCGCGACATCAGCCGGGCCGAGGGCAAGGAGGTCGAGGTCGATGTGCGCGGGCTGGAGGTGGAGGCCGACCGCACCGTCCTGCAACGGTTGAAGGACCCGATCCTGCACATCGCCCGCAACGCCATCAGCCACGGCATCGAGACGCCGGCGGAACGGCTGGCGCTGGGCAAGCGGCCGGCGGCGCGCGTGACCATCGCCGCGTCGGTGGAGGGCTCGCGCCTGCGCCTGCGCATCGAGGATGACGGGCGCGGACTGGACCGCGGCGCGATCCTGCGCAAGGCGGCGGAGCGCGGGCTGATCGACGCCGACGAGCTGTCGTCGGGCGAGGAAATGCCGCTCGAACGGCTGACCGAATTCCTGTTCCATCCCGGCTTCTCCACCGCCGCCCGTACCACCGAACTGGCCGGGCGCGGCATGGGGCTGGCCATCGCCCGGCGGGAGGTGGAAAGGCTGCAGGGCAACCTGACCATCGCCGAGCGGCCGGACGGCGGCACCGCCGTCACCATCGAAGTGCCGCTGAGCCTGTTGAGCCAGCGGCTGGTCTTCGTCGCCGTGCAGGACCAGATCGTGGCAATCCCGTCGGCCGACGTGGTCCGGCTGCGCACCACCACCGCGGAATCCCTGTTCTCCGGCGTCGGCACCCCGATGATCCGCATCGGCGAGGAGGAAATCCCCGTCACCTCGCTGGCGGCGCTGCTGGGCATGGAGGCGCCGGTGGTGCCGAGCGCCGAACGGTCCTTGTCGCTGGTCGTCGTGCGGGCGGCGGACCGGCGGCTGGCGCTGGCGGTCGACCGCTTCGTCGCCACGCGCGAGACGGTGGTGACCGCGGCGGAAGAGACCGGTCTTGATTCCGGGCGCTATCTCGGCACCGTGCTGATGGACGATGGCGGCCCGGCGCTGGTGCTGAACATTCCCGGCCTGATGCCGCTGCCCGGCAGCGTCCTGCCCGCCCCGGCCCGCCCTGCGGAGGAGGCCACCCCTGCCCGTGCGCATATCCTGGTTGTCGATGACAGCATCACCACCCGCACGCTGGAAAAGAGCATCCTCGAAGCCCATGGTTATCGGGTGACGCTGTGCGTGGACGGGCGCGAGGCCCTGGAGCGCCTGTCGGAGGGGATGGAGGTTGGCCTGATCATCAGCGACGTCGAGATGCCGCGCATGGACGGTTTCGCCCTGTTGCAGGCGGTGAAGGCGGACAAGCGCCTGGCGGAGATCCCGGTGATCCTCGTCACCTCGCGCGCCAGCGACGAGGACCGCGAACGCGGCCTGCGGCTGGGCGCCGACGCCTACATCGTCAAGACGCGCTTCGACCAGAACGAGCTTCTGGCCGGCATCCGGCGGCTGCTGTGAGCGGGCCGGAGAAAGCGGGTTCCCGACGCATCCGTGTGCTGGTGGTCGAGGACAGCCCCGTCATCCAACAGCTTCTCAGCCACGTCATCGGCGCCGACCCGCGGCTGGAAGTGGCGGGCATCGCATCCAGCGGCGAACAGGCGTTGCGCATGATCGAGCGGGCGGCGCCCGACGTGGTGTCGCTCGACATCCGCCTGCCGGGTATCGACGGATTCGAGGTGACCAGCCGCATCATGCGGCAGAACCCGCTGCCGATCGTGGTGGTGGCCTCGGACGTGCGCGACCTCGACATTCCCATGCGGGCACTGCAGGCCGGCGCGCTGGCGGTGGTGGAGAAGCCGGGCAGCATGGCGCGCGCCGATTACCAGACGGTGGCGCACCATCTCTGCACCCAGCTGGTCATCATGAGCCAGGTGAAGGTGATCCGCCACCGCATCGCCGCGCGCTCCGCCCGCCCTGCCGGGAACGCGGCGCCGGACGCAGTTCCCGCCGATGCATCCGCCTATGGGCGGCTGCCCGAGGCGGCGGTGACGGCCGACGGACGCCTGCGGCGCTTCCGCGCCGTCGGGCTGGTGGCGTCCACCGGCGGCCCGGCGGCGCTGGCGCGCATCCTGAAGGATTTGCCGCCGGGTTTTCCGTTGCCGGTCTTCGTGGTCCAGCATATGGGCGCCCCCTTCATGGCCGGCTTCGCCAACTGGCTGGGCACCGTTTCCCCCCTGCCGGTGCGGCTGGGCGAAGCGGGGCTGGTCCCGCGGCCCGGCACCGTCTATGTGGCGCCCGGCGACCGCCACATGCTGGTGGAAGGCGGCACCATCCGCCTGTCCGGCGACCCGCTGGTCTGCGGCCAGCGCCCGTCCGGCGAGGAGTTGTTCCGGTCAATGGCGCGCGCCTATGGCGCGTCCGGAATCGGCGTGCTGCTGACCGGCATGGGCGAGGACGGCGCGCGGGGATTGGTGGACATGCATAAGGTTGGGGCATACACCATTGCCGAACACGCCTCCACGGCGGTGATCCACAGCATGCCCGGCACCGCGGTGCGGCTGGGCGGTGCGGTGGAGGAACTGCCTCTCGACCGGGTGGCCGGACGGCTGCTGCAACTGACCTCCGACGATAAGATGGCGTCATGAACGGACTCCGCACCTTGGTTGTCATGGGTTCCCAGACGCAGGGGCTTCTGCTGAAGCTGCTGCTTGAGGAACGCGGCGTGGAGACCGTCTGCGTCGATGGGGTGGAACCGGCCCTGGCCGAGATCGCCGGCAGGCCGCAGGATCTGCTGATCGTCGAGGGCGAGCTTGCCGGTCCGCAAGGGCTGGCGGAACTACGGGCGCGCAGCGATGCCGCCGTGCTGGTGCTCGGCCGCGGCGCGGGCGAGCATGACCCGTCCGACCCCAAGGCGGTGGTGGACGATGCCTGCGCCGTGCTGGAGCGGCGCAGCGCGCCGCCGACCGTGCCGGAGATCTTCCGCCGCGCCCGCATCCTGATCGTCGACGACAGCGCGACCTACCGCGAGTTCCTGCGCGCCGAGCTGGAGCAGGAAGGTTGCACCGTCACCGCCGCCCGCAATGCCGACGAGGCGGTGGCGGCGCTCTCCGGCGGCGGGCTGGACTGCGTCATCCTGGATTTGGTGATGCCGGGAACCAGCGGCACCCAGCTTTGCGAAAGATTCGACAGGTTCCGGCGCCAGCGCGGCCTGTTCTTCCAGATCGTCATCCTGACCAGCCAGGACGACGAAGAACAATTGATGATCAGCCTGAATGCCGGCGCCGATGATTTCGTTGGTAAGGCACAGGAGATGGATGTCCTGAAAGTCCGGTTGATGGCGCTTCTGCGCCGGAAATACTTCGTGGAGGACCATCTGATGCGGCTGCCGCGGCCTTCACCTTCCGCATAGGAGGGAGTAGAGCCATCGTGTGATTTCACAAGCAGGAAGGTCCGTTTATTCTCAGCCGGCTTCCCGAAACTGTCCGACGGTCGAGCCGGTGCCCATGGCGATCAGCCTCCAGCCCTTCCACGGGACCTCGATCCCCAAAGATACCGACGCGAAAGACACCGACGCGATGCCCCGATCCTCGGCCAACCCCATGTCACCGACCGATCAGCGTTACCGGGAGTGTCTGGACAACGCACGGCGCGTCTGCGCCGCGGGCACGGTCCCGACCATGCTGGTGATCGGCGGGCCGGAGATGGCCGCCGTCCGCTGCAACGAGCCGCTGGCCGCCCTGCTGAACCGCCCGCGCGCCGCCACCCGCGACGAGAGCGGCCCCAGCCTGCTGCCCGGCGGCTGGACGGCGGTGGCCGAGGCGCTGCGCACGCTCTATGTGGACGAAGGGGATCCCAAGGCGGCCGGCCGGCCCGAATCGTCGCTGCTGAGCCTGCCAACCGACCCGCCGCTGAGCCTGCGCGCCGCACCGCTGCTGGTTGACGGGCATGTGGTGGGGGTGCTGGCCTCGGCGACGCTGGACGGCGCCATGGCGCAGATGGCCGAAACCATGCGGGCGGAGGTGGCGCGCACCACCGCGGCGCGCTCCCGCTTCCTCGCCTCGGCCAGCCATGACCTGCGCCAGCCCTTCCAGGCGATGCGGCTGTTCCTGGACGCCCTGACCAGCCAGGTCGACGGCAACGCACGGGCCACCCGCACCGCCGGCATGCTGGCCAACGCCATGACGGCGGGCGAGCAGCTGCTGAACGCGCTGCTGGACATCTCCACGCTCGACGCCGGGACGGTGGAGCCCGACCTCCAGCCGGTGTCGGTTGATGCGCTGTTGCAGTCGCTGGCCGAGGAATTCCGCCCGCAGGCGGAGGAGAAGGGATTGCGCCTGCGCGTCCATGTGCCGGACGCGGCGGGCGGAGCGGTCACCCGCAGCGACCCGATCCTGCTGGGCCGCATCGTCCGCAACCTGCTGGCCAACGCCATCCGCTACACCCAGCGCGGCGGCATCCTGCTGGGCCTGCGCAAGCGCGACGGGCAGTGGCGGATCGAGGTGTGGGACACCGGCTTCGGCATCCCGCAGGACAAGCTGGACGTCATCTTCGACGAGTTCCACCAGCTGACGAACCCCAGCCGCGACCCCACGCGCGGCCTCGGCCTCGGCCTTGCCATCGTGCGCCGGCTGTCGGTGCTGCTGCAGGCGCCGATCGAGGTGCAGTCGCGGTCGGGGCGCGGGTCGGTCTTCGCCGTCACCGTGAACCGGTTGGAGGGGGAGGCGCCGGCCGGCGCGCCGACGGTCGGTGCTCACGCCGACGGCGGCACGTCCGGGGTGCCGCTCGACGGCATGCGCGTTTTGGTGGTGGACGACGACAGCATGGTGCTGTCCGGCCTGCTGCTGACGCTGGAAAGCTGGGGCTGCGCCTTCGTCTCCGCATCGAACATGCGCGAGGTGTTCGCGGCAGTCGACGGGCTGGAAGGACCGCCGGACGCCATCCTGACCGACCTCCGCCTGCCGGGGAAGGTGTCCGGCTTCGACGTGATCGACCGGGTGCGCAAGCTGTTCAAGACCGACATCCCGGCCGTGGTGTTGACCGGCGAGACGGCGCCCGAATCCCTGCTGGAGGGCCAGCGCCGCGGCTGCGCCTTCCTGCACAAGCCGCTGCACCCCGGCGAACTGCGCCGGGTTCTGGAAGAGGTGCGGCGGGACGGGAAGACGGCCTGCTAATCCCGCGGCGGACTCTGCATGTAGAGGACCAGCAACCGCACGAGGCTTTCCAGCGCGTCGGCATGGATGCGCTCATAGCCGTGCGAGGCGTCGATGCCGAAGCAGACCAGTGCGGTGCGAATGTCGTTGCCGGCCTCGATGGCGGACGCGCTGTCGCAGCGGTAATAGCGGAACACGTCGCGCTGGTGCGGGATGTTCTGCGCCTGGCATAAGGTCAGCAGCGAGTGGGTCAGCGCCATGTCGAAGGGACCGGTGCTATCGGCCATGGCGATGGTGACACCGTATTCGCTGCTGTTCTGGCCGGGGGCGGTGGTGCCGTTGTCGATGGTCACCATCTCCGCCACGTCCTGGTGCAGGATGGACGAGGCACCGGACCCGACCTCTTCGGAAATCGTGAACAGCAGGTGGCAGTCCACCGGCAGGGCGGCTCCGGCTTCCACCACCGCCTTGGCCGCGCCCAGCATCACCGCCACCCCCGCCTTGTCGTCGAGATGGCGGGAGACGATGAAGCCGTTCTCCAGGAACTCCGGCTGCGGATCGATGGCGACGAAATCGCCGATGTTGAAGCCGCGCTCCTCCAGGTCCCGCCGGTTCGCGACGGGGGCATCGACCCGCAGTTCCACCTGCTGCCAGTTGACCGGCTGGGTATCGACCTCCTTGTTGAAGGTATGGCCCGACGCTTTCAGCGGCAGGATGGTGCCGCGCCAGGGGCCGCGGTCGGTCAGGATGGTGCAGCGCGCGCCCTCGGCGAAGCGGGACGACCAGTGGCCGATGGGCACCAGTTCCATCCGGCCATTGTCCTTCAGCATCTTCACCTGGGCGCCCAGCGTATCGACATGGGCGACCAGCGCCCGGTCCGGGCTGCCCCGCACACCCTTCAGGTCGGCGCGGATGGCGCCGCGCCGGGTCAGCTCATAGGGGATGCCCATCCGCTCCAGTTCCGCGCAGCACAGCCGGACCACGTCGGTGGTGTAGCCGGTCGGGCTGGGCGTGGTCAGCAGCCGGTAGAGGATGTCGGTGACATAGCCCATGTCTATGGGCAGCGGCACGGCCATGATTCGATTTTCCTCCTGCTGAGGACAAGGAATGTGCGGCGCTTGCCCCCTCCCTAACCCTCCCCCGCTCCGCGGGAGAGGGGACTGCCGCCGCTCCTTTGCATTACTCCTACAAGCGTCCTGCCCCCTCTCCCTCCAAGAGGGGGAGGGATGGGGAGGGGGCAACCGCCGCGACAATCCCCCTCAGAACACCCCCCGCGTCTGTGGAAACAGCAGATCGACGAAGCGTTCCGCCGTCGGCTGAGGCTCGTGGTTGGCAAGTCCCGGACGCTCATTCGCCTCGATGAAGACGTAGCCCGGCCGGTCCGGCGCCTCCACCAGCAGGTCGAAGCCGACGACCGGGATGTCCAGCGCGCGGGCGGCGACCGTCGCGACCTCCACCAGTTCGGGGTGCAGGCTGTCGGTCACGTCGTGGATGGTGCCGCCGGTGTGCAGGTTGGCGGTCTTGCGCACAGGCAGCACCTCCCCCGCCGGAAGCACGTCGTCCAGCGTGCGGCCGGCGGCGGCGAGGCAGCGCTCGGTCTCGGCATCCATCGGGATGTGGCTCTCCCCGCCGGTGGCGGCGGCGCGGCGGCGGCTCTGCGCCTCGATCAGTTCGCGGACGCTGTGGGTGCCGTCGCCCATCACCTCGGCCGGGCGGCGCACCGCGGCGGCGACCACCTTCTTGTCGATGACGACGATGCGCAGATCCTGCCCTTCGCAGAACTGTTCCAGCAGCACCGTGTCGCAATGCTGGCGGGCCGACGCAATGGCGCGCTCCATCGTCTCGGCGTCGCGGACATCCACGGTGATGCCGCGGCCCTGCTCGCCACGGGCAGGCTTCACCACGATGCGGCCGTGCGTCTCCAGGAAGGCGGCGTTCTCCGCCGGCTCCCCCGCCACCGCCTGGGCGGGGACGTTCAGGCAGGCCCGCTCCAGCACGCGCCGGGTCACCGCCTTGTCGTCGCAGCGGCTCATGGCGACGGCGGTGGTCAGTTCGCTGAGGGATTCGCGGCAGACCACGCTGCGCCCGCCCCAAGTCAGGCAGAAATAGCCGGCCTCCGCGTCCAGCACGTCGACGCCGATGCCGCGCCGCCGCGCCTCGTTGACGATGATGGTGGCATAGGGGTTCAGCCGCTCGCCGGGCTGCGGGCCGGTGAACAGCCGCTCGTTGATCGGGTTCTTCGTTTTCAAGGCGAAGGCCGGGATGCGGCGGAAATTCAGCTTCTCATACAACGCGATGGCGTTCTCGTTGTCGTGCAGCACCGACAGGTCGAGGAAGGCGCGGCCGCGTGCCTGGACATGCTCCGCCACGGTGCGGACCAGCGTCTCGCCGATGCCCGGAAATGACGCCTGCGGATCGACCGCGAGGCACCACAGTGAGCTGCCGTTCTCCGGATCGGCGAAGGCATGGCCATGGTCCACCGCCGTCACCGAACCGATCACCTCGCCGGTGGCGTCGTCGCAGGCGACGAAATGGGTCAGCACCCGGCTGTTGCGCGTCGCCACCAGGAAGGAGGAGGAGACCGGGACCATCCGCCGCCGGGCATAGATGCGCTGCACCCCCTCCGCATCCTCGCGCGTGCGCAGGCGGCGGACGCTGTAGCCCTTGGGCCGGCGCCGCGACGGGCGGTAGTCGGTCAGCCAAAGCCGGAAGGTGTGGGAGGGGTCGAGGAACAGCTCCTGCGGGGCGCGGGACAGGGCGACATGCGGGTCCTGCAGGTAGAAGACGATGTCGCGGGTCCCCGGCGCCTCCTGCCGGAGGGTTTCGATCATGCGGTCGAGATCGTCGAAGGTGTGGGCAAAGATCAGCCGGCCCCATCCGCAATCGACCACCACGTCGGCGCGCGGCGCCTCGGCCTCCGCCTTCTGCCCGGCCCCCTGTCCGGACACTGGCGGGCGGCCTGTGTAGCGCCGGGTGTGGCGCAGGCTGGCGCTGGCGGCGCGCTCCAGCCGGTGCGGTTTCACGCGGGCATAGCTCATGGGGTCCCCCTGATCGTCGGATGCGGCTCCACACTCGGGAAACGCCCCGGGGCGCGGATCGGTCCCGCGCCCGGACGCCCCGGCGGAGCGATTGTTGGTATGGAATGGCCGGATGGGCCGTCAGAAACCCTGTTCCTGGAACCAGAATTCCAGCAGCGCGACCTGCCACAGCTTCGACCCGCGCAGCGGCGTGATGTGGCGCTCCGGGTCGGCCAGCAGCCGGTCCAGGTAGTCGCGCCGGAACAGGCCGCGCTCGCGTGCCGCCGGAGCGTCAAGCACGTCGCGCACCAGTTCCAGGAAGGGGCCGCGCAGGTATTTCAGCGCCGGCACCGGGAAATAGCCCTTCGGCCGGTCGATCACCTCGGCCGGGACGACGCGGCGTGCCGCCTCCTTCAGGACGTATTTGCCGCCTTCGGCCAGCTTCATTTCGGCAGGAATCCGGGCGGCAAGCTCCACCAGCTCGTAATCGAGGAAGGGGACGCGCGCTTCCAGCCCGGCGGCCATCGTCATGTTGTCGACCCGCTTCACCGGATCGTCCACCAGCATCACCGTGGTGTCGAGCCGCAGCGCCTTGTCCACCGCCCGCTCGGCGCCGGGCATGGCGAACTGCCGCTCCAGCCAGCGGCGGGAATGGTCCTCGCCGAGGAAGCGGGGGTCGAGCGCGTCGGCCATCCCCGCATGGTCGCGGTCGAAGAAGACGCGGGCGTAGTCGCCGACGGCGTCCTTGCTGTCCAGCAGCGGCGGGTACCAGTGATAGCCGCCGAAGACCTCGTCGGCGCCCTGCCCCGACTGCACCACCTTCACCTGTTTCGCCACCTCCTGGGACAGCAGGAAGAAGCCGATGTTGTCGTGGCTGACCATCGGCTCCGACATCGCGCGCACGCAGTCGCGCAATTCAGGCAGGGCGCGGGCGGAATCGACGAAGATGCGGTTGTGGTCGGTGCCGAAATGCTTGGCGACGATATCGGAATACTGGAATTCGTCGCCGCGCTCGTCCCCCACCGTCTCGAAACCGATGGAGAAGGTCTTCAGCCCGCTCTGCCCGTTCTCGGCCAGCAGCGCGGTGATCAGCGAGCTGTCCAGCCCGCCCGACAGCAGCACGCCGACCGGCACGTCGGCGACCAGCCGGCGGCGCACGGCGCGGGTCAGCGTCTCCAGCACCAGCTCGCGCCAGTCGGCGAATTCGCGGCCCTCGTCGCCGGCCTGCGGCCCGAAATTCAGCGACCAATAGGTGGTCTCGCGCCGGGTGCCGTCCGGCTCGACGATCAGGGTGGTGGCGGGGGGCAGCTTGCGCACGCCCTTCAGGATGGTGTGCGGCGCCGGGACGACTGCGTGGAAGCTCATGTAATGGTGCAGCGCCACCGGGTCGATGTCGGTGTCGATGCCACCGGAGGCGACCAGGGCCGGAAGCGAGGAGGCGAAGCGCAGACCGCCCGGAATGTCGGCGAGGTAGAGCGGCTTGATGCCCAGCCGGTCGCGGCCCAGCACGACGCGGCCGCTGTCGCGCTCGTGGATGGCGAAGGCGAACATGCCGTTCATGCGCTTGACGAAATCGGGCCCCCAGGCGTGATAGGCCTTGATCAGAACCTCGGTGTCGCCGTCGGAGAAGAAGCTGTAGCCGAGCCCGGCCAACTCCTCGCGCAGTTCGCGGTGGTTGTAGATGCAGCCGTTGAAGACGATGGCGAGGCCGAGGGCTGAGTCCACCATCGGCTGCTGCGATGCCTCGCTGAGGTCGATGATCTTCAGCCGGCGATGGCCGAAGGCGACGCGGCCATGGGCGAACAGGCCATGGCCGTCCGGCCCGCGCGCCGCAAGCCGGTCGCACATGGCCTGGACCGCCGCCGTGCTGGCCGCCTCGCCGGTTTTGAAACGTATCTCGCCACTCAGTCCGCACATCGGCTGTCGAGCCTCCTCGTTGGTTCAGGACGAAGGGGCGCTCGACCCGCAACAAGGGCCAAACACCGGGGGCGCCGGCTGCGGAATGCGGCCGCCACCCGTTGGGAGCGATCAAGGATGCCGGCCCTTCTCCCGCTCGATGCACCACCGGCACCCGCGCGGCATAACGGTTGGCAGCGCCCAAGGTTCCCGGGTGGCGGGCGTTTTGGGGGATGGCTTCCCCTCAGAGCTTGAAGAAATTGCGCAGGCGGGCCAGGAGGGCTTGGGATTCCACCGGCGGGGGCGGGGCGACGCCCTGCTGCCGGTTGCGTTCGGCGGTGTTGCGGGTCTGGCGGTCGGCCATCAGGTCGGCCAGCCGCTCCGCCAACTGCGGGCGCTGGCGCAGCACCGGGTCGAGATGGCTGCGCGCCAACTCGTACACCACAGCGTCGGTGCAGGCGACCACCGAGGCGCTGCGCGGCTGGCCGGTCAGCAGCGACATCTCGCCGAACAGGTCGCCCGGCCGCAGGCGGGTCAGGTGGATCACGCCGGGATGCTGGTCGCCATTTGGATTGATGGAGGCGGCATCGGTGGAGGCGGGCGCGGCGGCCTGGACGTCGAACACCCCTTCCGCAATGACGAAGAGCGACTCGCCGGCCTCGCCCTGCCGGACGGCGGCGGTGCCGGCGGGGAGGTAAAGCTCGCGCATGGCCTGGGCCAGCGCTCCGATTTCCTCGTCATCGAAGGCGTCGAACAACTCCAGTTGGCGCAGCAGGCTGTGCCGCAAGGTGTCGGTGCCGGGCTGGGCGGGCTGGCGCCGGCGGGCCTCCTGCTTGGGGCGCGCGGGCTCGATCCCGGCGCGGGCGAGGTTGGCCAGTGCCCCGGTCAACACGGCGTCGCGCACCAGCGACACGCGCCCGCCGTCGTCGGTCCAGAAGCGGGCCTGATAGGAGATGCCGTTGGGCGTCACCGCCTCGACGATCACATCCGGCCGCGGGGTGGGCAGAACGCCGTCGGCGCAGAGCATGGCGGACAGCAGGATGCGCTTTCCCCGCTCCACCGGCACCTCATGGTCCAGCAGGATCGGTACGGTGGCGCGGAAGGCGGGGTTGGGACGGCTGAAATTGACGAAGCGGCTGCCGGCGACCATGCCGTTCGGCACGATGACGGCGGTGCCGTCGCCGGCGATCAGGCGGGTGGCGCGCCAGTTGATCTCGTCCACCCGACCGGCCACGCCGGGCGACAGCTCCAGCCAGTCGCCGATGCGATAAGGGTGCTCGATGTTCAGCGCGATGCCGGCGAAGATGTCGGCGATCATGTTGCGCAACGCGAAGCCCAGCACGGCGATGGCGACGCCGGAAGTCGCCAGCAGGCCGGTAACCGGCTGTTCCAGCACGAAGGCCAGGATCGCCAGCACCGCGACGCCATAAACGAAGAAGCGCAGCAGGTCGGCCAGCAGCCGCGGGATGCGCGGCGGCCGGGGCATGCCGTCCAGGCCGGTGCCGCCATTGCCGGCCGCCAGCAGGTCGATCAGGCGCGCGCCGCCCCAGGCTGCAACGAGCCACGCGGCCGATGCGACCACGATGTCGAATCCGGTGCTGAGCGACCGGCCGACGACCGGCTCCAGATGGCCGTGCAGCCAGGGTTTGGCTGCGACCAGGGCGGCCAGCAGGGCAAGCAGCAGGGCGGGAATGGACAGACGCCGCAAGGCGTTCATCGGACGGGGTTCTCCTCGGCGACCGGCCACCCTTGGCCGGGCGAGGTGCGACGATGGCACAAACACGCGCCACCCCGTCAAGCGGTCAATTGTTTCAGAGACTTGTGTATTCAGACACTGACCGGCTGCCGGACCGGTCGGGACAGCCCCATCACGAAGTCGCCGATCACCGGGTCCGCCCCCGCGACCTTGCCGGCGAAGGCATAGGCGCGGCACAGCACGGCGAGTGCGGTTTCCGGATCGCAACTCCTGCGTCGGAACGCCTGGGGGTCGCGCAGGGGGGCGAATTCGCCGTCCCAGAAATCCGGGTCGTCCAACGGCCCGAAGTTCATCGCCCAGAATCCGAAGGAACGCTCCGGCTGTTCCCAGCGGCCGAGCACGGCGAGGTTGCGGTGCCGCGTGTCGCTGGAGATGCTGGCGAACAAGGTGCCGACGGCGTCCGCCTCCCCTTCCAGCACCTGAAGGAAGGTGCCTTCATGCTCGATCAGGAATCCGGTGACACCCAGACGCCGGTTGTTTGAAGAGCTTCGTACACAAATGTCCGCCAATGCCGAGAAGGGCAGCAAAGCGACGGCATCGCTGCGATAGAGAAGAGTGAGCATCGGTTTCCTCCACCTCTTACCCCCCTTGAGGTAATAATGGTGAGGAAACCGACAATCAGTAACCCTTTCTTTCGTCGATGCGGTGTCGCACCCGGCGGACATATCCGGGATGGCAGTGAGACGGATTGCCGCTGCACGGATGTCGGGACACCAGCGGCCCGTCGGATGACGCTCAGTTTTCTTCGGCCGCCATTCCCGCGAAGGCGGGAATCCAGACTCAGCAAGGACCTGCACTGGAAACCCTGGATCCCCGCCTTCGCGGGGTGACGGCCGAAGGAGCGGCAATCGAACCCTGCCATCTCTCAACCCATTCCCTCCCTTTTGCCGATTGCGAACCTGCGCCCCTCAGATGATCTCCCGCGCGCGGTCCTTGAACACCGTGGCGGCGATCTTCAGCGCGTCGGGGGTGCCGCGGGCCAGCGCCTCGGCGAAATGGGCGGCCTGCTTGGCCTTCACCTTGGGCGGCATCGGCGGCTCGTTGGTGTCCACCAGGCAATCGACCACCACCGGGCCGGGATGGGCCAGTGCCGCGTCCAGGATGGCGCCGCAGTCCTTGGGGTCGCGGATGGTGAAGCCCTTGCCGCCGCAGGCCTCCGCCACCTTGGCGAAGTCGATGGGGTGCAGGTCGCACACATATTCTGGATTGCCCAGCATCACCATCTGCTCCCACTTGATCTGGCCGAGCGAGCTGTTGTTGTTGATGATGACCTTGACCGGCAGGTTGTACTTTACCGCCGTCACGAAATCGGCCATCAGCATCGAGAAACCGCCGTCGCCGACATAGGCGATGACCTGCCGGTCCGGGTAGGCGATCTGCGCGGCGATGGCATAGGGCAGCCCCGGCGCCATGGTGGCGAGATTGCCGGACAGCGAATGCATCTGGCCGCGCTTCACCGGGATCTGCCGCGCCCACCATGTGGCGATGGTGCCGCTGTCGCAGGCGACGATGGCGGTGTCGGTCAGCCGCTTGCCCAGTTCCCATGCCGCCACCTGCGGCTTCATCGGAATGTCCTGGCGGGTGCCGCGCTCCTCCGTCAGGCGCATCCACTCCGCCTTGCCGGCCTGCGCCTGCTGCAGGAAGCTGCGGTCCTCGTGCGGCTGCACCCGCTCGGTCAGAATATCGAGCGCCAGCCGGCAATCGCCGACCAGCCCGGCCTCCACCGGATAGCGCAGGCCGATCCGGGCGGCGTCGATGTCGATCTGGATGCCGCGGGCCTGATCCGGCTTCGGGTAATATTCGATGTAGGGGAAGGTGGATCCCGCGATCAGCAGCGTGTCGCAGGTCTCCAGCGCGGTCTGCGACGGTTCGGTGCCCAGCAGCCCGACCGACCCGGTGGTGTAGGGGCTGTCGTCCGGCACCGCCGCCTTGCCCAGCAGCGCCTTGACGATCACCGCCCCGGTCTTCTCCGCCAGCCGTTCCAGCTGGTCGCCGGCCTTGAGCGCGCCCTGGCCGGCCAGGATGACGATGCGCTTGCCGGCGTCCATGATCTCCACCGCCCGGCGCATCTCCGCCTCCGACGGGACCGGCAGTTCGGGGGCGAACAGGGCGGTGTTGTGGCCCTTGACGTTGCGGGGCGCCCGCATGTCGTCGCCGGCCGCCTGATCCTGCAGATCGACGGGGATGGTGATGTGGGCGACGCCGCGATGGGCCAGCGCCGTGCGGCAGGCCAGCGTCGCGATGTTGCGGACATGGGCGGCGCCCATGATGCGCTGGTTGAAGACCGACACGTCCTGGAAGACCTTGTCCAGTTCCACGTCCTGCTGGGTGTGGGTGCCGACGAGGTCGTGATATTGCAGCCCGGTGATCGCCAGCACCGGCTGGTGGTCCAGCTTGGCGTCGTAGAGGCCGTTCAGCAGATGCAGCCCGCCGGGGCCGGAGGTGGCGAGGCAGACGCCGAGCTTCCCGGTGAACTTGGCATAGCCGCAGGCGGCGAAGGCGGCGGCTTCCTCGTGCCGGACCTGGATGAAGCGGATCTCGTCCTTGCGCTGGCGCAGCGCCTCCACCACGCCGTTGATGCCGTCGCCGGGAATGCCGAAGATGGTGTCCACCCCCCAATCCACCAGGACGTCCACCAGGATGTCGGCTGCCGTGCGTGCCATGGGTCCTCTCCCTTGCCGGATCGTGTCGCGTTCGTCTTGAGCCCAGCAACAGGAGGCCCATGGGGCGGTTCCCTCAACGGCAGGTGCTGAAGACGCCCATGTCCAGGTGGAAGTGGTTGCGGTGGGCCTCGTTGTAGTCCGGGCCCAGCACCACGTCGAAGAAGCGGCAGGCGCCGTCGCGCACGTCGCGCAGGAACGCGGCCTTCCGTGCGTCGCCGGTCTTCTTCCAGTCGTTCAGAACGCTGATCCGCGTGCCGTCGGCCAGAACGAAGCCGCCGAGATCGATGGCGTTGGCGCCGGCATGTTCGCTGCGCCGCCCCTCCGCCCGACCATAGACGTTGCGGCAGGCATAGGTGCCGAGATGCTCGACGCGCGCCACCTTCTGGCCGAAATGCGTTTGCGCCGCCGGCTGCAGGGCGTGCGTCTCGAACAGGGTCCAGGCGGCGGCGAGGCCGCAGGTGGCGATGAAGCCGCTGCTGAAGGTGATGTCCGTGCGCGACACCCGCACCACCCCCTGCAAGGCGCAGTTCTCGTCGGATGGGCGGTCGGGCATGGGAGTGAAACGCAGGTTCGTGTTGCCCAGCGCTGCCCGGCACAGCTCCGGATCGCGCTCCAGCCGCGACAGCTTGAATCCGGTCAGCCAGTCCGGCTCCGCCCGCAGGTCGAGCGGAGCCCAGGGGTCGTAGCGGGGCGGCACGACGATCAGCCCGCCCCACACCCCGGCCGTCGCCCCGGCCAGCGCCAGCAGGACCAGCAGCGCCAGCCATCGCAGCAGCCTTGCCATCATGGGCCGTCTAGCGGTCCAGCAGACCGTGGCGCCGGTGCCAGTCCTCCAGCGATTCTTCCGGATATTGGTCGAACCGGACGTCGGTCGGGCCACTGGGCACCTCCACCCAGGGCGCCTTGAAGTCCAGCATGATATGCGCCCGCTCCGGCGGGGTCGGCAACGGCGTGTCGATGGCCGAGGCGAAGGGGTGGACCAGTTCCGGCCAAGCCGGATCCTCCGCCCACAGCGCGGTGCCGCAATGCTTGCAGAAATGGCGGTGCGACGGGCCGAGATGGGTTTGCCCCGGATGGTCGGGATCGTCGATGGGCGCGCGCCACATCTCAACGGCCTCGCGTCCCTCCACCTCCAGCGTGTCGGCATCGCCGCCCAGGTTGATGGCGTAACCGCCGCCGCCGGCGCTCTTGCGGCAGATCGTGCAGTAGCAGTGCATGTAGGGCACCGGCGTCGGCGAGTTCAGCGTGAAGCGGACGGCACCGCAGCGGCAGGAACCGGAGAGTTTCATGGCAGGGGTCTCCGCGATGGGGTGGCGCCGGCAGCGGGCGCCGCACTCCGCACCAGATGGGACCGCGAACGCCGTTTGCCACCATCACCGCCGAGGGAACGCAGCGGAAGGGCGGCTGTTACCCCCGCAAGCCAAGACGCGCCGCCGCACCCCCGCGGCCGGCGGCGCACCCCCCTGCCAGCAGTCGGAGCGGTCATGTCCCAGCCAACAGGTCCAGCGCCCCAGGGCCATGCCCACACGCAGCCGGCACCGCCGCCGGAAGCGATGCCCCCTGAAGAGATGGAAGTCACCCTGACCCTCAACGGCGGCCGCAGGACGCTGCATGTCGCCCCCTGGACCAGCCTGCTCGACGCGTTGCGCCTGCATCTCGACCTGACCGGCACCAAGAAGGGCTGCGACCATGGGCAGTGCGGCGCCTGCACCGTGCTGGTCGACGGACGGCGCATCAACTCCTGCCTGACGCTGGCCGTGATGATGGAGGGGCGGAGCGTCACCACCATCGAGGGGCTGGCCAGCGGCGACACGCTCCATCCGCTGCAGGAGGCCTTTGTCGAACATGACGCCTTCCAGTGCGGCTATTGCACGCCGGGGCAGATCTGCTCCGCCGTCGGCATGCTGGAGGAAGGCCACGCCAGGACCGACGACGACATCCGCGAGCTGATGAGCGGCAACCTGTGCCGCTGCGGCGCCTATCCCAACATCGTCGCGGCGATCCGGCAGGTGATGGATGGGCAATCGAAGGATGGAGGCAAGCCATGAGGGCCTTCTCCTACCACCGCCCCGACAGCGTCGATGCGGCGCTGCGCGGCGTTTCGGGCCAGTCCGGCACGACGACCGAGGCGGCGGTGAAGTTCGTCGCCGGCGGCACCAACCTGCTGGATTTGATGAAGGCCGACGTGATGCGGCCGGAACGGCTGGTCGACATTTCGCGCCTCGGCCTCGACCGCATCGAGGAGACGGAAAGCGGAGGGCTGCGGCTCGGCGCGCTCGCCCGCAATTCGGACACCGCCTATGACGAGCGGGTGCAGGCCCGTTATCCGATGCTGTCCAAAGCGATCCTGGCCGGGGCCTCGGCGCAGCTGCGCAACATGGCGACCAACGGCGGCAACCTGCTGCAGCGGACGCGCTGCTATTACTTCTACGACACCGGCACCCCCTGCAACAAACGGGAGCCGGGGACCGGCTGCGGCGCGCTGACCGGCGTCAACCGCATCCACGCCATCCTGGGCGCCAGCGACCACTGCATCGCCACCCACCCGTCCGACATGTGCGTCGCCCTGGCGGCGCTGGAGGCAGTGGTGCGCGTCAGCGGCCCGAAGGGGGAACGCACAATCCCCTTCGCCGAGTTCCACCGCCTGCCCGGCGACACCCCGCACATCGACAGCACTCTGGCCGCCGACGAGCTGATCACCGCCATCGACCTGCCGGTGGAGGGATTCGCCAAGCATTCCACCTACCTGAAGGTGCGCGACCGCGCCTCCTACGCCTTCGCCCTGGTGTCGGTGGCGGCGGCGCTGGAGATGGATGGGCAGACGATCCGCACCGCCCGGCTGGCGCTGGGCGGCGTCGCCCACAAGCCCTGGCGCGATCCGGCGGCCGAAGCCGAACTGGCCGGCAAGCCGGCCTCGCTGGAGAATTTCCGCGAGGCGGCGCGCGTGCTTCTGCGCGACGCCAAGGGCCATTCCCACAACGCCTTCAAGATCGGACTTGCCGAGCGCGCCATCGTCCGGGCGCTGGCCGAAGCCGCCGGAGTGGAGCATCCATGATCGCCAAACCGAGCATCCCCGATCCGCTGGACAATCCCGGCGCCCAGATCGGCAAGCCCGTCAACCGCGTCGACGGCCGGCTGAAGGTGACCGGCGGCGCCAAATACGCCGCGGAGTTCAACACGCCCGGCCTCGCCCACGGCTATATCCTGTCGAGCGCCATCGCCCGCGGGCGCATCCTGAGCATGGATACCTCAAAGGCGCTGGTCCTGCCCGGCGTCTTCCAAGTCTTCACGCACGAGAACCGGCCGAGCTTGCCCTGGTTCGACCGCAAGTGGAAGGATGACGACGCGCCCAAGGGATCGCCCTTCCGCCCGCTCTACGACGCGACGATCCACCATTCGCTCCAGCCCATCGCCCTGGTGGTGGCGGAGAGCTTCGAACTGGCGCGCTATGCCGCCCGGCTGATCCATGTCGTCTATGAGGCCGACGAGCACCAGACCGACCTGCACGCGGCGCAGGCCAAGGCCTTCACCCCCGGCAAGGACAAGGGCGGGTTCCAGCCGCCGCCGAAGCCGCGCGGCGATGCCGACCGCGCGCTGGCCGAGGCGGAGGTCAGCATCGACCTGCATTTCACCCAGGCGGTCGAGCACCACAACCCGATGGAGATGCACGCCTCCACCGTCATCCACCACAATGACGGCACGCTGACCGTCCATGACAAGACCCAGGGACCGCTGAACACCCAGACCTATGTCTGCAACGTCTTCAACCTGTCCAAGGACGCGGTGCGGGTGATCTCGCCCTTCGTCGGCGGCGCCTTCGGCTCCGGCCTCAGGCCGCAGCACCAGCTGTTCATGGCCGTGCTGGCGGCGACCACGCTGAAGCGCTCGGTGCGGGTGGAGCTGTCGCGGCCGCAGATGTTCAGCTTCGGCCACCGCCCCGAAACGCTGCAGCGCGTGGCGCTGGGCGCCCGCAAGGACGGCACGCTGACCGCCATGATCCACGAGGCGGTGCAGGAGACCTCGCAGACCGAGAACTATGTCGAGGTCGTCGTCAACTGGTCGGGCCAGCAGTACAAATGCGACAATGTCCGGCTGGACTACAAGCTGGCCCGGATGGACACCCACACCCCGCTCGACCAGCGCGCCCCCGGTGCGGCCACCGGCGTCCCGGCGCTGGAAATCGCCATGGACGAGCTGGCGGCCAAGCTGGGCATGGATCCGCTGGAGTTGCGACTGAAGAACTACACCGAGGTCGATCCCAACACGGACAAGCCCTTCTCCAGCAAGGAGCTGCGCGCCTGCTTCCGGCAGGGGGCGGAGCGTTTCGGCTGGCACAAGCGCAACCATACTCCCCGTTCCATGCGGGAGGGGCGGCAACTGATTGGCTGGGGCATGGCGTCCGGCGTGTGGGATGCGATGCAGGGGCAGGCGGCGGCATCGGCCCGGCTCGGCATCGACGGAACGCTGACGGTGGGCAGCGCCACCGCCGATATCGGCCCCGGCACCTACACGGCGATGACTCAGATCGCCGCCGACATCCTGGGCCTGCCGATCGACAAGGTGTCGTTCCAACTGGGCGACAGCAACCTGCCGATGGCGCCGCTGCAGGGCGGCTCCTGGACGGTGTCGTCGGTCGGCTCGGCGGTGAAGGCGGTGTGCGACCGGCTGCGCGACAAGCTCGCCGGGCTGGCGGTGGGGCTGAACGACGGTCCGCTGAAGGGGCTGAAGGCCGACGATCTGGTCTTCGCCGACGGCTTCCTGATCGCCAAGGCCGATCCGTCCTGGCGTATGTCGATCACCGAGGTGATGCGTGCCAACGATCTGCTGGTGCTGGAGGACGAGGCGCGCTCCATCCCCTATTACAAGTCGCAGATGCAGCATGCGCTCGGCACCCACTCCGCCATCTTCGCGGAGGTGCGGGTGGACGAGGATCTGGGCACGGTGCAGGTCACCCGCGTGGTCAGTGCGGTCGCCGCCGGCCGCATCATCAACCCGAAGACGGCGCGCAGCCAGGTGCTGGGTGCGGTGGTGTGGGGCATCGGCATGGCGCTGGAGGAGGAGTCGATGACCGACCAGCGGCTCGGCCGCTTCATGAACCACGACTTCGCCGAATACCACATCCCGGTGAACGCCGACGTCCACGACATCGACGTCATCTTCGTCGAGGAGCATGACGACATCGTCAACCCGCTGGGCGCCAAGGGCGTCGGCGAGATCGGCATCGTCGGCGTCCCCGCCGCCATCGCCAACGCCATCCACCACGCGACCGGCAAGCGCCTCTGCGACCTGCCGATCACGGTGGACAAGGTATTGGGGGCATAGGTACAGGGAGGAGGCGCCATGTAGGAGGACCTCCTCCCCAAACCGGCTCCGGGTATGGTCACTCCACTTTCGGAACTGTAATCACCGCTCCAGTTCGTCGCCGGTCTGTGGCGGTCTGTCCGGCACCCTGTCCAGGAAGGAGCGCAAGCCTGCGCCGGTCGCGGTGCCGGCACGGGCCTTCAGGAAGGAGGCTGCCGTTTCGACGGCACCGACCTTCTCGGCGACGGCGGCGGCGATCCACTGGTTTAAAGACACGCCATCCTCACGGGCCAGCCGGGCAGCGGCGTCCTTGACGGACGCGGGCAGCTTCAGGGGGTAGGTCGCCTTGCTCATATCGCCACTCCTCGCAGAAACTCCGCAGGCCGGAGAACCGGAATGCCGAACCGCGGCGCGGCTGCGGCAAAGTCCCGGACATTGTGGGTTACCAGCACATCCGCCCTGCCATTGACCGCCGCCTCCAGCACCATCTCGTCCGCCGGGAGGTCGATGCAGATAGAAGACGGCGGACCGGCAAATGCAATCTGCAGCGAAGCGGTGGACTTCTTCCGCTCACCCCCGTGCCGCCAGGGTCCGGATCGCCAGCGCCGCGGCGGAGGCGCGGTTCTCCACGCCCAGCTTGGCGAAGACCTGTTCCAGATGCTTGTTCACCGTGCGTGGGCTGATGCCCAGGATCTCGCCGATGTCGCGGTTGGGCTTGCCGTTGGCGATCCACAGCAGGACCTCCGCCTCGCGCACGGTCAGGCCCAGCGCGTCGCGCAGGATCGCCTCCTGCCGGCCGGCGGCCGGTTCGCTGAGGCGGAACAGGTATTCGTCCGGATTGGCCGGGCTGAGATAGGTGAACTCCAGCCGACGCATCCCCTCGCCGTCCGGCAGGTCGAGCGTGAAGCTCTCCGCCGCGGCGCCGGGGCTGGACCCCTGGCGCAGACGGACCAGACCGGCCGCCAAGGTCGCAGCCAAATTGGGGGCCAATTCCGGCCGAACACCGTCCGCACCCGGCAGCAGCCCGCCCAGCAGCCGTTCCGCCTGGGGGGTGCACCACAGCAGCCTCCCCTCCCCGTCCGTCGCCAGCAGGAAGCGGCCGGTGGCGTCCAGCGCGGCGCGGGCGCCGTAGGCGACGCGGGCGTTGGTCAGGTGGACGCGGATGCGGGCGATCAGCTCATCCACCACGATGGGCTTGGTGACGTAATCGACGCCGCCGGCCTCCAGCCCCTTCACCACATGCTCGGTGTCGCTGAGCCCGGTCATGAAGATCACGGGCAGGTGCGACAAATGGGGGATCTGCTTCAGCCGCCGGCAGGTCTCGAAGCCGTCCAGCCCCGGCATGACGGCGTCCATCAGGATCAGGTCCGGCGTGATCTGGCCGACCAGCTCCAGCGCGCTTTCGCCGTCCACGGCGACCAGCACGGTCAGGTCGGCCTGTTCGATGGCCTCCGTCAGGAATCCCAGCGTGTCGGGGGTGTCGTCCACCACCAGGATCATGTCGCGGCGTTTCATCCTGTCACGGCCCCGTCCACTGCCTCTCCCTCCGGTCCCCTACCATCGACTTGCTTGCCATCGACTTGAGCGGCCTCTTCCACCGCGCGCATATAGCCCTTCAGGTCGAAGGCGCGCACCAGCGTCCGCAGCCGTTCGACGAAGGGCGTTGCGGCCGCATCCTCCGCCTCGATCTCGCGCAGCTTGGCCTCGATTCCGCGAATGTAACCGATCCGGCCCAATTGGCGCAGGTCGTCGAGATGACGCAGCGCCGAATCCGGCGGCCGGGCTGGAGCCGCCGCGACGATGGGAGCAGGAGGCGGCTCCGCAGACTTGACCGCCACCGGTGCCGGCGCAAGCGGTTCCGGCGGCTTTTCCACGGCATGGATCCATTCCAGCCCGGTCAGAGCCTGAACCCGATCCAACAGCGCATGGATCTCGATGGGCTTCGCGACGAAGGCGTCGTGCGGCGCCCGCCCATCGCCCGGCCCCTGCGCCTCATACGCGTTGGCCGACACCATGATGATCCGGATGCCGTCGCCGAACTGCCGGCGCAGCCCGTCGGCCACGTCCCAGCCGCTCTCTCCCGGCATGGAGATGTCGAGCATGGCGAGGTCCGGCTTGCACTGCGCCGCCAGTTCCAGGCAGCCGGCGGCGTCCGACGCGGTGAACAGCACGAATCCCAGTGGGCGCAGGATGTCGGTCATCAGCGCCAGATGGTCGCGGTCGTCGTCGGCCAGCAGGATGGTGATCTGCGGCCCGGCATAGCCGGTGATGGAGCGCCGCTCCGCCTGCTCGCCCGGCCGGTGCATCGCCTCCGACAGCAGCAGGCGGACGGTGAAGACGCTGCCCTGCCCCAGCGTGCTGCGCACGGCGATGTCGCCGCCCATGATCCGGGTCAGCACCCGCGTGATGGTGAGGCCGAGGCCGGTGCCGGCCACCGCCCGCACCGCCGCCCCGCGTCCGCGCTCGAACGGCTCGAAGACGCGGTCGAGATCCTCCTCCCGGATGCCGATGCCGGTGTCGACGATCTCGAACTCCGCGATCTGGCTGCGGTAGCGTACATTCAGCGCGACATGGCCGGTCTCGGTGTATTTCACCGCGTTGGACAGCAGGTTGATCAGGATCTGGCGCAGGATCTTGCTGTCGGTGTGGACCCAGGCCGGCAGGTGCGGCACGCGGGCATAGCGGAACTCCAGCCCCTTGGCGGTGGCCTGGATGCGGAACATGTCGGCCAGCTGGTCGAGGAAGTCGATCAGCTGCACCTTGTCGCGGCTGAGCCGGCGCAGGCCCGATTCGATCTTCGAGATGTCCAGCAGCCCGTCGATCAGGTTCGACAGATGCTCCGCGCTGCGGCGGATGACGCGGACGGCGTCCTGCGGGCGCTGGGTGCTGTTGCTTTCCAAAAGCTGGGCATAGCCGGAAATGGCGTTGAGCGGCGCGCGGATTTCGTGGCTGACGCCGATGATGTAGCGGCTCTTGGCGGCGTTGGCGGCCTCCGCCACTTCCTTGGCCTTCTGCAAGGCGGCGTCGGTGCGTTCGTGGGCGGCGATCTCGTCCATCAGCATGGCGGTCTGGCGGGCGGTCTCCTCCTCCGCCTTGCGGCGGCTTTCATGGGCAAGCACCAGCAGCCAGGCGGCGACGCCGGACAGGATGAACAGGCAGACGAAGACGGTGAACAGCGCGGTGTGGATCGCCGCCCGCTCCGCCGCATCGGCGTTGGCGTATTGGAAGTCGATGACGATCAGCACCCCGCCCAGCACCAGCGAGAACAGCGTCATCACCCCGATGAAGTGGCCGGTGCGGGTGTGGACCCCCGCCGCCATCCGCTTGGGCAGCACCCGTTGCAGGCTGTGGGCGATCTGGTCGGCGAAGCGGCTGTCCTTCTTGCACAGATCGTGGCAGCGCGCCTCCAGCGTGCAGCACAGCGAGCAGATCGGCGCGTCGTAGGCCGGGCAGAAGGCCATGTCCGGCCGTTCGAAGTGGTTTTCGCAGATCGAACAGCGGATGGTCGCGGCATCGCCGGGCAGAGTGTCGGACTTGCGGGCGATGTAGTAGCGGCCCTTGGTCCTCCAGGCGATCAGCGGGGCGGCGGCGAAGGCGACCACCAGCCCGATGAAGGGGGCCAGCGCCTGGGCCACCGGCCCCAGCAGCCCGAAGAAGGCGGTGGTGGAGCACAGCACCGACAGGCCCATCGCCCCGGTGCCGACCGGGTTGATGTCGTAGAGGTGGGCGCGCTTGAACTCGATTCCCGGCGGGCTGAAACGGAGAGGCTTGTTGATGGCGAGATCCGCGGCGACCGCCCCCAGCCAGCCCACCGCGACGTTGGCGTAGAGGCCGAGAATGCTCTCGATCACGCCGAGGATGCCGATCTCCATCAGCAGCAGGGCCAGCAGCACATTGAACACCAGCCAGACGACGCGGCCGGGATGGCTGCGGGTCAGGCGGGAGAAGAAGTTCGACCAGGCGATGGAGCCGGCATAGGCGTTGGTGACGTTGATCTTCATCTGGCAGACCACGACGAAGATGCCGGTCAGCGCCAGCGCCGCGGCGGGCGAGCCGAACACGTCGAGGAAGGCCATGTGGTACATGCTGTTGGGCTGCACCGCGTCCGCCGGCTGCATCCCGTGCTTCAGCGCGAGGAAGGCCAGCAGCGAGCCCGCCGCCAGCTTCAGGCTGCCGATCAGCACCCAGCCCGGCCCGCCGGCCAGCATCGCCGCCCACCAGCGCAGCTTGCCGATGCGGGCCCGGGAGGGCAGGAAGCGAAGGTAGTCCACCTGTTCGCCGATCTGCGGCAGCAGCGACAGCAGGACCGAGGCCGCCATGCCGAAGGGCAGCAGCGACAGCCCGCCCTCCGGCGCATAGACTCCGGGCAGCGAGGTCCACTGCGCCAGGGTTTCGCGGTCGAGCAGGAAGAAATAGGCCAGCGGCACGCATTGCAGCAGGATCCACACCGGCTGCGTCGCCCATTGCATGCGGCTGATGAAGCGGATGCCGTAGACGGCGATGGGAATCACCGCCAGCGAACTGATGACGTGGGCGACCGAGGCCGGGATGCCCAGCACCATGGTCAGCCCGGCCGACATGATGCTGGCCTCGATGGAGAACAGGATGAAGGTGAAGGAGGCGTAGACCAGCGAGGTGATGGTCGAGCCCAGATAGCCGAAACCCGCGCCGCGGGCCAGCAGGTCGATGTCCACCCCGGCCTTGGCCGCATGGTAGGTGATGGGCAGACCGACCAGGATGCTGAGCACCGCCACCGCCAGGATGGCGGCCATGGCATTCTCGAAGCCGTAGGTCAGCGTCACCGCCGCGCCGATCGCCTCGCAGGCCAGGAAGGAGATGGCGCCCAGCGCGGTGTTGGCGACCCGCCATGCGGTCCAGCGCCGAGCCCGCTCCGCCGTGTAGCGGAGCGCATAGTCCTCCATGGTCTGATCGGCGGCGAGCTGGTTGTACTGCCGGCGTTCACGGACGATCCGTTGCCTCGCGCTCATGCCCGTCCGCCGTTCCCGTCCTTGAAGTCCGCCCGACCGCATCGTCGGGAGTTTGGCAGCGGATGGCAAGCCGCAAGCGCGTTGACAGCATCCCAACCGGCCTCTAGCTGTCGGTCCGCAAGAACCGGAAAATTTCGGAAAGCCCAAGCATGACCGTCGAGCTAGTCGTCTGCGAAACCTGCCGCCGTCCGGAAGACCCGCCCGAAGCCGTCCGTCCGGGGGCGGAGCTGGTGGCGCTGATGGAGCGGGTGCTGGCCGACGCCCCCGATCTGGCCGCCCAGGTGCGGCTGCGGCCGATGCGTTGCCTGATGACCTGCAAGCGCCCTTGCGCCGTCGCGGTGCGCTCGGCCCGGCGGATGAGCTATGTGCTGGGCGACTTCGCCCCGGACGAAGTGACGGCGGAAACGCTGACCGCCTATCTGCGTGCCTATGCGGCGACCGCGGATGGGATCGTTCCGTTCAAGCAATGGCCCCAGGGCGTCAAAGGTCGTTTCGTTTCCCGCCTGCCGCCGCTGGAAGAGTGACGGCAAGCAGACGGTACTTAGGTACTTTCCACTACTTCCGAAGGACGTGTTTGACAGACCAAGGCCGCGCCCCAATTATTGTTGGCCACACCAATCAATCTCCCCCCGCGAGCAAGGAGGAGCGCCCGATGAAGGTCGACCCCGAGGTCCTGAACTGCGCCACCGGCCTGTTGCACATGGCGCGCGAGGCGGAACGCTCCAACGGCTGGGAGGCCGGCGACCTGCTGCGGACCACGCTCCGCCTGCTGGTGGTGGCCGGTGCCGACGGGCATGGCTGGAGCGCGGACGACCTGACCGAAGAGGTGCGCGACCTGGTGCAGGCGGTGCGGATGACGAACGGGGACGAGGGCGTGCGGTTCTGCGGCGGGGTGACGGCGGTGCATTGAGGGAGTGGGCGCCGAGAGGCATGGATTGGGGTGAGTTATACCCCCACCTAACCTCCCCCGCTGGGCGGGGGAGGGACTGCCGCCACTCTCCCATATCAGCACTCACCCCCTCCCCCGCCCAGCGGGGGAGGGTTGGGTGGGGGTCTAACTTGCCAAGTCGAACCCTCACCCCTCCGAAATCTCCGGGTTCAGCTGGATCAGCACCTTGTCGATGCGGCGGCCGTCCATGTCGACGACCTCGAAGCGGATGCCGTTCCAGAACAGATGCTCCGCCGCGGTCGGAATGTGGCCGAAATGATCGAGGAGAAAGCCGGCGATGGTGTGGAAATCGCCCTCCCCCTTCATGTTCTTGACGCCGACCAGCGCCTCGACCTCCTCCACCGGGGTCATGCCGTCGACAAGCCAGCTGCCGTCCTCGCGCTGGATGGCGGCGGCCTCGCCCTCGTGGGTGCTGTCGGGCAACTCGCCGGCGATGGCCTCCAGGATGTCGGTCATGGTGACCAGACCCTCGACGCTGCCATATTCGTCCACCACGATCGCCATGTGGACGCTGGCCTGCTTGAACAGGTCGAGAAGGCGGAAGACCGGCGTGCCGTCATGGACGACCAGCGGCTGGACCATCGCCGCCTTCAGGTCGAAGGCAATGCCGTTCAGCGACTGGTCGAGCAGGGCCTTGGCGGCCACCACGCCCTGCAGCTCGTCCACGTCGCCGCGGCAGACCGGGAAGCGGGAATAGCCGCTATCGCAGATCTCCCGGCCGACCACGTCGGGCTTGTCGTCGATGTCCAGCCAGATCAGGTCGGGGCGCGGGGTCATGATCGACCGCACCGTCCGGTCGGACAGGTGCATCACACCCTCGATCATCTGGCGTTCGGCGGGCTCGAAGACGCCGCTCTGAGTGCCTTCGGCAATCAGGGTCTTGACCTCCTCCTCCGTCACCGTCTGCTCGCGCGAGGTCGGCAGGCGCAGAAGCTTCAGCACCGCGTCGCTGGACACGCCCAGCAGCCAGACCACCGGGGCGGACAGGCGCGCGATCGTCCGCATCGGGGCGGCCACCAGGGCGGCGATCCGCTCCGCCGAGATCAGCGCCACGCGCTTGGGCACCAGTTCGCCGACGATCAGAGAGAAATAGGTGATGGCCGCGACCACCAGCGCGAAGGCGACGGTGTGGCCATAGGGCGCGATCCACTCGACCCGCTCGTTCAGGACGCCGCCCAGCCGTTCGGCAAGGGTGGAGCCGCCGTAAGCGCCGGCGATGATGCCGGTCAGGCTGATGCCGACCTGCACGGTCGACAGGAAGCGGCTCGGATCCTCCGACAGATCCAATGCTGCGCGGGCGCCGGCGCCGCCTTTTTCCTCGGCCATCTGCTGAAGCCGGCCGCGGCGCGCGGACACCAGCGCCATCTCCGACATCGCGAAGAAGGCGTTGATCAGGATCAGCAGGACGATGACCAACAATTCCCAAATCATGGCGGTATGCCCAAAGGGCGCTCCCTCAACCGATCAATTGTTGCGCCACGGCGACCGCCGCCTGCCCGAGACCGAGCAGGATGGCGACGATGATGGCGATGGAAAGAAGGCCGGCGACGAGGCCGGCCGACACGAAAACTCCGTCGGATTCCATAAGTCCCAGCGCGATCAGCGCGATGGCGAGGGCGGGGGGCTGGTTTCCGAAGACGATGGGAAGGGACAGGATGCCGGCGAGCACCATCACCGCCAGCCCCAGGAAACGCTCGGCGGTGGGGCCGGCCAGCGCCGGCATGCGGGCGCGCAGGCGCCGCTCCAGCCGGTCGGCCCAAGGTTTTGCCCGGCGGATCACGCCCAGGAAGGCCTTGCGGTCGAAGGTGACCGCCAGCATGCGGCGCGGCAGCCAGGGGCCATGCCGGCCCACTGCCATCTGGGCGCCGATCAGGATCATCGGCACGCCGGTGGCGGTCGACAGGCCGGGCACCGGAAGGACATTGGGGATGGACAGGATCAGCAGCAGCGCGCCGAAGGCGCGGTCGCCCAGCGCATCCATCACCTCGCCCAACGATATGCGGTCGGGAGAAACGGGGCCGGAAGTGGACTGCGAGGCGCCGCCGGAGGCAGCCTCGTCACCGCGAGCCAGAAAGTCGTCCAGCAGGTCGGAAACGCGCGCACAAGCCCGGTCCGCACCGGGGGGACGGGCGTCGTTCGACCTGGGGGACGACCCGGGAGGTCGGTCTTTGCTCACGGCTCTCCCCGATGCCGGTAACGGGATCGGAGCGGGCCGGGCGAAGGATGGCAGGAACCCATGGACCTTTCGCGTCGCGGCGGCATCAATCTCCCTTCTACAGGAAGGGCGGCCAAAGCGCCAGCGCAGGTTGGCCCCCGCAAAAGGCGATCCGGCCGGACAAACGGCCTATTGCTTCTTCTGGATGGCGAAGCTCAGCCGCTTGGTCAGGTCGGCCTTCGATACCGGCTTCACCAGATAGCCGGAGATGCCGTATGCGATGGCGCGCTTGACCACATCCGCCTCGCGATGGCCCGTGAGGACCAGGACCGGCAGGTCGGCCAGCGGGTTGCCGGTGGCCGTGCGCAGCGCGTGCAGCAGGTCCAGCCCGCCCATGCGCGGCATCTCCAGGTCGCAGATCGCCGCATCCACGTCCCCGCCGTTCTTGCGGAGGATGTCGAGCGCCTGGATGCCGTCCGCCGCCTCGAACACCGCCCGCACCTTGATGTCGTGCAGCAGGCGCGAGATCAGCTTTCGGGTAAAATCATCGTCCTCGACCAGCAGCACACCCAGATCGTGGATCGTCCGGATCTGACGAGTGCCGCCGCCTGCCTCCACCACCATGACGCTCTCCGCTTGGCCCCGTTGCCTCCGGCGCTCGCGCCGGCGGCCATCGGTCACAGTTTTTGTAATGCACCGTTGCGCAGTCGTTAACGGAATTGCATTAGCGAGAGCCGGACCGCACAAATCCGACCGGCGGGGAATGGCAATCGCCGGCGCGACGCCTTATCCTTGCAGCCCGAACCGGAGAAGGACCTCCCACCCCGTGACCGCACCGCCCGCCGATCCCGCCCTGCCCTTCGGCGCCTCGCCCGACGCGGCGATGCTCGCCGCCGTGGTGGAGGCCAGCGGCGCCGGGATCGTGGTGCACGACGCGACGCTCCCCGGCCAGCCGATCGTCTATTGCAACCGCGCCTTCCTGGAGATTATCGGCTACCGGGCGGACGAGGTGATCGGCCACGACGGTTTCTTCCTGCAGGGGCCCGACACCGATCCGGAGACCGCGGCGACCATCCGCGCCGCCCTGGCGGAGGCGCGCCCGCTGTCGGTGGAGGTGCTGAACCACCGCAAGGACGGCAGCGCCTTCTGGAACGCCCTGACCCTGCGGCCGGTGCCGGGGCCGGATGGGACGACACGTTGGATCACCGTCTCCTGCGCCGACGTCACCCGCAGCCGCCGGTCGGAACAGGAACTGCGCGCCGCCGAGGAGCAGCTGACCCGGCTGGCGGCGGAGACCTTCGCGCTGGCCGAAAAGCTGGACGGCGCGCGGGAGGACGCCGAGGCCGCCCAGATGGCGGCGGAAAATGCCAGCCGCGCCAAGTCGCGCTTCCTGGCGATGATGAGCCACGAGCTGCGCACGCCGATGACCGCGGTGATCGGCATGGGCGACCTTCTGATGGGAACCGGCCTGTCGGACCAGCAGAAATCCTTCGTGCGGACCCTGCGGTCGTCGGCGGACACGCTGATGACCATCCTGAACGACGTGCTCGACTTCTCCAAGATCGAGGCCGGGCAGCTGATGCTGGAGGAGATCGACTTCTCCCTGCCCCGGCTGGTCGACGACGTGGTCCAGCTTTTCCTGGTACGCGCGGCGGCGAAGGGGCTGACCCTGTCCGCCTCCATTGCCGACGACACGCCGCGCCACATCCGCGGCGACCCGACGCGGCTGCGGCAGGTGCTGTTCAACCTGGTGTCCAACGCCATCAAGTTCACCGAGCGTGGCGCCATCGAGATCGCAGTGTGGTCGCCCGATCCGCCCGCAGCGCCTGTGGATGAGAGCGGAACGGTTCCGGTTTCCCTGCCAGTCACGCTGCGGTTCGAGGTGCAGGACAGCGGCATCGGCATGACGGCGGAGCAGCGCGGACGGCTGTTCGACGCCTTCGTCCAGGCCGACGCCTCGACCAGCCGCAAATATGGCGGCACCGGGCTGGGGCTGGCGATCTGCAAGCGGCTGGTGGAGGCAATGGGCGGCGAGATCACCGTCGCCAGCGCGCCCGGCCGCGGTTCCACCTTCCGCTTCTCGATCAGGACGCGCACGGCGGAAGCCCAGCCGGTCGGCGATCTGGGCACCCGCGGCCTGATGTCCGCTTCCGCGGAGGAGCCGCAGCAGAGCCCCGTCGCCCTGCGGCTTCTGCTGGCCGAGGACAACGACATCAACCGCATGCTGATCACCGCCATGATGACCCGCATCGGCCACCGCATCGACGCGGTCAACGACGGGCGGGCGGTGCTGGACGCGGTCAAGGCGGCCGATTACGACGTGCTGATCCTGGACATGGAGATGCCGGTGCTGGACGGGCGGTCGGCTGCGCGGGCGATCCGGCGGATGGACGGCGCGGTGGCGCGCATCCCCATCGTCGGCCTGTCCGCCGATGCCCTGCCGGAACATCGGGATGGCCACATGGCCGCCGGGCTCGACGCCTACCTGACCAAGCCCATCGACTGGGAGCAACTGAACGCCGTGCTGGTGGATCTGGCGACCCGGCCGGAGGACGGGCGCGTGGTGCCGATTCCCAGCCGCCCGGCGCTGGAGGGCGGCCACTTCATGGCCCTGCCGCTGCTCGACCGGGTGAAGCTGGCGGAACTGCGGCTGGCGCTGGGCGGCGAGGCGCTGGACGGCATGCTGCAGCTCCTGCCGGAGACGGCGCTGCGCGAACTGACGGCCATCCGCGCCGCCCTGCAGGCCGGACGTCCGAAGGAACTGAAGCAGGCCGCCCACACCCTGTCCGGGCTGGCGGCCAATTTCGGCGCGCCGCGCATGGCCGCCATCGCCCGCGCCATCAACGACAACCCCGGCGACATCGACAAGGTCGCCGCCCTGCTCCCGCTGCTGGAGACCACCGTCGGCGCCACCAGCAGCCTGGTACGGGAACCGGCGGGCAGTAACGATTGAGGGATTGAGGGGCGTACGGACGCGCGGTTGAGCGACGGACGGCCGATCTGCTAGAGATCCGGGGATGAAGAAAGCCACGCCGAAACGGCGCAGCGGGTCTCCCCGCATCACCCATCCGGACCAGTTCGATCTGCTCGACGTACCCGAGCCGACCGCGGTCATGATCACCTATTCGGGCCGCACGGTGGACTTGGAGCGGCCTGACTTCGGCCCCTTCGACATCGAGGACATCGCCCGCCCGCTGGCCTACCAGTGCCGCTTCGTCGGCAACACGCAAGCCTTCTTCAGCGTCGCCCAGCACTGCGTCCTGGCCAGCCGGCTGGCGCCGGAAGGCTATGCCTACGACGCGCTGATGCATGATTGCGAGGAGGCCTTCACCGGCGACTGGCCGACGCCGTGGAAGGTGCGGATCGGCCGCGACGCCATCCGGCAGGCGGTGGAACCGATCAAGAGCGCGCTCGCCATGCGCTTCGGCTTCCGCCACCCGGAGCCGAAGGCGGTCAAGCTGGCCGACCAGCGCGCGCTCGCGACGGAGCTGCGCGACCTCTGCGCTCCGCACCGCGTCAACTGGCGCGACCTGCCGGCCCCGGACGAGGCAGCCATCGTGCCGCTCGGCCCGGAAGAGGCGTTGGCCGACTTCCTGGAGCATTACCGGCGGCTGCGGCCGGCCTGAACCCCTTTCACCCGAAGCGAGGGAAGCGGGTTCAGGCGTGCCCGCCCTGCTCCGCCCGGCGGGCACGGCCGCGCTTGACCGCCGGCGCCGTGCCTTCACCTCCGCCGTCCGTCTGCTGCTCGGCACAGCGCTCCGCCAATTCGCGGATGGCGGCGCGGATCTGCGGGTCGCGGATGCTCTGGAAATAGCGGGCCAGCATCAACGCCTCGCGCGACTGCAGGGTGTTCTCCTGCTCCTCGCCGCCGCCGGCCGCCGGCATCTCGCCGCCCTCGGCCGCCGGCTGGCGGTTCTCCAGCCCTTCGAAGAAGACGGAGACGGGGACGCGGAAGAACTGGCCCAGCTTGAACAGGCGGCTGGAGGACACGCGGTTGAAGCCGCGCTCGTACTTCTGCAACTGCTGGAAGGTCAGCCCGAGGGCGGAGGCCACGTCGCTCTGGCTGAGGCCGGCCAGCATGCGCAGTTCCCGCAGGCGCTGGCCGACGAACACATCGACCTCGTTCAGGCCTTCCTTCTTTTCGCGGCCACGCCGTTTCATGGCTCTCCCCCTTCGATCCTGTACAGGTCCCGGCCGCCGAACCGTGTCGACGCTCACCGGGACACCGGTTGGCCCTTCGAACCGGAACGCGTCGCAGGCGGCGTCGAAGCTGGAAAGACGTCGGCGGGCAAGACGAATCGGCCGGTTGCGGGCACGGAATGCAACTCAGCTATGACCGACGCCTGCCGATGTCAACCGCCGCTCCGCCGGATACCTCTTTTGGACAGTAGGCCTTTCGCGGGAATCGTACGGCACCACGCGCGCATACACTCTTTTCGTGCAAGGGCTGGTATCGTCCTACCCATGGTCGCGACGCGGCACGGCACCGTCCAAGCCGGGAAGCCGATGCGGCGCAAATCCGATGCGGCATCGTGACCCACGGTTGCCGAAGGGTACCGTCGCAGGGCTGCAACATTTGCGGGGCACTAGGCATATTTTGCCGGGCGCCCGGCAAAAACTGCCGCTGATTAACCCTCTCTTCATCAAGACGCCGCAGCATGCCCCAACGTAGGCAAGCCCGGCGCGGAACTTGCAAAAACCGTTTCGCATCAGCGAAGCGGCCGATGCGAAGAGAATGCCGGGGAGACTTCCGATCGGGGACCGCGCGTGAACAACCTGCTGCAGACCTTGCGCAATCTCGGGCCCGCCCGCCTCGCGGCGATCGGCGGCGTCGGGCTGCTGCTGATCGGATTCTTCGTCTACCTGACGACCCGCCTGTCCACGCCGGAGATGGAGCTGCTCTACGCCGAACTCCAGCAGACGGAAGCCGCGGCGATCGCCAAGAAGCTGGAGGAGGCGAAGGTCCCCTTCACCGTCGACAAGACGGGCACCAAGATCATGGTTCCGGCCGATCAGGTCGGGCCGATGCGCATGCGCATGGCGGCGCAGGGGCTGCCCTCCGGCGGCTCGGTCGGCTACGAGCTGTTCGACAAGGGCGAAGGCTTCGGCGCCACCAGCTTCATGCAGAACATCAACCACCTGCGCGCGCTGGAAGGCGAGATGGCGCGCACGGTGCAGACGCTGAACGGCGTCCAGCAGGCCCGCGTTCATCTGGTCCTTCCCAAGCGCGAGCTGTTCGCGCGCCAGCAGAACCCGGCCACCGCCAGCGTCTTCCTGAAGCTGCGCCCCGGCGCCCAGCTGAGCCGCGAGAACATCCAGGCGATCCAGCAGCTGATCGCCGCGTCGGTCCCCAACCTGGACCCCAACCGCATCTCCATCGTCGACGACAAGGGCAAGCTGCTGGCCCGCGGCACCGGCAGCGACACCGCCGAAGCGATGATGGCGAGCGCGGAGGAGAAGAAGCAGGCCTACGAGGGCCGGCTTGCCCGCACCATCGAGGATCTGCTGGGCCGCACTCTCGGCTACGGCAAGGTCCGGGCGGAGGTGTCGGCCGACCTCGACTTCGACCGCATCACCACGCAGTCGGAAATCTTCGATCCGGAAAGCCAGGTCGTCCGCTCCACCCAGACGGTGGCCGAATCGAACGAGAGCAGCGACCGCGACCCGCTGGCCCCGGTCACGGTGGACCAGAACCTGCCGACGGCGCAGGCCAGCAGCAGCGCCAGCCCGCTGTCGTCGAACAAGTCGAACCGCAACGAAGAGACGATCAACTACGAGATCACCAAGACCACCAAGTCGCATGTGCGCGAGGCAGGCACCGTCCGCCGCCTGTCGGTCGCCGTGCTGGTGGACGGCACCTACCAGCTCTCCAAGGAGGCGCCGCCGGCCTACCAGCCGCGCAGCGAGCAGGAGATCGAGAGCATCAAGGCGCTGGTGCGGTCCGCCGTGGGGCTGGACGCCGTGCGCGGCGACTCGCTGGAGGTGATCAACCTGCGCTTCTGGTCGCCCGAGGACGACATCCAGAAGCCGGAAGAGCTGTTCATGGGCATGACCAAGGACGACCTGTTCCGCATCGCGGAGATGGTGGTCCTGGGCATCGTCGCCGTCCTGATCATCCTGCTGGTCATCCGCCCCCTGATCTCCCGCGCCTTCGAGAAGGCCGAGATGCAGGAGGAGGATGAGATGGACCGCCTGCTGACCGATCAGGCCGGCATGCCGGCCGCCCTTGCCGCCCCGACCGGCGCGCTGGCCCAGGATCTGGCGCTGGAAGCCGCACAGGCCGACGAGGAGCTGGAGCAGATGATCGACATCAACCGGGTGGAAGGCCGCGTCCGCGCGTCGTCCCTGCGCAAGGTCGGCGAGATCGTCGACAAGCACCCGGAAGAGGCGGTCTCGATCCTGCGCAACTGGCTGTACCAGGAGAGCTGAGCCATGCCGGCCTCCAATTCCATACCGTCTTCTGAGGGAGTGCCGCGGCGATGAGCGTGCGCAAATTCCTCTTCGACGAGTCCTTCGACGTGGACGCCGTGCCCCGCATGACCCATGTGGAGGACGACGATCTGCTACCGGAGGACGAGTTCGCCCTGCCGCCGGAGCCGGAGGAGCCGCCGCCCCCGCCCGCCCCCACCTTCGGGGAAGAGGAGCTGGCCGCCGCCCGCGCCCAGGGCTACGAGGAGGGTCTGGCCGCCGGCAAGTCGGAGGGCACGGCCGCCGGATACGGCAAGGGCTTCACCGACGGCATGGCCGCCGGTCAGAACACCGGGTACGAGCGCGGCAAGGCGGAGATCGAGGCGACGGTGAACAACCGCATCGCCAACGCGCTTTCCCAGATCGCCGACGGGGTGTCCCGCCTGCTGGCGGAGCACGAGGCGGGCAACGCCATGCGTTCCGAACAGCCGGTCCATCTGGCGCTGGCCATCGTTCGCAAGCTGTTGCCCGAATGGGCGCGGCGCGGTGGGATGGCCGAGGTGGAGGCGATGGTCCGCACCTGCCTGACCGACCTGATCGACGAGCCGCGGCTGGTCATCCGGGTGGCGGAGGACACGATGGTGCTGGTGCGCGACCATCTGGACCAGACGGTCGGGTCGCGCGGCTTCGGCGCCAAGCTGATGGTGATCGGCGACCCGTCGATCGCGCCCGGCGGCTGCCGCATCGAATGGGCCGAAGGCGGCGTGGAGCGCGACACCGCCCAGCTGCTTGCCGAGATCGAACGCCGTGCCGCGCACATGCTGGAGGCTCCGGCCCCCGTCTAAGGGGTGACCGGATTGAAGGAGGTCCGAGACCGACATGCCGAGCGACAATTTCTCGCTGAACGACCTGCACGGTGGCGATGGCGACGACTACGCCAGTCCCGGAATCGCCAAGGATCTGGAGGCGGTGTACGACATCCCCGTCCAGATCTCCGCGGTGCTGGGCAAGTCGACCATGCAGGTGGCGCAGTTGCTGAAGCTGGGCCGCGGCGCCGTGGTGGAGCTGGACCGCAAGGTCGGCGAGGCCATCGACATCTACGTCAACAACCGCCTGGTCGCCCGCGGCGAGGTGGTGGTGGTGGAAGACCGGCTTGGCGTGACCATGACGGAAATCATCAAGTCGGACCGGGGCTGATGGCGATTTCGTCCGACAGCGCCGCATCCCGCGCCAAGGCGGCCCAGCCGCAGCCGGCGGCACCCGCCGCCGCCGCTCCGGGGCGGGGCGTGCGGCTGCGCGGCGGGCTGGACGTGGCGACCCTGGTCGGGCTTGCCGCGGCCGGCGCGGTGATCCTGCTGGCGATCACCACCGGCGGTTCGGCGCGCGCCTTCCTCGACCCGCCGTCGCTGCTGATCGTGCTGGGCGGGACGCTGGCGGTCACCACCGCCTCCTTCTCGCTGGGCGACGTGGCGGTGGCGTGGCGGAGCGCGGCGGCGGTGCTGGTCCACCAGACGCTGGACCCCAAGGGCGTGGCGCGGCAGGTGATCCTGCTGGCCGAGGCCGCCCGCCGGGCCGGGCCGGAGACCCTGCGCAACGTCCTGCCGGAACTGCGCGGCGAGCCCTTCCTGCACCGCAGCGTCACCCTGATCACCGAAGGGCATCCGCCCGACACCATCGAGCAGATGCTGACCGGCGAGGTCGAGGCGACCGCGGGCGCCCTGGGCAAGAGCGCCGGCGTGCTGCGCCGCGCGTCGGAAGTGGCGCCGGCCATGGGGCTGATCGGCACGCTGGTCGGTCTCGTGCAGATGCTGGGCAGCCTGAGCGACCCGTCGGCCATCGGGCCGGCGATGGCGCTGGCATTGCTGACGACCTTCTACGGGGCCGTGCTCGGCAACGTCGTCCTCTCCCCGCTCGCCGCCAAGGTGGAGCGGTCGGCGGAGGAGGACGCGCTGGTCAAGACCCTCTTTACCATCGGCGCCGTATCCATCGCGCGCCAGGAGAATCCGCGGCGTCTGGAGATGCTCCTGAACGCCGTCCTGCCGCCTGGAAAGCGGATCCAGTATTTCGACCGGGAAGCCCCGAGAGTGGGAGCGTAAGGCTATGCGTCTGCTGATCGTTGGAACGTTGGAAGGCTACATCACCGCCGCCGGCAAGATCGCCATGAAGCGGGGGGCCAAGGTGTCGCACACCGACAGCATCGAAGGGGCGCTGAACGCCTTGCGCGCCGCCGCCGGTGCCGACTTGGTGATGATCGACGTCAAGCTGGACATCGCCACCTTCATCGACAGCCTGAAGTCGGAGCGGATCACCATCCCGGTGGTCGCCTGCGGCATCGGCACCGATGCGGCCGCCGCCGTGCGCGCCATCCGCGCCGGCGCCAAGGAATATCTGCCGCTGCCGCCGAACGCCGAGCTGATCGCCGCGGTGCTGGAAGCGGTGGCCGAGGAAAGCCATTCCATCGTCTGCAGCGACCCCGCCATGCTGGCGACGCTGCGGCTGGCCGAGCAGGTGGCCCCCAGCGACGCGTCGGTGATGATCACCGGCGAGAGCGGCACCGGCAAGGAGCTGATGGCCCGCTTCATCCACCGCAAGAGCCGGCGGTCGGGCGAGCCCTTCGTCGCGGTCAACTGCGCCGCCATCCCGGAAAACCTGCTGGAATCGGAGCTGTTCGGGCACGAAAAGGGCGCCTTCACCGGCGCCGTGGCCCGGCGTCTCGGCAAGTTCGAGGAGGCCAACAACGGCACCCTGCTGCTGGACGAGCTGTCGGAGATGCATCCCCGCCTGCAGGCCAAGCTGCTGCGCGCCATCCAGGAGAAGGAGATCGACCGCATCGGCTCCAGCCAGCCGGTGAAGGTCAATGTCCGCCTGATCGCCACCTCCAACCGCAACCTGGAGGCGGAGGTCCGCTCCGGCAATTTCCGCGAGGATCTGTATTTCCGCCTGAACGTGTTCAGCGTGGCGATCCCGTCCCTGCGCGAACGCCCGGCCGACATCCCGATGATCGCCGAGCATTTCCTGAAGAAGTACGCGGAGGCCAACGGGCTGGGCGACAAGCGCCTGACCGAGGACGCCCTGCTGATGCTGAAGACCCACCACTGGCGCGGCAACGTGCGCGAGCTGGAAAACACCATGCACCGCGCCGTCCTGCTGTCGCGCGGCGAAGAGGTGGGACCCGAGGCCATCATGCTGACCAGCAAGATGCTGGCGCCGGAGGGCAGCGCCCAGGCCTCCATCCCCGCCGACTCGCCGGTCGCCAACCCCTTCGCCGGTCCCGGCGGCACCGTGCCCGCCGCGCAGCCGCATGCGCCCCAGCCGCCGGTTTCCGCCCCGCCCCTGGTGGTTCCGCCGCCGGGCGCCCTGCCGACCAGCTACGGCCCGCCCAAGGGCGGCAAGGCAGGTCCCTACGGCATGGCCGCCAACAGCGGTGCCGCCGCCGCGGCGAATGCCGGCGGGACCGGTGCCGGCTTGGCGGCGCTGATCGGCCGCACGGTGGCCGACGTGGAGCGCGACCTGATCCTGGAGACTCTGACCCACTGCCTGGGCAACCGCACCCATGCCGCCAACATCCTGGGCATCTCGATCCGCACGCTGCGCAACAAGCTGAAGCAGTACGGCGATGAGGGCCGCAGCGTGCCCTCGCCGGGCAACGACGAACGGGCGACGGCCTGACGGCCGGTCCGGCACCGGGCCCTGAGCGGCGGGAGCATCCATGGCGCTGACGGAACAGAATGGCGGAGGCGGCGGCAGGGGCGGCGGTCCCGGCAACATGGCCGCCTTCGGCGAGATGTGGGCGGTCACCAAGGCGTCGCTGAAGCGCGGCGACGTGGCGATGGCCATCGGCATCCTGATCGTCGTGGTCGGGCTGATCATGCCGCTGCCCAGCGTCATGCTCGACATGATGCTGGGGCTGAACATCACCATCTCCATCCTGATCCTGATGGTGGTGCTGTTCATCGAGAAGCCGCTGGAGCTGTCGTCCTACCCGACGATCCTGCTGATCACCACGCTTCTGCGCCTGTCCTTGAACATGGCCTCCACGCGCCTGATCCTGACGCAGGGGCATGAGGGCACGTCGGCCGCCGGCCATGTGATCGAGGCCTTCGCCAGCTTGGTCATGGGCGGCGATTTCGTCATCGGCGTGATCATCTACGCCATCCTGACGATCGTGAACTTCAAGGTCATCACCGCCGGTTCGGGCCGCATCGCCGAAGTGGCGGCGCGCTTCACCCTCGACGCCATGCCCGGCAAGCAGATGGCCATCGACGCCGACCTGTCGGCCGGCATGATCGACGAAGGCACGGCACGTGCGCGGCGCAAGGAGCTGGAGGACGAAAGCGCCTTCTTCGGCTCCATGGACGGTGCGTCGAAGTTCGTCAAGGGCGACGCGGTCGCCGGCCTGATGATCATGTTCATCAACATCATCGGCGGCGTCACCATCGCGGTGCTGCGCCACGACATGCCGGTGATGCAGGCGCTCGACACCTTCACCAAGCTGACCATCGGCGACGGCCTCGTCTCCCAGATCCCGGCGCTGGTGATCTCGATCTCCGCCGGCTTCCTGGTGTCGAAGGCCGGCATGGGCGGCTCCACCGACAAGGCGGTGGTGGGGCAGTTGACCGGCCACAGCCAGGCGCTGGCCCTGTCGGCCGGCGCCATCGGCGTGCTGGCCCTGCTGCCGGGCATGCCGATCCTGACGCTGGCCCCGGTCATCGCCGCCGTCGGCGCCGCCGCCTGGTACATGCCGCGCCTGCGCGCGAAGAAGGAGGCGGAGGAGGCCGCCGCGGCGGAGGAGGCAGCGGCCGGCGCAGGACCGGGCGGCATGCCCGGAGCAGGGCCGGTACCGGACGAGCCGATCTCCACAGCGCTCGCCATCGACCTGATCCGGCTGGAGCTTGGCTACGGCCTCTTGTCGCTGATCAACCAGCCGCAGGCGGGAAGCCACCGGCTGACCGACCAGATCAAGGGCCTGCGCCGGCAGATCGCCGGCGAGGTCGGCTTCGTCATGCCGGCCGTGCGCATCCAGGACAACCTGCAGCTTCCGCCCAACACCTACATCATCCGCGTGAAGGAGATCGAGGCCGGGCGCGGCGACATCAGGCCCAACATGCTTCTGGTGATGGACCCGCGCGGCGACGCCATGAGCCTGCCCGGCGAGCAGACGGTGGAGCCGACCTTCGGCCTGCCCGCCATCTGGATCGAGCCCGGCTACCGCGAGGAGGCTCTGTTCAAGGGATACACCGTGGTCGACCCGTCGACCGTGGTCACCACCCATCTGACCGAGCTGATCAAGGACAACATGCAGGAGCTGCTGTCCTTCACCGAGACGCAGAAGCTGCTGGACGAGACCGACAAGGAACACCAGAAGCTGATCGCCGACGTGGTGCCGAATCAGATCACTGTGGGCGGATTGCAACGGGTGTTGCAGAATCTCCTTGCCGAACGCGTTTCGATCCGGGATCTTCCCACCATATTGGAAGGGGTATCCGAAGCGACCAGCCAGACCCGCAGCATCACCCAGATCACCGAGCATGTGCGGTCCCGCCTTGCCCGGCAGATCTGCGACGCGAACACGAACGAGATGGGCTTCATCCCGCTCGTCACCCTGTCGCCCGAATGGGAGCAGGCGTTCGCCGAGTCGCTGGTGGGCGACGGCGACGACCGGCAGCTGACGATGGCCCCGTCCCGCCTGCAGCAGTTCATCACCTCCGTCCGCCAAACCTTCGAGCGACATGCCATGATGGGCGAGAGCCCCGTTCTGTTGACCAGCCCGCTGATCCGGCCGTTCGTCCGCTCCATCGTGGAGCGGTTCCGGCCGGCTACCGTGGTCATGTCCCAGAACGAGATCCACCCGAAGGCCCGCATCAAGACCCTGGGGCAGATCTGATGGTGCGCGCCGTTCTCTCCCCCCTGCCTGACGGAAGGCACCGCCGATGCGGCTGAAGTCCTTCCACGCCAAGACCATGTCCGACGCCATGCGGATGGTGCGCCAGTCGCTGGGCGACGACGCCATCATCGTCGCAACGCGCGAGGAGGAAGGCGGCGGCGTGCGCGTCACGGCGGCGGTGGAAGAGGACGACCTGCCGGCCGCCCCCGTTTCCGGCGGTGTGCGCGGCGGTCGCGCCAAGGCCCCGCCGAAGCCGGTCGAACCCGAGATCGACGTGGGCGAGGTGGTGGCCGACGCCCTGCAGCGCCACGGCGTCCCCGCCACCCTGGCCGAACAGCTGATCGACGCCGCGTCGGGCCTCGACACCGAGGATCCGCGGCTGGCGCTGGGCTCGGCGCTCGATTCCTATTTCACCTTCAATCCGCTGCCGGACGGCCGCAGCCCGGTGAAGCCGCTGGCGCTGGTCGGGCCGCCGGGATCGGGCAAGACGCTGGTCGCGGCCAAGCTGGCGGCCCGCGCCGTCTTCAAGAAGCGGTCGGTCGGCGTCATCACCACCGACACGGTGCGCGCCGGCGGCGTCGACCAGCTGGCCGCCTTCACCCGGTTGATGAAGCTGAAGCTGGCGACGGTGGAGGACCCCGACGCGCTGGCCGGCGCCTTCGAAGTACACCGCAAGACCGACCTCGTTCTGGTCGACACCGCCGGCCGCAACCCCTTCGACGCCGTAGACATGCAGGATCTCCGCGCCCTGCTCGGCGCCGGGGAGGTGGAACCGGTGCTGGTCCTGCCCGCCGGGCTGGACGCGCTGGAGGCCGCCGACATGGCGCTGGCCTTCAAGGCGGTCGGCGTGCGGCGGATGCTGGTCACCCGGCTGGACATGGCCCGCCGGCTGGGCAGCCTGCTTGCGATCGCCGCCCGCGCCCGGCTGTCCTTCTGCGACGCCAGCGTGTCGTCCAAGGTGGCGGAAGGGCTGACCGCCCTGAACCCGCTGGCGCTCGCCCGCATGATGATCCCGGCCGAGGAGAAGGCGCCCGCCGCCAAGGAGTCGGCACCGCGCCGCACCGCCCGCACCGCGGACTGGGAAGAGGAAGACGACGGGCAGCCGGATCATGAGCCGGACCATACGCCCGTGCGCAAGCCGACCTTCGGGCGGGCCTATGAGCCGGAGGACGACGAGCCGGAGATCGAGCCGGCGCCGCCACCCCCGCCACCACGCAGGGCCGCCGCCGCCAAGCCAACGAAACCCGCAACCGCAAAATCCGCAACCAAGGCAAAAGCCTCCAGTTCCCCCTCGTCGAGGACCCTGCCATGACCGATCCGGTGTTCCCGGCCGCCCTCAAGAACGTTCGCCCGCTGCGCGGCGCCAACGTCATCGCCGTGGCCAGCGGGAAGGGCGGCGTCGGCAAGACGTGGTTCTCCATCACGCTCAGCCACGCCCTCACCAAGGCGGGAATGAACACCCTGCTGTTCGACGGCGACCTCGGCCTCGCCAACGTCGACATCCAACTGGGCTTTTCTCCCAAGAACGATTTGGGCGCCGTCATCAACGGCGAGGTGACGCTGGCCAAGGCGGCGCAGCGCTTCCCCGACACCGGGTTCGACATCATCGCCGGCCGGTCGGGATCGGGCACGCTGGCGCAGTTGCCGAGCCAACGCCTGTCGGGCCTGCGCAACGACCTGCTGGAACTGGCCAAGGGCTATGACCGGGTGGTGATGGACATGGGCGCCGGCGTCGACCGCACGGTGCGCACCCTGTCGGGGCCGGCCGGCACCACGCTGGTGGTGACGACGGACGAGCCGACCTCGCTGACCGACGCCTATGCCTTCATCAAGCTGACCCATGCCACCAACCCGTCGGCCGACCTGCGGATCGTCGTGAACATGGCGCAGAGCGTGAAGGACGGCGAACGCACCTACGGCACCATCCTGAAGGCCTGCCAGAACTTCCTGAAATACAAGCCGGCGCTGGCGGGCATCATCCGCCGAGACCTGAAGGTGCGCGACGCCATCCGCAACCAGACCCCGCTGCTGACCCGCTCGCCCGCCTGCGACGCGGCGCGCGACGTCGAGGCGATCGTGCAGCGGCTGCTGGCCAGTTCCAAGTAGCGGAACCGATGGGCGGGGCGCTCCCACCATCGGTCACGCCCGCTGCCGCCACCGCCGTGGCGGCTCCCGCCACGCCCGCACCCGTCACGACCGAGGCCACGGTCGTCAGGCTGCCCGAACGGCTGCCGGAGGTGACCCGCCCGGTGGTGCTGACCGGCACCGTCGCCGGCCAGACGCCGGAAGGCCTGACCCGCGTGCGCACGTCGGCAGGCGAACTGCTGCTCGACAGCAAGGCGGAGCTGCCGCCCGACAAGCCGGTCACCGTCCAGATCACCCCCGGCACCGGCACACCGACGCCCACCGCACCGGCGACAGTCACAGCCAAGCCCACCGCGCTGATCCTGCTGCAGGCGCTGGGCACCCCAACCGGGACGGGGGCAGCCGGAACGGGGGCGGCCGGGACGACGGCAGCCACGCCCGCGGGCAGCCCGGCGCCCGGAAATGCCGCGACTCCCGCCGTCCTGCTGCCGACCCCCACCCCGACCACGGTGCCCGCCCTGCCGCCCCTGCTGCCCGGCACGGTGGTGCCGGCGCTGGTGATCGCCGGCGGATCGGGCGCCAAGCCAACGCCGGCGGCGCCGGCCGGCGGCGCCGCACCCCAGCCGCCTCCCCCCTCCCCAACCGGCGCCAACCCGGTCGGACCGGCCAAGCCCGAGGCTGCAGCACCCGCCACACCGGCACCCGCCCCCCCATCCATGCCGGCACCGCCGATGGCCGGGGGAAGTGCAACCTTCGGCACGCCGGTCCAGCTGGGCGGCGATGCGGCGCACCCCGGCGCGGGAACCCCGGCAAAGCCTGACCAGCCGTCCGGCAGTGCCGCCGGCACACCTGCCGAGCCGCCCGATCTGCCGCGCGGCGCCACGGTGGCGTTGAGGATCCTGACCGTCACCCCGCCTCCGCAACAGCCGCGCCCGCCCGGCGACTCTGACGCCGGTGGACGGACCGGGCAGGGCGGAAGCCAGACCGGCAGTAGCCAGGCTGGCAGTAGCCCGGCTGGGAGCCAGGCCGGCGGCCAATCCTCTCCGGAAGCGGCGGATCCCAACCCTCCGCCCGACACCCCCGTCCTGCGCGGCACGGTCGCCGGCAGCACGCCGCAGGGTCAGCCGATTCTGGCGACCAAACAGGGCATGCTGGCCCTCAACGTCGCGGCCAGCCTGCCGCCGGGCGCCAAGGTCACCGCGGCTCTCACCGACCTCGCCCAGGCGACCCAGGCGGCGGCCCCCACCCTGCCCGGCCCGCCGGGGCCGGTCGGCGAGCGCGACTGGCCGGCGATGCGGCAGCTGATGGCGACATTGGCGGCGTCCGACCCGGCGTTGGCGAAGTCGATGCTGGCGACCATGCCTCAGCCGAACCGCAAGCTGACCGCGGCGCTGGGCTTCTTCCTGGCGGCGATGCGCGGCGGCGATGCCCGGGGCTGGCTCGGCGATGATGCCTCCTCCGCGCTGGACAAGGCCGGGCGGCGCGACCTGCTGGAGCGGCTGGACAAGGATTTCGAGGGGTTGCGCCGCGAGGCCGCGGAACCGCTGCCGGGAGATTGGCGCAGCTACACCATCCCGCTGATGGATTCGACCGGCCCGAAGCCGATCAAGCTGCATGTCCATCCCCTGAAGGAGGACGAGGAGGGCGACGGCAGGCCGCGCGGCAAGCCCGGCAGCCGTTTCCTCATCGATCTGGATCTCAGCCGCTTCGGGCCGATGCAGTTGGACGGTCTGATCCGGCCGAACCATTTCGACCTGATCCTGCGTAGCCACGCCGCCCTGCCGCCGGAGCTGCGGGTGGAACTGATCCAGGTCTTCGCCGACAGCGTGCGGGCGGTGGGCTACAGCGGCGGGCTGTCCTTCCAGTCCGGCGCCCGCAGCTGGGTGAAGCTGACCCGCGCCGGGCAGGCCGGACTTGGAGTTTCCGCATGAGGCGCGAGCGCCTGACCACCCGCCCCTCCCCCGACGCCCGCCACGACTATCTGGTGGAGCTGCGCGGCGAGCCGATGGCCGGCACGCGCCTGACCCTGCGTCTGGTGCCCGACCGGCTGGTGCCGGACCCGGCCTCCGTCGCCGCCTATCTGGCGGAATTCGCCGGCTTCGCGGACGGGCTAGAGGCGCTGGCGCTCGCCATTCTCGATGACCTCAACAACGAGCTGGTGCCGCGCTGGGTCGAGGTGGTGCTGGAACGCGACACGCCCCTGCCCCACCGCGTGGTGATCGAGGACCGGCAGCCGAACTGGGACAATCCGCAACTGATGGGGCGGCTGCGGCGGATTTGAGGAAGCCGGTCTATTCCTCCCTCATCCGCACGTCTTTCCGAGCAGGAGCAGTCCCCTCTCCCCCGGGGAGAGGGTTAGGGTGAGGGGGTCGCGCGGCGGCCCCCCTGCAAAAGTCCAGCATGTGCATCCCCCTCACCCCGACCCTCTCCCTGGGGGGGGAGAGGGGGATTGGTCAATCCGAAGGCGGTGGCGGCACCTCGTCGCTTCCCTCCGTGCGGTCGCGGTAGAGGGCGGCGCGGGCCAGCAGCATCAGGGTGATCGGCGTGGTGACCACCATCAAGGCGGTGATCAGCAGTTCGTGGATGATCGCCCGCGATTCCAGGACGGAGAAGAACAGCATCGAGGCCAGCAGGATGCAGCCGATGCCCAGCGTCGAGCCCAACGTCGGAGCGTGGACGCGCTGATAGAAGCTGTCGAAGCGCAGCAGACCGACCGTCCCGATCAGCGTCAGGACGGCGCCGGTCAGCAGCAGCACTGCGGTCAGGACCGCCGCCCAGGCGGGAATTTCGGCCAGATGGGTCATTCGATCACCTCCCCGCGCATCAGGAACTTCGCCAGCGCCGCCGTCGACACGAATCCCAGCAGGGCGATGATCAGCGCCGCTTCGAAATACAGGATGCTGCCGGTGCGGATGCCGAAGGTCAGCAGCAGCATGGTCGCCGTGACATAGAGGGTGTCCATTCCCAGCACGCGGTCCTGAGCCCGCGGCCCGCGCAGCACCCGGAAGGTCGCGAAGGCCATGGCGATCACCAGCAGGATCTGGGTCAGAAGGATCGTTCCCATCAGAAGTTTGACGATCATTCGAACAGCTCCATCAACCGTGTCTCGTACCGCCCCTTGATGGTCTCGATCCACACCTGCTCGTCCACGAGATCGAGGATGTGCAGGAGGATGGTGTTCCGCGTCCGGTCATAGGCGACCCACACCGTGCCGGGGGTGGCGGTGACGATGCAGGCCAGCGTCGCCAGCCCATAAGGTGCCCGGAGGTCGAGCGGAATGCGCACGAAGCCCGAAACCCGGCCGCCTTTGCCCGGCCGCAGGATGATCCGGGCGACGGCGATGTTGGAGCGCACGATGTCCTCCAGCACCAGCAGCAGGAGCGACACGGCGGCCCGCGGCCGACGGAGCCGTCCGCCCGGAAGGCCGAGCGTGTTCAGCGTCGCGGCGGTCACAAGCGACAGCACGCCGCCGAGGATGATCGTGCCCGGAGCCACGCTTTCGTTCAGCAGCAGCCAGACCCCCAGCAGGGTCGCGGTCATCATGGGGTAGGGAAGCCATCGGCTCATCGACGGTCTCATTGGGAGCCTCCCATCGTTCCGGGTGTACGGGCAACGGACATCACGGCGCCGTTGTAGTCGCGCGGCGCATGCAGCGACCTCGCGGTGTCCTCCATGTAGCGCATCGCCGGCCCGGACTGCACGGTCAGCGCCACGTTGAGGGCGAGCAGAAGCAGGACCGGCGCGATTTCCGCCACCCGCACGCGCGGCGCCTCCTCGGAGGGGGAGGCCCAGAATGCGTCGATGCCGGCCCGCGTCATCGCCACCACCGTCGCCAGCCCGGACAGGACCAGCGCCGCCATCAGCACCCAGGTGGTGACCGGCACGTCCGGGCCGGCGGCCAGCAGCGGCGACAGGATCGCGAACTTGGCGAGGAAGCCCGACAGCGGCGGCAGGCCGGCCAGCAGCAGCGCGCTGGACATGAAGCCGATGCCGAGGATCGCCATCGTCGCCGGGATGGCGACGCCGGCCCCGCCGTCGTCGGACTCCTCGTCATCGCCCTCGCCGTACGCCTCGCGGGTCACCGCCAGCACGTCGGCGCCGACGGCGCGGCCGCGCTCCACCAGTTCCACCACCAGGAAGAAGCCGGCGACCGCCAGGACCGAGCTGCTGAGATAAAACAGGGCGCCGCCGGTCACCGACAGCTGCCCGGCGCCGATGGCCGCCAGCAGCGTGCCGGACGAAACCAGCACGCTTGCCCCGGCCAGCCGCGCCATGTTCTGCGTCGCCAGCACGGCGATCGACCCGAAGCCGATGGTCAGCAGCCCGCCGACCAGCAGGACGGTGCCGCCGAAGCCGGAGGAGGCCCCTGCCCCATCGCCGAACACCAGCAGCCACAGCCGCAGCACGGCATAGACGCCGACCTTGCTGAGGATGGAGACGATGGCGGCAGAGGCCGCACCCAGGGTGGAATAGGTGTTGGGCAGCCAGAAGCCGAGCGGCCACATCCCCGCCTTGATCAGGAAGGCGACGCCCAGAATGGCCGCCCCGGCCTCCAGAAGTCCCCGGTCCTCCGCCGCCAGACCGGCGACGCGGCCGGCCAGATCGGCCATGTTGAGGGTGCCGGAGATGCCATAGATCATGCTGACGCCGATCAGGAACAGCAGCGACGCCGACAGGTTGATTGCGATGTAGTGCAGCCCCGCCCGCACCCGCGCAAGGCCCGAGCCGTGCAGGGCAAGCCCGTAGGAGGCGGCCAGCATGATCTCGAAGAAGACGAACAGGTTGAACAGGTCGCCGGTCAGGAAGGCGCCGTTCAGCCCCATCAGCTGGAACTGGAACAGCGAATGGAAATGCGCGCCCGCCTTCTGCCAGCGCGGCAGCGAGAACAGCAGGGCGGCCACCCCCAGGATGCCGGTCAGCACCAGCATCAGCGCGGCGAAGCGGTCCAGAACCAGCACGATGCCGAAATTGGCTGGCCAGTCGCCCAGCCGGTAGACGCGGACGCCGGCCGCGCCCGAGTCCGCGACCGTCATCGCCAGGATGGCCAGCCCGAGCAGGGCAAGCGCCGACGCCATGCCGATCACGGCCTTCAGCGTGCGCTGCCGCTCGTCGATCAGCATCATCACCGCACCCGCCAGCATGGGCAGGACGATGGGCGCGATCGTCAGGTGATCCATCCAGCCGGTCACCGGCTCTTCTCCTTTCCGTCGACATGGTCGGTCCCGGTCAGGCCGCGGGCGGCGAGCAGCAGGACAAGGAACAGGGCGGTGGTGGCGAAGCCGATGACGATGGCGGTCAGCACCAGAGCCTGCGGCACCGGATCGGCATGCATGGCGAGGTTGCCGGCCCGGCCGCCCTCCAGGATCGGTTCGGCGCCGGTGCGCAGGCCGCCGGTGGAGAAGATGAACAGGTTGACGGCATAGGACAGCAGCGACAGGCCGATGATCACCTGGAAGGTGCGGGGCCGCAGCAGAAGCCACACGCCGGAGCCGGTCAGCACGCCGATGCCGAGCGAAAGGATCAGTTCCATGTCAGTCGTCTCCCACGGCGGACGGCACAGGCCCGGATTGCACCGGTTCAGGCACCGCCGGCATCTCCGCCGGGCGCGGCGCGGCGGCGCGATGGCCGCGCAGCGACTGGCGGGCCAGCGCGATCAGGATCAGGATGGTGGCGCCCACCACCAGGGCGAAGACGCCGATGTCGAACAGCAGGGCGCTCGCTACCGGGATCTTGCCCAGCACCGGCAGCTCGGCGTAGGCGAAATAGCTGGTCAGGAAGGGCCGTCCGAAGATCCACGCGCCGAGCCCGGTGCCGGCGGCCAGCAGGATCCCGACCCCCATCCAGCGCATCGGCAGGACGCGCAGCCGCGCCTCCACCCACTGGGTACCGCCGAACATGTATTGCAGGATCATGGCGATTGCCACGGTCAGCCCGGCCGCGAAGCCGCCGCCCGGCAGATCGTGACCGCGCAGGAGCAGGAACAGCGCCACCATCAGGATCAGCGGAAACAGAAGCCGTGCGATCAGCGATGGGATGAACAGCCATTCCGCCGCCGTGTCGCCGTCCTTGCGGTCGGGATGTGAAATGTCGAAGGCGCTCTGGTCGCGCTGCTGTTCGGTAACGTCGACGCTGTCCGGCGCCGGGCGGAAGCGGCGCAGCAGCGCATAGGCGGTCAGCGCCACGGCGCCCAGTACGGTGATCTCCCCCATGGTGTCGAAGCCGCGGAAATCCACCAGGATGACGTTGACGACGTTGGTGCCGCCGCCCTCGCTATAGGCAAGCTCCAGGAAATGCTGGGCCAGCAGTTCCGGCGGGAAGCGGGTCATCACGCCGAAGGCGAGACCGGCCATGCCTGCCCCGGCGGCGATGGCGATGGTGAGGTCGCGCAGGCGGCGTGTCAGGGTGACCGCCTCCGACCCGCGGGCGCCGGGAACGTCCAGCCGCTTGGGCAGCCAGCGCAGGCCCAACAGAAGCAGGATGGTGGTGACGACCTCCACCAGCAGCTGGGTGAGCGCGAGGTCCGGGGCGGAGAACCAGACGAAGGTGACGCAGACGACCAGCCCGGCACCGCCCAGCAGGATCAGCGCCGCCAGCCGGTGGAACTTCGCCTGCCAGGCGGCGCCCAGCGCGAAGGCGGCGCCCAGCGCCCAGATCAGCGCCAGCACCGGATCGATGCCCGACGGCACCAGGTTGCCCGGCCCCAGCCCGCGCAGCCAGACCGTCCAGCCGGCGGCCAGCACCGCCACGCACACCACCAGACGAAGCTGCGGCTGCAGGCGGCGGGTGCCGACCAGCCCCTCCGCCGTGCGGGCGAGGCGCCAGGACAGGAAGACCATGGTCCGTTCGAACATGCGCCGGCCTTCCAGCGCGCGGATCAGCGGCGGACCCTCGATCCCCTTGGCGAGATGGCTCTGCAGCAGGCGGTAGAGGCAGACCCCGGCGATGAGCGCGGTGATGCTCATCATCAGCGGCCGGTTGAAGCCGTGCCAGACCGCAAGGCTGTATTCGGGCGTCGCCGCACCCAGCGCCGCCCGGGCGGCCATGTCGAGATAGGGGCCGACGGTGGCGGCCGGCAGGATGCCGATGACGATGCAGGCCAGCACCAGCACCTCGACCGGGAAGCGCATCCAGGCCGGCGGTTCGTGCGGCTTCTTCGGCAGGTCCACCGGGTCCGGTCCGAAGAAGGCGCCATGGATGAAGCGCAGCGAATAGGCGACGCTGAAGGCGCTCGCCACCATGGCGGCGATCGGCAGGACGTCGAAGAAGACCGGCAGCGGCCCCTTGGCCGACAGCGCCTCGGCGAAGAACATCTCCTTGGACAGGAAGCCGTTCAGCAGCGGCACGCCCGCCATGGCGGCGGCGGCGACCAGCGCGAGGCGCGCGGTGAAGGGCATCAGGCGGTTCAGGCCGGACAGTCGTCGGATGTCGCGCGTCCCCGTCTCGTGGTCGATGATGCCGGCGGCCATGAACAGCGAGGCCTTGAAGGTCGCATGGTTGATGATGTGGAAGATCGCCGCCACCAGCGCCAGTTCGCTGTTCAGGCCCAGCAGAAGGGTGATCAGCCCGAGATGGCTGATGGTCGAGTAGGCCAGCAGCCCCTTCAGGTCGTGCTGGAAGATGGCGACATAGGCGCCGAGCAGCAGGGTGGCGAGGCCGGCGGACCCGACGATCCAGAACCACGCCTCCGTCCCCGCCAGCACCGGCCACAGCCGCGCCAACAGGAAAACGCCCGCCTTCACCAGCGTCGCCGAATGCAGATAGGCCGACACCGGGGTCGGCGCCGCCATGGCGTGCGGCAGCCAGAAATGGAAGGGGAACTGCGCGCTCTTGGTCAGGGCGCCGAGCAGGATCAGCACCAATGCCGGCAGATAGAGCGGATGTGCGCGGATACAGTCGCCCGCCGCCAACACGGCATCCAGTTCGTAGCTGCCGACGATGTGGCCCAGGATCAGGACGCCCGCGAACAGGCAGAGGCCGCCCGTCGCCGTGACGGTCAACGCCATGCGCGCACCGTCGCGCGCGGCGGCGGTGTGGTGCCAATAGCCGATCAGCAGGAAGGAGAAGAGGCTGGTCAGTTCCCAGAAGAAGGCGAGCTGTATCAGGTTGCCCGACAGCACCACTCCGGTCATCGACCCCATGAAGGCGAGGAGGAAGGCGAAGAAGCGCGGCACCGGGTCCTCGGCCGCCATGTAATAGCGGGCATAGACCACCACCAGCGTGCCGACGCCGAACACCAGCCCGGCGAACAGCCAGGCGAAGCCGTCCATGCGCAAGGAGAAGTCCAGCCCCAGCATCGGCATCCATTCGGCCGAATAACGGACCACGCCGCCCGCCGACACCGTCGGATAGGCCGACCACACCATCGCCAGCCCGACCAGCGCCACGCCGCCGGCCAGCCACGCCGCCGCGTTGCGTGCGTGCGTGGGCAGCAGCCCGGCGACGAGCGCACCGGCGAACGGGAATGCAACGGCGATCAGGAGCAGCAGTGCGTCGGGCATGAAGTCCTACGGTCGAATGGATCGGCGGAGCCGGGCGAAATCAAGGGCCGGGCGGGATCAGAGGCCGGGCGGCGCGTCGTCCGGATCCTTGACGATGTCCGGATCCTCCCCATCCCGGGCGACGGCCTGGAGGACGATCTGGGCCGCGTCGGCGGGCGTCTTCGCACCGCGCAGCCGGCGCACCGATTGCGGATCGCGCAGGGCCCCGCAGATCTCGGCCATGGCGGCCAGCAGCCCCTTGCGGTTCGATGCCGGCCACAGGGCGAGGAAGACGAGATCGACCGGTTCGTCGTCGCGCGCGTCGAAGTCGATCGCGCGCTGGAGCCGGGCGAACAGGACGACCGGGACCGCCAGTTCGGCAAGCTCCGTATGAGGAAGGGCCACGCCCTTGCCGAGCGCGGTGGAGCCGATCTTCTCGCGCGCCAGCAGGGCATCCAGGATCTCCGGCGCCGGCCGGCCGCTCCGGGTCGCCGCCTCCGCCGCCAGCCGGTCGAGCAAGGCCGGCTTGGTGGCGGGAGCGGCGTCGAGGATGACTTCGGCCGCGGAAAAAAGCTCAGTGATGGCCATCTGGTTCTCCGGCATCCGACTCTCCATTGAGGCCAAAGGTGGAGGCGGGCACCGGGGACCGAACGCCACCCGTACCGCCGATCAACACGTCACAGGGCAGCGCCTCGATCACTTCGGAGGCCGTGCTGCCCAGCAGGGCACGGGAAACGCCGCTGCGCCGGGCGGAGCCCAGGGCGACCAGATCGTACCGTCCGTCCCGCGCGAGATCGACGATCCGCCGCCCCGGAGAACCGGTGAGCAGGATCGTCTCGACCGCCGGTTCCTGATCCGGTTCGCCGGACGGGGTGCCCAGCACTTTCCGGAAATCGTGCGCGACCTGCGCCGTGTCCAGGGGCGCCGTGTCCAGGGGAGAACTGCACCGGCCCGCCATCCCCGGCAGATCGACGACATGCAGCAGGTGGATGCTTCCCTCCCGCATCAGCATCCGCACGCCGTCAACCGAAGGGCGCGAGCGTTCGGAGAAGTCGACCGGCACCAGCGCCCGCAGATAGGGCTGGAGCGGCTTGTCGCGCACGATCAGCATCGGCGTTCCATCGGCGATCGCGATGCGCTCGACGGTGGAGGCCAGGAACAGGTCCGCCACACGGTCGCGCTGGTGCAGTCCCACCACCAGCAGGTCCGGGAGCCACAGCCCGGCATAGCCGGCGACCCGGTGTTCGACGGCGTCGCCGCGCACCGCAACCGCCTGTGACCGGATTTCCGCCCCGCCGGGCACGGCCAGGATGTGGCGCTGGAGTTCCGCTTCCACATGGTGCAGCGGCAGACAGCCATAGGGACCGCCGGTGCCGTCGACGACATGCAGCGCCGTCAACTCCGCATCGAACCGGCGGGCGAGATGGACGGCGCGCTCCAACGCACGGTCCGATTTCGGTTCCAGGTCGGTTGCCAGCAGAATGCGCCGGAGGCTCGCCATCGTGACTTTCGATTCATTTGCAGAGACACCTTGATGATCGGAAGTCGGCCGCAGTCTGTCCATGCCGGGAAATACGGACCTGAAAGGGTCGCATGGCACTCTGCCGAATGTCCGTAGTAATACGGGGCGGATCATTTCACCTGATGCAGTCCGGGCCGGTTGGCGTTACCATCGGTCCATGCCACAGACTATCCGCCGCCGATGGATGTTCATTCCGGCCTATCTGGCCGCCCATATGTTCCTGGATTGGATCAGCTTCATCCATGCGGTGTCGTCGATCAACATCACGCCGTGGAATCCGCCGGCCGGCCTGATGATGGGGCTGTCGGTGCTGCTGGGCGTACGCGCGGTGCCGCTGGTCTGGCTGGGGCTGACCGCCGCCGACATCGTGGTCCGCGACCTCCCGGTAACCCTGGGAACCGCCCTTCTGGCGAACGGCATCGTCGCCCTGGGCTATGGGGCGGCGGGAGGGATGCTGCGCAAGGTCATCGATCCGGGGCTGTCCAGCCTGCGTGACATCGTCCTGCTGCTCGGCTGCAGTGCGGCGGCGGCTTTGGTCATCGGGCTGGGCTTCATCGCCGTCCACACGGCGGCCGGGCTGTTCGAATGGGCGCGCTTTCCGGAGGTGCTGCTGCGCTTCTGGACCGGCGAGATCATCGGCATCGCCGTCCTGACGCCGATGGTGCTGATGGCACGGCGCATGCCGGCGCTGCGCTGGTCATGGGGCGGTGCCGCCGAGATTCTGGCCCAGGGCGCGCTGATCGGCTTCACCCTGTGGCTCGATTTCGGTCCGCTGGCCTCGTCGCAGTACGAGCATTTCTACCTGCTGTTCCTGCCGGCCATCGCGGTCGCGGTGCGGCACGGGCTGGGCGGGGCGGTGCTGGCGTCGGCCGCCACGCAGGCCGGGCTGATCGCCGCCATCGAGGTGGCCGGCGTCGATACCGCGCGCATGGCGCATTTCCAGCTTCTGATGCTGACGCTCGCCATCACCATCCTGCTGCTGGGCGCGGTGGTCAGCGAACGCCGCCGGGTGGAGGACAGGCTGCGGGTGCGGCAGTCCGACCTTGCCCACGCCTCCCGACTGATCGAGGCGGGGGAAATGGCGGCGGCGCTGGCCCATGAACTGAACCAGCCGCTGGCGGCGACGATGGGCTACGCCCGCGCCGCCCGCAAGATCGCGCGCCTGGAGGAGGCGTCGCCCCGCCTGACCGAGATCCTCGACAAGACGGTCACCCAGGCGGAGCGGGCCGACCGCGTCATCCGCAGCCTGCGCGACTTCGTGCGCAAGGGTGCCCGCGACCGGGCGCCGCTGCCGGTCGCCACGCTGATCGCCGACTGCCTGACGCTGGCCGGCCCGCTCGCCAGCCGGCATGCGGTGGAGATCGCGGCGGAAATCGCTCCCGCCCTGCCGGCCATTGCCGGCGATGCGGTCCAATTGCAGCAGGCGATCCTGAACCTCGTCCGCAACGCGGCGGAGGCGATGACGCCCGACGGCGCCCGGCCGGAGGAGCAGCCGGACCGTGAACAGATGGGGCGGCGACGCATCGTGATATTCGCCAGTCAGGCGGCCCAGCCCGGTTTCGTCGCCATCGGCGTGCGCGACACCGGCCCCGGCCTTGCCGAAGTGGTGGAGCGCAACCTGTTCGCGCCCTTCGTCACCACCAAGCCGACCGGCATGGGGCTGGGGCTGTCCATCGTGCGCACCATCGTCGATTCCCATGGCGGCACTTTGACGGCACGCAGTGGCGGTGGCAGTGGCGGTGGCGGTGGCGCCGCGACTGGCGCAGAAGGGGGAACCGTGTTCCAGTTCACCATTCCCGTGCATGCGAAGGACAGGGAAGGAGAGACTGCATGACGACCGAGAAGCCTGTCGCCTTCGTGGTGGACGACGACGAGGCGGTGCGCGATGCCCTGGCGCTTCACCTGGACCTGGCCGGGCTGTCGGTGCGCTGCTGCGCTTCGGCGGCGGAGTTCCTAGAGGCAGCCTCGCCCGACCAGCCCGGCTGCGCGATCCTCGACATCCGCATGCCGGGCATGGACGGGCTGGATTTGCAGCAGGAGATGGTCCGCCGCAGCCTGACCCTGCCCGTCATCATCATCACCGGCCATGGCGATGTGACCGCCGCCGTCCGCGCCTTCCGCGCCGGGGCGGTGGATTTCCTGCAGAAGCCCTTCGACGAGGATCTGCTGATCGAACGGGTGCAGGAAGCCTTCGAGCGCGATCTCGCCGCCCGCCGCGCCGACGTGGAGGCCGGGGAAATCCGCCGCCGGCTCGCCCTGCTCAGCCCGCGCGAACTGGAAGTGATGGAAATGGTCGCCGAGGGCCTGCCCAACAAGACGATCGCCCTGCGGCTTTCCATCGGCATCCGCACGGTGGAGACCCACCGCGCCCGCGTGCTGGAGAAGATGGAGGCGCGCAACGCCCCGGAACTGACCCGCATGCAGATGCGTCTGGGCGAGCGGCGGGAGTAACCGGTTGCCTTACTCGCCGACCTCGGCCACCTGTGTTTCGGCCGGAGCGGTCCGCTCGGCCGGGGCGGGCGGATAGCGGTAGAAGGAATGGTCGCCGATGGAGGCGGTGCGCAGCCGCGCCTTTGCCCAGTCCGGCTTCTGGCGCCCGAGCGCCGCCTGGGTGGGCGGGCTGTAGAACAGCGAGGCGCGCGCGGTCGGATCGGGCATCTCGTCGTCGTTCAGGTTCCAGGCAAGGCCGCGGGCAAGGCGCAGCGCCTCCTGGTCGGGGGCGAGGCGCAGCTTCGGCCAGGACGGCATGCCGCCCGCCCGGATCACCTGCGCCTGACGGCGGATTTCGGCCAGGATGCGCCGGGCCTCCGCCCGGTTGGCAACGCGGGGATCCTCCGCCACCTGTTGGCGCTCCGCCTGCTTGGCACGGGATTTCGCAGATTTGATCGGCTTGCGGCGCTTCTCCGGCTCCACCTGCTGGGGTGGGGAGAAGGGTTCGAACTGGCCGGCGGCGACGACGACGCGGCAGGGCAGCGACGGCTGCGACGCCGATGCGGCCCGGTTGGCGACCACCCACATGACGGCGGCCATGGCGTCGGCACCCTCGCCCCGCGCCTCAGCCCAGCCGGCGAGCGCCAGGCAGCGGCGCTCGCGCTCCGCCTGCCAGGGGGTCAGCATGTAGACCGAGGAGCCGATGACCACCGGCTGCTTCGCCCCGCCCCGCTTCGGCACGGCCCCCTTCAAATCGCCGACGAAGCGGGCGCAGCCGTCGTCGCCGGAAGGGCAGACCGGCCGATCGGCCTGAAAGCCGCCACTGATCAGAGCGCCGATGTCAGCACCGGTTTCCTGGGCGACTGCCTGGGCGCCTGCGCCGGCGGGAGCCAGGACGGTCGCGAACAGCAGGGCGAGGAGGGAGTGGCGCATCCCGGTCTCTCCGGTCTGGGGAAGGGGACTTCCTTCGACAGGAGGGACGGACCGCAAGTTCCGTGATTCGTCCACTTCTCCGATGGCTTAAGCCTGAGGGCGGCGGATGTAATCCGGCGGAGTCCCGAATGGGTTTTCCGGCGGATTCGGGTGTCGGGTTCGGGCATGAACCCGATGACGCGCATAAGCCCTGAAATGGCTAAGTTGCTGTGATACCGGGAGCTTTGCGTCATCCCCACGAAGGCGGGGATCCAGGGTTCCCAGATGGGGTCTCTCCCGGAAAAGCCCGGATTTCCGCCTTCCTGGGAATGACGGGCGAATTGGCTTTCCAGTCCCAGGGCTTGGCCCAATGCGGAAGCACGTATCGCGTGGCGCGCATATGGATTCGGGCCGGCAAGCCTTCGGATTCCTCCGGCTTCCAGCCCGATCGGCAGAATGGGTGCTGTGGGGAAATGCCGGCGGCGTCAGCCGGGCTGGCGATCCTCGTCCGGTTTGCCGCCTTCGCCGGTCCAGTCGTCGGTCAGAAAGTCCTGGGAGCGGCTGATCTCCTCCACCTCCGCGCGGGAGGGAGGTTTCGGCACCTGGTCCTGACCGGACTTGCGGTCGTCATTGTCGTCGGAGCCTTCAGGCTTGCGGGGCATCGGTTCCTCCTGGATCGCCGGGGACTTCCCAGCAAACAGGAACTGGCCTGCAAGATCACGAAACGGAGGAGCGGTTGAAGGAAACCCGCTCCCCCGGCCACATCAGTTGGTGGCGTCGGCCACCGTCACCGGCATGGTCCGCACCATTTCCAGGGCGACAGCGGCACGGACTTCGTCGGCGGCCAGGACGGCGGGCGTGTTCACGTTGGCGATGCCGGCGACGGCCGCGAACAGCAGGGCGCCGATGACGAAGCGGACGATGGCGAACTTGGCGGCATATTCGGCGTTGGCGGCGGCGAATTGGGTTTCATACGAGGTCATGATGATCTTCCTTCAATGTCGGTTTGGATTTCCGGCGGCCGATGCAGCGGCCTGTTGAGGAAGATATTGGCACAATCACGCCGCCGCAAAAGCGGAGACATCACATCCCTGCACTCGTCATTTCGCATTGCAGCATAGCGCTGTGAAAGACGTCATACGGAGTTTTTCTTGTAGTCTCCGCGTCGTTCGCAGCGCTCTACAGAGCTTTATGGGGGATTTCGCAGCGCTATTACTGGCTGCCGTCTGTTCAGATTAAAGACATGTGGGTTGGGTTGTGTCAATGGCAACGGCCGATGCGCCGAATTGGCGCAACCGCCGTCAGCGCCCCGGCGACAGCCGCTCGGCACTGGCCTTCAGCGTATCGATCATCGCCTGCTGCGCCTCTTCCGTCGTGTCGGCCGGGACGACGAAGCAGATGGTGGCGATGCAGCGGCCGGCCGGATCGCGGACCGGGGCGGCAAGGCAGGTGGTGAAACGGTCGACCAGCGCCGTGGTGCGGACATAGCCCTGGGTGCGGGCACGGCGAATGTCCTCCAGGAACTCGTCCTCGGCGATGCGGCGGCCGTCGGGAAGGATGAAGTCTTCGGGCGGAATGAAGCGGAGGATTTCGTCGGCGGCCATGTGATCGACCAGCAGCCGGCCGGACGCTGTCCAGGGGATCGGCACCTTGATGCCGATCTCGGAGCTGATGCGGAACATGCGCCGGCCCGGCTCATTCAGCACGACCAGATACTTGTCGCCTTCCAGCGTACAGAACTGAGCCGTCTCCCCCACCGTCTCGGCGATGTGGGCGACCTCCACCCGCGCCTTGCGGATCAGGTCGACGCTGTCGAGATAGTCGCTGCCGTAGTAGTGCATCGCCGGCCCGAAATAGACCGTGCCGTCCCCGTCGCGCAGTTCCAGCCAACGCGCCTCCACCAGCGTGTTGACCAGTTCGTACATGGTGGAGCGCGGGGTGCCGGTGTCGCGTGCGATGTCGGCGATGCGCGTGGGCGCGCGCCGGTCGTGCAGATGCTCCATCAGCGCGATGACGCGGTCGATGCCGCGGGCGCGGCCCGTCGTCTTCTCGGAAATCTGCTTCTCCGCCACACCGTCGCCCGTCATCTGATCCACGCTCCCTCTTGCCGCACTATCGCTTAGCACGCGGATTTTCGGCTTGCCAGCGATGTTTGTCCGATATACCGTTCTCTTGTCTGGAATACAAGACCGATGTCCGATATTCCGGACAAACGGTCGGGGAGGCAGAAATGACAGGGATCACGCGACGTCTGTTCAACACCGCCCTCGGCACGACGCTGGCCGCCGGCGGGCTTTCCTCTGGAATCCTGGGAACCTGGACCACGCCGGCGCAGGCCCAGCAGGGCGGCGCCTCGGTCGTCACGGTCGCCACCATCGGCGAGCCGCCGACGCTGGACCCGGTCGGCACCACGTCCGACCTCGTCAGCATCATCACCCAGCATATGTTCGAGACGCTGTTCACCTTCGACGGCGACTGGAAGCTCGCCCCGCTGGTGGCGTCGGCCCTGCCGCAGGTGTCGGCGGACGGCAAGACCTACACCATCCCCCTGCGCAGCGGCGTCACCTTCCATGACGGCAGCACCGTCACGGCCGACGACGTGGTTGCCTCGCTCGATCATTGGATCAAGGCCTCGCCGCGCGGCAAGACCGTCGCCCCCCTGGTGGAAAGCATCAGCGCCAAGGGTGCGGACGCCGTCGTCATCGCGCTGAAGGAGCCCTTCGCGCCGCTGACCGCGCTGCTGGCGATGAACAACGGCGCCGCCGCCATCGTGCCGAAATCGGCGATCGACGGGCCGGGCGCGCTGAAGTCGCTGATCGGCACCGGTCCGTACAAGCTGCTGGAGCACAAGCCCGACCAGTATATCCGGCTGGTGCGCCACGACGGCTACGCCTCTCCCGCCGGCACGCCCAGCGGCTATGCCGGCAGCCGCAAGGCCAACATCGGCGAGGTGCGCTTCGTCCCGGTGCCGAATGCCGCGACCCGGGTGTCGGGCGTGCTGGCCGGCCAGTACCAGTTCGCCGACAGCCTGCCGGCGGAAACCCTGCCGCGCATCAAGGACGCCGCAGGCGTCAAGCCGGTGATCGTCAAGCCCTTCGGCTTCCCGCTGATGATCATGAACACCAAGACCGGCGTGATGGCGAACCCGAAGCTGCGTCAGGCGGTTCTGGCGGCGCTGGAGCCGAACGACATGCTGCTGGCCGGCCTCGGCGACCCCGCCTTCGTCCAGGCGGAGGGGTCGATCTACGCCCAGGGCACGCCCTATTTCGATGCGGCCAGCGCCAAGCCCTACAGCGACCATGCCGCGGGCAAGGCGGCGGACCTGCTGAAGGCCGCCGGCTACAAGGGCGAGCCGATCCGCATCATGACCTCGGTCCAGTACGAGTTCCTGTACAAGATGAGCATGGTGGCGCAGGCCCAGCTCGAAATGGCCGGCTTCAAGGTCGATCTGCAGGTGCTGGACTGGGCGACCCTGCTGCAGCGCCGCGGCGACGACAAGGGCTGGGATGCCTTCTTCACCTATCACACCTTCGTGCCGGAACCGTCGCTGATCACGGTGCTGAACCCCAGCTATCCCGGCTGGTGGGACAGCCCCGCCAAGCGCGAGGCGCTTGCCGCCTTCAACCGCGAGATGGACCCGGCGGTCCGCAAGACGAAGTGGGTGGCGCTGCAGACGCTGTTCTACAGCGAGGTGCCCAGCGTGAAGGTCGGCGAGTTCTACAACCTTGCCGCCAGCAGCGACAAGCTGACCGGCTACACGCCGACGCCCTGGCCTTTCTTCTGGAACACCGAACTGAAGGGCTGAGGGGGGGATAACTCCCTCTCCATAAATCCCCCTCTCCCCCCGGGGAGAGGGTCGGGGTGAGGGGGATGCATAAGGTGGATCGGGGGATGATCGCGGCGTCACAATTCTTGTGAATCCTCGCCGCGCGTCCCCCTCACCCTAACCCTCTCCCCGGGGGGGAGAGGGGACCGTTCGTTAGTGATTTCCCCACCACCCAGGACCGCAACCATGCTCGTTTACATCGTCCGCCGGTTCGCCGGCATGATGATCGTCATGCTGCTCGTCGCCATGGTGGTCTTCGTGATCGCCCGCGTGGTGCCGGGCGATCCCGCCGCCGTCATGCTGGGGTCTTCCGCCACGCCGGAGGACATCGCGGCGCTGCGCGGCCGGCTGGGGCTCGATGAGCCGCTGCTGACGCAGTTCCTGCTCTATCTCGGGCAGATCGTCCGCTTCGACCTGGGCGAATCCATCTTCCTCAACCGTCCGGTGGCGCAGGCGCTGGCCGAACGGTCGGAGCTGACGGCGCTGCTGACGATGATGTCGGTGGGGATCGCCATGCTGATCGGCGTGCCCATCGGCATCCTGTCGGCGGCCAAGCGCGGCGGGCTGATCGACCAGACCGCGGTCGGGCTGGCCATGCTGGCGGCGAGCATTCCCAGCTTCTGGATCGGGCTGACACTGATCAAGTATCTGGCGGTCGACCATGCCTGGTTCCCGGTCGCCGGCTACGGCCCGCCCGAAGCCGACCTGATGGAGCGGATGCGCCATCTGGTGCTGCCGGCCATCGCGCTCGGCATTCCGAACTCGGCGCTGATCCTGCGCTTCACCCGCACCAGCATGCTGGACGTGATGAGCAACGATTACGTCCGCACCGCGCGGGCCAAGGGGCTGCCGCCGCTGGTCGTCGTGCTGAAGCATGCACTGCGCAACGCGATGATCCCGATCCTGACGGTGATCGGCCTGACCACCGCGGTGATGATCGCCGGAGCCATCGTGACGGAAACCGTGTTCGGCCTGCCCGGCGTCGGCAACCTGATCGTCTCCGCCGTGCTGCGCCGCGACTATCCGGTGATCCAGGGCGCCCTGCTGGTGGTGTCCGCCATCTATGTGCTGATCAACCTGACGGTCGACCTGCTCTATGCCGTGGTCGATCCGCGGGTCCGTTATTGAGAGGGAGGGTTACCATGGCAAGCGTCCCCGCCGGTCACGGCAGCATCCCCCTTCCCTCCAACGCCAAGCCGCAGCGCAGCCGGTCGCCGGCCGCCCTGCTGATGCGCCAGCTGTTCCGCCGCCGGCTGGTGGTGCTGTCCTTCCTGATCATGGCAGCGATCCTGGCGGTGGCATTGCTGGCGCCGTGGATCACGCCCTTCAACCCGATGAAGATGGACATCCTCGGCCGGCTGAAGCCGCCGTCCGCCGCCCACTGGTTCGGCACCGACGAATATGGCCGCGACGTGCTGTCCCGCGTGATGCTGGGCGCCCGGTTGTCGCTGCTGGTCGGGCTGCTGGTGGTGGTGGTGGCGACGCTGATGGGCACGCTGCTGGGGCTGGCCGCCGGCTATATCCGGCCGCTGGACGGCGTGCTGATGCGGCTGACCGACGCGCTGATGGCCTTCCCCGACATCCTGCTCGCCATCGCCTTCATGGCGGCGCTGGGGCCGTCGCTCTACAACGTCGTGCTGGCGCTCGGCATCGTCTACACCCCGCGCGTCGCCCGCGTGGTGCGTGCCGCCTGCCTCGTGGTGCGGGAGATGCCGTTCATCGAGGCGGCGACGGCGCTCGGCGCCTCCACGCCGCGCATCGTTTTCCTGCACATCCTGCCCAACCTGATCTCGCCGATCCTGGTGCAGGCCACCTTCATCTTCGCCTACGCCATCCTGACGGAGGCGGCGCTGTCCTTCCTCGGCGTCGGGGTGCCGCCGACCACCCCGACCTGGGGCAACATGATCGCCGGCGCCCAGCAGTATTTCCAGCAAGCCGACTGGCTGATCCTGTTCCCCGGCTGCGCCATCGTCCTGACCGTTCTGTCGTTGCAGATCGTCGGCGACGGGCTGCGCGACGCGCTCGACCCCCGGCTCCAGAAGGCGAAATGAGATGAGTGCCACTTTCCTCATCAAGAGCGCCCGCGTCATCGACGGCACCGGCGCCCCCTGGTTTCCGGCGGATGTGCTGGTGGAGCGTGGACGCATCGCCGCGGTCGGCCCGATGCTGGACGCGCCGCACGCCGAACCGCTGGAGGCGCAGGGCCGCTTCCTCGCCCCCGGTTTCATCGATGCCCATTGCCACGACGACCTGATCCAACTGCGCCAGCCCGGCCGGCCGGAAAAGGTGGCGCAGGGCGTCACCACCGTGGTGGTCGGCAACTGCTCCTTCGGCCTGTACCCGCAGAGTTCAGAGAGCGGCGGCGCCTTGCGCGAGCATTTCGGCAACCTGCTGGGCACGGTGTCGGATCAGGAAACCTTCGCCGATTTCGCCGGCTACCGCGCAGCGCTCGACGGGCGCGGCACCGCCATCAACCTCGTCTCGCTGGTCGGTCACGCCGCGCTGCGCCTCGCCGTCATGGGCTGGCAGAACCGCGCCGCCACGGCCACAGAGCGCGAAGCGATGGCAGCCCTGCTGGCCGAGCAGCTTCGCCAGGGCGCGCATGGCCTGTCGCTCGGCCTCGTCTATCCGCCCAGCGCCTGGGCAGAGCGCGCCGAGCTGGTGCGGCTGGCGGAGGTGGTGGCCGAGCATGGCGCCCTGCTGACCGCCCATGTCCGCTCCTATGAAGGCGGGCTGATCGCCTCGGTGGACGAGTTCCTCGACCTGCTGAAAGCCGGCGGGGCGAGCGGCCTGCTCTCCCACCTACAAGCCGCCGGAAAGCCCTATTGGGGCAGCCTGCCGCGGGCAGTGGAGCGGCTGGAGATCGCGCGGCACGACGGCACCGACGTCAGTTTCGACATGTACCCCTATCCGGCGGGTTCCAGCACCATCCTGCAGCTTCTGCCGCCTTCGGCGCTGGCGGGCGGGGTGGAGGCGCTGCTCGCCCGCATGGCCGATCCCGACGGTCTGGCGGCCTTGCGCCGCGCCGTGGAAGACGGCGAGGCGCCGCTTGACGCCGGCTGGGAATCCAAGATCCGCCTGATCGGCTGGGAGAATGTCCGCATCGGCGGCGTCTCGGCGGAGGATCTGCGGGAGCTGGAGGGGATGTCGCTGGCGGAAATCGCGGAGACGCGGTGGGAGCAGCCCTTCGACACGCTGGTCCGGCTGATCGCCATCGACCGCGGCCGGACCAACATCGTCATGTTCCAGCTGGCCGAAGCCGACCTTGAAACCGCGCTGTCGCACCCGCTGCACATGCTGGGATCCGACGGGTTGCCGCGCGAGACCGGCAAGCCGCACCCCCGCGCCTTCGGCAGCTTCCCGCGCTATCTCGCCCGCGCCATCACGGGCGACGGCAAGCTGGGGCTGGAGGACGCCGTCCGCCACATGACCGCGGTTCCGGCGCAGCGGTTCGGCCTGTCCGACCGCGGGCTGATCCGGCCAGGCATGGCGGCCGACCTGACCCTGTTCACCGCCGATGTGGCGGACCGCGCGACCTTCCAGGATCCGACGCGCCCGCCCCACGGCATCACCGACGTGCTCGTCGCCGGACAGTTCGTCCTGCGCGACGGCGGGCACACCGGCGCGCGTCCGGGCAAGGCCCTGGCCCGCGCCTGATCCATCAAGAACACATTTGCAAAACCTGTGAGGACCGAATGACCAACCGCAAGCCGATCTTCGCCGAAAAGGGTGCGAAGCCCGCCGGCCAGTACAGCCACGCCGTCGTCGCGAACGGCTTCGTCTATGTGTCGGGCCAGGGGCCGCACCATCCGGAGACGGGCGCGCTGCCCGAGGATTTCGCCGGCGAGGTGCGCCAGACCCTGCGCAACCTGGAGATCATCCTGAAGGCCGCCGGCACCGATCTTGCCCATGTGGTGAAGGTCAACAGCTACCTCAGCGACCTCGGCCGCTTCCAGGAATACAACGCGCTCTATTCGGAGTTCTTCCCGACCGAGCCGCCGGCCCGCACCACCATCGGCTGCCAGCTGAACAACATCCAGGTCGAAATCGACTGCATCGCGGTCCTTCCAACCGCGTAACATCCTGAGTACACGGCCGATCCCACGGCATCACCGCCGGGATCGGCCCTTTCCCTGAATTCGCGTTCCGGAGCGGTCCCATGCGCGTCGACGATCTCGACACCCCCGTCCCCGTCATCGACCTCGACCGGGTCGAGCATAACCTGACCAAGATGCAGGCCTATTGCGACCGGCACGGGTTGGCGCTGCGCCCGCACATCAAGACCCATAAGCTTCCCCAATTCGCCCTGCGCCAGATCGAGCTGGGCGCCGTCGGCATCACCTGCCAGAAGATCAGCGAGGCGCTGGTGATGGCGGAGGCCGGCTGCGCCGACATCCTGCTGACCTACCCCATCGTCGGCGCCGCCAAGGTGAAGCCGCTGGCGGAACTGGCCAGCAAGACCAGGCTGACGGTGGCGCTGGACAATGCCGTGGCGCTCGACACGGTGGCCGCCGCCGCGGCCGAGGCCGGCGTCGAGATCGGCATCCTGGTGGAGTTCGACAGCGGCGACGGCCGCTGCGGCGTGCAGACCCCGGACGAGGTGCTGACGCTGGCCCGCCGCGCCGCCGGCAACGGGCTGACCCGCTTCCGCGGCCTGATGACCTATCCGCGCGGTCCCCGCACCGTGCCCTTCGTCGCCGAGACCCGCGCCCTGCTGGACGGCGCCGGCATCGCGGTGGAGACGGTATCGGTCGGCGGCACCCCCGGCTGCTGGGACACCCACGAGCTTCCCGGCGTGACCGAGCTGCGCGTCGGCACCTACATCTACCACGACCGCGCCACCGTCGGCGCCGGGGTGGCGACGCTGGACGAGTGCGCCGTGCATGTCCACGCCACCGTGGTCAGCCGCCCCACCCCCGATCGCGCCGTTCTGGATTGCGGCAGCAAGACCCTGTCGAGCGACCGCGTCGCCCCGTCGGTCGGCGAGGGGTATGGCCTGATCCTCGACTACCCCGACGCGGTGATCGTCCGCGTCAACGAGGAGCATGCGGTGGTCGACCTCAGCAAGAGCGCGGAGCGGCCGGAGATCGGCGACCGCGTGCGCATCCTGCCCAACCATGTCTGCGTGGTGACCAACCTGCACGACCGCATGGCAGTCAGCCGCAACGGCGAAGTCGTCGGCGACTGGCCGGTGCCGGCACGCGGCTGCACCCGCTGACCTGCCTCCGATAGCCCAAGCTCCGGGATCCCGTCATGGACGCTGACCTCACGCTCGACATCCGCAACCTGCAAACCCACTTCACCGCCGATCCCGGCGTGTCGAAGGCGGTGGACGGCGTTTCCTTCGCGGTGCGCCGCAACGAGACGCTGGCCGTCGTCGGCGAATCCGGCAGCGGCAAGTCGGTGACCAGCCTGTCGGCGATGCGGCTGATCCCCTCGCCGCCGGGCATCATCGCCGGCGGCGAGATCCTGTTCCGCGGCCGCGATGGGCAGGTGCGCGACCTCGCCCGCCTCAGCGAGCGCGCGATGCGCAGCGTCCGCGGCAACGAGATCGGCATGATCTTCCAGGAGCCGATGACCTCGCTGAACCCGGTCTACACCGTCGGCGACCAGATCGGCGAGGCGCTGCGCTACCACCAGGGCCTCGACCGCCGGGCGGCGCGGGCGGAGGCGCTGGCCATGCTGAAGAAGGTCGGCATCCCGGCGGCGGAGCGGCGGCTGGACGAGTATCCGCACCAGATGTCCGGCGGCATGCGCCAGCGCGTGATGATCGCCATGGCGCTGGCCTGCCGCCCCACCCTGCTGATCGCCGACGAGCCGACCACCGCGCTCGACGTGACCATCCAGGCGCAGATCCTCGACCTGATGCGGCGGCTGCAGGAGGAGACCGGCACCTCGATCCTGTTCATCACCCACAATCTGGGCGTGGTGGCCGAGGTGGCGCACCGGGTGGTGGTGATGTATGCCGGCCGCATCGTCGAGGAAGGCGATGTCCGCTCCCTGCTGAAATCGCCCAAGCACCCCTACACCCGCGGGCTTCTGGCCTGCATGCCGCATCTGGGCCAGCGCCGCGGCGACGGCGGACGGCTGCACGCCATCCCCGGCAGCGTGCCGAGCCCGGTGAACCGGCCGGCCGGCTGCACCTTCGCCCCGCGCTGCCCGCTGGCCGAACCCGCCTGCACCGCTGCCGAACCCGTTCTGGAGCCGGTCGGCCCCGACCATTCCGCCCGCTGCCGCCGCTGGAGAGACGTGCAATGAGCACCGCTATTGGGACCGCCGAAATCATGACCGAACAGCCCCTGCTGAGCGTCCGCAATCTGGAGAAGCGCTTCCCGGTGCGCGGCGGACTGCTGCAACGGCCGGTGGGTTGGGTGAAGGCGGTGGACGACCTGTCCTTCGACCTGAACCGCGGCGAGGTGCTGGGGCTGGTCGGCGAATCGGGCTCCGGCAAGACCACCGCCGGGCGCAGCATCCTGCGGCTGATCGAGCCGACCGGCGGCTCCATCCGCTTCAACGGGCAGGAGATCACCGGTCTGCCGACGGCCGAGATGCGGGCGCAGCGCCGCCGCATGCAGATCGTCTTCCAGGACCCCTATGCCAGCCTCGACCCGCGCCAGCGCGTGCGCGACGTGATCGGCGAGGCTCTGACGATCCACAACATCGGCACCCGCGCCGACCGCCGCGACCGCGTGGCGGCCTTGCTGGAGAAGGTCGGCCTGACCGCCGACGCCATGGACCGCTTCCCGCACGAGTTCTCCGGCGGCCAGCGCCAGCGCATCGGCATCGCCCGCGCGCTGGCGGTGGAACCCGACTTCATCGTCGCGGACGAGCCGGTGTCGGCGCTCGACGTCTCGGTGCAGGCGCAGGTGGTGAACCTGCTGGGCGACTTGCAGCGCGAGTTGGGGCTGGCGGTGCTGTTCATCGCCCATGATCTGGCGGTGGTGCGCTACATCAGCGACCGGGTGGCGGTGATGTATCTCGGCCGCCTGATGGAGATCGCGCCGAGCGATTCCCTGTACGAGCGCCCGCGCCACCCCTACACCATGGCCCTGCTTTCCGCCGCCCCCGATCCGGACCCCGACGCGCCGAAGACCCGCATGCTGCTGGACGGCGACGTGCCGAGCCCGATGAACCCGCCGTCCGGCTGCGTCTTCCGGACGCGCTGCCCCTTCGCGCTGCCGGCTTGTGCGGAGCCGGAGGCCCGGGCGCTGCGCGAGGTGGCGCCGGGGCATTCGGTGGCGTGCATCCGGGATGATGTGGGGGTGGGGTGAGGACGTGACGGAGACTCTGGCGTGGAAATGCCGTAACTGTGATTGAATCACATAGAATATATTAGAATGACATAGTTTGGAAAACTCAATAAGCAACACAACTCATAACAAAGCCACCGCGCCTGTCTGAGGGTTAGCGCGTTGCGTCTCTCCATTGACGAACAAGAGATATTGCATTAGCGGTGACATTAGGTGCATTATCTGCAGTCATCACTGCGACATTAGGCGCAAATTCCTTAACTATCGTCGTTATATTTCTGCCAGCGGCCGCGCGAAAACACTCATCAGCATCGCGACCTTCTCCCAGAGAGATGGAGGGATCTAAGTCTGTGATGATAAGATGGTCGTAGTCATTTATGTGCGCAGCCACAATTTGTCTAAGAGCAGAAAGACGCCGTTCTCCGATGTTGCGGCCAGAGACTTCCAAGGCAGCCAGCAAATAGCCTAGCGCATCGGGTACCGGGCGATCGACTAAAATTACCTGTGCGCTCAAGGAAGCTTCCATCTCCTTTCTCATGCACTCAGCTATAATCCACAGAGTGCTTTCGAAAGTATGCTTGGATAGAATCGGAAACCCTATTTCTTGTGCGCGGGTCGCAAGGTTTTCAATTCTGGCAACAGCAACCCCCTCAGCAGCAAGAACATTCTCTACATCGCACACAAAAGTGGATTTGCCGGTAGAGTGCGTCCCAGCGACACCAATCTTGAAATTATTCCTGATCAAAACAGTTCCCCCTGTCTAGTGCTCAGAATATCCGCATCCATGACTAATGATAGCCTATCTTTCTCTGGAACTCTGGACAAAAACTCTATAAACAGCAATGCCGTAAGAACCGAATCGTAAAGAGCAGAGTGGTGAGTCTTTCCACTTATTCTCGCAGCTTCATCGGAACAACCAAGCCTTAGACCTAGTTTTTGAAGGCTGTAAGACTCCATTCCCGGTAAAACTATCTTAGCGATCCGCAACGTATCGATAGCCATCGCTGGTTTCCACTCGGGAATTGAACGCTTAATAATGTCAACATCAACACGGACATTGTGTCCAATAACGACAGAACCGTCCGTCCACATCATGATATCGTCAGCAATGTCACTAATAGTCGGAGCACTTTCTACGTCATCGTTGCTTATGCCATGGATTCGGGTCGCGATTGGAGTGATCGGCGCAGAGGGTTGGATCAGCCACTCCCACATACGCTCTCCCAACCTTAGGCTGCAAATTTCCGTTAGGGCGATTTGAACGATTTCAGGAGGCGTTCCGCCACTACCTTCTACATCTACAATCCACATACTTCCATTAATCAAGTCCATCCTTGCTCGGCCCTCCCATGCCTTCCATAATGATGAGGCTGAGCCCGATCATGCACCTGAAAATTTAGGCTATGCTGGATGAAGTATCGTTGCTGCTCCGTGCTGCCAGCTAATTCTATACGCCGATCATTGACTTCAATGTGGCTAAGATCTACTCCCGCAGCATCTGCTAGCTCTCGAACTTTCTCCATCTCAGGCTTATGATGGTCTCGAGCACAGATAGCAACTTGGGCAGGAGGACAGATGTCGCAAATTTCGCGTATGCCATAGTGGCCGTTGTAATCAGGCATACGGTGCGCATAGGCAATGCCACAAGACGTTTTGCGGAATAGAGGGAGTCCGGAGAATGCTGTTAGCACATGGCGTTCCAAATCGGCTGGCATGATCTTACGACGAGCTGTCTGTTCATAAAGATCAGGAAGCCCGATCGAGGTAAAATAGCGCCTGATCTCATCACGATAGAACAAACCTGTGAAAACCGTCGCGTTTGCCAAGGCCGAGAGTTCTTGGGCGCGACATAAATGAGCGTCAGTATCATTAATACCGGATATGATTGGTCTCCAGTATAAAATAGATTTTGTGCGTCTAGCGTGCGCAGAAAGGACCAAGAGAGAATTCTCAGCTATTGCGCTTTCAGTCGGCTCAAGCCGAAAATCATCAATTCCTGACCAAGTCACAAGAACTGTGACCTTTAGGTGCTGAAGCTTCTCAAGCCGAGCCACATCGTCTTGCATCACGCACCATCGCGTAATGATCAGCATATGATTTGTCAGTTTGCGCTCATCCAACATATGAAGACAATTGAATAGATGCTCCTTGACTCCGGGTAGGAACGGATCGGTCGCCCGGTTGAAGATCTGAATGGGAGTGCGGTGGGCACAGAAGGCCCAGTGACTCACAAGTTGCTCGACCGCCTCCTCATCGGGAACGACTAGATGCGGCTTTTTCATATCGAAATTATCGAATAAATGTCGGACACAGTATCCACAGTCAAGCGGACAGCCAACAATATGGTTCAAGCTCAAGCCAGATTTGCGATAATCAACAACCTGCTTAAGAGAAGCGGGCAGATTAGGGCCAGCGAACCGGAGTTGTATCATATATGTTTCTCCAGATGAGAATGGCGTACAGTAAACTTTGATAAACCGGGCTAAGCTTTGATTTCAACTTTTAATATACTGAGCGCTATCACTGTTTCTCCTAAATTTTCCTACCCCCTGCGCGCCGCCTCAATCGCCGCCACGTCGATCTTCGTCATCCCCATCATCGCTTCGAACGCCCGCTTGGCCTCCTCCCCACCGGCTGCCAGCGCGTCCGTCAGCACGCGGGGCGTGATCTGCCAGGAGATGCCCCAGCGGTCCTTGCACCAGCCGCAGGCGCTCTCCTGGCCGCCGTTGCCGACGATGGCGCTCCAATAGCGGTCGGTCTCTTCCTGGTCGTCGGTGGCGATCTGGAACGAGAAGGCCTCGCTGTGGGTGAAGGTCGGGCCGCCGTTCAGGCCGAGGCAGAGGATGCCGGCGACGGTGAACTCGACCGTCAGCACGTCGCCCGCCTTGCCCGACGGGTAGTCGGCGGGGGCGCGGTGGACGGCGTGCACGGCGCTGTCGGGGAAGGTCTCGGCGTAGAAGCGGGCGGCGGGCTCGGCGTCCTTGTCGAACCAGAGGCAGATCGTGGTCTTGGCGACGGCCATGGCTTGTCCTTTCGCGCTGAAACCGACTCCCCGGCTTGGGGCCGCGTGCTGCTCACCCAGTTTTACCACCATACATGTCACGATGGCGATAGCTCCGGCGATGGCGGCGAAGGGCGGCGGTCTTGACCGCCCTTGGCCTGGAGGATAGCGTTGGACCGTCTGAAACAGGTTAGGCTCGGGACGGTTGGCCCGGCCCCCGCCAAGCGGGTCCTTCCATTGCCAGGGTACGACCCAACGGCAACGGCCCAAGACTATCAGGGTGCGTGCATGATGCGGGCGCCGATAGCAGGGGCATGGACATGAAGCCGAGAATTTCCGTTCTGACGCTGGGCGTCGCCGACCTCGACCGGGCACTTGCCTTCTATCGCGACGGCCTCGGCCTGCCCAGCGACGGCATCGTCGGCCGCGAGTTCGACCATGGCGCGGTCGCCTTCTTCGATCTGTCGGGCGGACTGAAGCTGGCGATCTGGGCGCAGGACGACATCTGCCACGACACCGGCTTGGCCAAAACTCCCATCAGTTCCACCGCCGTCACCATCGGGCACAATGTCACGCGCAAGAGCGAGGTGGACGAGGTGATGGAGGCCGCAGGACACGCCGGCGCCGAAATCGTCAGGACCGCGCAGGAGACGTTCTATGGCGGCTATGCCGGATATTTCCGGGATCCCGACGGGCATCTGTGGGAGGTCGTCTGGAACCCCCATCTGCTCCCTGCCGATGACTGACCGACTGCAGCCGAGGCCTGTCCGTTGGGCTTCGGCTCAATAGGGCTTCACCACAACCAGCGTGACGATGACGATGACCCCGGCGATCACCGCCAGAGGGGAGAAGCGCAGCAGCGGCGAGACCGGGCGGACACCCGACGCGGGGGCCGGTTCGCCCAGCCGGCGCAGCCCGGCGGCGAGCTTGCCGTGCAGGGCGGACAGGGCGATGACGATGGCGACCTTGGTCACCAGCCACGGCTCCAGGCCCCAGCCGCCCCACACCACCAGCGTGATGCCAAGAATCCAGGCGAGCCCCATCGCCGGGGAGGTCACGCGGCGGTCCCAGCGGGATGCCGCGCGCAGGATGCGGGCCGGTCCCTCCTCGGCGGCGGTCGTGGCATCGAGGGCGCTGATCAGGATGGCGGCGACGGACATCCCCGCGATCCACACCGTCACCGCGGCGACGTGCAGCCCGATAAGCCAGATGTAATCCAAGGACCGTCCCTCAAGAGCCTCGCCTGACCGTCAGGCGCCCACTTGCAGGATGATTTTACCGCGACCGTGGCCGGAATCGAGCCGTTCATGCGCCTTGCCGACCTGCTCCAGCGGCAGGACGGCGTCGACGATCACCTTGGCCTGCCCGCGTTCGAACAGCGGCGCCATCTCGCGCAGGCGGGCGCCCTCGCGGGTCAGGAAGGTGCCGTAGAGGGTCTGGTTCTTCACATAGAGCGCATCGAGGTCGCCGGTCGGCGGCAGGATGGTGGCGATGCGGCCGAAGGGGCGCGTCACCTGCGTGCTCATCGGCACATTGCCGCCGGCGGTGTCGAAGGCGGCGTCCACCCCTGCCCCGCCCGCCTCGCGCAGGATCTGGTCCACCACGTCGGTGTCGCGGTAGTCGAGCGTCACGTCGGCGCCGAGATCGCGCATCGCCTCGTGGTTGGCCTTGCTGGCGGTGGCGAGCACGCGGGCGCCCGCCGCCTTGGCGAACTGGATGGCGAAGCTGCCGACGCCGCCGGCCCCGCCATGGATCAGCACCGTCTCGCCCGGCCGCACCGCAAGACGGCGGACGATGGCCTCCCATGCCGTGCCGCCGGCCAGCGGGATGCCCGCCGCCTCGACATGGGCAAGGCCGGGCGGCTTGTGCGCGACGATGGACGCGGCGGCGACGGTGTATTCGGCGTAGCTGCCGTTGGGATTGCCGAAGATCTCCGGCGTGTAGAACACTTCGTCGCCGGCCTTGAAGCCGATCACGCCGGGGCCGACCTCCTCCACCACGCCGGACACGTCGTAGCCCAGCACCGCCGGAAAGGGGATGCCGGCCCAGCTTCCCGCCTGCCGGATCTTGGCGTCCACCGGGTTGGTACCGGATGCCACCACCCGCACCAGCAGCTCTCCCGGCCCAGCGACCGGACGCGGCCGGTCCTGCAGTTCGAACACGTCGGGACCGCCGAACCGCGAAATCACCATCGCACGCATGCCGTCATCCTCCGTCTCGGGAATTGCGCCGTTGAAGCCGCAGCGTTGCAAACCGTCCCCCGCCTGTCCAGCCGGGGAAACGGGGCAGAGCCGGACGACAGCGGTCGAGATGAGGGATGCGCCATCTTCCCGACTTGTAAAAATTCCCCCTCTCCCCCCGGGGAGAGGGGACTTTCCTGGGGGAGAGGGAACCGTCAGCCGATCCGGAACTCCTCGCGGTGGATCGCGGTCATCGCCAGCCCTTCCGGCCCGATGGCGCCGCGATACATGCCGGAGCAGTTGAAGGGCAGCGCCACCCGGCCGTCGCGGTCGATGGCGACGAGACCGCCGGAACCGCCGATCACGCCCAGCTCGTCCACCACGTCGCCGGCGGCGCGCTCCAGGCTCTGGCCGGCCCAGCGCATGCGGGCGTCGATCTCGTGGGCGGCGCAGCGGCGGATGAAATGTTCGCCATGGCCGGTGGCGGAGACGGCGCAGGTGATGTTGTCGGCGAAGGTGCCGGCGCCGATCACCGGGCTGTCGCCGACTCGCCCCTTGGCCTTGGCGGTCATGCCGCCGGTCGAGGTGGCGGCGGCGAGATTGCCGTCGCGGTCGCGGGCAACGGCGCCGACGGTGCCGTGGCGGCGCTGGTCGGCGCCCCCATCGGAGTTATCTTCGGGAGCGCCGGAGCGGCGGCGCTCAAGCTCGGCCTGCAGGGCGTCCCAGCGCGGCTGGGTAAAGAAATAAGGGGCTTCCTCCATCGGCAGACCCTGGCGGCGGCAGAGATCCAGCGCGCCCTCGCCGATCAGCAGGACATGCTCGCTGTGCTCCATCACCGCACGGGCAGCCTGGATGGGGTTGCGCGGACCGAACAGGCCGGCCACCGCACCGGCGGAGCGGTCGCGGCCGTCCATGATTGCGGCATCCATCTCCTGCTTGCCCTCGGCGGTAAAGACGGCGCCGCGGCCGGCGTTGAACAGCGGCTCGTCCTCCAGCGCCATCACGGCGGCGGTGACGGCATCGAGCGCGCTGCCGCCGTCGGCCAGCACCTCGTGTCCGGCGGCCAGCGCCCGGCGTAGGCCGGCGTGATAGCCCTCGGTCAGCGCCGGGGTTAGGACGCTGCGCTTGATGGTGCCGGCGCCGCCATGGATGGCCAGCGCGAAGGGCTGCGGTTGGGTGAAGGTCATGGTTGCGGGTCTCAGCGCAGGGCGGCCGACATGGCCGACAGGGTGTTGATCCAGCCGAGAGCGGCGGCCATGCTGGCGGCCGGCAGGCGGATGGTGACGGGATCGAGGCGTTCGGAAACCGGGATCAGGGCGGCCAGATCGGCCAGCGCCGGGCTGTTCATCTCGATCTCCAGCCGGTAGGGCGCGCCTTCCGTTTGCGGCGGAACGCGGAAAGGCGGGATGCTGGAGACCCGGCGAACAGCGCGGGCCGCGGCCTCGCGGATGCGGTCGCGGGCGACCGTGGGCGCAACGGAGCGGGCGGCGCGCTGGCCGAGCGCCTGCTTGACCACCACGCGCTCGGACTCCGGGAACAGCGGCGCCATCTCGGCGGCGAAGCGGTCGTCGCCGCTCAGCAGGATCACCGGCACGCCGATCTCCCCGGCATAGGCGCCGTAATTGCCGGCCTCCCCCAGTTCCTGCCCGTTCACCCGGACACGGCCGAAGGCGAAGCTGTTGGTGGTGTGGGCGAGGATGCCGTACTGGCGCGCCGACGTATGGAAGCCGACGCACATGACGCCCGCCGCGTCCGGCTCCAGCCCGGCGAACATGCCGATGGGCTTGGGACGGCCGAGGATCAATTCGGCAGCCGGATGCAGCTCGTCGGGCAGCAGGTTGACCATCGGGCCGTGGCTGTCGTTGACCAGGATTTCGCTCGCCCCGCCCTCCAGCGCGCCTTCGATGGCGGCGTTGACCTCGGCGGTCATCAGGCGGCGGGCTCGCTCATACTCGGTGTTGCCCTGCGTCACCTGCTGCTGGGAGACGACGCCGGCAACGCCTTCGATGTCGGCGGAGATGTAGATCTTCACGGAGTGCTCCCGGAGGTGAGCGTATCGGATAGGCAAGGCCGGCTGGCGCCGTCGCGGCCGACCACCGGCGTGGCGGCGGCCAGCGCGTCCAAGACGGCTTCCTGGGTGGCATCGGCCATCGCCTCGAACAGCCTGTCGATGCGGTGTTCGTTCAACATGCGCAGGGCCAGGATGTCGGCGGTTTCGTCATGGTCGATGCGGTTGGCGGTGGTGAAGCCCAGCGCGATGTCGCCGCTGCCATGGCCCCAGAAGGATCCCACCCGCGCCAGCCCTACCCCGGCGCGGCGGATCACCCGGCGCAGCTGGCGGTGATCGAGCGGCACGTCGGTGGCGGCGATGACGATGACGGAGCCCTTCTCCGGCGCGTCGTCCTTGGCCGGCGGGGCAACGCGGTGGCCATCGGGCAGTCGCAGTTCCCCCGGCCGGCCGAAATTCGCCAGGACCAGCACGCCCAGGTGATGGCGCTTGCCGTCCAGCTTGAGACGGCGGGACGAGGTGCCGATGCCGCCCTTGAAGCCGAAGCAGGACATGCCGCGCCCGGCACCCACCGATCCGACCGCGACCTCGGCGCCGTCCGGTTCGGCGAGCGCAGCGGACAGCGCGGCGGCGGCATGGGCTTCCGTCACCGCCAGCGCCTGGATGTCGTTCAGCGGACCGTCGTTGCACTCCATCACCACCGGGTTGACGGTGGCGGTGGTGCGGCCGATGTCGGGGTTGCCGGCGATGGCGTGGCGGACCAAAGCGGTGGACGCCGTGCCGACCGACAGGGTGTTGGTCAGCAGGATCGGGGTTTCCAGCGCGCCGAGTTCCTCCACCTGCATCAGGCCGACGCTCTTGCCGAAGCCGTTCAGCACCTCCGCCGCGGCAATGGGCTTGTCGCGGTAGAGGTTGCCGGCATGGGGCAGGATAGCGGTTACGCCGGTCTGGATGGCGCCCCCTTGGAAAGTGTTCTCTTCCAGCGTGCAATGGCCGACGCGCACGCCCGGCACGTCGGTGATGGCGTTGCGCGGCCCCGGCGTCAGCCGGCCGCAGGCGAGCCCCAAGGCCCGCGCTCGCTTTACCGGTTCAACGGAGTTTCGGGTCGAGGGCATCGCGCAGTCCGTCGCCGAGCAGGTTGAAGGCCAGCACCGTCAGGAAGATGGCGAGGCCGGGATAGAAGGTGACATGGCTGGCGACGCCGATGTAGCTGCGCCCATCGGCCAGCATGGCGCCCCATTCCGGGCTGGGCGGCTGGGCGCCGAGCCCGATGAAGCTGAGGCTGGCCGCCGTCAGGATCGAGGTGCCGATGCGCATGGAGACATAGACGATCACGCTGGGCAGCGTGCCGGGCAGGATGTGGCGGACCATCAGCAGCCGGTCGCGCACGCCGATGGCGCGGGCGGCGTCGACATAGACCGCGCGCTTCAACGACAGCGTGCTGCCGCGCACGAGACGGGCGAAAACGGGGATGCTGAAGATCGCCACCGCATAGATGACGTTCTCGATGCCCGGACCCAGGATGGCGACGATGCCGATGGCCAGCAGGATGCCGGGGAAGGCCAGCAGCACGTCGCAGATGCGCATGATCAGGCTGTCGATCCAGCCTCCGCGGAAGCCGGCGATCAGCCCCAGCGCCACGCCGGCCACACCGCCGAGCAGCACCGACAGCAGCCCGACCGACAGCGAGATGCGGGCGCCCCACAGAATGCGGCTGAAGATGTCGCGGCCATAGGCGTCGGTGCCGGCCCAATGAGCGGCCGACGGGCCTTCCAGGATGCGGTCGTAATCGAAGGCCGCCGGATCGAACGGCGCGATCCAGGGTGCAGCGGCAGCGGCCAAGGCCAGCGCCAGCAGACAGATGCCGGCCGCCATGGCGGTGCGGTTGCGCCGGAACTTGCGCCAGAACTCGCGCAGCGGCGAGCGGACGGCTTCATGAGTGGCGGCGGCCACGCCGGTTGCGTCTGTCGTGGTCATGAGTAGCGAATCTCGGGGTTGGCGAAGGCGTACAGCACATCGACCAGCAGGTTGATGATGATGAACTCCAGCGAGAACAGCAGGATCTCCGCCTGGATGACGGTGTAGTCGCGGTAATTGACGCTATCGACCAGCAGCCGGCCCAGCCCCGGCCAGGAGAACACCGTCTCCACCACGATGGACCCGCCCAGCAGGAAGCCGAACTGCAAGCCGACCATGGTGATGATCGGGATCAGCGCGTTGCGCAGCGTGTGCTTCCACACCACCAGCCGGGCGGGCACGCCCTTGGCCCGCGCGGTGCGGACGTAATCCTCGCGCGCGATCTCGATGAAGGCGGAGCGGGTGAAGCGCGCCATCACCGCGGCGACGCCGAGGCCGAGCGTCAGCGACGGCATGACGAAATGCTGCCACGTGCCATAGCCGCTGGTCGGCAGCCAGCCGAGCTTGACCGAGAACAGGTCGATCATCAGCAGGCCGAGCCAGAAGGACGGGAAGGCGATGCCCGACACCGCGACGATCATGCCGGCATGGTCCTGCCAGCGCCCGCGCTTCGTTGCCGACGCCACGCCGATCAGCAGCCCGGCCAGCGTCGCCCACGCCATGGCGGCGACGGTGAGGTAGAGCGTGGGCATGAAGCGTTCGCCGATCTCCTGCGACACCGGCCGCTTGGTCTTCATCGAGCGCCCGAATTCGCCCTGCACCGCGTTGCCGAGGAAGCGGCCATACTGCACCCACAGCGGCTGGTCGAGGCCGAGGTCCTGGCGCACCAGTTCGACGTCGCGCTGGGTCGCATCCGGCCCCGCGACCAGCCGCGCCGGATCGCCCGGCAGCAGATGGACGAAGCCGAAGACGAAGACGGAAATCACCAGCAGAACCGGCAGGATGCCGGCGACACGGCCGACGAGATATTTCAGCATGGGGCAGAGGTCCTGGTGGAGGGCCTGGGTGGGGTGTCGGCTTCGAATGCCCCCTCCCCAACCCTCCCCCGCTTCGCGGGAGAGGGGGCAAGTCGCAGAGCCGCGGCAGTCCCCTCTCCCACCGAAGGTGGGGGAGGGTTAGGGAGGAGGCAACGCGGCGCCAGCCGCAACGACGACTGGCGCCACACTCACATCACTGCAGATCGGCCTCTTCCATCTGCAGGCCGCCGTCGGCGACGTAGTAGAAGCCGGTCAGCTTCTTCGACTTGCCGGCCAGCAGGTTCTCGACGCCGAGGAAGATCCAGGGCGCGTCCTTCCAGATCTGCTCCTGGGCGACGCGGTAGGCTTCGGCGCGCTTGGCGTTGTCGGCGGTGCCGATGCCGGTCTCGATCGCGGTGTCGACCGTCTCGTTCTTATAGTAAGCCACGTTGAAGAACTTCGGCGGGAAGCCCTTGCCCCACAACAGCGGACGCAGGCCCCAGTCGGCATCGCCGGTCGAAGCCGACCAGCCGCTGTACTGCATCTGCACCGTGGCATCCTCCGGCTTCTCGACGCTCCAGACGCGGGAGGCCTCGACACCGGCTTCGAGCGGGGTGACGGTCAGCTTGACGCCGACCTGGGCCAGCTGCTGCTGCACGAACTGCATGCCGCGGATGAAGTTGGTGCTGTTGCGGCCGATCATCTCGGCCTCGAAGCCGTTCGGATAGCCGGCTTCGGCCAGCAGCGCCTTCGCCTTGGCAAGGTCGTAGGTGTACTGGTTCGGCTGCGAGACGTGGAAGCCCAGCTTGGACGGGATGGCCGAATCCAGCGGGCCGGCATAGCCGCGATAGACCACCTTCGCGTAGGCGTTCTTGTCGATGGCGTAGTTCAGCGCCTGACGGACGCGCGGGTCGTTGAACGGCTTCTTCATGGTGTTCATCGCCACATAGCGGGCGATGATCGACGGGGCGTCGATGATCTCCAGCGCCTGGTTGGCTTCCACCATCTTCACCATTTCCGGCGGCAGCGGATAGATGAACTGAGCCTCGTTGGTCTGCAGCATGGCGATGCGGCTGCCGTTCTCCGGCACGCTCTTCAGCGTCACGCTGTCGACCTTCGGCAGGCCGGGCTTCCAGTAGTTGGCGTTCTTCTCGACCTTGAGGGTGTCCGCTTCCCAGCTCACGAACTTGTAGGGGCCGGTGCCGACGGGGTGGCGGCCGATCTCCTTGCCGAAGGTTTCCAGCGCCTTCGGGCTGTGGATCATGGCGCCGGGGTGGGCCAGGTTGTTGTTCAGCGCGCCGAAGGGCTGCGACAGCTTGAGCGTGATGGTGTGGTCGTCGAGCACCACCGTCTCGGCCAGCATCGCCAGCAGGCTCTGGCGCTTCAGCCGGTTGGCCGGGTTGGACAGGCGGTCGAAGTTGGTCTTCACCGCCTGGGCGTTGAAGGGCGAACCGTCATGGAAGGTGACGCCCTTGCGCAGGCGGTAGGTGTATTCGGTGGCGGTGTCGTTGACCGTGAAGCTCTCCGCCAGCAGCGGGACCAGCTTCATCTCCTTGTCGAAGCCGAACAGGCCCTGCATCATCGTGCGGCTGGCCGACTGCGACAGGGTGTCGTTGATGTCGGCCGGGTCCAGCGTGGTGATGTTGTCGGGGATGCCGACGACCAGAGTCTTGGCGGCGAAGGCCGGACCGGCCAGCGCGGTGCCGGCGAGCAGGCCGGCCAGCAGGGGAAGAGCGAAGCGCGTCACGTGATGTCTCCCTTTTCTTGATTCAGAAGTCGCCGCCGACGGCGTGGCGCGCGACGAAATGGTCGTCGCCGACCGGCACCAGCGGCTGCACCACCGGCTCGTCGCCGATGTTGCGGATCGGGCTTGGGATCTCGCCGGTCAGCAGCCGCAGGTCGCGCGTGCGCCGGCTGGGATCGGCGATGGGCACCGCCGCCATCAGGCGGCGGGTGTAGGGGTGCTGCGGATTCTCGAACACCGCGCGGCGGGGCCCGAGTTCGACGATCTGGCCCAGATACATGACGGCGACGCGGTGGCTGACCCGCTCCACCACCGCCATGTCGTGGCTGATGAACAGGTAGGACAGGCCACGCCTGGCCTGCAGCTCCATCAGCAGGTTGACGATCTGCGCCTGGATCGACACGTCGAGCGCCGCCACCGCCTCGTCGGCGATGATCAGCTTGGGATCGCAGGCGATCGCGCGGGCGATGCAGATGCGCTGGCGCTGCCCGCCGGAGAATTCGTGCGGGTAGCGGCGCGCGTGCTCCGGCTTCAGGCCCACCTGGGTCAGCAACTCCGCCACCCGCTCTTCGATGGCGCGGCGGCGCGACACGCCCGGCCTGGATGTGGGCACATAGTCGTGGACCAGCATCGGTTCGGCGACGCTGAAACCGACGGTCATGCGCGGGTTCAGCGAGGCGAAGGGATCCTGGAAGATGTACTGGATCTTCTCCTTCAGCTTCGCCTGACCGTTGGAATCCAGCGTCGCGGTGTCGAGGCCGTCGAAGCGGATGCTGCCGGAGGTGGCGGACTGAAGCCCCATGATGGTGCGGCCGGTGGTCGACTTGCCGCAGCCGGATTCACCGACCAGCGCCAGCGTCTCGCCCGGACGGACGGCGAAGCTGACCTTTTCCACCGCATGGACGCGGGCCTTCAGCGATCCGAAGATGCCCTTGCGCACGTCGAAGCGGGTGGTGAGGTCGCGCACCTCCAGAAGCGGGGCGTCGGCCGCGCGCACGGTGTCCTGCACCGGCGGCGGGGCCAGCGGCGCAGCCTCGGCCTTCGCGTCGTCCACCACCAGAAGCGGGAAGCGCATCGGCAGATCCTGGCCGCGCAGCGCGCCCAGCTTCGGCACGGCGGACAGCAGCGCCTTGGTGTAGGGGTGCTGCGGCGCCTGGAAGATGCGCTCGACCGTGCCCTCCTCCACCTTGCGGCCGCGCCACATCACGACGACGCGGTCGGCCACCTCCGCCACCACGCCCATGTCATGGGTGATGAAGATGACGCCCATGCCCATCTCGTCCTGCAGCAGGCGGATCAGCCGCAGGATCTGGGCCTGGATGGTGACGTCCAGCGCCGTCGTCGGCTCGTCGGCGATCAGCAGCGACGGCTTGCAGGACAGCGCCATGGCGATCATCACGCGCTGGCGCATGCCGCCCGACAGCTGGTGCGGGTGGCGGTCGAGCAGCCGGGCCGGTTCGGGAATCCGAACCTTCTCCAGCATGCGCAACGCCTCCGCCCGCGCCGCCTTGCGGTCGAGACCCTGGTGCAGCATCACCGCCTCGGCGATCTGGTCGCCAATGGTGAAGACCGGGTTCAGCGACGTCATCGGCTCCTGGAAGACCATGGCGATGTCGTTGCCGCGCATGGCGGTCAGCGCTTCGGCCGGCGGGGATGCCAGATCGCGTTCGCGCCCGTCGCGACCCTTGAAGCGGATGCGCCCGCCGACGATACGACCGCCGGCATAATCGACCAGCCGCATCAGCGACAGCGAGGTCACCGATTTGCCGGAGCCGGATTCGCCGACGATGGCGACCGTTTCGCCCGGCGCCACGGTGAAGCTGACATCGTCGACCACGCGCACGGGACCATGCTCGCCGTCGAAGGCGACGCTCAGGCCCTCTACGGAAAGCAGCGCCGGCGCGGTCTCGACCGCCCGCATCGCGGCGGCGCCGCTCATCGCCCAAGCCTCTCGGCGAACAGCGCGAACAGGCGGCGCCACACCATGCCGGGCGCGCCGGTGCCGACCGGCTTGCCGTTCAGGCTGGTGACGGGGGTGATCTCCTTGGTGGTGCTGGAGATCCAGATTTCGTCGGCCGTCTCAAGCTCCGCCACCGGGATGTCGCGCTCCTCCAGCCGCAGGCCGGCCTCGGCCGCCAGCCGCAGGATGACGGTGCGGGTGATGCCCTCGAGGATTCGGTTGTCGTTGAGCGGGGTGGCGATGACGCCGTCTTTGACCACGAAGATGTTGGTCGCCGCGCCCTCCGTCACCAGACCGTCGCGCAGTTGCAGCGCATCGACCACGCCGGCATCGGTCGCCGCCTGCTGCGCCAGCACGCTGCCGAGCAGCGCCACCGTCTTCAGGTCGCAACGGCCCCAGCGGATGTCGGGGATGGTAATGGCGGCGACGCCCTGGTCGCGCCATGCCGCGGGCGGGCGCTTCAGCGGGCTGGCCATGCCGAACACCGACGGGGTGACGCCGGCCGGGAAGGCATGGCCGCGGCTGGCGGCGGCTCCGCGGGTGACCTGGAGATAGACGGTCAGGTCGCCGTCGATGCCGGACTCCGCCGCCAGCCGCTCCATGATGCCCAGCCAGTCGCCGGCCGACAGCGTGCAGTCGATGCGCAGTTCGGACATCCCGCGCTGCAGGCGGGCGATGTGCGCCTCCGGCTCGAACAGGCGGCCATTGTAGGCGGCGGTCACCTCATAGAGGCCGTCGGCGAACAGGAAACCGCGGTCCAGCGGCGACACATGGACCTCGTCCAGCGGCAGGTAACGCCCGTTCCAATAGGAGATCGTCATCGCTTTTCAGCTTCTTTGGCGCGTGGAAAGGAAAGCCCCGCTCACTCCGTCGGCCGCTTGCTCTTCGGCACGACGTGGAGGTAGGGCAGGATGCGTTCGGCGACGTCGGCGGCCTGTCCGACGCTGTCCGGACCGGAGCGGGACAGCGCGGTGCCCAGCGCCACGATCAGCGCCATCAGCCCGGTGGGGGAGCTGTGGCGCACGCCATGGTCGGCCCCGGCCAGCAGGGTCACGTCGGCAAGCGGGACGATCGGGCTGTCCGGCGCGTCGGTCAGCGCGATGGCCTTCGCCCCGCGCTCGCGGCACAGCTGCAGATGCTCGATGGTCCGGCGCGAATAGCGCGGCGAGGTGATGGCGATCACCAGATCGCCGGGCTTCACCGTCATCAGCCGGCGGATGGTGCGCTCGGTGCCCGCGAATTCGATGGCTTCGCGGACATGGTCGACATAGGGCTCCAGCACGTCGGCCAGGAACAGGGCGAGATAGGCGCTGTCGCCCAACCCCAACGCCACGACGCGTTTGGAGTCGCGGATCAGGCGGATCGCCGCCTCGCACTGCTCGGGCTGCAGCAAATCCATGGTGCGGGTGATGTTGCCGGCATCGCTGGCCAGCGATTCCCGCATGATCTCGGCATTGGAGGTGTCGCGCTGCACGGCCACGCGCAGCTTTTCCACCGGCGCGAAGGTGGATTCGAAGGCGCGCAGCAGATCCTCGCGGAACTCCGGATAGCCTTCATAGCCGAGGAAGCGGGCGTAGCGGTTGACGGACGCCACCGACACCTCGGCCGCCGCCGCCAGCTCCCCGATCTTCAGCGTCGCGGTGCGGAAGGGATATGCCAAGGCCCACTCCCCCACCTTGGCGAGCGCCGCCGGAAGCTGCGCCTGGCAGTTCTGCATCCGGATCAGCAGCGATCCCGTCTGAATGGGCAGCTCCATCCCCTGATACCCTTTCGCCGCGTCGGCATGGCCCCTGTGAGTACAGAGTTACAGGAATGGCATAATTCTGTAAATCCATTTTCACATATGGCCGTATGCGGCTTGTGCTGACGCTTAAGCAGGCCAAAGGGCAAGCACTTCCCTCGGCTGTCATTCCCGCGAAGGCGGGAATCCAGTCGTTTCGCGCGCTTGGACCGGAAGCTTGGATCCCCGCTTTCGCGGGGATGACGCGGAGTTCATGCAGTTCCGAACACTTAGCACATGAAACTCACGCGTCCCGCAGCCCATTACCGCGACCGGTCGCGGAAAAGCTGATCCGGCTGGTTCAGCCATTCTTCCAGCTTCTGTGGCCGGTTCGCGCGAGCCGGCGGTGTGGCAGGCGGCGGGTCCGCAGGCGGTGGAAGTGCCGCCGATTGGGGAGGGCGGTCAAGCGGGGCGCCAGCGCCGATGGTGCCGCGGGCGTCGATCCGCGCGCGATAGCGGCGACCGTCCGCAGTGACGAACTCGCCCTCCCCGGTCGGCCGGTTGCGCTGGAACTGGCCGACATATTTGTTCCCGCTGGGAAAGGTCAGGGTGCCGAAGCCGGTCCGGCGGTCGTCCTTCCACTCCCCCTGGTACATGCGCCCATCGGACCAGACATGGGTCGCTTGGCCCGAAACCAGCCCGTTGCGGAAATTGCCGTCGAGGCGCCGGCCATCGCGCCAGGTGACGCGCCCCTGCCCCTCCAGCCTCCCGTCGACCAGCGTGCCCTCCACCTGCCCATCATAGCGGCCATCGTAGAACCAACTCAGCACGCCGGGGCCGCTCGCCCAGCCGTTCGGGCAGGCACCGGACCAGCGGACGGTCTTGCGCCGGTCGGGATACTGGTCCCAAACCTGGCAATCGGCGCCCTGGACCGTCACCGCCCGTTCCGCCAAGGCGGAAGCCGGCAGGACAGCCATCAGGCAGGGCAGCAGAAGGGCGGCACGGGCGGACATGGGCGCCACCTTTTTCACAAGGAGGGGGATGCCCCTTCCAACCGTCCTCGTCCGGATTCGGTTCCGATTTGCCTGTTTTCGTTCGCCCTCAGGGGCTTCCTTATCGTTTGTTAACGATGTTTGCCGCAATGATCGGGCTCTGTGAACACGCGCAATCATGAAGGGTAGCAATGGCTCAGAAGGTTCGTGAGGACTACCGGACCCTCACCGGCCCGGAAAAGGCCGCCATCATGATGCTCGCGCTGGGCGAGGAGCATTCGTCCAAGCTGTTCTCGCTGATGGACGACGAGGAGATCAAGGAGCTGTCCCAGGTGATGGCCAACCTGGGCACGGTGTCGGCCAACCTGATCGAGCGCCTGTTCGTCGAATTCGCCGAGCAGATGTCGTCGAGCGGCACCGTCGTCGGCTCCTTCGATTCGACCGAGCGGCTCCTGCTGAAGACCCTGCCGAAGGACAAGGTCGACCAGATCATGGAGGACATCCGTGGTCCGGCCGGCCGAACCATGTGGGACAAGCTGACCAACGTCAACGAGTCGGTCCTGTCCAACTACCTGAAGAACGAGTACCCGCAGACCGTCGCGGTGGTGCTTTCCAAGATCCGCTCCGACCATGCCGGCCGCGTCCTTGCCCAGCTTCCGGAAAGCTTCGCGATGGAAGTCATCATGCGCATGCTGCGCATGGAGGCGGTGCAGAAGGAGGTTCTGGACGACGTGGAGCGCACGCTGCGCACCGAGTTCATGACCAATCTCGCCCGCACCAGCCGCCGCGACAGCCACGAGATGCTGGCGGAGATCTTCAACGGGCTGGACCGCACCACCGAGCACCGCTTCATGGCCGCCCTGGAGGAGCGCAACCGCGACAGCGCCGAGCGCATCAAGTCGTTGATGTTCACCTTCGAGGATCTGTCGAAGCTCGACCCCGGCGGCGTCCAGACCGTCCTGCGGACGGTGGACAAGCAGAAGCTGGGCACCGCGCTGAAGGGCGCGTCGGAGTCGCTGAAGGATCTGTTCTTCTCCAACATGTCCGAGCGCGCGGCCAAGATCCTGCGCGAGGACATGGCCGCCATGGGTCCGGTCCGCGTCCGCGACGTGGACGAGGCGCAGATGTACATGGTCCAGCTGGCCAAGGATCTCGCCGCCCGCGGCGAACTGGTCCTGGCCGAGGGCAGCGGCGAGAACGAGTTGATCTACTGAGCGCGTCCACTGGCTGCACCCCCTGGCCGCGAGGCCATAAGGGACGGGCACCGCTGATTTTTTCCCCGGCTGTAACATTGGAGGTTTGACGGAACGCTCGGAACGGTGAACCCTTGGGGACCGAATGGGCAGGATCAGGGAGGCCGCTGTCACGATGCCTTGGCTACGGGCTGCTCGCGCAGGCTCCGGCCGGGCCGGACATCCGGCTTCTGCCCACCGTCCGACCAGCCATAAGGCCGGCGGGCGGCGATTCGGCCAACAATCAGGGAGCTTCCGAACATCATGACCGCTGACATGCTGCAATCCCGTCTCGTCGCCCGGATGGCCGGCCCGATCGTCGCCGGCCTGCTGGGGCTGGGCGTCGCCGCCGGGCCGCTGGCAGCACTCGCCGAGACCTGGGACATGCCGACCCCCTATCCCGACACGAACCTGCACACCGTCGTGGTGAAGCAGTTCGCGGAGGACGTGAAGGCGGCCACCGGCGGCAAGATCCAGATCACCGTCCATTCCAACGGCTCGCTGATCCGCCATCCGGAGATCAAGCGCGCGGTCCAGTCCGGACAGGCGCAGCTGGGCGAGGTGCTGATCAGCTCCTGGGCGAACGAGGACCCGTTGTTCGGCCTCGATTCGGTGCCGTTCCTCGCCACCGACTTCCAGGCGTCGCGCAAGCTCTACGACGTCTCCAAGCCGTATCTCGAGAAGAAGCTGGAGCGCCAGCGCCTGAAGCTGCTCTACTCGATTCCGTGGCCGCCGCAGGGCCTCTACGTGAAGGACGAGATCCAGTCGGTCGAAGCGCTGAAGGGGCAGAAGTTCCGCGCCTACAACCCGGCCACCACCCGTATCGCCGAACTGAGCGGCGCGGTCCCGGTGAAGATCGAGGCGGCGGAAGTCGCGCAGGCCTTCGGCACCGGCATCGTCACCGCGATGATCACCTCGGCCGCCACCGGCGTCGACACCAAGGCCTGGGACTTCGTGAAGGTCTATTACGACGTCCAGGCCTGGCTGCCGCGCAACATGGTCTTCGTCAACGCAGAGGTGTGGAAGGGTCTGGACGCCAACACGCAGAAGGCGGTCCAGGACGCCGCCGCCAAGGCCGAGGCCGCCGGCTGGGCCGAGTGGGAAAAGAAGACGGCCGAGTTGAACAAGACCATGGCCGGCAACGGCATGAAGGTCCTGCCGCCGTCCGACAAGCTGAAGGAAGGCCTGTCCGCCATCGGCAAGACCATGACCGAGGAATGGACCAAGGCCGCCGGTGCCGACGGCGAGGCGATCATCTCCGCCTTCCGCAAGTAACCGGCCGCAGGGATCTTGGGGAGATCCGGCCGGCACGCCGCAGCAAGGCGGCCGGCCGGATCACCACCGGTCCATGACACCCCTTCGCCCCGACCGACCGCAGGAGGTGGTTGCGCCATGCGCACCGCACTGTTCATTCTTTATCGAACCGCCGAGATCCTGGGCGCGGTCGCGCTCGCCGCCATCGCCGTGCTGATCATCACGCAGGTGGGAAGCCGCCTCGTCGGCCGCATGGTGCCGGGGGCCGACGAGCTTGCCGGCTATTGCATGGCCGCGTCCTTCTTCCTGATGCTGGGGCCGGCGCTGCGCCGTGGCTCCCACATCCGCGTCGGCGTGTTGGTGGAGCGGCTGCACGGCGCGCCCCGCCGCGCTTTCGAACTGGCCTGCCTCACCTTCGGCACGGCGCTCAGCGCCTATTTCGCCTGGTACTGGCTGCGCATGACCTACGATTCCTATGATTTCGGCGACCTCAGCCAGGGCGTGCTGCCGATCCCCTTGTGGATACCGCAGGCGCTGATGGCGGCCGGGCTGGTCGTGCTGGTGATCGCCTTGCTGGACGATCTCGTGACCGTGCTGCGGGGCGGAGACGCGTCCTACCAGCATGCCGGCATGCAGAGCGAGGGCTGAACGATGGATCAGACGACCGCATCCATCGTCGTCGTGGTGACGATGTTCCTGATGCTGGGGGCCGGCGTTTGGGTGGCGCTGGCGCTGGCCGGCGTCGGCTTCGTCGCCATGGCGCTGTTCACCGCGCGGCCGGTTGGCATGGTGATGGCGACCAACATCTGGGGCGCCAGCACCTCATGGACGCTGACGGCCTTGCCGCTGTTCATCTGGATGGGCGAGATCCTGTTCCGCACCCGCATCTCGTCCGACATGTTCAAGGGGCTGGCACCCTGGACCGGCTGGCTGCCCGGCCGGCTGATGCATGTGAACGTCATCGGCTGCTCGATCTTCGCCGCCGTGTCCGGGTCCTCGGCCGCCACCGCCGCCACCATCGGCCGCATGACGATTCCGGAGCTGAACCGGCGCGGCTACGACCCGATGATGACGCTGGGATCGCTGGCCGGGGCCGGCACGCTGGGGCTGCTGATCCCGCCTTCGATCATCATGATCGTCTATGGCGTGGCGGCGGACGTGTCCATCGCCCGGCTGTTCATCGCCGGCGTCATTCCCGGCATCGTGCTGACCGGCCTGTTCATGGCCTATGTCGGCGGCTGGTCGCTGCTGAACCCCGGCCGGGTGCCGCCGCCCGAACCGTCGCAGAGTCTGCCTGAGAAGATCCGCGACACCGGCGCGCTGATCCCGGTGATGCTGCTGATCGCCGCGGTTCTGGGCTCCATCTATGTCGGCATCGCCACCCCGACCGAGGCCGCCGGCATCGGCGTGCTGGGGTCGCTGGTGCTGGCGCTGGCGACCGGGACGCTGAACTGGACGACCTTCCGCGACAGCCTGTTCGGCGCCGCCCACACCTCCTGCATGATCGGCTTCATCCTGGCGGGTGCGGCATTCCTGACGGTGGCGATGGGCTATACCGGCATCCCGCGCCTGCTGGCGGAGTGGATCACCACGATGCAGCTGTCGCCGGCGGCGCTGCTGGTGGCGCTGACCGCCTTCTTCATCGTGATGGGCTGCTTCCTCGACGGTATCTCCATGGTGGTGCTGACCACCTCTGTGATCCTGCCGATGGTGCAGCAGGCGGGCATCGACCTGCTGTGGTTCGGCATCTACATCATCATCGTGGTGGAGATGGCGCAGATCACGCCGCCGGTCGGCTTCAACCTGTTCGTGCTGCAGGCGATGACCGGCAGGAACATCTTCACCATCGGCAAGGCCAGCCTGCCCTTCTTCCTGCTGATGGTGCTGATGGTTGCCCTGTTGTGGCTGTTCCCCGGCATGGTGACGTGGCTGCCGTCGATGATGATCGGGTAAGGAGCGTGGGCGTGGAGATCCGCTTCACCACCGCAGGCGACACCGCCTTCAACGTCGAGTTCGGCGAGGCCATCGACCGGGCGACCAACGCCCGCGTCATGGCCCTGCACGCCCGGCTGAAAGCCGAACCGCCGCCGGGACTGGTGGAAACGGTGCCGACCTTCCGCTCGCTGCTGGTGGTCTACGATCCCGTCGCCACCGGGCGGCGGGAGATGCAGGCGGCGGTGGAGGCGGCGCTGGCCGGCAGCGACGCCGCCACGGCGGAGGGGCGGCTGTGGCGCCTGCCGGTCTGCTACGCTCCCGACCTCGGCCCCGATTTGGCCGAGCTGGCCAATGGACTGGGGCTGACCACGGAGCGCGTGGCGGAGTTGCACGGCTCGGCCGAGTATTTCGTCTACATGCTGGGCTTCATGCCGGGCTTCGGCTACATGGGCGACCTGCCGGCGGAGCTGGAGCGGCCGCGCCGGACGGAGCCGCGGGTGCGGGTGCCGGCCGGCTCCGTCGCTGTCGCCGGGCGGCTGACCACCGTCTATCCGTGGGAAAGTCCCGGCGGCTGGCACCTGATCGGCCGCTGTCCGGTTCCGCTCTATGACGCCGGCCGGGCCGATCCCGTCCTGCTGGCGGCCGGCGACCGGGTGCGATTCGAGGCGGTGGACCGCGCTGCCTTCGACGGCATTGCGCAGGCGGTGGCTGCCGGCCGCTTCGATCCCGCCTGCCTGAGGGCCGCATCATGAGCGCCTTTCTGACGGTGGTGCGGCCGGGCCTGTTCGCGACGATCCAGGATCTGGGCCGCTTCGGTTTCCAGGAATTGGGCATGCCGGTGGCCGGTGCGCTCGATCCGGTGGCGCTGCGGCTCGCCAATGCGCTGGTCGGCAATCCGCCGGGCATGGCGGGGCTGGAGATCGCGCTGCTCGGCCCCGTCCTGCGGGTGGACGCCGCCTCCGTCCGCATCGCTGCGGTCGGCCCGCTGGCGATGAGTCTGGAGCGCGAGGGGGAGGCCGCCCGGCCGCTGGAGCCCCACCGCAGCCACACCCTGCGGCAGGGCGACCTGCTGCGGCTGGGGGCGGTGGATGGAGCGTCGGTGGCCTATCTGGCGGTGGCCGGCGGCTTCGCGCTGGCACCGGTGATGGGCAGCCTGTCCACCTATGTCCGGGCCGGCATCGGTCCGCTCGGCGGGCGCCCTCTGGGCCAGGACGACCGGCTGCCGCTTGTCCGCGACGGCGTTCCGGACGGACCGGACGTGGAACTGCCGCAACCGCCGGAGTATGGCATCGGGCCGTTGCGTGTCGTGCTCGGGCCGCAGGACGACCGCTTCACCGAGCAGGCTTTGGCAACCTTCCTGTCGGCGGCCTACCATGTCGGCAAGCAGGCCGACCGCATGGGCCTGCGTCTGGAAGGGCCGGCGCTGAAGCATCGCGGGTCGGCCGACATCCCGTCCGACGGGCTGGTCACCGGCTCCATCCAGGTGCCGGGCAACGGGCAGCCGATCCTGCTGCTGAACGACCACCAGACCGCCGGCGGCTATGCCAAGATCGCCACCGTGATCTCCGCCGACCTGCCCCGCGCCGGCCGCCTGCGTCCCGGCGACCGCCTGTCCTTCCAGGCGGTGACGGTGGACGAGGCCGAAGCGATCCGCCGTCGCCAGGAACAGGCGATATCCGGCTGGATCCGCGCCATCCGCCCGGTGCGGCCGGCCGGCGGCATCGACCTGGAGGCGCTGTATGCCGAGAATTTGATCTCCGGGACGGTGGACATCGTCAATGGCGGCAGCGATCTGCCGCTGGTGTGAGGGGCTCCCCACTCCATTGCCCCCACCCCAACCCTCCCCCGCTCTCGCAGGGGAGGGAGCAAGTGCGTGTTCGGGAGAGTGGCGGCAGTCCCCTCCCCCGCCCAGCGGGGGAGGGTTAGGGTGGGGGCAAATGTTTAGCATCGTTGGCGCCAAATGCGGCAATTGCCTGTGTCTGCCGCTTATTTCAGCATCATCAGGGCGCCGCTACCCGTCCATCAAGCGACCAATAATGCGCGTAAGCCACTGATAAAACCTAATAAGTCCGGAAACGGCATGCGCTTTGCTATCTAACGATCTGAAAAGCGCAACGCGAAACGGACGGTACAGCCATGGTCGGAGCCTCGCCAAGCAGCCAGTCGGCCCAGCGTGGGCAGACGCTTCTTCTCGACGGGATCACCCAGCGCTACGGCAACACGCTGGCCGTCAACGACGTGACGCTCGACATCAAGGGCGGCGAACTGGTGGCCCTGCTCGGGCCGTCGGGCTGCGGCAAGACGACCCTGCTGCGGATCATCGCCGGCTTCATGGCCCAGACCAAGGGCCACGTCATCGTCGGCGGCGAGGCCATCGACGGGCTGCCGCCCAACCGCCGCTCCGTCGGCATCGTCTTCCAGAACTACGCGCTGTTCCCGCACATGACGGTGGCGGAGAACGTCGCCTATGGGCTGGACGCCCGCGGCGTCGACCGCGCCACCCAGCGCAGCGAGGCCCAGCGCATGCTAGATCTGGTGAAGCTGGGCCATCTCGGCGACCGCATGCCGCGCCAGCTGTCCGGCGGGCAGCAGCAGCGCGTGGCCCTGGCCCGCGCGCTGGCGGTGAACCCGTCGATCCTGCTGCTCGACGAACCTTTCGCGGCGCTGGACAAGAACCTGCGCCTCGACATGCAGATCGAGGTGAAGCGCATCCAGCGCCTGTCCGGCATCACCACCATCCTCGTCACCCACGACCAGGAGGAGGCGCTGTCGATGGCCGACCGCGTCGCGGTGCTGAGCCAGGGCCGGCTGGAGCAATTCTCCCCGCCGACCGACATCTACGACGCGCCGGACAGCCTGTTCGTCAACACCTTCGTCGGCTCCGCCAACCTGCTGGGCGGCGTTCTGCTCGGTTCGGACCGCAGCGGCGGCACGGTGCGGCTGGATGCCGGCGGCACCATCGAGACGCGCGCGCCAAAGGGCGACGTCCGCCCCGGCGGCCGCGTCACCGTCTGCCTGCGGCCGGAGCATCTGCGCGTCGATCCCGCCGCAAACGGCGCCGACACGCTGAACGGCGTGGTGGAGATGGGGCTGCCGCTGGGCGCCACAATCGTCCACGAGGTGCGCGTCGCCGACGGGTCGGCCGTGAAGGTCTCCGAGCCGCGCATCGACCGCGCCGCGCTGTTCGCCCCCGGCACCCCGGTTCGCCTCGCCCCGGTCGCCCCCCGCCTCGCCTCGGTCTTCGCCGCGGCCTGAAGTCTCGTCCCTCACCCTTTCTCCTCCCCACCCGACAGGAGTGATACATGCTGCTGACCCGCCGCTCCCTGATGCAGACGGCCCTGACGCTGGGTGCCATGCACGCCTTCCCCGGCCTGACCTGGGCGCAGGCGCGCCCGCTGGTCTTCGCAACCTTCACCGGCAGCTGGGAGGAGGCGCACAAGGCCGTGCTCGTCCCCGCCTTCCGCAAGGCGACCGGCAACGCCGACATGGTGCTCGACCCCATGCTGTCGGTCGACCAGATCGCCAAGGTGAACGCGGCGAAGAACAACCCGCCGATCGACGTCATGCTGCATGATCCGGGACCCGCGCTGCAGGCCATCGCCCAGGATCTGGTCGAACCCTATCCGGTGGAAAAGAGCGCCTATTACAAGGACCTGATCCCGGAGGCGCAGGTGCCGATGGGGCCGTCTCCCTTCTTCCAGGTGGTGGGCATCACCTACAACCCGGAAACGGTGAAGACGCCGCCGACCTCCTGGGCCGATCTGTGGAAGCCGGAATTCAAGGGCCGTGTCGGCATCACCAACCTGAACTCCACGCTCGGCACCGGGTTCATGGTGGAACTGGCCAAGATGCATGGCGGGTCGGAATCCAACATCGACCCGGCCTTCAAGGCGCTGGAGGCGCTGCGCCCCAGCCTCGCCGCCGTCGCCGCCAACCCCGGCCAGCTCGCGACCCTGTTCCAGCAGGGCCAGATCGACATCTCCCCCGGCAACTTCAACGCCATCCAGATCCTGAAGGCGCGCGGCGTCCCGGTGGAGTTCGTCATCCCCAAGGAAGGCGCCATTGCTTTCAAGACGACCATCCACATCGTCAAGAACTCTCCCAACAAGGAGTTGGCCTTCAAGCTGATCGAGGCCGCCCTGTCGCCGGAGGTGCAGGCCAAGCTGATGGAGGAGCCGTTCATGATCGTGCCGACCAACACCAAGGTCGCGATCAAGGGCGAACTCGCCAAGACGCTGGCGAAGGACCATGCCGAGATCGCGAAGAAGTTCGTGTTCCAGGACTGGGCCAAGATCAACGAGCAGCGCAGCGCCTGGATCGAGCGGTTCAACCGCGAGATCAGGGTGTGACGACCCGAACGCCCTCCTCCCTCTCCCCGGGGGGAGAGGGGATGGTTTTCGGGGAGAGGTTACTCAAGAGGAACCGAAACCATGGCCGCGACGCTGCGCAACGTCACCACATACGACCTCAAACTGGCGGCGCCGCTGGCGGCGGGGTTCGTCGTCTTCTTCGTCACGCCGCTGGTCATCCTGCTGGCGCTGAGCTTCCAGACCGACCCGCAGGGCGGACGGTTCGGGCTGACCCAGTACGTCAACTTCCTCGGCGACAGCTTCAGCCTCGGCGTGCTGGGATCGACGCTGTGGCTGGGGGTGAAGGTGACGGCGCTGACTCTGCTGCTGGGCTATCCGGTGGCGTGGCTTCACCAGCGTTCCCCCGGCTGGGCCAGGGGCGTCATCATGCTGCTGGTGCTGCTGCCGCTGCTGACCAGCGTGGTGGTGCGCACCTTCGCCTGGGTGGTCATCCTGGGGCGGCAGGGGATCGTCAACGCCTCGCTGCTCGGGCTGGGGCTGATCGACACGCCGCTGAAGCTGCTCTACACCGAAGGCGGCGTGGTGATGGCCCTGGCCCAGGTGCAGATGCCGCTGATGGTGCTGCCGCTGATCACCGCGCTGAGCCGCATCGACCCGAACCTCGCCGACGCCTCGTCGGTGCTAGGGGCCGGGCATTGGCGGACCTTCCGCAAGGTGATCCTGCCGCTGTCGCTGCCGGGCATCATCGCCGGCTGCCTGCTGACCTATGCCGCGGCCATCACCGCCTTCATCACGCAAAGCCTCATCGGCGGCGGGCAGATGCTGTTCATGCCGATGTACATCTACCAGCAGGCCTCCACCCTGCAGAACTGGCCCTTCGCCGCCGCGATCTCCGTCATCTTCCTGGTCGCGGTGCTGGTGGTGGTGTCGATCTTCAACGTGCTGGGCCGCCTGTCGCGCGGCTACACCAACGCCTGACCCCGGGGAGGCCGCCATGGGCAACCGCCGTTTCGATTTCGACGCGCTCAGCTTCCGCATCGTCATGACGGGGGTGGCGCTGCTGGCCCTGCTGCTGCTGGCGGCACCGACGGTCGTGGTGATCTGGGTGTCCTTCACCAGCGGCTATTCGCTGAAATTCCCGCCGCCCGGCTATTCGCTGCGCTGGTATGTCGAGCTGTGGAACGCCTGGCAACTCCAGTTCGCGCTGATGAACAGCCTGAAGGTGGCGGCCTGGGCGACCGCGCTGTCGATCCTGCTGGGCGTCGCCGCCTCGCTGGGCATCGCGCGGTCGGCCAGCCTGACGGCGCGGGTGCTGGACAGCCTGTTCCTGTCGCCGCTGGTTCTGCCGGCGCTGGCCTTCGGACTGTCGTCGCTGATGTTCTTCTCGCTGGTCGGGGTGCCGGTGTCACCGCTGACCCTCATCATCGGCCACACCGTGGTGTCGGTGCCCTTCGTCGTGCGCAACACCGTGGCGTCGCTGGCGCAGATGAACCCGACCCTGCTGGAGGCGTCGGCCAGCCTGGGCGCCACCCGCTGGTTCACCTTCCGCCGCATCACGCTGCCGCTGATCCGGCCGGGCATCATGGCCGGCGGCTTCATCGCCTTCATGGCGTCCTTCGACAATGTGCCCGTCTCGCTGTTCCTGCGCGATGCGGCGACCGACATGCTGCCGATCCGCATGTGGCAGGATCTGGAAGGCAAGCTCGACGTCACGGTCGCGGCGCTATCGGGCGTGCTGATCGTCGCCACCATCGCGCTGATGCTGGTGATGGAGCGGGTGGCCGGCCTGTCGAAGCGGTTGACCTGACCCGGCCTACACACCCAGAAAGAGAGAAACCCCGAAGGGGGTGAATTTGAAGGGCAGATGCAGATGGCGGTCCAGGTCGGTCACCACAAAGCGGAACGGCATGATGTCGAGGAAGCGGGTCTGCTCCTCCGGATATCCCGCCGCGCGCAGCCAGTCGCCGACATGGAACAGCACCTCGTGCGGGCCGGGGGTGATGCCCTCGCCGCGGATTGTGGGGTGGTCGAGCTGACCGTTGGCGCCCAGCCGGCCGTCGGCCAGCAGGCGGCGGTCGGGCGTCAGGGCGTAAAGCTCCACCCGCAGCCCTTCGGCGGCGACGCCGCGCGCCACGTCCACACCGTGAATCGAAATACCGCCGGCCATGCCGCCTCCAGTTCCGGGTTTCCGCGATGGTAGCCGAGACGGCGACGGTCGCGCCAGCGCCGACCAAGCCTCCGGCGATGCCGCCGCTTCTGCCGGCGCTGATCGGAATGACCGGCCTGCAGGCCCTGGTGGCTCTCGCCCTGTTCGCACCGGGAGTTCTGGCGCCGCGCATGGGGATCGACCCGGCGGGGCTCGGCCTGTTCACCACCACCGGCTTTGCCGTGGGGATGGCGGCATCGCTCTGCGGCGGGGTGCTGGCCGGGCGGCTGGGCTCCTTCCGGGTGGCCAGCTTCTGCGCGGTGGCGGTGGCCGCCGCCATGCTGTGCGCGATGACGGGGAGCGGCGCCCTGGCGCTGCTGGCGGCGGGCATCGCCATCGGGCTGGCCTGCGGGCCGGAGACACCGGCCAGCGCCGCCATCCTCGGCCGGCTGGTACGGGAGGCCGACCGGCCGATGGTATTCTCCGTCCGGCAGACCGGCAACCAGATCGGCGCGATGGCCGGATCGCTGGCCCTGCCGCTGCTGGCCGCCGTCACCGATCCGCGCGCCGGCTATGCGGCCATCGCCGCGCTGGCGCTGGTTTGCGTCCTGCCCTTCGAACGGCTGCGGACGGCCTATGATCCGCTGACCCGATCCGCCACGACCGCTTTCGGGCTGGGTGCGGCGATCCGGCTGCTGCGCAGGGACCCGGCACTGCGACGGCTCGCGCTGGCCTCCTTCCCCTATTCGGCGAGTCAGCTGACGCTGAACGGCTTCTTCGTCGTCTTCGCCGTGGCGGAACTGGGGCTGGAGCATGTCGCCGCCGGGGTGGCGCTGGCCGCCGGGCAGGCGGGCGGGCTCGCCGGGCGGCTCGGCTGGGGCGTGGTCGCCTCGCGCTGGGTGGCGCCGCGCCGACTGGTCGGGCTGCTGGGGCTGGGCATGGCGGCGGCATCGGCGCTGGTCGCGCTGGCCGGCGCCGCCCTGCCCTTCCCGGCGCTGGCGGCGGCGACCTTCCTGTTCGGGCTGACCGCCAGCGGCTGGAACGGGGTCTTCCTGGCGGAGGTGGCGCGGCTGGCTCCGGCGGGGCGCATCGGCGAGGCGACGGGGGCGGTGATGGTCGGCGGCTTCGCCGGGCTGATCGCCGGCCCGGTCGTGCTGGTGGCCGCCGCCGCGGTCAGCACGCTGGCCACCGGCTATCTCGTGGTCAGCCTGCTGGCCGCGCTGGCGGGACTGAGCCTTCTCGGAGACAAGCGATGACCCTTCCCCTTCGCGCCGTGGCCCTGGCCGATGCCGTGCGCGGCGGACGCAGCAGCGCCCGCGCCGTGACCGAAGCGGCGCTCGCCCGCATCGCCGCCGGCAACCCGGCCCTGAACGCCCTGGTCGCCGTCCATGCCGAACAGGCGCTGCTGGACGCCGACGCGGTGGATTGCCGCCTTGCCGCCGGAGAGAATGTGCAGTTGGAGGATTTGCCGCTGGCCGGCGTGCCGGTGGCGGTCAAGGACACCATCTGGGTCGCCGGCCGCCGCGTCACCCAGGGGTCGCGCCTGTTCGCCGATTTCCACGCCCCCGCCGACGCCATGGCGGTGGAACGGCTGCGCCGCGCCGGTGCGGTCGTCGTCGGCATGGCCAACAGCTCGGAATTCGCCTGCAAGGGCGTCACCACCAACCCGCTGTTCGGCCCGACGCGCCACCCGATGGACCAGACGCTGACCCCCGGCGGCTCCAGCGGCGGACCGGCGGCGGCGGTGGCGGGCGGGCTGGTTCCGCTGGCGCTCGGCACCGATGCCGGCGGGTCGAGCCGCCGCCCGCCGGCCCATGTCGGCGTGGTCGGCTTCAAGCCCAGCTTCGGCGCCATCCCCTACGGCCCCGGCTTCGCCGAGCCCTTCGTCGGCATCGCCGTGATGGCGCCCATCGCCGCCGATGTCGCCGACACCGCCCTGATGTTCGAGGCGCTGGCCGGCCCCGACCCGCGCGACCCCGACAGCGCCGCGATCGCCCCGGCGGAGGAGCGGCCGGTTTCGTCCCTGACCATCGCCTACAGCCCGACCTTCGGCATGGACGCCCCGGTTGACGACGACGTGCGCGACGCGGTGGAGCGGGCGGTGAAGGCTCTGGCCCGCGCCGGTGCCCGCATCGTCCGTCCCGAAGGCCGGTTCCCGCGCTGGCCGGCCGGCGTCACCGAAACCGCGCTGATGCCGCTGCAGCATGCCGGGCTTGCGGCACTTTGTGGCGAGGCGTTCCGCCGTGATCCCACCCTGTTCGATCCCGACATCGCGGTGCAGATCGAACGCGGCCTGTCCTTGTGCGGGGCGGAGGTCGCGGCGGCGCAGTTGCTCGGCGTCGAGGTCGGTCGCGCGCTGGCCGCGCAGTTCGCTGGGGTGGACCTGATCGTCGGGCCGACCACGCCCTGCGTCGCCTGGCCGCTGGACCGGCTGGGACCGGAAACCATCGGCGGACAGCCGGTGCCGCCGCGCGCCCATGCCGTCTTCACCCCGCTGTTCAACCACGCCAGGGTCCCGGCGCTCAGCCTGCCCTGCGGGACCGGGCGCGGCGGGCTGCCGGTGGGGTTGCAGATCGTGGCACCGCGCGGCATGGACCGCCGGGTGCTGCGCTTCGCCGCTTTCGCAGAGGAAACGCTCGCCGCAGGCGTGCCGGATTCCCAGCCATGAGCCCGACCATGACCTTCGACGATGACAGGCCGGACGATGAAAGGCCGGACGATACGCCGGACGCCGCCCCAGGCACCGCACCGCCGCGCCGACGCCGCGCGGTGCCGCCGCCGCCCTTGGCGGACATGGCGGTGGACCGGCTGCGCGACATGATCATTTATGGCGAACTGGCGCCGTCCGCCCGCCTGATCGAACCGGAGCTGAGCGAGAAGCTCGGCATCTCCCGCACGCCGTTGCGCGAGGCGCTGAAGCTGCTAGCGGCCGACGGGCTGGTGATGCTGCGCCCCAACCGCAACGCCATCGTCGCCCCGCTCGACGCCGCCGAACTGACCCACCTGTTCGAGGCGGAAGGCTGCATCGAGAGCTTCGCGGCCCGGCTCGCCGCCGAACGGATGACCGCCGCCGACCTGCGCCGCCTGCGCGGCTTCCAGGAAAAGATCGAGGCTTTGCAGGGGGCGGGCGCGCTGGAGGAATATTTCGCGATCAACCAGAAGGTCCACCGGCTGATCGTATCGAGCGCCAAGAACCCCGCGCTGGTGGAGGCGCATGACCGGCTGCTCGGCCGGTTGGCGCGGGCGCGCTACTTCGCATTGGGCGCCCAAGGGCGGTGGAAGGAGTCGGTGCTGGAGCACCGCGAGATCCTGGCGGCGCTGGAGGCCCGCGACGGCAAGATGGCGGAGCATCTGTTCGTCCACCATGTCGGCCGCACCGGCGAGGTGGTCGCCGCCGCCTGCGCCTCCCCCCGCGCCCGGCAGGCGGGGTGACGCGCGGGCTCAGACACCTGCGATCTGCAAAGTGCCGTACAGCAGGCTGATCGGCTGCGTGGAGGCGAGCTGCGTCACCTCGCTCCTGTCGGGGTCGAGGTGGAACAGCGCACCGGCCTGGTTGGCATCCGTCGCACTGAAATAGAGGCTGTCGCCGACCGCGCGCAGAGTCGTGGGCTGCGTCCAAGTCGTGTCATGCGACCTGTCCGTCACCATGTGCGTGCCGGCTTCGGTCCCGTCGCTCATCCAAAGCCCCCGTCCGTGGATGCCGTCATCGGCGGTGAAGAACAGCGTATCGTCCACCACGGCGAAGTCACCGATGCCGGAGCCGGCACTGCCCGGCGCGATGTCCTTCACTATGCGCGTTCCCTGCTCCGTTCCGTCCGATATCCACAGTTCCTCGCCATGCTCCGCGTCGCCGGCGACGAAGGCGAGCCGGTCGTCGAAGGCGCTGAACCGGCTGGGCAGGGAGAGGCCGATCGATGGAAAATCCTTCACCTGGACAGTGCCTTCCGGAGTGCCGTCGCTCTTCCACAGATCCTCTCCGCGGTTGAAGAACAGCGTGTCCCCCACCGCGGTCAGGACCACCGGACGCCCGACCCTCGGGTTGTCGCCAAGCCCGTCGTACAGCTTGGTCGTGCCCTCTTCGGTTCCATCCGTGACCCACAGCTGACTATAAAAGCCGGTGCCATCCCACGCCGTCAGGAACAACCGATCGTCGACCGCCGTGAAATGCGCCGGAAAGATGGGGAGCGGGACCGGCGGATCGAACGGTCCGGGATAGAAGTCCTTGACCAGCATCGTTCCGGCCTCGGTGCCGTCCGACCGCCACAGCGCCCTGCCATGCTCGCTGTCGCTGGCCGAGAAGAACAGTTCGTCTTCCACCGCCGTCAGATTGTATGGATAGACTCCAGCCATGGCGCCGCCGATGTCCTTCACCATGTGCGTGCCGGCGGCCGTCCCGTCGCTGACCCACAGTTCCGCGCCGTGCTGGCCGTCATTCGCCTGGAAGAACACCTGACCGTTCACTTCGGTCAGTGACGTGGGCGACGAGCCCACCTCGCCCGGATTGATGTCCGTCACCATGCGGGTTCCTGCCGGGGTCCCGTCGGTGGACCACAATTCGCGGCCATGGATGCCATCGTCGGCGCTGAAAAGCACGCGCCCACCCAGTTCCACAAAGTCTCCCGGTTCGGAAGAGGCCGCTCCCGGCGCGAGGTCGCGCAGAAGGAAGGCCCGGCGCCCGTCCGTCCCCCACAACTCGTTGCCATGCGTGCCGTCCGTCGCCGCGAAGACGGCGCTGGCCTTCACCCGCTCGCTTTTCAGCCGCAGATTGTCGGCGGTGAGATCCGCCTGCGACAGGCCCATCAGCTTCACGCCGTCGCGCGGCCCAAAATTCAGAACCAGCCCGTCGCTGTCCTGGTGCGAGCGGGACAGCACATCCTCCAGGCTGCCGATCCCGCTCCAACTCCGCAGGTCCAGCAGGTCGCCGCCGGCCCCGCCCTGGAAATCGCCGATGCAGTCCCATCCGTCGCCGGGCTTGAGGACGAAGCGGTCGCTGCCGCCACCACCCTCCATATAGTCGTTGCCTCGATTTCCGATGATGGTGTCATTTCCATCGCCGCCGAACAGAAGGTCGCGACGCCTGCCACCGGTGATCGTCCGCCCGGACGCGCCGTGATCCTGCGCGTGATTCCGTTCCATGACCGCCCCCTTCAATCGCATCAGCAAGGCGGACGGAATCTACATTCTTTGGTTGTTTTCCCGAAGAGCGCGGTCAGCCACTGCCCCATCTGCCATCCGCCTACCCCGATCAGGAAAGGCGCCACCGCTGGACACCCGTCAGAAAGAGGGGCGGACGGAAGCCTGACGAAATGCCGCAGATGGTTCGATTGACCACCGGCCCCGAGCGCAACTACCATACCAGCAACTGGAATGGTAGTATGCAACGCCACGAACGGTACCGAAGCGGCACCGCTCCCGACGATGGCCGGACTGCTCCAGGAGACAGTGCTGAAACGCGAGAAACCACCGCCCGATGCAGCGTGGGAGCCCGGAATGCCGGCTTCCGCGCATGCCCTTCGGCGTGCCCATGTCCGATGCAGGATCGACCATGGGTGCGGGATCGAAGACCGGCGGCGGTGAACCGCGTCCTGGCTGGAGACGCCAAATCATGAGCGAACAGATCATTGCCGACGCCGCCCCCGCGCAGTCGGCGGAGCCGGCCGGCAGGGCCGGCGGCATCGGCAAGGCCGCGGTCACGGTAAGCAAGGCCATCGGCCGCTACCGCTGGACCATCTGCGCCCTGCTCTTCTTCTCGACCACCATCAACTACATGGACCGTCAGGTTCTGGGCCTGCTGAAGTCCACGCTGATGGGCGACATGGGCTGGACCGAGTCCGACTATGGCGACATCGTCGCCGCCTTCTCGCTGGCCTACGCCTTCGGCTACATCGGCTGCGGCCGTCTGATGGACAAGATCGGCATCCGCATCGGCCTGCCGGCCGCCGTCGCCGGCTGGAGCTTCTTCGCCTGCATCCACGCCTTCATGGGCAGCGTCTTCGGCTTCAAGGTGGCGCGTGCCGGCCTGGGCCTGACCGAGGGCGGCAACTTCCCGGCTTCGATCAAGGCGGTGTCGGAGTGGTTCCCGGCCAAGGAGCGGGCGCTCGCCACCGGCATCTTCAACGCCGGTTCCAACGTCGGCGCGGTCGTGGCGCCGATCCTGGTGCCGATCCTGCTGGTCGCCTTCGGCTGGCAGGCGGCGTTCCTGGTCACCGGCGGCATCGGCTTCTTCTGGGTCATCGCCTGGCTGCTGATCTACCGCAAGCCGGAAGAGCATCCGAAGCTGACGGCCGAGGAACTGGCCTATATCCGCAGCGACCCCGTGATGCCGCAGGAAAACATCCCCTGGATCAAGCTGCTGAGCTATCGCGGCACCTGGGCGAACATCGTCGGCACCTGCTTCTCGGCTCCGGTGTGGTGGTTCTACCTGAACTGGGTCCCGGGCTTCCTGAACAAGCAGTATGGCGTCAACCTGTTCGGGGCGATGCTGCCGCTGATCATCATCTACACCATGGCCGATTTCGGCAGCGTCGGCGGCGGCTGGTTCTCCTCCCACCTGATCAAGCGCGGCATGAAGCCGCTGCGCGCCCGCAAGCTGACCTTCCTGATCTGCGGCCTGTGCGTGCTGCCGGTCTTCTTCGCCTCCACCGTGTCCAACATGTGGCTGGCCGTGCTGCTGATCGGCATCGCCGCCTCCGCCCACCAGGGCTATTCGGCCAACGTCTACACCATCGTGTCCGACACCATGCCGCGCAACGCGGTGGGCTCGGTGGTCGGCATCGGCGGCTTCTGCGCCTACTTCGTCGGCATGTTCGTGTCGATGGGCGTCGGCCGCCTGCTGGACGCCACCAACGGCAACTATCAGGTGCTGTTCGGCATCGCCTCCGTCCTCTACCTCGTCGGTCTGGCGATCATGCACTTCGTGCTGCCGAAGACCGGTTCGGGCCGCACCCCGGCCGGCATCGAGGTCTGACGCATCCACCCCAAGGCTCCGGGGCGCCTTGCCCCGGAGACCTTCCGAACCATTCAAGCCTCACCGAATGACGGTGCACCGGCCCCCCGCGACACTCCGCGACAGCGGAAAAACTGGGTGACCGCAGCGACCGCCGCGAACCGGAGCCCATCATGCCCGACGCGAACACCGCCCTGCTGGCGGCCCGTCCTTCCCAAACCCGCCTTTCCCCCGACACCCTCCGCCGCCTTCCCCAGGCCGTCGAACGCCCCACCTACGACCGCGCCGCGGTGACGCCCGGTATCGTCCATATCGGCCTCGGCGCCTTCTGTCGCGCCCATCTCGCCACCTACACCGACGATGTGCTGGCGACCGGAGCGAAGGATTGGGGCATCGTCGGCGTCGATCCGCTGTCGCCGGCCATCCGCGACGCGCTGAAGCCGCAGGACTGCCTCTACACGCTGCTGGTGCGCGAGGAGAACCGCGATAGCCTGCGCGTGGTCGGGTCCTTCCTCGACGCCATGGCGACCGCCGACCAGCTGGAAGCGGTGCTGGCCCTGACGGCGAAGCCGGAGATCCGCATCGTCACCCTAACGGTCACGGAGAAGGGCTATTGCCAGGACGCCGCCACCGGCTCCCTGGACGAGGCGCACCCGCTGATCCGTGCCGACCTTGCCGATCCCACAACACCGCGCAGCGTTCCCGGACTGCTGTGCGAAGCCATCCGCCGCCGCCGCGCCGCCGGAGTGGCGCCCTTCACGGTGCTGGTCTGCGACAACCTCGCCCAGAACGGCATCAAGGTTAAGGGCATCGTCGTCCGCTACGCCGAACTGCGTGATCCCGAGCTTGCCGCCTACATCGCGGAACAGGTCAGCTTCCCCTGCACCATGGTCGACCGCATCACGCCGGCCACCCAGGACGCCGACCGCGCGACGGTGGAAGCGGCGCTGGGCTGCGCCGACGCCTGGCCGGTGGTGACGGAGCCATTCAAGCAATGGGTGATCGAGGACCGCTTCCCGCTCGGCCGTCCTGCCTGGGAAAAGGCCGGCGCCATCCTGGTCGACGACGTCCACCCGTTCGAGCTGATGAAGCTGCGCTGCCTGAACGGCGCCCATTCGCTGCTGGCCTACCTGTCGGTGATCTCCGGGATCGAGACCATCGCCGACGCCATGGCCGATCCGCAGCTGCCCGCCGTCATGCGCCGCATGTGGGCATCCGACCTGATCCCGACCCTGCCGCCGGTGCCCGAAACCGACATCCCCGCCTATACCGCGGCGCTGGAGGCGCGCTTCCGCAACCCCGGCATCCGCCACCGCACCATCCAGATCTCGTCGGACGGATCGCAGAAGCTGCCGCCGCGCCTGCTGGAACCGGCACGCGAACTGTTCGCCGCCGGCAAGGTGCCGAGGGTGATCCCACTGGCCGTCGCCGCCTGGATGCGCTTCCTGCTGGAAAAGGACGAGGCCGGCAACGCCTATGCGGTGGCCGACCCGATGGCGGCGGCGCTGACCCGCATCGCCCGCGTCCATGCCGGCGATCCCGGCGCGCTGGCGGCGGCCCTGTTCGCCATCGAGGACATCTTCGCGCCGGAACTGGTCGCCGAAGCCGGCTTCCGCGACGCGGTGGTCCGCCATCTCGACAGCCTGATGACCGTCGGCGTCGCCAAGACGCTGGCCGCCTTCCTCGCCAATTCGTGAAATCGCAGCGGTCACGACCGCCGCAAGCAAACCCGCTTCTTGAAAGGATCATATCATGCAGGAAACCTGGCGCTGGTTCGGCCCGGACGATCCCGTCACCCTGGAGAAGGCCCGTCAGGCCGGTGCCACCGGCATCGTCACGGCGCTGCACCACATGAATCAGGGCAGCGTCTGGACCACCGAAGAGATCATGAAGCGCCGCGCCATGGTCGAGGCCGCCGGCCTGACTTGGTCGGTGGTGGAAAGCATCGGCGTCGGAGAGGAGATCAAGACCCGCACCGGCGATTTCCGCACCAAGATCGATAATTACAAGCAGTCGATCCGCAATGTGGCCCGCGCCGGCATCCCGGTGATCTGCTACAACTTCATGGTCATCACCGACTGGAGCCGGACCAACCTGATGCACCGGCTGCCGAACGGCGGCTATGCCCTGCGCTACGACAGCGTCGATTTCGCCGCCTACGACCTGTTCGTGCTGAAGCGCCGCAACGCGGAGGCCAGCTACGATCCCGCCCACATCGCCGCCGCCAAGGCGCGGTTCGATGCGATGACCGTGGAGCAGGTGGCCGAGCTTGAACGCAACCTGATCGACTGGCTGCCGGCGCGCGACTTCGCCTATGACCGCGACAGCTTCCGCGGCATGCTGGAGCTGTACCAGGAAATCGGCGTCGAGGATCTGCGCGCCAATCTGGTCGAGTTCCTGCGCGAGATCACGCCGGTGGCGGAAGAGGAAGGGGTGCGGCTGTGCATCCACCCCGACGATCCGTCCTTCCCCATCTTCGGCCTGCCGCGCGTGATGTCCACCGCCGACGACGTGCGGGCGATGTTCGATGCGGTGCCGCAGGAGGCCTGCGGGTTGACCCTGTGCACGGGGTCCTTCGGGTCCAACCCGAAGAACGATCTGGTGGCGATGGCGAAGGAGTTCGCGCCGCGCATCCACTTCGTCCATCTGCGCAACACCACGCACGAGCCGGACGGGTCCTTCTACGAGGCCGACCATCTCGGCGGCGACACCGACCTGATCGGCGTGGCCGCGGCGCTGATCGACGAGGAGGCCCGCCGCCGGCAGGCAGGCCGCGCCGACGCCCAGATCCCGATGCGTCCCGACCACGGCCATCTGCTGGGTGACGACATCGGCCAGACGATGAACCCCGGCTACTCCTTCGTCGGCCGGCTGAAGGGCCTCGCCGAGCTGCGGGGCGTGATGCGGACCATCGAGGCCTTCCGCGAGAAGCGGGTGGCGTGACGACGGGCGTGACAGCGGCGGGGCCCCTCTCCAGTGCGGGGGGAGGGGCCCCGCCGCCGAGCGCGCGTCAGAGACGAACTTCGCCGTCCGCCGGGCAGACGTCTGCCGGACAAAGCGGCCCGCTCCCCGCGGCGGTCAGTGTCAGGTCGAAGGACTCGGCAGGAACCGGATGGCCGAGATAGCGGCCCTGGGCATAGACGCAGCGCACCTCGCCGGCCAGTGCCTGCTGTTCCCCCGTCTCGATGCCTTCCGCGATCACCGTCAGGTTCATGCTGCGGGCCAGCGCCACGATGGCGCGCACCATCTCCTGGTTGCCGGGGTTCCGCGCCATGTCCTGCAGGATGACCTGATCGATCTTCAGGAACTCCACCGGCAGCCGCCGCAGATGGCCCAGCGACGCATAGCCGGTGCCGAAGCCGCTGATGGAGAAGGCGATCCCCAGCGTCCGCAACGTCTGCATCGTCCGTGTCGTCTCATCCGACGGCGACAGCATGGCGGCTTCCGGAAGCTCCAGGATCAGCCGGTCGGGCGGGACGCCATGACGGGCGAGGCTGCCGGCGACCTGCTCGTCGAAGCCGAAATGGCGGAGCTGCAGGGAGGACACAGGGACGGTCAGACGCAGGCCGGTGGCGCCACGGTCGCGCCAGTCCGCCAGTTGCCGGCAGGCGGCATCCAGCAGCCAGCCGCCGACCGCCACGATCAGTCCGTTCGCCTCGGCGAGATGCAGGAATTCACCGGCGGAAAGCAGGCCGCGGTCGGGATGATTCCAGCGCACTTCCGCCTCGGCACCCGCCAGCAGGCCGCTGGCGACATCCACCACCGGCTGGAGGAACAGCGCGAGCTGGCCCTTCGCCACCGCCTCGTGCAGTTCGTTCTCCAACTGCAGATGCGCCAGGGCGTCGGCATCCATCGCCGGATCGTAGAAGGTCCAGTTGGCCGTGCCCATGCGCTTGGCATGGTACATCGCGACATCGGCGTTCTTCACCAGAAGCTCGGGATCGGTCCCCTGGTCGGGGGCGACGGTGACGCCGATGCTGGCGGAGATGTGCAGGGTCTGGCCGGCGATGCGGAACGGCTCCGACAGACAGTCGAGCAGGCGGCGGGCCACCCGCTCGGCGTCCTCGCGGTCGCCGATGTCGGACAGGATCACCGTGAACTCGTCGCCGCCGATCCGGGCGATGGTTTCGGAATCGCGCAGGCAGCCGGCCATCCGCTGCGCCGCCTCGCGCAGCAGCACATCGCCGGTCTGGTGGCCCAGCGTATCGTTGACCCATTTGAAGCGGTTCAGGTCGATGAACAGCAGGGCCATCCGGTTGCGCAGCCGCAACGCCCGCCGCAGTGCCTGCCGCAGCCGGTCGTAGAACAGCGGCCGGTTGGGAAGACCGGTCAGCGCATCGTAATTGGCCTGGTGCCGGATGGTCTCCTCCGCGTGGCGGCGGGCGGTGACGTCCTGGATGGCGGTGATCAGGCCCAGCACGAGGCCATCGGAATCGTGGAACGGCTCCCCCACCTCCTGAAGGTCGAGATGGCCGTCGTCGGAGCGGGTGATGCGGTATTCGATGTCGAAGCGGCTGTTCTCCGCCCAGGCCCGGCGGTAGGCCTCCTGCACGTCCAGGCGGTGCTCCGGCATCACCCGGTCGAGATAGAGGCCGATGGTGAGCAGGCTGGAATCGCCCGGCAGACCGATCAGCTCGCGGAAATTGGCGGAGACCTCCAGCCGTTCCTCCGGCAGATGGACGGTGTAGGCCAGCCGGGCGACCCGCTGCGCCTGGGCCAGCCGCGCCTCGCTGAGGCGCAGCGGCTCCTGCCGCTTCAGCCGGTGCAACAGGCGCTGGAACAGGAAAAGCAACGCCAGCAGGGCCAGCGCGAAGCCGGCGGCATAGGGCGCGATCCGGCGGACCAGAGTGCCGCCGGGTTGTTCCGGCTTCCAGGTCAGGATGCCGACCGGCTGATCCGCGATGGCCTCCAGGGACAGGCTGGCCAGGGCCGGAAGAGCCGGCGTGTCGATCGGGACCACGCGCAATTCGGCGATCCGCCGCGACTCGGCCAGCTTCGCCAACTCGCCTTCCAACGTGGTCAGGAAGACTTGGACGGGCTGTTGCGGGTCGGGCGGCAGGGCGGCGCGCCCCTCCTCATACTCGATCACGCGGGCGCCGAAGACGAAGGGAGTCTGCCCGATATGGACGATGCCGCTGATCGCCCGGCCGGCGGTCCGCGCCGCCGTCAGAACCGGCCGCAAATCCGCGGCCTCCCGGGCGGCCGCATCCAGGTCGCCGCGCAGGGCGCCGTCCTTCGACGCATAGATCAGCCCGTCACGGCCGTTCCAGGCATAAGAGCGGTCCAGCCCCCACAGGCGTTCCGCATAGGGACCGACATTGGCATTGGCCCAGACGCCGTCGAATCTGACCACCAGATGGTCGACGGCGTCGTTCCACAAACTGTATTCCTCGGCTTTCTTCCCCATCGCGGCGCCCAGATCGGCCACCGCATCGACGATCTCCGCCTTCGTCCGCTCAGCCATCGCCGTGTCGATTCGCCGCGCCGTCTCCAGCGCCATGAACATCACGAACGCGATGGTCAGCACAACCATGGCGATAAAAATCAGCCCGATCACGTTAAGCCGGCGGGCATCGCCCGTGGCCCGATCGAAGATTTCTGGAGTGCGGGGAGAGATCATCGCGAAAGTTACCGAGTTTCGAATGTCACAATTATTGTGCCCTCCTTCCAGTTAATTTTCCGCTTATGAGAACAGTTCGCAGGGGACGCAGATCAATCTTACCGCGCAGCCGGCCTCCTGTTGCGCGATACCTTGCCTTTCGTCATAGATTTGGGCTTCGCAATCCGGTGTAACCCTTAGAAGGACAATGCCGGCGCCGGCGATCCCTTCGGCCGGGCCGGGGCCGGCAGGCCGCAGGGCAGGAAGGCGCCGCGGCCGGGCGACGCCAGCAGTTCGCCGTCGCGGCACACGACGTCTCCGCGCGACAGCGTGACCACCGGCCAGCCGGTGACCTCGATCCCCTCGTAGGGGGTGTAGTCGACCTCGTGATGCAGGATGTCGTTGGTGATCGTCACCTTGCGTGCCGGATCCCAGATCGCGATGTCGGCGTCCGACCCGACGGCGATGGTGCCCTTGCGCGGGTGCAGGCCATACATGCGGGCAGGGTTGGCGGCGGTCAGTTCGACGAATTTCGTCAGCTCCATGCGGCCTTTCATCACGCCCTCGGAGAACAGCAGAGGCAGTCGCGTCTCCACCCCCGGAATGCCGTTGGGTACGCAGCGGAAGGGGGCCTTCTCGCCGTTCACCTTCTTGCCGCCCGGCCCGTCGAAGCGGAACGGCGCATGGTCGGAGGAGAAGATCTGGAAGGTGCCGCCGGTCAGGCCGTCCCAGATCACCTGCTGGTTGGCGGCATCGCGCGGCGGCGGCGAACAGATGCATTTCGCGCCCTCGAATCCCTCCCCGCCCAGATCGTCGGCGGTCAGGAACAGGTATTGCGGGCAGGTTTCCGCATAGATGCGCAAGCCCCGGCCCTGGGCCCAGCGGATCTGCTCCACCGCGTCGGCGCCGGAGACATGGACGATCAGGATCGGCACGTCCACCAGTTCCGCCAGCGAAATGGCGCGGTGGGTCGCCTCGCGCTCCGCCACGCGGGGGCGGGAGACGCCGTGGAAGAAGGGCGCGGTCTGGCCAGCCCGCTCCAGCTTCTCGGTCAGCCAGGCGATGCAGTCGGCATTCTCCGCATGCATCATCACCATGGCGCCCTCGGACCGCGCGATGTCCAGCACCTCCAGAATCTGGCGGTCGTTCAGCTTCAGCGCGTCGTAGGTCATGTAGATCTTGAAGGAGGTGTAGCCGTCGCGGATCAGCGCCGGCAGTTCCTGCCCCAGGACCTGCTCCGTCGGGTCGGTGACGATCAGGTGGAAGGCATAGTCGATCACCGGCTTGCCCGCCGCGCGGCGGTGATAATCCTCCACCGCGGCGCGCAGGGACTGGCCCTTCTGCTGGCAGGCGAAGGGCAGCACCGTGGTGGTGCCGCCAAACGCCGCCGAGCGGGTGCCCGACAGGAAATCGTCGGCCATCACGGACGAGTCGCCGGTCGGCTGGTCGAAATGGACATGGCCGTCGACCCCGCCCGGCAGGACCAGCAGTCCGTCGGCGTCGATCTCCTCCCGCCCGGCGGCGAGCCCGCTGCCGAGCGCCGCCACCTTGCCGTCCCGCACGCCGACATCGGCCTTGAACACGTCCGACGCGGTGGCGACCGTGCCGTTGCGGATGACCAGATCGAAGTCCATCGGTTGAGTCTCCCAATTCTTTAAATACTTTGCCCCCTCCCCGACCCTCCCCCGCCTTCGGCAGGAGAGGGAGTTTAGCGCGGGAGTGGCGGCAGCCCCCTCTCCCGCGTCAGCGGGGAAGGGTTGGGGAGGGGGCAGAGGCCGCTCACCCGTGCAATTCCCGGAACAGGCTGCCCCAGCCCTGGACCCGGCGGGTGTCGACGCCGGTCATGCGCAGCGCCTTCCACAGGACGGTGGACACCGTGTCGTAGACTGGGATGCCCAGCGCCTTTTCCACCCGCTCCGCCACCGGGGCGCCGCGCATGTTGGTGCAGATGATGGCGATGGCCTCCGGCTTGGCCTCCGCCACCTCCATGCACATGCGCTCGATCCGCTCCTCGCTGATCTCGGAGAAGGAGAAGTTGCCGCGGTCGTTCAGGTGCCGCTCCGCCACCACCTCGAAGCCGGCGGCGTTGTAATTGGCGACCATCGTCTGCTGGATCTCGTCCAGATAGGGGCTGACGATGGCGATGCGCTTGCGGCCGGTCGTCTCCAGAATCTCGTTCAGCGCTAGCATGGAGGTGCAGGCGGGAATCCCCGTCTCTTCCTCGATGGCCTTGCACAGCTTCACGTCGGCATCGAAGCCGAGCCAGCCGGCCGAGGTGCCGTTCCAGCCGATCACGTTCAGCTGCGCATCGGCCAGCAGCCGGGCGGCATCGAGGAAAGGCGCGTCGGTGAACTGGTCGAGCGCCGCGGCGCGCAGCGAAATCTCCTTGACGGTGAAGCGGCCGAAATGGGCGCTCACCTCCGGCAGGCCGCTCAGCATGGCGGCGGTCACCGGTTCCAGCACCGTGTTGGAGGACGGGGTCAGCATGCCCAGAAGAACGCGCTTGGTCATCTCGGGGGACTCGTCTTTCTTTGAATTGAGTGGGGGTCAGGCACGCGCCCACAGGGCGCGGGCGGCCTTGTCGGCCTCGGTGCAAATCTCCTCCAGGTCGGCATGGACGGGACGGCCGCCGTCGACCAGCATTTCGCCGTCCACCAGCACCATCTCCACATCGCCGCCGCGGCCGGTGTGGACCAGCGTTCCCAGCGGGTTGGTCAGCGGGCGCAGGTGCGGCCGGCGGGCGTCGAACACCACGAGGTCGGCCGCCTTGCCGACCGCCAGCGTGCCGATCTCGTCGGCCATGCCGACGGCGCGGGCGCCGCCCAGCGTCGCCATGCGGAAGACGTCGGCGGGCTGCCAGTCGGCGGTGACGCCGCCCTGGAGGATGCGGCCGGTGGCGAGCGCCCAGCGCATCGCCTCCACCATGTCGCCATGCTGGGTGTCGGTACAGAGCGCCAGATTGACGCCCGCCGCCTTCAGCGCCGGGGTCGGCGCCAGCCGGCCCGACGCGGCGTTGCATTTCGGCACATGGACGGCATGGGCGCCGGACCGCGCCAGCCGGGCGATGTCGGTCTCATCCACGTAGAGGCAATGGGTGGCGAGCAGCCGGTCGTTCAGCATCCCGGTTTCCTCCAGCAGCGCCGCCGGGGTCATGCCGGTGGCGGCCTTCACCCGCTCCACCTCCACCCGGCTTTGCGCCAGATGGGTGTTGACGCGCATGCCGCGCTCCGCCGCCACCTCGCCCAGCGTACGCAGGAAGGCGGGGGAGCAGGTATCGGGCGCATGGGCCGCCATCTGCACCCGGATGCGCCCGCCGCGCGCACCGTCCCAGCGGTCGTGCAGGTCGAGAGTCCGCCGCAGCAGATCCTCGCCGAGCGCCGCATCGAAGCTCCACTCACCCTTGGGCACGCGGGCGAAATCGACGTCATGCACCCGCCAGCCGGCATGGATGCGCAAGCCAAGCTCGGCCATCGCCTCCAGCGTCGCGTCGGCATGGACGAAATGGTCGCAGACCAGGGTGGAGCCGGCGAGCAGCGCCTCCACCGCGCCCAGCCGGGCCAGCGCGCGGGCTTCCTCCGGCGTCGCGTCTGTGCCCTTGGGCACGCCCGGCGTGTAGGACGGCGCGAAGCCCAGGTCGGCGGCGACACCGCGCACCATCACCAGCACCGCATGCAGATGGGCGTTGACGAAGCCCGGCGTCACCAGCCGGCCCGGCAGCGCCAACGTCCGCAGGGCCAGCGGCGCGGGCTGTGCGGCGGGGGCCAGATGGACGATCCGCCCGTCGCGGATGCCGAGCGCCGCATCGTCGATAACGCCTGCGGCATTGCCGGTTATGACGGTGGCGCCGGTCAGCAGCAGGTCGAGCGGTTGCGGTTGGGAAGCCTCGGTCATGCCGCGGCGACCTGCCGCTGTTGCAGGCCCTCCTCGCGGATCAGGTTCAGGATATGGCGCTTGTGGTCGTTGAAGCGCGGGCTGGTGATGTCGCGCGGGCGCGGCAGATCCAGTTCGATGCGTTCGCGCAAACGGCCCGGCCGGCTGGTCAGCACCGCCACCTGGGTGCCGAGCACCAGCGCCTCGTCGACGCTGTGGGTGACGAAGACGATGGTGCAGCGCTGCTTCTGCCAGATGGCGACCAGCTCCTCCTGCATGTCCATCTTGGTCTGGGCGTCCAGCGCGGCGAAGGGCTCGTCCATCAGGATCACCTGCGGGTTCATCAGCAGCGCGCGGGCAATGCCGACGCGCTGGCTCATGCCGCCCGACAGTTCGGCCGGGTAATGGCTCTCGAAGCCCTTCAGCCCGACGAGGTCGATGTATTCCTGCGCGGCGGCGCGGCGGTCGGCCTTGCGCCAGCCCTTCAGGCGCAGGTGGAAGGCGATGTTCTCCCACACCGGCAGCCAGGGCATCAGGTTGGCCTGCTGGAACACCATGCCGCGGTCGGCGCCGGGGCCGTCCACCGGCTTGCCGCCGACGGTGACGGTGCCCTTGGTCGGCTTCTCGAAGCCGGCGATCATGTTCAGCAGGGTGGACTTGCCGCAGCCGGACGAGCCCAGCAGGCAGAGGAATTCGTTGCGTTCCACCGTCAGGCTGACGTCGTCGATGGCCAGCAGGTCGCGCTTGCGCTTGGCGTCGCTGTAGACCTTGGTGATGTTCCGAAGTTCGATGGAGGCCATGGGGTCAACCCTCCCGGCTCTGGAGCGTGGAGGCGTGCTGCCAGTGCAGCGCCGCGGACATCAGCAGCTTGATCAGCGCGTCGGTGGCGTAGCCCAGCAGCCCGATGCTGGCCATCGCGGCAAGGACGAGGTCGTAGCGCAGGAAGTAATAGCTGTCCCACAGCACGTACCCCAGCCCGCTCTTGACCGCGACCATCTCGGCGGTGACGGTCAGCATCCAGGCGGCGCCGATGCCGATGCGCAGGCCGGCGAAGATGCTGGGCAGCGCCGCCGGGAACACCACATGGCGCAACAGCTGCTGCTCGGTGGCGCCCATCATCGAGGCGGCGCGGATCAGGTTGCGGTCGGCCGTCTTCACGCCGTGGATGGTGTTCATCAGGATCGGGAAGACGGCGCCGAGGAAGACCAGGAAGATCGCCGGCTTGTTGGCAATGCCGAACCAGATGATCGCCACCGGGATCCAGGACACCGGCGGCACCGGGCGCAGCATCTGGATGGTCGGCTCGATGGCGCGCTCCACCCAGTTCCACCAGCCGATGGCGATGCCCAGCAGCACGCCGCTCGCCACCGCGATGCCATAGCCGGCGGCGACGCGCACTGCGCTGGACAGCGCGTCGGCCAGCCAGCGCCCGCTGTTGGCCTGCGCCGTCTCGTCGAAGCCGAACACCCAATCGGCCCAGCTGTGCAGCACGATCGAGGGCGCCGGCAGCAGGGCCGCCGGCAACAGGCCGGACCGCGACACGATCTCCCAGGCCGCGAGGATCAGGACGGGAACGACCGCGCGCTCCCAGGATTTCGACAATGCGGTCATGGACCGGCTCCTATCCTTCGAAACACATCTTCAGGCGTGCTGCCGCTCGCCCCCTCCCTAACCCTCCCCCGCTTCGCGGGAGAGGGAACTCCGCGGCTCTTGCGCCTACTCCCTCTCCCGCAAAGCGGGGGAGGGTCGGGGAGGGGGCAAAACCTCAAGGACGCGGAAAGTTGCCCCCTCAGCCCCCCAGCTCGCTCTTCGGCTTCTTCGTCACCGCCTCCAGAAACCGGTAGTCGATGTTCTTCACCGCCACGTCCGACACGTCTTTGCCGATGTATTTCAGTTCCCGCATCATCGTGGCGATGGCGACGGTGCTGTCCTTGTGGATGGCGTAGTCGGGGAAGGCGTTCTCCAGCGACGCCGCCGCGATGTCCTTGTTGAGGCCGGTGTATTTGTTGATGGTGTCGACCCACACCGTACGGTCGGTCTTCAGCTTGTCGACCAGCGCCACGACGGAGGCAACGGTGGCCTCGACCGCCTTCGGATGCTCCTTGATCACATCGGACCGGGTCACGATCAGGTTGGTCAGGTTGCCGGCCGCCTGGTCATAGGGCAGCGCGAAATGCGCGCCGACGCCGGTGCTGCGGATTTGCGAGGCGAAGGGCTCCACCGTGCAGATCACGTCGACCTCGCCGCGCTGCAGGGCGGCGGCATGGTCGGACGGATTGGGGATGTTGATGAACTGGACGTCCTTGTTGGCGTCGATGCCGTGCTTCTGCAGCGCGCCGCGCATGTGGATGTCCTGCGCGTTCCCGCGCGACGCCGCGACGCGCAGCGGCTCGCCCTTCGCCTTGCGGGCAGCCGCCAGCGCCTTCAGCCCGGCCCAGTCGCCGGCCTTCAGGTCGATGCCCTTGGCGGTGACGATCTCCGACCCGCCATTGACCTGTCCGGAGATGGCGACGACGTCGAAGCCCTTGTCCAGCGCGGTGACGTAGTGGAGGTAGGTGACCTGCGCCACGTCGATGCTCTTGGACACCAGGGCGGTCAGCACGTCGTTGCCGGAATTGAAGTTGATCGCCTCGATCGAAACGCCCTTCGCCAGATCGGGCGTCAGCGCCATCGGCAGGCAATGGGCGCATTTGGCGAAGCCGAGCTTCACCGCTTCCGCATCGGCGGCCTGCGCCGTCGGTGCGGCCGCCGCCAGTGCGGACAGGGCCAGCGCGGTGGCGGTGACGGCGTTCAGGGTGAGGGACCGGATCGACATGGGGCTTCGGCTCCAGATGCGGTTGCGTTTCCACCTCTGTCGCAAGCACCGTGCCAGATTGTATACAAAATCTCTATTCTGCAATTTCAATTACATATCAATATATTAGAGATATTCTTGAGCAGAGGATCATCAACGAGGTTGCTTGCCTTATTTTTGAGCGCATGGCATCGTTTGAACAAGAATGCCCAAGTATGCAGCAGAACAGGCCCGCCGGATCGACCATGGACAGCCCCGCAAAGACCGCCACCGGCCCGCTGCGCCGCGAAACGCTGCATCACTCCGCGGTGGCGGAGCTGCGGGCGATGATCCTGGAGGGGGAGCTGCCGCCCGGCCGCCGCGTGCCGGAAATGGAGTTGTGCGAGCAGCTCGGCGTCTCGCGCACGCCGTTGCGCGAGGCGCTGCGCGTGCTGGCGGCCGAAGGGCTGGTGGAACTGCGCCCGCACCGCGGCGCCGTGGTGACGCCCATCGATCCCAAGGAGATCGCCGCGATCTTCCAGGTGATGGAGGCGTTGGAAAGCCTCGCCGGCCGACTCGCCTGCGACAACGGTTCGGCCGAGGAGTTCGCGGAGCTGGATCGGCTGCACGGCGAGCTCGTCGCCCAGTTCCATGCGGGGGAGCGCGCGGCCTATTCCACCACCAACCGCCGCATCCATGGCTGGATCGTCGCCATGGCCGGCAATCCGGTGCTGGAGGCGACCTACAAGGGCTTCGCCGCCCAGCTGAACCGGGCGCGCTCGCTGGCGAATTACGATGCCGACCGTTGGCAAGAATCGCTGGCGGAGCATGAGGCGGTCATGGACGCCCTGAAACGCCGCGATGCCACCGCCACCGCAGCCCTGCTGGCCGACCATAGCCGCCGCACCGCCGATGCGGTCCTGCGCACCTTGCGGCAGGGCAATGAGGCAGGTGCGGTTTCCGGGAAGGATGGCCGGTCGGTTTCCGACCACCCCGCCGGCATCGGCGTTCGTCAGTAGGCACCCATCACGAGGTTGCTGGGCGACCCGGCGACGAAATTTTCGATGTTGTCCATCAATTGGTCGGCCAGCGCCTGCTGTGCCTCGTCCGACGCCCAGCCCAGATGTGGCGTGACGATGACGTTGGACCGCCCGGCGATCCGCATCAGCGGGCTGTCCGCCGGCGGCGGTTCGGGCAGCGTCACATCGAAACCGGCGCCGCCGATCAGCCCCTCGTCCAGGGCCGTCACCAGATCCTCCTCGACCACCAGACCGCCGCGCGCGGTGTTGATGATCAGCGGCTTGCGCTTCATTTGGCGGAACTCGGGCATGGCGATCATGCCGCGCGTCTCGGGCGTGAGCGGGCTGTGCAGGGTGATGACGTCGCTGGTCTCCAGCACCACGTCCCACGGCGTGTAGAGCGGCCCGAGGCCGGACTTGCCCTTGTGCGCGGCGAACAGCGGAACCATGCCGAAGACGCGGGCGATGTCGGCGACCCGCTGGCCCAGCACGCCCTCGCCGATGATGCCGAGTCGGGCGCCCTGCAGATCGTGGATCGGATGGTTGAAGAAACAGAACTGGCCCGACTTCTGCCATTCGCCGTCCAGCACGTCCTGCCGGAAGGGCACGATGTTGCGGCGGAGCGCCAGCATCAGGGCAAAGGTGTGTTCCGGCACCGTGTTGATGGCATAGCCGCGGATGTTGCTCACCGCGATGCCCTGCGTCCGGCAATACTCCTTGTCGACGCAATCGGTGCCGGTGGCGGCCACGGCGATCAGCTTCAACTGCGGCAGCTGTTCCAGCAGGTCGGCGGTCAGCTGCACCTTGTTGACGATGGCGATTTCGGCACCGGCCAGCCGGTCCAGCACCTGATCCGGCGTCGTCCGGGCATGTTCGACCAGCTCATGCGGGAAGCCCGGCTTGCGCAAGCGGATCTGCGGGGCGAGGGTGGCACGGTCGAGGAAGACGATCTTGCGCATCACGATGTCCTTGGTCACGAAAGGGGGGGCGGCGGTACGGTCAGAGCCGGCGCTTGACCTCGGCCACGATGTGGGCCGGGGTGATGCCGAAGCGTTCGAACAGGGCGTCGACCGGGCCGGAGGCGCCGAAGCCGCTCATGCCGATGAAGCCGCCGGTCTCGCTGACATATTTGTCCCAGCCCAGCCGCACCGCCGCCTCGACGCCGACGCGCACCGTGCCATACCCGATCACCTCGGCGCGGTAGGCGTCGTCCTGCAGGTCGAACAGTTCCCAGCAGGGCATCGACACTACGGCGGTGGGGATCCCCTCCGCCTGCAGGGTCTTGCGGGCTTCGAGCGCCAGCGCCACCTCCGACCCGGTGGCCATCAGCGTGACCAGACGCTTGCCGCCCTCGGCCTCGGCCAGCACATAGGCGCCGCGGCGCGTCAGATTCTCAGCCCCGTAAGCACGGCCGGTCGGGGGCAGCGCCTGTTTGGAGCAGACCAGCATGCTGGGGCCGGTCCGGTGTTCCAGCGCGATTTCCCAGCATTCGGCGGCTTCGACCGCGTCGGCCGGGCGCATCACCAGGATGTTCGGCATGGCCCGGAAGGAGGCGAGGATCTCCACCGGCTGGTGGGTCGGGCCGTTCTTGCCGACCGCCAGCGAATCGTGGCTGAACACGTAGAGCGCCGGCAGGCCCATCAGCGCCGCCATGCGCAAGGTCGGCCGCTGATAATCGGAGAAGGCGAGATAGGTGACGCTGACCGGGATGATGCCGCCATGCGCGGCCATGCCGTTGACCATCGCCCCCATCGCATGCTCGCGCACGCCGCAATGGACATAGGAGCCGGCCGGTTCTTCGGACGTGAAGGAGGTGCGCGTGCGCTTGTGGTTGGTCGGCGCCTCCAGGTCGGCACAGCCGATCATCATCTCCGGCAGGATGTCCGCCAGCAGCGTGGTGATGTCGCCGGACGCCTGGATGGACGGCTGGGCAACCCGTTCGTCGGCCATGCGCTTCTTGTAGGCGAGCAGCGCGTCGCGCCAGCCGTCGGGCAGCCGGCCCTCGATCACGCGGGTGAACTCGGCGCGCTCCCGGTCCGGCAGGGCGGCGACGCGGCGGTGCCACGCGTCATACTCCCCGCCATGGCGCGCACCGGCATCGCGCCAAGCCGACAGCACCTCGTCCGGCACGGTAAAGGACGGGTACGGCCAGCCGAGATTGGCCCGCGTCGCCTCCAGATCCTCCTTGAACAGGCGGGCGCTGTGGCCGCCGCGCTGGCCCTCCAGGCGCGGGATGCCGCGGGCGATCACCGTGCGGCAGGCGATCATCGACGGGCGCGGGTCCTTCCTGGCCAGCGCAATTGCCGCCGACACCGCCTCGACACCATGGCCGTTGACCTCCTGCACATGCCAGCCGGCGACGCGGAAGCGGGCGGCGACATCCTCGCTGATCGACAGCACGGTGCTGCCGTCGTCGGTGATGCTGTTGTCGTCCCAGAAGAAGATCAGCTTGCCCAGCCGCAGATGGCCGGCGAGTTGGATGACTTCCTGCCCGACGCCTTCCTGCAGGCAGCCGTCGCCGACGAAGGCGTAGGTGTGGTGGTCGACCAGGGCGGGGCCGTATTTGGCATTCAGATAAGCTTCGGCGACCGCCATGCCGAAGGCGTTGGCGATGCCCTGGCCGAGCGGGCCGGTGGTGACCTCGATGCCCGCGTCGGGGTTGTATTCGGGATGGCCGGCGCAATGCGATCCGAGTTCGCGGAAATTCCTGATCTGGTCGAGCGAGATGCGCTCGTAGCCCAGCAGGTGCAGCAGGGAATAGAGCAGCATCGACCCGTGACCGTTCGACAGGACGAAGCGGTCGCGGTCCGGCCAGCGCGGATCGGCCGGGTTGCATTTGAAATGCCGGGTGAACAGGGCCGTGGCGATCTCCGCCATGCCCAGCGGCACGCCCTGGTGTCCTTCGGTGGCGCGCTCGATGGCATCGATGGACAGGAAGCGGATCGCATTCGCCATCAGGCGGGGATCGATGGCAGCGGGGGGCATGGCGAAGGTCTCCTCACCGCAATCCCCTTCGGGGGCGGCGGTCATTGAAGGAATGGTCGGAAATCGGAAAGGACGGGAGCCGCGCGGTCAGCCGTGGATCAGCATGCCGCCATTGACGTCGATGACGGCGCCGGTGATGTAGCCGGACAGGTCGGAGGCCAGGAACAGAAAGGCGCCGGCCACGTCCTGGACGTTGCCCAGCCGGTTCAGCGGGATGCCGGCGAGGATCTCCACCTTCTTGTCGTCGCTGATCTTGCCGGCGTTGATGTCGGTCTGGATCAGGCCGGGAGTCACGCAGTTGACGCGGATGCCGTCCTTGCCCAGTTCGCGCGCCATCGCCTTGGCGAGGCCGAGCACGCCGGCCTTCGCCGCCGAATAATGCGGGCCGCCGAGAATGCCGCCGCCGCGCTGCGCCGACACCGACGACATGCAGGCGATGGAGCCCTGCCCGCGCCGCTGCATGTGCGGGATCACCGCCTGCGACAGGTAAAGCACGCCGCGCAGGTTGACATCGAGAATGCGGTCCCAGCTTTCCGGATCGATGTCGACGGTCTTGGCCGGCTGGGTGATGCCGGCGTTGTTGATGAGGATGTCGATCTGCCCGAAATCGGCGATCACACGCTCCACGGCACCCTGGCAGGCGGTCCGGTCGGTGACGTTGCAGGCGTAGCCGCGATGCGCGGGTCCGATCAGCGCCGCTGCCTCGGCCGCGGCCTTGCCGTCCAGGTCGAGGATGGCAATCTTGGCGCCATGCTCGGCGAACATCCTTGCGGTCGCCATGCCGATGCCGCGGAGAGAGGCGGCGCCGGAGATCACGGCGACCTTGCCGTCGAGGAGCGAACGCTGCTGCATTGTCATGGGACCTTTTCAGTTCGAGGGGCCGATCCCCGGCGCGGCGGGGAGCGAAGGAGTTCGTGAGGAGGGCTCATCTCTGGTGCCGTGCCGGAGCTCGCCGGGACAGGAATGCCGTCGCCGGGTCTTCCGTTCAGGCAGTGCCGGATTTTCCGCCCGATCCGGCTGTTTGATCTCAGTAGCGCGCTGAACCAGGGAGGCGTGCCTTGGCGGGTTCTTTCGAATGGCTGCGGCGCGATGAAAGACTTGCATCACCCCGGACCATCTGACAAACGCATCGTTTGCAACAGGTCATGAATTGGATTCACCTATGACTGGCCGTCTTCCGCTGACCCAGCTCCGCGCCTTCGAGGCGGCCTGCCGCCTGGGCAGCTTTGCCGCGGCGGCTCAGGAACTGGCGGTCTCCCCCTCCGCGATCAGCCATGCGATCCGCGAGCTTGAGCGCATGCTGGGAACGGTGCTGTTCCAGCGGTCGCCGCGAAAGATCGCGCCGACGCCGGAAGGACGGACGCTCTTCCAGCACGTGACCCGCGGTTTCGATCAGCTGCAGCGCGGTTTGCAGGAGATCACGACCGCCGGGCCGGCGCGCATCAGGGTCCATTGCGCGCCGTCCTTCGCCGCGCAATGGCTCTCGCCGCGGTTGGGCCGCTTCCTGGGCCTATTCCCGGCGGTGGAGCTGAAGCTGTCGGCCAGCCCGGACTACCCGCTGTTCCCGTCCGAGGAATACGACCTCTCCATCGTCTATGGGGAGCCGCGCCAGACCGACGTGGTTGCGATCCCGCTGGGGCAGGAAACGGTCTGCCCACTGTGCGCGCCGGCCATCGCGTCGCGGGTCACCGCCATCGACGATCTCCTGTCGGTCCCGCTCGTCCGCAGCGACCACAACCGGGTCACATGGCCGATGTGGTTCGACGCGAATTCCGCCATAGCAGCCACCCCGGCGGGACCGCGCTTCGACCGCAGCTTCATGGCCATCGCCGCCGCGGTGAACGGGGTCGGCGTGGTGCTGGAATCCACGCGTCTGGCGGAGCGCGAACTGCAGACCGGCCAGTTGGTGGCCCCCTTGGAGGGACGCTCGCAAAGCCTGCGGCATGTCGCGCATTGGATGGTCTGGCCGAAGGGCGCCGAACGGAAACACGCCTTCCGCTGCTTCGTGACGTGGCTTGTCGAAGAGCTTGACGTTCCGAGGATCGATTTCGACAAGGCGGCCCCCGGCCACCGGGCGCCGCCCGGTTGACGCATACGGATGCGGTGGTATGTCGCTGGTATGACCACTTCATCGGCGCGCGGGAACGTGGTCTTAAAGGTGGAGGCGGGCGTTCGGTGTCCGCCCTTCTCCAACACCTTATCTTTGCCGCGGGCGGGCTCAAGTTTGCCGCCCGCGAGACTGGAACCAGAATGTCAGTATCCGTTCTCGTCGCGAAACCGGCTTCGCCTGCCGAAGCCGGTCAGACCGTTTCCCACGCCCCGCTCAAGCACGGCAACCCGGCCGTCGTCGGGCTTGCCGGCTTCGGGCTGTCGACCCTGCTTCTGCAGTTCCACAATGTCGGCTGGGTCGACATCGGCCCGGTGGTCTGGCTCGGCCTGATCTTCGGCGGGGTAGCGCAGATGATCGCCGGCCTGCAGGAGATGAAGGCGGGCAACAATTTCGGCTACAGCGCCTTCACCTCCTACGGCTGTTTCTGGATCTCGCTGTGCCTGATCCTGATCGGCAACAAGACGGGCCTGTTCACCGTCAGCGAGACGGACATCGGCTGGTTTCTGGTCGCCTGGACGCTCTACACCGCGATCATGACCATCGGTGCCATGCGGATCAGCCGGGTGCTGGGCCTGATCTTCATCACGCTGCTGGCCGGCTTCGTCCTGCTGGATCTGGCCCATTTCGCCGATCATGTCTTCACGGTGATCGCCGGCTACGAGTTGATGGTCTGCGCCGGCCTGGCGCTGTACGGCATGGCGCATGCCGTCTTCCTCGACGTCTTCGGCCGCGACGTGCTGCCGATGGGAAAGCCGTTCCTGCGCTGAAAGTTCGGCCCATTCCTCGCCGATGCTTGCACGATCCTCTTGGACATCTGTGAGCATCGGCATCCGGACGCTAGGATGGCTGGCTGCGGACTGATCCGGAATGGGAGCCTGCCATCCATGTTCCTGCCATCCAATTTCAAGGAGACCGAATTCTCGCTGATCCTGGACCGCGTGACCTCCGATCTGGGGGACGGGGTCCATGAAACGCAAATCCCCCGGCTGGCGGTGGTCCGCGCCGGCAGCCCGACCGAACAGCTCCACACCGTTTATGAGCCGTCCGTGTGCATCGTCGCGCGCGGGGCGAAGCGCAGCATCGCCGGCGACCGGATCCTGGATTACCGCGCTGGCCAGTATCTCGCCGTGTCGCTCGACCTGCCGGTGATCGGGCAAGTGACGCAGGCGACGGCGAAGGCCCCATATCTGTGCCTGCGCCTGACGCTGGACCCGGCGCTGCTGAGCGGCCTGATCCTGGAAGCGGGATTGAAGGCGGCGCCGCAAGCCGACCAGGGGCTCGGCCTGACGACCAGCCTCGCCACGCCGGAGATGATCGACGCAGCGGCGCGGATGGCGCGGCTGCTGGAAACGCCCGACGCCATTCCGGTTCTGGCGCCGCTGGTGGAGCGCGAACTGCTCTATCGGCTGCTGACCGCCGACCAGGGCAGCCTGCTGCACCGGATCGCGCTGGGCGAGAGCCGAACCGCGCAGATCGGCCGCGCCGTGAAGTGGATCAAGGACAATTTCCGCGAGCCGCTGCGCATCGAGACGGTCGCGGCAAAGGCCAACATGAGCCCGTCGGCCTTCCACCAGCATTTCAAGGAGGTCACGGCGCTCAGCCCCCTCCAGTACCAGAAGCAATTGCGCCTGCAGGAGGCGCGGCGGCTGATCCTGGCCAATCTGGCCGATGCCGCCAGCGCCGGCTTCGCCGTGGGCTACGGCAGCCCGTCCCAGTTCAGCCGCGAATATGCCCGCCTGTTCGGACTGCCGCCGATCCGCGACGCCGCGCGCCTGCGCGCCTCCATGACCGGCGAGGATGCCGGCGCCCGTCAGGCGGCGCGGGCCTGAGGAATTTCTCCCGGCCCCGAAGGATCAGGCAATCCTGTCGGACCTCTGGTCTACCGGGTGCGCACCGCCCGCCCCTATCCTCTCTTCATCGGGACCGCAGCGCACTGCGGGTCCTCCAGCGAAGATGGGAGACGGACATGAGCAAGGTTTGGTTCATCACCGGCAGCGCGCGCGGCATCGGGGCGGAGATTGCGAAGGCGGCGCTGACCGCCGGCGACCGGGTGGTCGCCACCGGCCGCAAGCTCGACCAGTTGCAGGCGGCCTATGCCGGCCATGGCGACCGCGTGCTGACGGTGGCGCTCGACGTCGCCGACGAGGCACAGGCGGTTGCGGCGGTGCAGGCGGCGGTCGACCGCTTCGGGCGTATCGACGTGCTGGTAAACAATGCCGGCTTCGGCCAGCTTGGCCGGTTCGAGGAGATCGAAGCGGCGGACATCGAGCGGCAGTTCACCACCAACGTGTTCGGGCTGTTCCACGTCACCCGCGCCGTTCTGCCGGTGATGCGCCGGCAGCGGTCGGGCCGCATCCTGAACCTGTCCTCCATCGGCGGGGTCCTGGGCTTTGCCGGTGCCTCGGTCTATTGCTCGACGAAGTTCGCGGTGGAGGGCTTCTCGGACTCGCTGGCGCTGGAGGTGGCGCCCTTCGGCATCCACGTCACCGTGGTTGAACCCGGCTTCTTCCGCACCGATTTCCTCGACGGAAGTTCGGTGCGCTACGGCACCAAGGAGATCGCCGATTACGCCGCCCACTCGGCCGAGCAGCGGTCGACTTACGACAGCTACAGCCACAAGCAGCCGGGCGACCCGGTGAAGCTGGCCGCCGCCATGGTCGAACTGGCCGACACGCCGGAACCGCCCCGCCATTTCCTGGCCGGCTCCGATGCGCTCGCGATGGCCGACGGCGTGATCGAGCAGCGCCGTGCCGAGATCGCCGCTTGGCGGGACCGCTCGGCTGGGACCGACTTCGCAGCCTGACAGCGTGGGGATCGGGGGCGGCCACCCCGCCCCTGCCCTCCACTCTCCTGGAGAATCAGGCAAGGAATACCATCACGACAGGAGATGCCGCCATGCTCTGCATCGGGATCGTCGCCACGTCGCTCGGCCTGCTTCTGCTGGTCGGCAGCGACCGCAGCTTTCAGATTCATACGCGCCATGAGGCGTACCAGCCGACCGCCAGTCCCCGCCGCCAGCGCGGGGAGGAGTTGTTGGGATGAGGATCAGCCGATCACCGCTTCAAGTCCCAAGCAAAGTTGCCAACAGATCTGACTTCGGATCGGCCAGATCGTCGATGACGTCGAAGTGATGGCGCCCGGCGGCCAGCCGCAGTTCGGTCGCCGCCCCCAGCCCATGCCAGATGTTGGCGAGCAGTTCGGTCTGCCGGACGAACTCCGGCCGTTCGGCGGCACCCGCCCAGCAGGTGATGCGGGTGCCCGGCCGCGGGCGCAGAAGGGCCGGGCTTTCCGCAACTGCCTCCGCCTCGTCCATATTCAACGTGCCATTCATGCGGGTGTTCAGCAGCGGCCGCAGGTCATGCAGACCACTGATGGAGACGACATGCTCCACCCGCCCCTGCACCTCCGCCGACAGTGGCGCGTCGGCACAGGCAAGCCGGCTGACCAGATGGCCGCCGGCGGAATGGCCGGTCAGCCGCAACGGTCCCGGCTGGGTTTGCGCGATGACCTCCACCGCACGCGCGACCTGCCGGGTGATGCCGGCGATACGGCTTTCGGGGCAGAGCGTATAGCTGGGCATCGCGAGGGCCCAGCCGCGGGCGAGCGCGCCGGCCGCCAGATGCGACCAGCGCCCCTTGTCGAAGGCCATCCAATAGCCGCCATGGATGAACAGGACGGTTCCCCTGGCTGCGGCATCGGGGTGGAACAGGTCGTAGCGGTCCCGTTCGCCCTCGCCATAGGGCAGGTCCAACTCCGCCCGGCCGGCTGCCGAAAGCTCTGCCCGGAAGGCCGCCGCCTGCTCCGCCCAGCGCGCCGGATAGGCGTCGCCGCCGGGGATATAGGCGCTGTTGCTGTAGGCGCCGTCCCAATCGGTGATTGCCTGCAATCCGCTCACAGCACCGTCCTCACGCGCCAGAGTTCCGGGAACAGCTCCACCGCCAGCATGTTGCGCAGGTAGGACACGCCGCCGGTACCGCCGGTGCCGCGCTTGAAGCCGATCACCCGCTCCACCGTCGTCACATGGTTGAAGCGCCAGCGGCGGAAATAATCCTCGAAATCCACCAGTTTCTCGGCAAGCTCGTACAGCGGCCAATGCGCTTCGGGGGACTGGTAGATGACCCGCCACGCCTCCGTCACGCCGTCATGGGGCTGGTGGGTCAGCGTCACGTCGCGTTCCAGCACTTCGGCCGGAACCGGGATACCGTTGCGGGCCAGCAGGCGCAGCGCCTCGTCGTACAGGCTGGGGCGGGACAGCTCCCGTTCCAGCATGGCGTGGATTTCCGGCCGGTGAGCGTGGGGGCGCAGCATCGCCGGGTTGCGGTTGCCCAGCAGGAATTCGATCTCCCGGTACTGGTAGGACTGGAAGCCGGAGGATTGGCCCAGATCGTCGCGGAAGCGGGTGTATTCGCTGGGCGTCATCGTGCGCAGAACGTCCCAAGCGGAATTCAGCTGTTCGAAGATGCGGGCGACGCGGGCCAGCATCTTGAAGGCGGGCGACAGCCGATCCTCGCAGATCGCCTCGCGCGCGGCGCGGATCTCGTAGACCGCCAGCCGCATCCACAGCTCCGACGTCTGGTGCTGGATGATGAACAGCATCTCGTCATGGGCGGTGGAACGCGGGATCTGCGCCCCCAATATGCGGTCGAGTTGCAGATAGTCACCGTAGGACATCCGCCCGTCGAAGGCCATCTGGGCGCCCTCGGCCGCCGGATCGTAAGGCTTGCTCTTGTCGCGCCCACTCATGTCACGCTTGCTCATGTTACGGCGGCCTTCCTGTGGTACTCGGGCCGGTCCCAAAGCCCGCCGTCCATCACCTGTTTCAGCACGGCGACGGCACCGCGCACCTCCGCCTCGCCGATGTAGAGCGGGGTGAAGCCGAAGCGCAGGATGTCGGGCGCGCGGAAATCGCCGATCACGCCGCGGTCGATCAGCGCCTGCATGATGGCGTAGCCGTGGGGATGGCGGAAGGACACCTGGCTGCCGCGCCGCGTGCCGTCGCGCGGTGAGGCCAGTTCCAGCGCCGGGCACTGCGCCTCCACCAGTTCGATGAACAGGTCGCAGAGCGCGATGGAGGTGCGGCGGATTTCGGCCATCTCCACCCCGTCCCAGACATCCAGCGCGGCGTCGAGAGCGGCGAGCGCGATCACCGGCGGGGTGCCGACGCGCATCCGCTCCACCCCCTCGCCGGGGCGGTAGGACGGGTCGAAGGCGAATGGCGCCTCATGCCCCATCCAGCCGGACAGGGCCGGCCGCGCCGTCTGCGCATGGCGCGGGGCGACATAGATGAAGGCCGGCGCGCCCGGTCCGCCATTCAGATACTTGTACGTGCAGCCGACCGCGAAATCCGCGCCCGTACCGGCCAGATCGACCGGCAGCGCCCCGGCGGAATGGGCGAGATCCCACACCGTCACCACGCCGGCCGCATGGGCCCTGGCGGTCAGCGCCGCCATGTCGTGCAGGCGGCCGGTCCGGTAATCGACCTCCGTCAGCATCAGCACGGCGACATCCTCGCCGATCGCCCCTTCCACCTCCTCCGGCGCCACCACCTTCAGGACATGGCCGCGGCCGAGCGTCTCGATCAGCCCCTCCGCCATGTAGAGGTCGGTCGGGAAGTTGCCGCTGTCGGACAGGATGACACGGCGGTCCGGCCGCATCGCCAGGGCCGCGGCCAACGCCTGATAGACCTTGATCGACAGGGTGTCGCCCACCACCACGCTGCCGGCCGGCGCGCCGATCAGCCGGGCGATGCGGTCGCCGACGACGCGCGGCTGCACCATCCAGCCGGCGCTGTTCCAGCCGCGGATCAACTGGCCGCCCCATTCCGCGGTCAGGGTGCGGGCCACCCGCTCTTCCGCGCCGACCGACAGCGGTCCCAGCGAGTTGCCGTCCAGATAGATCACGCCGTCGGGAATGCGGAAGCGGGCGCGTGTCGCTTGGAAATCCGTCATCGCTCTGCCTGCTCCTTCAGGCCGGAAGGCGGCAGCACATCCACGGCACGCCGCCCACAACCCGCCGTCGCCCAAAATTTGTTAGTTGTCCCAATAATCTATGAGCTTGGATATCTCCGCCGACCCGAGACTGTCCAGCGGAAAATGGGCAGCGGCGGGCCTCCACCAACCTATTGACCCAAACGCGCCTATCTGAAAGAAAGTTGTACACTAAGCAATTTTGCGGGTTTCCTTCGTGGCCACGCAGACCGTTCCGTTCCGGCGCTTTTCCACCGGCTTCCTTCCGGAACGCGAGCGTTTCGGCGCATGGCGCGATGCCATGACGTCGGTCTACGAGATCGCCCCGCTCGAAGAGGATGCGTGCCGGCGGTTCAGCGGCACGGCCACCAGCGCCCATCTGGGGCCGCTCATCGTCGGCACCATGGATGTCGATGCGCTGGCCTACCACCGGTCTCCGGCGAAAATCCGGTCGGACCACATGGACCATTTCATCATCCGCCTGGACCGGTCCGGCGCTGCCGGAAACGCATCGGATGAAATTCTGGTCAAGGACATGGGCCAACCGCTGGCGTTGCCGCCGATGCGGCTGGACGGCGCCTGCATCATCGTTCCCCGCGATGTCATGACCGGCATGCTGCCGCGGGCGGACGCGCTGCATGGGGCGCGCCTCGGCGGCATCATGGGGCGGTTGCTGGCCGACCACATGCGGTCCCTGGCCCAGGCGGTGCCGGCGGCGACGGTGGAGGAGGCGCCGCAGGTCGTGCGCGTCATCCGCGACATGGTCACGGCCTGTCTGGCGCCCAGCCACGATGCGCTGGTGCAGGCAAGGCCGCAGGTCGCCGCGACGCTGATCATGCAGGCGCGGCGCTACATCGACGCCAACCTGACGAACCCGGATCTGTCGCCGGACCGGCTGTGCATGGCGCTCGGCCTGTCGCGCTCGGCGCTTTATACGCTGTTCGAGCCCCACCGTGGCGTCAACCGCTACATTCAGGAGCGCCGGCTGCTGCGCGTGCGCGAGCATCTGTGCGACCCCGGCGAGCGGCGGCGCATCGGGGAAATCGCCTTCGCCTACGGCTTCACCAGCGAGGCGCATTTCAGCCGGGCCTTCCGCCGCGCCTTCGGCTGCTCGCCGTCGGAGATGCGGGCCGGAGCATCGGCCGGGCCGGTGAAGGATGCCACCTCAATCGGCGCGGCGGGCGGCATCGGCGGCGAGTTTCCGGACTGGCTGCGCCGGCTGCGCGCCTGAGCGCGGATGCATGGTCAAGGAAATTTGGACGCCCGGTCATGGCCCGCCCTCCATTGCCACGCTAGCGTATTACTCCAACCGACCAGCCGATCCGAGGTGAGACCCGTGGCTTACGACTTCAAAAGGCTTGTGGACGCCAAGCTCAGCCTGAACGAGCGCCCCATGGTGATGATGTGGGCGGCGGTCAGTGGCGGTGCGGCCGAAGCGGTGTTCCTGACCTGCCTGGAGCAGTTCAAGCAGTCGCCGTCGAAGGCCAAGGTGAAGGTCATGCATGAATGGCTGATCGACCAGAACTCGACGAAAGGCGACGGCCATTGGGGGCCGATGAACCTGGAATCGGACGGCGTCAGCAACTCGACCAAGACATCGGCCGCCAACATCGCCACCGCATCCGCCTACTACATCGGGCGCAAGAGCTGGTGGGCCAAGAGAAGCGCCACACTCAGTGCGGCGCTGGGCAACACCCCCGCCCCGAACATGTTCGACACCCTTGTGGAACCGGTGGCCACCGCGCTGGGCACCGTGCAGCCATGGTTCAGCGGCTGGACGCTGAACCAACTGGACAGGAAGGACTGCTACGTCATCAACCGGCTGAAGGGGATGGAGTACATGAACAACGCCTTCATGTCCGCCGGCTTCAACACCGCCGCGATGGGCATCCGGCTGCCCTTCAAGTTCCGATGACGGGCAAGTTCCGATGACGGGCAAGTTCCGGCGATGGGCAAGTTCCGGTGACGGGACACACGCGCGGCCCGTCACCGGAACGGTCACGCGTAGGTCAGTTCGAACGGGCGTTCGGCATCCGCAGGGGCGGCGTGCCGGTCCCAATAAGCCTGCGCGACAGTGTCGGGAGCGAAGCGGCCTTCCTCGGCCAGATAGCCGCAGATCGTGACGATGGCGACGTCGATCTTCTTCGGCGCCAGGTCCTGGGCGAGCGTTGCCGTGAGGTTGCGCAAAGCCGCCTTGCCGGCGCTGAGCGCGGCCATCTCCGGATAGGGATAGAGGGCGAATCCGCCGCCGGTGAACAGCACGCTGCCGCCGCCGTTGGCCTCCAGGGCCGGCGCGGCCGCCTGTGCCGCGGCCAGCGGAGCGGCGACGTCGACGACCAGCTCGGCAGCAAGGGTCTTCGGGTCCAAAGCCATGGGCCGCGCCGGCTGGATGGCGGCGGCGTTGTAGATCAGCGCCTTCAGCGGAGACATGACCGCCACCGCCTGTTCGATGGTGCCGCGCAGTCCGTCGAGGTCCGCAGCGTCGGCCGTCAGGGCGTGGGCGGTGATGCCCAGTTCCTGCAATTCGCGGACGAGAGGGGCGAGCCGGTCGGCCGAACGGGCGATCAGCGCGACCTCCCCGAGTTCACGTCCGAACTGCCGGGCGAGCGCGAAGCCCAGGCCCGGACCGGTGCCGACGACGATGGCGGAATGCTTGGTGCTGTGAGCCGTGCTCATGGATGGGGTCCTCCTGCAAGGTCGGCGTCGCGCCGAACACGGTGGACAGTGCGGCCGGACGCAGCTATCTGTCCAAGCGGTAGTTGGTATGTAGAGTATCCATGCCATGAATATAAGGTCGATCGACCTGAACCTCGTGATCGCGTTGGCGGCGCTGCTGGAAGAGCGCAGCGTTTCGCGCGCGGCACTTCGCATCGGACGCAGCCAGCCGGCGACGAGCAGCGCGCTGGCGCGGCTCCGCGAGATCTTTGGTGATCCGCTGCTGGTGCGGGAGGGGCGGGGATACCGCCTCAGCCCGCGGGCGGAGGAGATCCGGGTGCATGCCGCGCAGGCGCTGGCGGCGCTGACCGCGACCTTCCAGGACTCCATCGCCTTCGACCCGGTGGGTGCGGAAATGGAGATCCGCGTGGCCGCCAGCGATTACCTGGCGGCGGTCCTGTTGCCGCCGCTGATGGCGGCACTGTCCCGCTCGGCACCGGGCATCGATCTGCGGGTGATCGCCGCGGACCGCAGATCCGCCATCTCGCTGCTGAAGGACGGTGCGGTGGACCTGTCGCTGGCCGTCGCGGGAGAGGGCGCGGCGGAGGTGCTGAACCGCCCGCTCTTCGACGAGGGGTTCGTCATGGTGACCCGCCCCGGCCACCCCTATCACGACGGACCGCCGACGGCGGAACGGTTCGCCGGCTTTCCCGCGCTGCTGGTCTCGCAGACTGGCGACGGTGCGGGCGTCGTCGACGACTGCCTGTCGCGGATGGGGCTGAAGCGGCGGGTCGCGCTCACCGTCGCGCATTTCCTGCTGGCCCCGCAACTCGTCGCCGACAGCGACCTCGTGCTGGTCATCGGCCGCCGGGTTGCGGAGGCTGCGAAAGCCCAGCTCGGACTGACGGTCACCGCCCTGCCCTTTCCGATGCCGGGCTTCACGGCACGGATGTACTGGCATGGCTCGACCGCCAGCTACCCGCCGCTGGTCTGGTTCCGGCAGATCGTCGCAGGACTGGACGTCGGATTGCCGGAACCGCCGGCTTCGTCCTGATCGTCAGCCCGGCGTCGCCGACAGGGGATGCTCCAGGAAGAAGCGCATCATCTCTGCCGTGGCATCCGGTCCCTGCGGGTCGGTGTAGGATCCGGCAGGGCTTCCGCCCGCCCAGGCATGTCCGGCGCCATGGATGGTCCACTGCTCGCACAGCACCCGGCCGGTTGCATCGGTATACAGGGTCCGGCTGTAGGTGCGCCGACCGGGGGCTTCGCCGTTCTGCGTTTCGGTGCGCAGGCTGGTGACGGCGGCGGTCGTCTGGACCGCGACCTGATCGCCGTTTTGCGGATTCACCACCGTGTCGCGGTCGCCGTGGAAGATGATGGTGGGCACCTTGCGGCCGGTCCGCGCGGCAGTCGGCGCCGGCCGGCCACCCTGGCGCATGGCGGCGAGGGCGGACGGAAGATCGCCGGCCGCACCGGCCGGCAGGCCGGAATGCACGCCGACCGCGGCATAGAGATCGGGATAGGCCGCCGCCATGATCGCCGCCGCGGCGCCGCCGGCCGACAGCCCGGCGATGTAGACGCGGGTGGGGTCGATGGGATGCTCGCGCATGATCCGGCGGGTGATGCCGGCCAGCAGGTCGGGCTCCCCACGGTCGCGGCGCTGGTCCTCCGGCTTGAACCAGTTCCAGCAGCGCTGGGGGTTGGCCGAGGCCGGTTGCTCCGGATAGGCGACGAACACGCCATGCCGCTCGGCGAAGGCGTTCATCCGGGTGCCGGCGGCGAAATCGTCGGGCGACTGGGTGCAGCCATGCAGCATCACCACCAGCGGACGCGGCCCCTCGCCGCGGTTGGCCGGCACATAGAGCTTGTAGGCGCGGGTCCCCGATGCCCCGCTGTAGGACGCCGTCACGAAGGACGCGCCATCGGGCAGCGGGTCGGCAGCGGGGCGGGGCGCACCCGTTCCCGTGCCGTGAAGCCCGGTCGGCCGCAGGCGGGCGGCAAGGCCGCGCAGGGTCTCGCCCAGGCCGGTTCTCGCCGCATGGCCGGGCTTGCCTCCCGGCGCCTTGCCGGCTGGGGATGCGGGATCGAGCCGCGTGAACTCGCCCTCGATGACTGAAGGGTCGGGTGCGGCCGTGGGGCCGGGTTCGCCCGACCCCCGCAGCAGGCGCTGGACGAGGCCGGTCGCCTCGGCAAGCCGGCCGGCACGGGTCAGGCGGGCGACCTCATCCATGCCGGGCAGGAAGCCGGTGGGGCGTGAGTTGGGCATATGGGTTTCTTTCCGGGTTCGGGAATTGTGCCCGCCGCGTCAGCGGATGCGGTCGGCGAGCGCCGCCTTGACGGCGGCCGGCGCATGCAGCGCGCCCAGCACGGTCAGCGAGGCGATGGTGGCGCGGGCGAGGTCGGCGGAAACGTCCTGGGCGATGGTGGCGAGCCCGAGGACGCGGATGTCCAGCATCCTCCCTTCGGCCTGCGCGGCTTCCAGGTCGGCACGGCTGAAATGGCGCAGGCCGAGGTCGACGCTCTTGCGCGTCACGGTCTGGCGGACGACCTCGGCATGCCGGTCGACCTGATTGCGGATGGCCGTGCGGATGAAGTCGGTGCGGTTCGAATAGAATCCTTCATCGACCAGCAGATCGATATGGCCCAGGTCGACATAGCCGAGATTGATCGTGATCTTCTCGCTGTCGCCTGCCTTGGGCCGCAGGTCGCGGGCCGTGTCGCTCATAGCCGACCATCCCTTCACCATCCAACTGGATGGTAAATGGATGTCGCTCCCTTCCCGTTCAAGACCGGCGTCCGCCTTTTCCCGAACCTGTACGAACGATCAGGTTTCTTTCTGGCTGGGATCGGAACAATGAATTTTCGGTTCCGCGGCGGGATGCGCTTTAATCCTGGCCGCAACACAGATATGGCCGGCGACCGCACCGGCCCCGGCCAACTCCGTCCAGAAGGAAAACTCCAGAATGACCGTTCCGCCCAACGATCAGGTGCAGCTCGTCGCCTATCTCGTCGCCAAGCCCGGACAGGAGCAGGCGCTGGCCGATGCCATCACAGCCATCGTCCCGACCGTGCTGAAGGAGCCGGGCTGCCTCGCCTACTCCGCCCATGTCAGCCGCGAGCGCCCCGGCACCATCGTGATGTACGAGGTGTGGCAGGATCAGGCGGCACTCGACGCCCATGCTGCAGGGGCCGCCTTCACCGGCCTCGCCGCGCGGTTCGACACGCTGCTGGGCGAGCCGCTGCGGATCGACCTGCTGCGCCGCATCGGCTGACCACCCCCCGTTTCAGCGCGCCTTGGTCGGGTCGCCGTACTGGATGGCCTGCCCCTCGGCCGGGGCGCTGATCCCGAACCGCCCGGCCATCTGCCGCAGAGCGTCGCGGTTCTTCTGGATCGACACCAGATTGGTGATGGCGAAGGTGGCGAGCTCCCGGTCGGGCGTGTGCGACGCTTCGGTCTGGTACAGGTCGACGATGCGGTCGTGGATGCGCAGCTGTGCTTCCAGATAGCCTTTGGCGAATCCTTCCCCGCTGGTCGCCGACAGGGATTTCGCCGCCTCCTGCGCCATCCCTTCTTGCGTGTTCGCCGGGTTGGTCACCGCCCCTGCCGCTCCGAACCGGTCGGCGCGCTGCGGAGTCACCTGATCGGCCGGCGGCAGGGTGCGGGCGGAGGACAGGCGTTTCAGACCCTCGTCGAGTTTCGTGTGGGTTTGCGCGATCTCCCTAGCCATGGCCTTGAACGCGTCGTCCGGCCCCTTCTCCGCCGCGAGCCGCCCGAGTTCGGCCTGCCCCTCGCTGGCCGCCGCGGCTTGCCTGAGGAACAGCGCGTCCTCCAGCGGCAGCGATTGCCCCGGCTGCGGCGGCAGGCGCGGCGTCGGGTCGGGCCGGAGGTTGGCCTGTGCCCAGGCCGAGCTGGACACCAGGATGGTTCCCAACACGGTTCCAAGAATGGCGGCGCGGAGGATCCTAGGCATGATGGCTCCTGTTCCCGTGAACACTCAGCAGGTCAATTGGCGGTAGATGGCCGGCAATGCCGCCGGCAGGCGCGCGACATGCGGGAAGATGGCGTAGGCGCCGGTGCCGAAGATGTAGGGGAGATAGTCGCGCCCCTGCTCGTCCACCGTGATGCCGAACAGCCGCAATCCGGCGCGGCGCGCCTCCTGCACCGCCACGCGCGTGTCCTCGATGGCATAGCGCCCCTCGTAATGGTCGGTATCGTTGGGCTTGCCGTCGGTCAGCACCAGCAGCAGCCGGTGGGTGTGCGGACGGTCCTTCAGGCGGAAGGTGGCGTGGCGCAGCGCGGCCCCCATCCGGGTGTAGCTGCCGGGCTTGAGCGCCTGTATCCGGCGCAGGACGCGGGCGTCCAGCCGCTCCTCGAAATCCTTCACCGTGCGCACGTCCACATGGTGCCGGCGATGCGAGGTGAAGGTGAGGATGGCGTGCTCGTCGCCACAGGCGGCCAGCCCGTGCGTCAGCGCCAACAGCGCCTCCTTTTCCACGTCGAGCACGCGCCGCTCCTCGACATAGCTGTCGGTGGATAGGGAGACGTCGACCAGCACGCAGATCGACAGGTCGCGGGCGACGGTGCGCACCGCGCTGTAGACCCGCTCCGAGCCGTAACCGCCCGCCCGCCGGTCGGCGACGGAGCGCACCAGCGCCGAAAGGTCGAGGTCGTCGCCATCGGGCTGGCCGGTCATCAGCTGGCGGCGCGGCCTCATGGCCTCGAACTGGCGGCGCACCAGACGGATGCGGCGGATCGCATCGTCGTCGGGACGCCACTCCTCGCCTTCCAGCGCGGCGGGCTCGGCGATCACGCGGCAATGGTCGGGAAGATAGCGGCGGCGCTTCCAGTCCCATTCGGGATAGGTGATCTCGGCCCGAAGCGGCGCCGCATAGACCTCCTCGGCGGCAAGATCGAGGTCGAGCTTCAGCTTGGTCGAGGCCTTGCGCTCATGCTGCCCCACCGTGATCTCGTCCATGTCCTCGGCCGCTTTGCGCGCGTTCTCCTCGTCGTCGTCCTCGACCTTGCGGTTGAGGTTCACCATCTCCGCCAGCCCCAGGATCTTTTCGAAGCGGTTCAGCATCAGCGGGTCGTCGCGCCGGGTCTGATCGGTGTCGCGGCGCTTGGCCTTGCGGCGCTTGCCGTCCCCCTCCGCACCGCCGCCGCCCTCCTCGTCGCCGTCCGCCGCCACGCCCGTTCCGATGGCCTCGGACACCTCGCCCCAAAGCGGCACGGGCAGGAACGGCCGATAGCCGGGATCCGCCCGGAACGCATCGAGCGGCACGGTGCCATCGGTCACAGCGGCGAACATGGCAGCAGAGGGCGGCTGTTCCGCACCGAGCAGAGCGAGGACCACGCTCTCCACCGCGGCCTCCTGCACGGGCAGGCGCCGCCGCGGCCTTGCGGCGCGCATCGCCCGGCAAAGCCGCTCATGCAGCGCGCGCAGTCCCGGCCATGCCGCAAGCGCACGGTCGGTCGCCACCCTTGCCGCGCGCAGGCGGGCCAGATCGGCCTGCAGCAGATCGGGGGGAAGCATCGGCGGCGGCTCGGCATGGACGAAGAAGGCGGCGAGCCACTCGTAGAGCCCGGCATTGTCCTCGCGCACCGGAAAGACGTCGAGGCGGTCGGGAAGCTGGAGGGTGGCGCCGTCATAGCGGGCGCGGTCGAGCTTTTCGGTTCCCAGGCCCAGCCACTGCTTCAAGCCCAGCCGGTGGCCGGAGGACTCCGCGGCGGTCGCGGCGATGCGGACGGCGCCCGGCCCGCCCAGCGCCCGGAACAGCACGCCCAGCCGCGTCCGCATGTCGTCCAGGCCGACCGCCGCCTGCGGATGGCGTGGGTACGACACGGCATTGCCGACAAGGCGGTGCCACAGCGCGCCGACGAACTCCTCCGGTTCCCAGATGGATGCCATGCGTCACCCCAGCGTGAGTTCGGCCACCCGCAGCAGCGCCTTCTTGACCTCCGGGTCGTCGGTTAGCGGCTCGACCATGGCGGCCAGCACCGCCTCGTCGCGCGCCATGCCGTCCCGGATCAGGCTGGCGCAATAGACCAGCAGCCGGGTCGAGACGCCTTCCTCCAGATCCTGTCCCTTGAGCGCGCGCAGGGCGTTGCCCAACCGAACCAGCGGCGCCACCCGCTCTGCGGCAAGCCCGCTCTCGCGGGCGACGATGGCGGTCTCCGCCTCCGGAGCCGGAAAGCCGAACTCGATGGCGATGAAGCGCTGGCGGGTGCTGGGCTTCAGCGACTTCAGGATGTTCTGGTATCCGGGGTTATAGGACACGACCAGCATGAAGTCCGGCGGGGCCTCCAGAAGCTCGCCGGTGCGTTCCAGCGGAAGCAGGCGGCGGTCGTCGGTCAGCGGGTGCAGCACGACGGTTACGTCCTTGCGCGCCTCCACCACCTCGTCCAGATAGCAGATGGCGCCCTCACGCACCGCCCGGGTCAGCGGGCCGTCGGTCCAGACGGTGTCGCCGCCCTTCAGCAGGTAGCGCCCGGTCAGGTCGGCGGCAGTCAGATCGTCGTGGCAGGACACGGTGTGGAGCGGACGCCCCAGCCGCGCCGCCATATGCGCGACGAAGCGCGTCTTGCCGCAGCCGGTCGGCCCCTTCAGCAGCAGCGGCAGCCGGTTGCGGTGGGCATGTTCGAACAGCGCCACCTCGTTGCCGGTCGGGGCGTAGAAGGGGATGGCGGAGTCCGCCACCCCGTCTCCCGATGCATCCCCGCCCATCATTCCGCCGGAGCGACGCTGGGCCGGCTGCGCGCGGGCAACTGCTCGCGGGCCGGTCCGAAGACGGAATAGACGAACAGCAGAACCGACAGAACCACGAAGACGCCGGAACCGAGACGCATCCAGTAGAACAGGGCCAACTGCTCCTGCACCTCCATATAGGTCATCCCCAGCACGCGCTGCAGATGGATTTGCACGACGCCGCCGAAGGTCAGGGTGAAGGTCATGAAGGCCATGGCCGAGGTCATGATCCAGAAGCTCCACATATTGAGCACCTGGTTGTAGGGCGCGCGGCCGCGCAAACCCGGCATGGCGTAGGTAATGATCGACAGGTTCAGCATCACATAGGCGCCGAAGAAGGCGAGATGCCCGTGCGCTGCGGTGACCTGGGTGCCGTGGCTGTAGTAGTTCACGAAGGACAGCGTGTGCAGGAAGCCCCACACGCCCGCTCCGAAGAAGGCGAAGACCGGCGTGCCGAGCGTCCACAGGAAGGCCGCCCTGTTCGGGTGGTCGCGCCGCCCCTTCCAGGCCATGGTGAAGGCGAAGAGGACCATGACGAAGAAGGGCGCCACCTCGAGCGTGGAGAACAGCGAACCGATCCACTGCCAATAGCCCGGGGCGCCGATCCAGTAGTAATGGTGCCCGGTGCCGAGCAGGCCGGAGAACAGGGCGAGACCGACGATGGCGTAGAGCCACTTCTCCACCACCTCGCGGTCGACGCCGGTCATCTTGATGACCAGGAAGGCCAGGATCGACGCCATCACCAATTCCCACACGCCCTCCACCCACAGATGGACGACGTACCACCAGTACATCTTGTCCAGCGCCAGGTTGGCCGGGTTGTAGAAGGCGAACAGGAAGAAGATGGCGACACCCCACAGCCCCAGCAGCAGGACGTTGGTGATCGCCGTCTTACGGCCGCGGAACACGGTCAGCGAGACGTTGTAGAGGAAGATCAGCGCTGCGATGACGATGCCGACCTTCACCCACAGCGGCTGTTCCAGGAACTCGCGTCCTTCATGGATGCCCATGGTGTAGCCGATGACCGCCGCAAGGGCGCCGACCATCAGGATCGCCAGCTGGACATAGGCCAGCATCGGGCTCTCGATGTCGCGCTCCGCCTCCTCCGGGATCAGATAATAGGCCGAGCCGAAGAAGCCGAGCAGCAGCCACACGATCAGCGCGTTGGTGTGGATCATGCGCAGGATGTTGAAGGGCAGCGTCTCGGACAGGAAATTGGGCAGGACATAGACGGTGCCGGCCAACGTGCCGACCAGCACCTGGACGACGAACAGAACCATCGCGCAGGCGAAGTACCAGTAGGCGATGCGCTGGGTTTCGTATTTCATGCCGCGACCCTCCCCTTCAGCCCGCGTTGTTCGGCGGCCAGCCTTGCGTGTCGATGCGGCTGGTCCATTCGAGGAAATCGACGAGGTCGTTGAGCTCCTGGTCGGTGAGATTGAACTGCGGCATCTGCCGGCGCCCCTCGACCCCGCTGGGCTGCGACTGCATCCAGGCGATCAGCGCCGCGCGCGCACTCTCGGCGTCGTCGCGCCCGCCGTAGCGGACCCAGACATTGCCGAGTTCCGGCGCGAAATAGGCGCCCTCGCCGAGAATCGAATGGCAATTGATGCAGGCGTTCTTTTCCCAGACGTGCTTGCCGCGGGCCACGCTGTCCGACAGCGTCGCCTCGTCCGTGCTGGACGTTCGTATGTAGTAGTGGCTGTGGATCGTCAGGGCGACGAAGGTGACCAGGAAGAAGAGCGATCCGCCATAGAAGATGTTGCGTGCCGCTGATTTCGTGAACCGCTCGGCCATCGCCTCCCCCTCGTTGTCGTTTCGCGACAGGATTGCCAATCCACCTCTAATGAAACCTGTGATGGTTCGCAGGGGCTATGGCGCAAAAGGGGAGAGTGGGCGAATTGAACTCGCAGAGTAACTTTTCGCCTTCCGGAGTGGGACCGAATGGGCTGGCGGTGACTACCCACTATCGCACCCTGTCGATCAAAGGATAACAAGCACCACCTTCGAACAGACACTCCGGCTTGACTGTATGACCAATTGCATGGCTCGGAGGTCATGGCGAGTCAACAAAGGGATTCGACCGGCTCCGCTGCATCGAATACCGCAGTGCGCCGGTGAACGACTCGACAGGCCTGCTTGCCGTCGCCGACGCGCGACAGGATGGAACCCGGTCCGGCATGCTCAGCCGATTGTCGCCGCCCCGGATATTTCGCCTATCCCCTCGAAGGCTGACAGGTTCACGACAGGTTCGTCTGATAAATAATCACCAACACGAATGATCGCTCTGGGAGAAACGTCATGGCGGACCAGCCTGCACGGCCACCGGAAGAAGACCGCAAACCCGCGTTCCATGGCGCCGCGCACGGCGCGGGCGCCGGCGGATCGATTCTGCTCCCGGACATGCCGTTTCCGGAGCGGCGGCCCGGACAGCCCGGCGCAGGGGCGGCGCAGCCGTCCGGTCGGGGCAATCGACAAGGCGATAAACGATAAGTCCGATCGGGGACGGAATCAGTCGGGAGGGTTCATCATGAAATTCGGCATTTCCGCCAAGCTGGCATTCGCCGCGGCCGTGGCGTTCGGCACCGCGTCCTTCACCGCCCCGGCTTCGGCCGAACTGAAGTCGGTGGAGATCATCGCCCCGGCCAATCCCGGCGGCGGTTACGACCAGCATGCCCGCGCGATGCAGCAGGTGATGCAGAACCACAAGCTGGCGTCCGGCGTCCAGGTGGTCAACATCCCCGGCGCCGGCGGCACCATCGGGCTCAGCCAGTTCGTCACGTCGAAGAAGCGCAATCCCGGCATGATGATCAGCGGCCTCGGCATGATCGGCGCGATCCTGATCAACAAGTCGCCGGTGACGCTGGATCAGGTGACGCCGCTGGGCCGCCTGACCGGCGAATACCAGCCGATCGTCGTCGCGGCGGATTCGCCGATCAAGACGCTCGACGACCTGATCCGGAAATTCAAGGCCGATCCCGGTTCGGTGTCCTGGGGCGGCTTCGCCGTCGGCAGCCCCGACCACATCCTCTATGGCCTGATCGTCAAGGCGGTGGGCGGCGACGTCGGCAAGATGAACTACATCGCGGCCGGGGCCGGCGGCGAGATGATGGCGTCGATCCTGGGCGGCCACATCACCGTCGCCACCGGCGGCTACAACGAGATGGCCTCGCAGCTCCAGGCCGGAAAGCTGCGGGCGCTCGCCATCTCTGCGCCGCAGCGCGTGCCCGGAATCGACATCCCGACCTTCAAGGAACAGGGCGTCGACGTTGAACTGGTGAACTGGCGCGCCGTGATGGCGCCGGGGACCCTGAAGGCGGACGAGTTGAAGGCGATGGACGAAGCCGTCGGCGCGATGGTCAAGACCGACGAATGGAAGCAGATCGCCAAGGAGCGCGGCTGGATCGACCTCTACCTGCCGGCCGACCGCTTCGCCGCCTTCCTCAAGGAGGAGCGCAGCCGGATCGGCGCCGTGCTGACCGACCTCGGGCTCGTCAAATAGGGCTTCAAGTAACCCGCCTTTCCACAAAAAACATCACCAGGAGGAACCCCATGGGCACCCGTCGCGCCACCCTGTTCAAGGGCCTGTTCACCGCCGCCGCCCTGATCGCCGGCACCGTCACCGCCACTCCGTCGCTGGCCGAGCTGAAGGGGCTGGAAATCATCGCCCCGGCCAGCCCCGGCGGCGGCTGGGACCAGCATGCGCGCACGCTCCAGCAGGTGCTGCAGAACCAGAAGCTGGCCTCCGGCGTCCAGGTCTCCAACATCCCCGGTGCCGGCGGCACCATCGGACTGGCGCAATTCGTCACCGCCAAGAAGCGCAACCCCGCCATTCTCGTCGGCGGCCAAATCATGCTCGGCGCCATCGTCACCAACAAGTCGGCGGTCACGCTGGACCAGGTGGCGCCGCTGGCCCGGCTGACCGGCGAATACACCGCCATCGTCGTGCCGGCAGATTCGCCCATCAAGTCCTTCGGCGACCTGCTGCAGAAGTTCAAGGCCGACCCCGGTTCGGTGTCGTGGGGCGGCGGTTCGGCCGGCGGCAGCGACCAGATCCTCGCCGGGCTGATCGCCAAGACGGTCGGCATCGACCCGGCCAAGGTCAACTATGTCGCCACCGCCGGCGGCGGCGAGCTGCTGGCCTCGGCGCTGGGCGGCCATGTGACGCTGGGCATGGGCGGCTACAACGAGTTCGCACCGCAGTTCCAGGCCGGAAAGCTGCGCGCCATCGCCGTTTCCGCGCCGCAGCGCCTTCCCGGCACCGACACCCCGACTCTGAAGGAACAGGGCGTCGACCTGGAATTCGTCAACTGGCGCGGCATCTTCGCCCAGGCCAACGCCAAGCCGGCCGAGATGAAGGAGCTTCAGGAGGCCGTGGCCAAGGCGGTCGCCAGCCCCGAATGGCAGGACATCCTGAAGCAGCGCGGCTGGATCGACCAGTACCAGCCGGCCGACCAGTTCGCCGCCTTCCTGAAGGAAGACCGCGCCCGCATCGAAGGGACGCTGAAGGACATCGGCGTCACCAAGTAACGGCGGCTCCGTCGCGGGCGCCCGCAAACCGGGGGGCGCCCATCGGCCACTGCATGGAAAAGGGGAGGATGCGATGACCACTGGCCGCAGTTTGCGGATCGGCGAAGCCTTGCTCGGCGGCGGCCTGTTCGCCCTGGGCGCGCTGATCGCCGTGGAGACCATGCTGACACCGTCCGCCGGCCGCGGCGTCGTCGGCCCTGCCCTGTTCCCCTACCTGATCTCGGCCGGCCTGATGCTGGTCGCCCTGTCGCTGCTGCGCGAGGCCTTCGCCGGGCACATCGCGCATGAAGGCGGGCTGGAGCTGGACCTGCGGGCGGTGGTGCTGGTCGCGGCCGGACTGGCCGCCCAGTTCCTGCTCATCGAATATCTCGGCTGGATTCCGGCCGCCGCCATGCTGTTCGTCGCGGTGGCGCGCGCCTTCGGCAATCGCCGCTATCTGCTGAACGCCGTGTTCGGGCTCGTGCTCGCCGGCGGGACCTTCGCGGTCTTCAACTACGGCCTCGACCTGAACCTGCCGATCGGCACCGTCGGCGAGTGGTTCCTGCCGGCCGAATAAGCGTCCTTTCGGGAAGGAAACGCATCCATGGACACCCTCGCCGCGCTCGGCCACGGCTTCCTCGTGGCACTGACGCCCTACAACCTGCTGTGGTCGGCCATCGGGGTCACCGTGGGCACGGCGGTCGGCGTCCTGCCCGGCATCGGCCCGGCGCTCACCGTGGCGCTGCTGTTGCCGGTCACCTACCATCTGGAGCCGACCTCCGCCTTCATCATGTTCGCCGGCATCTATTACGGCGCCATGTATGGCGGCTCGACCACCTCGATCCTGCTGAACGCGCCGGGCGAGTCGGGCAGCATCGTCACCGCCATCGACGGCCACGCCATGGCCCGCCAGGGCCGCGGCGCCCAGGCGCTCGCCACCGCCGCCATCGGTTCCTTCATCGCCGGCACCATCGCCACCGCGGCGCTGACCTTCGTGGCGCCGCTGATGGTGAAGATGGCGCTGCTGTTCGGCCCGGCCGAGTATTTCGCCCTGATGGTGCTGGCGCTGACCACCGTCACCGCGGTGCTGGGCAATTCGCTGGCGCGCGGGCTGGGCAGCCTGTTCCTCGGGCTGGCTTTAGGGCTGGTCGGCATCGACATGCAGACCGGCCAGGCGCGGCTGGCCTTCGGCGTGCCGGAGCTGCTGGACGGCATCGACACCGTCGTCGTCGCGGTCGGGCTGTTCGCGGTGGGCGAGACGCTCTACGTCGCCTCCCGCTTCCGCTTCGAACGGGAGGAGATCTACGCGCTGAAGGGCTCCAAATGGATGAGCCGGGAGGACTGGTCGCGCTCCTGGAAGCCGTGGCTACGCGGCACCCTGCTGGGCTTCCCCATCGGCACCCTGCCGGCCGGCGGCAGCGAGATCCCGACCTTCCTGTCCTATCTGGTCGAAAAGCGTCTGTCGAAGAAGCCGGAGGAGTTCGGCCACGGCGCCATCGAGGCGGTGGCCGGGCCGGAAGCCGCCAACAACGCGTCCGCCGCCGGCGTGCTGGCGCCGCTGCTGTCGCTCGGCCTGCCGACCTCGGCCACCGCCGCGATCATGCTGGCCGCCTTCCAGCAATACGGCCTGCAGCCCGGCCCGACGCTGTTCGACAGCAACCCGGAACTGGTCTGGGGCATGATCGCCAGCCTCTATGTCGGCAATGTCCTGCTGCTTCTGCTGAACCTGCCGCTGGTGGGGATGTGGGTGAAGCTGCTGGTCATCCCGCGGCCCTGGCTCTATGCCGGCATCCTGGTGTTCTCCACCCTGGGCGCCTACACGCTGAACAACAATGTGGTCGATCTGGTCATCCTGTGGGTGATCGGGCTGGTCGGCTTCGGCATGCGGGTGCTGAACGTGCCGGTGGCGCCCTGCGTCGTCGGGCTGATCCTGGGTCCGCTGGCCGAACAGCAGTTCCGCCGCGCGCTGGCCATCAGCCAGGGCGACGCCACCGTCTTCATCACCCATCCGATCTCCGCCGCGCTGCTCGCCATCGCCGTGCTGCTGGTGGTCGGTCCGCTGGTGATGCGCCGCCGCAGCCGGACCGCCGCGTCCGACCATGCCGGCAAGACCTCCGCGGTCTGATCGCCCACTCTTTCCGGCTCGCCCCTCCCAGCCTGGAATCCGGAAACCGCCTGGATTCCGCAAGCCGGTCCCTGTACGGAGAACACGCCATGAAGAAGGTTCTCGTTCCCCTCACCGGCCGTCCGCTGGACCGCCGCGCCGTCGCCTCCGCCTTCCTGGTCGCCGAACGCTTCGCCGCCCATGTGGAGGGGCTCAGCGTCATGCCGCAGGTGGAAATCCGCACCTCCATCGAAAGTGCCGCCATCCCCAAGGCGCTGGTGGAGCAGCTGATCCGCATCGGACAGGCCGAACAGGCGGAGGTGGTGGACGCCGCCCACCAGCTGTTCGACGAATTCCGCGGCCGTCACGGCGGCGTCACCGCCTCCTGGCAGCAGGCGACCGGCCCGCTGGCGGAAACCGTGTCGGAAGAGGCGCGATTGGCCGACCTCACCGTGATCGCCCAGGCATCCGATGGCACCAATGCGATGGGCCCGGTGATCGAGGCGGCTCTGTTCGGCTCCGGCCGGCCGCTTCTGCTGGCGCCGAAGGCGGAGCCGGCGGCGCTCGGCGACACGGTGGCGGTCGCCTGGGACGGCGGTGCGGCGGCGGCCCGCGCGGTCGCCACCGCCATCCCCTTCCTGCACCGGGCCGGCAAGGTCGTCGTGCTGTCCACCGACACGCCGCCGGACACCCGCTCGGCCGATCCCGACCGCCTGACCGGCTATCTCGCCCTGCACGGCATCGTCGCCACCGTCCAGCGCATCGCCGTATCCTCCGGCGTCAGCCGGGCACTGCTGGAGAACGCCCAGGCGCTGGGCTGCGACCTGCTGGTGATGGGCGGCTACGGTCACAGCCGCGTCCGCGAGCGCGTGTGGGGCGGCGTGACGCTCGACATCCTGCGCGAGCCGCCTACCCTGCCGATCCTGATGGCCCATTGAGGCATCGGACAGGTCCAGACCGGAGGGGCAGCCCATGCGCATTCTCGTCGTCGAAGACACCGAGGATCTGGCCGACGCCATCGTCCACCGCCTGCGCAAGCTGGGCTATGCGGTGGATTGGGTCGCCGACGGCCACGAGGCGGAGGAGCTGCTGCGCCGGGAGCCCTACCAGCTCGTCCTTCTCGACATCATGCTGCCGGGCATCGACGGGCAGGCGCTGCTGGGCCAGCTGCGCCGACGCCGCAACGCCACCCCGGTTCTGATGATGACCGCCCGGTCCCAGGTGGACGTGAAGATCGACCTGCTCGACCTCGGCGCCGACGACTTCATCGTCAAGCCCTTCGACCTGCGCGAGCTGGAGGCACGTTGCCGGGCGCTGCTGCGCCGCTCCCACGGCATGGCGTCGTCGCGCACCGAATTCGGCAACATCCTGTTCGACGCCGCGGCCAAGCTGGTGCAGGTCGACGGCAAGCCGGTGGAACTGGGCGGACGCGAGTTCCGGCTGCTGGAGCTGTTCCTTGGCCATCTCGGCGCCGTTATGTCGAAGGAGGACCTGATGGACCGCCTGTTCAGCCTGGACCAGCCCACCGCGCTGAACGCCATCGAGTTGTACGTCTCGCGCCTGCGGCGCAAGATGCAGGGATCGTCGATGGAGATCCGCACGGTTCGGGGGCTGGGATATGTGGCGGAAATCCGCAACGGGGAGTGAGGGAACCTATTCGCTGCGCCGCCGTCTGTTCATCCGGCTGCTCGGCGTTCTGGCGGTGCTGACCGGCTGCCTGTTCCTGTTCGTCGACGCCTATGCCCGGCGCGCCGCCGACGCCGCCTTCGACCGTCTGCTGGCGGCGTCCGCCCTGTCGATCGCCGACACGGTGCGCGTGCAGGACGGGCAGTTCCTGGTCGATCTGCCCTATTCCTCGCTCAGCATCCTGGCCCAGGGTGGAGAGGAGCAGGGCGGCGGGCGCGACCGTCTCTTCTACCGCATCGTCGCGCCGGACGGATCGCCGGTCACGGGATACGACGACCTGCCGGTGACCGCCAAGTCGGGCGCCAGCGTCCGCCCGCAATTTGCCGACGCCACCTATCGCGAAGCGCGCGTGCGCGTCGCCACGCTCGACCGCTTCGTGGCGCAGCCGGGCCTTGCCGGCTGGGTGACCATCGCCGTCGCCCAGACGCGGGAGGAACGGCAGGCGCTGGCGCGCGACATCCTCGCCAATGCCTTCCTGCCCATCGTCTTCGCCATGCTGGCCGTGGCCGTGCTGGTGTGGTTCGGCATCCGGCAGGCGCTGGCTCCGCTCGGCTCGCTGGAGCGCGCGCTGCGCGACCGCCACGCCCGCGACCTCTCCCCCATCGCCATGCCGCCGCCGCAGGAGGTGTCGCAGCTGGTCCACGCGATCAACCAGCTGATGGAGCGGCTGAAGTCGAACCTGGACACCATGCAGACCTTCCTGGCCGATGCCGCCCACCAGATCCGCACGCCGCTCGCCAGCCTGCGCCTGCAGGCCGAACTTGCGGCGGACGAGGACGATCCCGCCGCCATGCGCCGCATCGCCCAGCGCGTCCACCGCAACGCCGTGGAGGCAAGCCAGCTCACCAGCCAGCTTCTGAACCACGCCATGGTGATGCACCGCAGCGAGGCGCTGAATCCGGAGGACGTGGACATCGGTGCCCTGTTGGAACAGGTGATCCAGCGGGCCCGCCCCGTCGCCGGAGAGACGCCGATCCGGCTGGAGGTCGACCCCGCGGCGGAACCGGGCCTGGTCCCCGGCGACGCCATCAGCCTGCGCGAGGCGCTGACCAACCTCGTGGACAATGCGGTAAAATACGCTGGCGCGGTAAAACATGAAGAGTATGGCGGCGCCATCGACGTGTCCCTGGCCCGCCGGCCCGGCGACCGTGGCCTGCGCATCGAGGTGGCCGACCGCGGTCCCGGCATCCCGGACGCGGAAAAGACGAAGGTGCTGACCCGCTTCGGACGCGGCAGTTCGGCGGCCGGGGTCGCCGGCAGCGGGCTGGGGCTGGCCATCGTCCATTCCGTGGTCGAGGCGCACGGCGCCGCCCTGTCGCTGCTCGACCGTCCGGGCGGCGGGCTGGTAGCGCGGATCGACTTCCCCAGCGCGCTCGCCGGCATCACCGCCGCCACCGGGTCCGATCCCGTCGCCGGCCCGTCCGTCGGCCGGGCTGCATTGCTGGCCGTGGCCTTCGCGGCATTGACCGCGCTGTGGTCACCCGCGCAGACGGCAGCGCAAACGGCGACCCCAGCAACGACGCAGACCATCACCTATCCGGCCCCCGGCACGGCGCGTGATCGGCTGCGCATCCACGCGGCGACCGACCGGCAGGCGATGGAGCCGCTGGTCCTCGACTTCCAGCGCGCGCATCCGGACGTCACGGTGGAGTATGTCGACGTCGGCACGTCCGAGCTGTACGCCCGGGCGGTCAAGGATGCCGAGACGGACAAGCCGGACCTGCTGATCAGCTCCGCCGCCGACCTGCAGGTCAAGCTGGTGAATGACGGCCACACCCAGCCCCATATCCCGGCCGACAGCCAGTTCCTGCCGGGCTGGGCCAACTGGCGGAACGAAGCCTTCGGCTTCACCTTCGAGCCGGCAGTGATCGCCTATGACCGCAACCGCCTGGCCGAAGACCGGGTGCCGCGCACCCGCGACGCGCTGATCCGGCTGCTGCGCGACGATCGCGCCCATTACGGCCGGCTGGTCGCCACCTACGACGTCACCATCAGCGGCATCGGCTATCTCCTGGCCTCGCACGACGCGCTTCTGTTCAGCCAATATTGGCAACTGGTGGCGCTGATGGGCAATGCCCAGGTGCGGACGGCCTGCTGCAGCGCCGACCTTCTCGACATGGTGGAGCGGGGCGAAGCACTGATCGCCTACAATGTCCTGGGGTCCTACGCGCGGGCGCGGGTGGCGGCCGGCGCCCCCATCGGCATCGTGATGCCGGAGGACTACACGCTGGTCATCTCGCGCGTGGCGGTGATCCCGAAATCGGCGCCGCGCCCCCGGCTGGCCGGCCTGTTCATCGATTACCTGCTGTCCACCCGCGGGCAGGAAGTGGTCGCCGACCGCTCCGCCCTTTACGCCCTCTCCTCCTCGGTCACCCGAGAGGCGTCGGCCGCCGGCCTGCGCTCCAGCACCGTGGCGCCCCTGCAGCCGATAGCACTCAGCGCGGCACTGCTGGTCTTCCTCGACCCGCTCAAGCGCGGGACTTTCCTGCGGCAATGGCGGTCGGCGGTGCAGCTGCCCTGAGGTTTCCCGGTCACAGGATCCCGAGCCGCTCCTTGATCTGCGGGAAGAAGCGCCGGCTCACGGGGATGACCTGCCCGCGTTTCGTGCTGATTTCCGCAAGGCCGTTTTCCAGGAAGTTGATCTTCTCGATGCAGTCGGTGTTGACCAGATACTGACGATGGCAGCGCAGCAGCGGCGTGCGGTCCTGAAGGATGTGGAGGGGAAGTTCCGTCGGCCGTTCGGTTCCGTCGGTGGAGACCACATAGACGCCGCTGACGCCGGACGCCACATGCTCGACATCCTCCATGCGCACCAGCTGCACATGGTGCTGCCCGAAGCAGGGGATCTGGCGCAGCTGGTTGGCGCCCGGAAGCTGGTCGATCTTCTGCGGTTCGCGGTCGCGGCGAAGGCGCTGCAGCGTCTTGTCGAGACGGGCCTGATTGACTGGCTTCAGCAGGTAATCGAAGGCATGCTGCTCGAATGCCTGCACCGCGAACTCGTCGTAGGCCGTCAGGAAGACGATGTGCGGCATCTTTTCATGGTCGAGCATGCTCAGCATCTCGATGCCGCTCACCCGCGGCATCTGGATGTCCAGGAACACGACGTCCGGCTTTTCCCGGTTGATCACGCCGATGGCGTCGATGGCGTTGCTGCATTCCCCGATGACGTTGATGTCGTCGGTCTTCGAAAGAACGCGGCGAAGTTCCTTGCGGGCCAGCGGTTCGTCATCGACGATGAGCACGTTGATCATTTGGAAGCGGCCTCCAGAGGAACCCGGATCGTGATGCGGGTGAAGACGTCCCGCTCGGACGCAACGGTAACACCGTATGAAGGGCCGAAACAGTTCTTGATGCGGCGGTCGACCAGGCTCATGCCGAGCCCCTGACCTGTCGGTTTCGGTTCGTACAGGCCGGCATTGTCTTCGACATCGACGACGAGAACTTCGTTCTCCTGCCGGGCCTTTATGGAAACATGGCCGGGACGGAGCAACTGCGACGTGCCGTGCTTGATCGAATTCTCCACCACCGGCTGGAGCGTGAAGGCCGGCAGCCGCACCCGGCCGAGGCTGTCGGGGATGTCGATGTCCACCGACAGGCTGTCGGAAAAGCGCGCGAGTTCGATCTGCAGATAGGCGTTCACATGCTCGATCTCCTCGGCCAGCGGTGCGATCTGGCTCGGGCGCTTCAGGTTCATGCGGAAGAAGGTGGACAGGTCGCCGATCAGGTCGCGGGCCTTTTCCGGATCGTCGCAGGTGACGGCGGCGATGGTGTTCAGCGCGTTGAACAGGAAATGCGGGTTCACCTGGGCATGCAGAAGCTTGATCTCCGCCTGCGCCAGCATCGCCTTCTGCTGTTCGTAGCGGCCGGCGAGGATCTGGCTCGACAGAAGCTTGGCGATGCCCTCGCCGAGCGTGCGGTTGATGGTGGAGAACAGCTTGGTCTTGGGCTCGTACAGCTTGATCGTGCCGATGACGTGGCTGTCCTCGCCGACCAGCGGGATGACCAGCGACGCCCCCAGCGGACAGGTCGGGCTGATCGAGCACTGATAGGCCACCTCGTTGCCATCGGCATAGATGACTTCGTTGTTGGCGATGGCGTCCAGCGTGCTCGCCGAGGAAATCCGCGTGCCGGGCAGGTGATGGTCGTCGCCGATGCCGATGAAGGCGAGGATCTTCTCGCGGTCGGTGATGGCGACGGCACCCACCCCGGTCTCCTCATAGATGATCCGGGCGACGGTCATGCTGTTTTCCTGGTTGAAGCCCCGGCGCAGCACGCCGTCGGCCCGCGCGGCGATCGCCAGCGCCTTGGCGGAAAACAGGCTGGACTGCCGTTCGATCAGTGCCCGGCGGTCGAGCAGGATGCCGATGAACATCGCCGCACCCAGCGTATTGGCGATCAGTTCCGGCACCGCGATCAGCAGCACGATCTCCAGCGTCTGGCCGAAGGGCCGCGCCACCGCGAGATCGATCAGCAGTTCGAGCACCACCCCGACGAAGGTCAGGGCGCCGGCCTTGACCGGATCGAACAGGGTGCGGACCTTGCCTTTCCTGATGAGGTGGCGGTGCATCAGGCCGCCCAGCAGGCCTTGCACGACGATGCCGAGGGCGGCCGCGAGCGCGAAGGATCCGCCCAGCGAATAACGGTACAGCCCCCCGGTGATTCCCACCGCGACGCCGACCACCGGCCCGCCGAGAAGCCCGCCGAGCACCGCGCCGATCGCCGGCGTGTTGGCGATGGCATGGACCACCGGCATGCCGAGGATGGCCCCCATCATGCAGAACACAGAGAAGATGACGTAGCAGGCCAGCTTGTGCGGCGGCCGGATCGTCACATGCGTCAGCGGAATGAAGAACTTCGTCCTGCTGAGGAGGTAGGCCACCACCAGATAGACGCACATCTGCTGGAGAAGGACCAGAGAGAGGTCCACGAGATTGATCTGCATCGGTTGAAGCTCCCTACACCCGCGCATCCGGTCCGTCGGGTCCGGGCAGGTGAGCGACGGCATGTGCTGGGCTGAGGCGCATGGTGTGAACCATCCCCGACCGAAAGACCAGTGAGAAGCGGCGGGGCGGATTCATGCACCTCAGATCCCCCTCTCCCCCGCTCACGCGCAAACGAAGTTTGCGCTGACGCGGCAGGCGGACCTTTGGTCCGCCGAGAGCGGGGAGAGGGTCGGGGTGAGGGGGATGCACTGCGTGCCCTCCCGAGAATCCCCGCCACGTCACCCCCTCACCCTAACCCTCTCCCCCCTGGGGAGAGGGGACTCCGCGGGCATCGGGCGATGTGTGCGCCCCCGCCCGCCTCCGCTCATTTTTCCATTCCGCCGCTCATTTCGCTATTCCACCGCTCCCGGGATCGGTCAGGCATTGCCGACGGAGTGTTGATAGGCTTCCTCCAGGTCAACAAAGCGCAGCCTTTCCGGGATGGCCTGAACATCCACGATCAAAGGCATGCTGGAGGCATAAAAATGGTCAGCATCTCAACGGATTCCACGAGGCTTGGCAATCCTCCACTGCCGTGGACCAAGCATGACACCATGTGGATGCTTGGGCTCTTCGGAACGGCTATTGGCGCAGGCACCCTTTTTCTTCCCATCAACGCCGGCCTTGGCGGTTTCTGGCCGCTGGCGGTGATGGCGGTCATCGCCTTCCCGATGACCTATCTGGCCCACCGGGGACTGTGCCGCTTCATCCTGTCCTCGTCCAAACCGGGCAGCGACATCACCGAGGTGGTGACCGAGCATTTCGGCGCCACCGCGGGCAAGCTCATCACCCTGCTGTACTTCTTCACCATCCTGCCGATTCTGCTGATCTACGGCGTCGGCCTGACCAACACGGTCCAGAGCTTCATGGTGCATCAGCTGGGCATGGTGCCGCCGCCGCGCATCCTGCTGTCGCTGGGCCTGATCCTCGGGCTGATGGCCGTCATCAAGCTGGGCGAGCAGATGGTCGTCCGGGTCATGAGCTGGCTCGTCTATCCCTTCGTGCTGGTCCTGATGGGCATCGGCCTCTATCTCGCCCCCGACTGGAATGGCGCGATCCTCGAACAAGCCCCGACCGCCGGCCAGTTCAGCCTGACCCTGTGGCTCAGCATCCCGGCCCTGGTCTTCTCCTTCAACCACTCCCCGGCCATTTCCCGCTTCGTCGTCGCCCAGCAGAACCAGTATGGCGAAGAGGCTGAAGCGCAGACCACCCGCATCGAGAAGTATGCGGTCGTCATGATGGTCCTGGTCGTCATGTTCTTCGTCTTCAGCTGCGTCTTCAGTCTGACCCCGCAGGAACTGGCCGACGCGAAGGCCCAGAACATCTCGATCCTGTCCTATCTCGGCAACAAGTTCGACAACCCGCTGATGGCCCTCCTGACCCCGGCCGTGGCGTTCGTGGCGATCACCAAGTCCTTCTTCGGCCACTATCTCGGCGCCCGCGAAGGCCTGAACGGCCTGATCTCGCAGCAGCTTCGCAGCCAGGGCAAGTCCGTCAACCTCAAGGCGATCAACAGCTTCAGCGCCCTGTTCATGGTCGCCGCCGTCTGGATCGCCGCCACGCTCAACCCCAGCATCCTCGGCATGATCGAATCCCTGTGTGGTCCCATCATCGCCGCCCTGCTCTTCATCATGCCGATGTACGCGATCCGCAAGGTGCCGGCCATGCGCAAATACGCCGGCCAGCCGGGCAACGTGGTGGTCCTGTTCATCGGCAGCGTCGCGATGTCCGCCATCCTCTACTCCCTGCTCAGCCTCTGACGATCCCACTCTCTCCCCTGCCCATCGTTTCCGCTCAAGGCGGCCCCGTCCACCGCGACGGGTGCCGCCTGAAGCGGCGAAGAGAAGACCAAGCAAGGCATCTCCCCATCGGTATCCGGGGCCGTCCACAGGAAGGAAGCACGCCATGATCAGCATGTTCGACCTCTACAAGGTCGGTATCGGCCCCTCCAGTTCGCACACGGTGGGACCGATGAGGGCAGCCAAGCAGTTCGTGGACGCCCTGCGCTCCTGCGGCGGGTTCGATGCTACAACCCGCGTCGCGGTGGACATCTACGGTTCGCTGGCGCTGACCGGCAAGGGCCACCACACCGACGTCGCCCTCATGCTCGGCCTCGCCGGGAACCTGCCGGACACGGTCGCCATCGACACGATCCCCGCCTTCCTGCAGCAGGTGCGCAATTCGCACAGCCTGCCGCTGGGACAGGAGGGCAAGCCGATCGACTTCCCGCCGACCGCCATCACCTTCCACCGGTCGAACCTGCCCCGGCACGAGAACGGCATGACGATCCAGGCCTTCGACGGCGATCGGCTGCTGCTGGGCAAGACCTATTATTCGATCGGTGGCGGCTTCGTCGTCGAGGACGAGAATTTCGGCAAGCAGAGCGGCGACGAAGTGGAGCTTCCCTATCCCTACGCCTCCGCCGCCGAGCTGCTGGCCCATTGCCGGAAAACCGGCCTGTCCTTCTCCGGCCTGATCCTGCAGAACGAACTGCGCCTGCACAGCCATCAGGAGATCCGGGACTATTTCGCCAACATCTGGCAGACGATGCGCGCCTGCATGGACCGCGGCATGACGACCGAGGGCGTGCTGCCCGGTCCGATGCGGGTTCCCCGCCGGGCCGCCATCCTGCGCCGCCAGCTCGCCTCGTCGGAAGCTCTGTCGCGCGACCCGATGAACGTGGTCGACTGGGTCAACATGTTCGCCTTCGCCGTGAACGAGGAGAATGCGGCGGGCGGGCGCGTCGTCACCGCGCCGACCAACGGCGCCTGCGGCATCGTCCCCGCCGTGCTCGCCTACTACCATAATTTCATCAAGCCGGTGGACGAGGACGCCTGCGTCCGCTTCTTCCTGGCGTCGGCCGCCATCGGCGCGCTCTACAAGCGGAACGCCTCCATCTCCGGCGCCGAGGTCGGCTGCCAGGGCGAGGTCGGCGTCGCCTGCTCGATGGCCGCCGGCGGCCTTGCCGACTTGATGGGCGGCAGCCCCGAACAGGTGTGCATCGCCGCCGAGATCGCGATGGAGCACAATCTCGGCCTGACCTGCGATCCGGTCGGCGGGCAGGTGCAGATCCCTTGCATCGAACGCAACGCCATGGGCGCCATGAAGGCGATCAACGCGACGCGCATGGCCCTGCACCGGACCAGCGAACCGCTGGTGTCGCTCGACAAGGTCATCGAGACGATGTTCGAGACCGGCAAGGACATGGACCCGAAATACCGCGAAACCTCCTGCGGCGGTCTGGCGGTCAAGGTGGTCGCGCAAACCTCCCCGCAGACGCAGGACAGCGACGGCGTCAACTGGGCGGCCTGACACCGCCCACAGTCCTCAAAACTGGCCTCTCCGTACAGGGCGCCCGTGTCACCCGACGCGGGCGCCCTGCCGCGTCAGGGTAACGGGCGACGCGTTCGGCGGCCACAGCAGCGCGGACTCCACGCCCAACCATCGGCAGAGCACCGGCCAAGTGCCGGCATGCGCGACGATCAGGGGCGGGCGGGCGTCCGCGGGTACCGGCAAGCCGTTTAGCGCCGCAGTGACGCGGGCGCCGAATGCGGCCAGGCTTTCCCCATTCGGCACCTCCTCGCGCAACAGGTCGGCGGGAATGGCCCCGCCCTCCAGATCGCCCCAGCGGCGCTCCTCCAGACCGGCGACCGGGACGACCGGAGCCGCCAACGCCTCGGCCAGGATGGCCGCCGTCTCCAGCGCCCGGCGCTGCGGGCTGCTGTAGATGACCGGGACCTGCTGCCGCCCGGCGATCAGGGCCGCGGCGGCGGCCTGCGCCTGTGCCCGGCCCCGCTCGGTCAGCGACACGTCGCGCGAACCGGCAAGCCAGCCGCCGAGGTTGCTCTCCGTCTCGCCATGGCGGCAGAAGATCACCGCGGTCAGCATGACAGCCGTTTCGCCAGATCGGCAAAGCCGTCGAGAATGCCGTCATGCGGCAGGCTTTCCAGCGGCACCCGGGCGTAGCCGTAGGGCACCACCATCACCCGCGCGACACCGGCCGCGCGGGCAGCGGCCACGTCGTGCTCGTTGTCGCCGACGAAGACGGCCTCCTCCGGCCGGACCTCCAGCCGGGCCAGCAGTCCCAGCACCGGTTCCGGCGACGGCTTGCGGGTCGGATAGCTGTCGCCGCCGACCACGGCGGCGAAATGGCCGGCGATGCCCAGATCGCCGAGCAGCCGCAGGGTCGCCGCCATCGGCTTGTTGGTGCAGACACCGAGCCTGAGGCCGGCCGCCGCCAGCGCCTCCAGCGTTTCGGCGACGCCGGGATAGAGCGCGCTGTGGGCGCTCGGGTCGGCCTCGTAGATTTCCAGAAAGCGTTCGACGCAGCGGGCGGCCTCGTCCGGGGCCGGAACCCCGCCGGTGGCGGCCAGCACGCGCTCCACCAGCTTGGGTGCTCCGTCGCCGACGAAGGAGCGTACCGACGGCAGATCGACCGGCGGGCGTCCCAACTCGGCGAGCAGGGCGTTGGAGGCATGCATCAGGTCGGCGACGCTGTCCACCAGCGTGCCGTCGAGGTCGAAGGCGACGGCACGGATGGCGGTGCGGATGGCGGGAAGGTCGAGGCTGTCGGCGGGGTTGGTCACGGTCACGGCACCTTACTGGCGGAGGAAGCGGGCCTTGTCGGCCGCAAGGTCGAGGATGATCGGAGCATCCGGGGCGAGCAGAGCATCGCCCGCCTGATGCGGCGCGTCCACCTGTACCAGCTGCCCGCCGACATCCACCGCGTAGCGGATGGAGGCGCCGAGGAACTCCCGGTGCCGGATGACGCCGGTCAGTCGGGCATGGCCGGGAGCCGGCGGTCCGCCATCGGTCCGGATGGCGAGGTTCTGCGGGCGGAACATCAGCTTGCCCCCAGTTCCCGCCCCGGCCGCACCCGCCTCCACCGATGGCGGCAGCGCCACCGGCGTTATGCCGTTGCCGACGAAGACTCTGCCGGCGGCGCCATCGCTCCGCACCTCCCCGTCCAGCACATTGGCCGTGCCGAGGAAGCCGGCGACGAACAGGTTGGCGGGATGGTCGTAAAGGTCCTGCGGGGTGCCGACCTGCTGCACCTTGCCGTCCTCCATCACCGCGATGCGGTCGCAGATGGTGTTGGCCTCCTCCTGGTCGTGGGTGACGAAGATGGTGGTCAGGCCGAGCTTGCGCTGCAGGCTCAGCAGTTCCTGGCGCATCTGCACGCGCAGCTTGGCGTCGAGGTTCGACAACGGCTCGTCGAGCAGCAGGACCTTCGGCTCGATCACGATGGTGCGGGCCAGCGCCACGCGCTGCTGCTGCCCGCCCGACAGCTGCGACGGCCGGCGGTCGGCTAGATGTTTCAGCCCGACCAGATCGAGGGCGGCGTCCACCCGCCGTTCAATCTCGGCGCGGGGCACGCGCCGCTCCTCCAGCCCGAAGGCGACGTTGCGGCGCACGGTCATGTGCGGCCACAGGGCGTAGCTCTGGAACACCATGCCGACATCGCGGCGGTGCGGCGGCAGGGTGGAGATGTCGCGCCCGCCGATGCGCACCGCGCCGCGCTGGGCGGTGTTGAAGCCGGCGATCAGCCGCAGCAGCGTGGTCTTGCCGCAGCCCGACGGCCCAAGGAAGGCGAAGAACTCGCCCGGCTTGATGGCGAGGTTCACGTCCTTCAGCACATGGTTGCTGCCGTAGGACAGGTTGACGCCTTCGATGTCGACGCCGACGCTCTCGATCTGGGCGGCGAGCGCGGCCGGGGAAAACTGGTGGTTCATGATGGGGATCCCCTCAAGGACTCTCTTAGTGGTCCTGGCCGCGGTCTCGGCGGCCGCGCTCGATGACGACGTGCGACAGGTAGGTGCCCAGGCCGACGATGATGACGGCGAAGATGCCCAGCGCCGCCCCCGGACCGCGTCCGGCCGCCGACTGCATGTAGACGTAGAGGCCGTAGGCCAGCGGCGCGTCGCTCTGCGAATGAACCAGCATGATGGTCGCCGACAGCTCGACCGCCGCGGTGGCGAAGCTGGTGACGAAGCCGGCCAGGATGCCGCCCGACATCAGCGGCACGACGATGCGGCCGACCGTGCGCAGCTTGGTGGCGCCGAGATTCTCGGCCGCCTCCTCCAGCGAGGAGCTGACCTGCTGCAGAGCCGCGGTGCAGGCGCGCAGGGCGTAGGGCAGCCGGCGGATCGCCAGCGCGAAGACCAGGATCAGCCAGAAGTTCGACAGCGGCTGGCCGGTGAACGGCATCGGCACACCGTAGAAGCTGCGCAGGTAGCCGATGCCCAGCACGACGCCCGGCACCGCCAGCGCCGCCATCGCGATGTAGTCCAGCCATTGCCGGCCCGGCAGCTTGGTGCGCAGGACCAGATAGGCGATGGCGGTGCCGATCACCACGTCCAGCAGCGCCGCCAGCGAGGCGTAGAGCAGCGTGTTGGTGATGTACTGCCCGCTCTCGGTGAAGACGGTCTGGTAATGCTTCAGCGTGAAGGCGTCAGGGACCGGGCTGAAGGACCAGATGGTGGCGAAGGACAAGAGGCCCAGCCCGACATGCGGCGCCAGCACCAGCACCAGGATCAGCAGCACGATGCCATAGGCCGCCACCATCTCCAGCGGCTTCAGGCGCCGCTTCGCCAGACCGCCGCCGCCGCGCTGCACCGTTGCGTAATCCTTGCCGCGCATCGCCAGCGCCGACACCCAGAGCGCCAGCAGCGAACAGGCGATCAGCACGACGGAGATGACGTAGCCCATCGGATCGGCGATGCCGATCGAGGAGATGCGCAGATAGGCTTGCGGCGCAAGCATGTCGTTGACGTTCAACAGCAGCGGCGTGCCGAGATCGTCGAACACCTTGATGAAGACCAGCGAGGCGCCGGCGACGTAGCCCGGCATCGCCAGCGGGAAGACGATGCGGCGGAACAGGCGGAAGCCGTGGCACCCAAGGTTCTGCGCCGACTCCTCCATCGCCCGGTCGATGTTCTTCAGGCTGGCCGACAGGTTGATGAGGATGAAGGGAAAATAATGGATGCTTTGGACGAAGATGACGCCGTTCAGCCCCTCCATGAAGGGGATCGAGAAGCCGAAATGGTCGCGCAGAAGCAGGTTCACGGACCCGTTGCGCCCGAACAGCAGCTGCATCGCCACCGCGCCGATGAAGGGCGGCATGATCAGCGGGATGATGCCAAGGCTCTGGATCAGCACGGAGCCGCGGAACTCGAACCGCGTCGTCAGATAGGCGAGCGGCAGCGCCAGCAGGCTCGCCACCACCACGGACATCGCCGAGACGTAGAAGGAATTGGCGAAGGACCGCATGAACAGGTCGTTGCCGAAGAAATCGGCGAAATTCACCAGGGTGAAGGCCCCCGTCGTCTTGTCCTGGAAGGCGACGAAGATGACCTGGACCACCGGGACGACCAGGAACAGCAGCAGGAAGGCGGCGATCAGCAGCGCGGCCAGCGCCGGCCCCGGCCGCACGCGCGCGATGCGGTCGCGCGTGAGCGCAAGTGACGTCATGGAAAGGCCCGTGAACTGGGGAAAAGGGAGGGGGACGCCTCGACGCGTCCCCCCTGCACGACGCGCCGGCGCGTCAGCGGGCCAGGGCCAGCGCCTCGTCGGCCTTCTTGCGGGCGGCGGCGTAGTTCTCCTTGGCGAAGGCGGACCACTTCTGTTCGACCTGCGCCTGGCGTTCCGGCACCGCGTCCTTGGCCGACTTGCGCTCCACCGTGAAGGCGCCGGCCAGCTGCGGGTCGGCGGCCTGCTCCGCCGTCACCGGCATGGCGGCGACGAGGTCGCGCGCCTCGGCCAGCAGGGCCTTGGCCTTGTCGTTGGGCTTCTTGGCGACGGCCGCCTCGGCCTTGTAAATGGCCTGGGTCGCCGCCTTCAGATCGTCGAGCTGGAAGGTGATCAACTGGTCGAACAGCGCGTCCACCACGTTGTAGCGGGCCTGCGAGACGTTGACGTCGAAGTTGACCTGGGCGCCCAGCGAGCTGTCCTTGAACGGGTTGGGATAGCCAGCGGGCGCCTTCTCGTAGGTAACCGGGTTGACCGGCAGGCGGCGGATCGCCGGCTCAAGCAGGACCTCCTGGCCCTTCGGCGACAGCAGGAAATCGACGAAGCCCTCGGCGGCGGCCTTGTTGGGCGCGTTCTTCACGACGCCGACATTGGCCGGGACAATGGTGGTGATGGTGGGATAGGCGAACTCCACCGGGAAGCCCGAAGCCTGCGACGACAGCGCGAAGAAATCGATGACGATGCCGACGCCGAAGGCGCCCGAATTCACCCCGTCCGGCACGCCGAAGCTGCGCTCGGTGATGGTGCGGTAGTTGCCGGCCATCTCCTTGTTGGTGCGCCAGCCCTTCTCCCAGCCTTCACCCTGGAGGATCGTCTCGATGGTCAGGTGCGTCGTGCCGGAGCGCGACGGGGCGGAGATCGCGACGTGATCGAAATAGACCGGCTTGGTCAGGTCGGCCCATTCCTTGGGAACCGGCAGATCGTTGGCCTTCATGTAGCGGCTGTTCCACATGATGCCGTAGCCGGACGCGGCGAAGCCGGCGTACATCCCCTCGGGATCGTTGACCGGATAGGCGCCGACCTTGGCCGGGATGCCCTCCACCTTGGGCTTGTAGGGCTGCAGCAGCCCGGCGCCCTTCAGCACCTCGAAGGCGTCGGGGGCCGAGGCCCAGAACAGGTCGACGCCGTTGTTGGACGCGGTTTCCTGGAGATACTTCACGCCCGCATTGGTGTTGCGGTTCAGGATCTCGACCGTGACCTTGGGGTTGGCCTTCTGGTAGGCCTGCTGGAAGGCGGTCGTCATGTCCTTGGGAAAGGAGGTGACGATGACCAGCTTGCCGCTGGCATCCTGCGCGAAGGCGGCGGTGCCGGACAGAAGCAGGACGGCCAGGGCGGCGGCGGCGTTGCGCAGGGTGCACGTGGCGGTGCGCGTGGTGCGAAGCATGGATGTTGTCCCTCCCTCGATGTTTTATGCTGGGACAATCAGCAATCGGCATGCCAGACGGTCAGCCCTTGCACCGCCTTGCTTCGCACGCCATCGATGGGTCAGGACGGGAACATCGCCCGCCATATCGGGGTAATGCGGGGAACATTCCCCTGACCGGCGGCCTCACTCCTCCACTCACTCCTCGACGAAATCGTCCCGGTTCAGGCCGTGGTGGCGCATCTTCAGGTACAGGGTCTTGCGGGTGATCCCCAGCCGCTCCGCCGTCTCGCCGACCCGGCCGCCGCAACGGGCCAGCGCGTCCTCTATCAGCTGCTTCTCGACGCGGTCGAGCTGGTCGGCCAGCGGCTCGATCTCCGCCGTTGCCGCGACCATGCCGCCGACGGGAGCAAGGCCGTCGCCCAGACCCAGCGCCACCCGTTCGGCGACGTTGCGCAGTTCGCGGACATTGCCGGGCCAGCCATGGGCGGCAAGCCGGGCCAGCATGGCGGGGTCGAGCGGCGGCACGGTCCGGCGTGATCGGACCGCGGCGGCGTCCAGGAAATGGCGGAACAGCAGCGCCACGTCCTCGCGCCGTTCCCGCAAGGGGGGCAACGGGACGGTGACGACGTTGAGGCGGTAATAGAGATCCTCGCGGAATTTTCCCTCCGCCGCCAGCCGCAGCAGGTCCACCTTGGTCGCCGCCACCACCCGCAGGTCGAGCGGGATCGTCCGGTTGGCGCCGATGCGCTCGATCACCCGTTCCTGCAGCACGCGCAGCAGCTTGACCTGCAGATGCATCGGCATGCTTTCGATCTCGTCGAGGAACAGGGTGCCGCCGGCCGCGTGTTCCAGCTTGCCGATGCGCCTTGCCTGCGCCCCGGTGAAGGCGCCCGGCTCGTGGCCGAACAGCTCGCTTTCGATGATACTGTCGGGCATGGCCCCGCAGTTCAGCGCCACGAAGTTGCCGGCGCGCCGCCGGCCGCCCTCGTGCAGGCTGCGGGCGACCAGCTCCTTCCCGGTGCCGGTCTCGCCGAACAGCAGCACGTCCACCTCGGCATCGGCAAGGTTCATGACGGTGGCACGGAGGCGCTCGACGGCCGGGGAACGGCCGATGATCCGCCCCTCCGCCCCGCCTTCGGCCAGCTGCGCCCGCAGGCGCCGGTTCTCCAGGACCAGCCCGCGATGGTCCAGGGCGCGCCGCACCACCTCGACCAGATGGTCGGGTTCGGCCGGCTTCTCGATGAAGTCGTAGGCGCCTTCGCGGACCGCCCGCATCGCCATGGCGATGTCGCCATGCCCGGTGACCAGCACCACCGGCACCTCCGCGTCGGCGGCGCGCACCAGCTCCAGCAGGGCGAACCCATCCATGCCCGGCATGCGCACGTCGGTCACCACCACGCCGGGCCAGGAGGTTCCGAGCCGGGCCAGTGCCGCCGCCGGATCCGTCACGGCCTGGACCGCGAAGCCCTCCAGTTCCAGCGTCTGGCGGCTGGAGTCGAGCACTTCGGGATCGTCGTCGATCAGCAGGACGGTCATGGGCAGGCCTTTGTTCGCCGCTCAGGGGAGGCGGGAAAGTGTGAGGACGAAGGCGGTTCCGCCGGGGCCGCTCTCGGCCACCGACAGCACGCCGCCGAAGTCGCGGACGATGTTGTACGAGATCGACAGGCCGAGCCCCAACCCCGTCCCCACCGGCTTGGTGGTGAAGAAGGGATCGAAGATCTGCTCGACCGGATCGGCGGCGATGCCGGGACCGCTGTCGCGCACCTCGATGCGGACGGCATCGCCCTCCTCCCCCTCGCCTTTCTCCACGGCCTCGGCACGGATCAGGATGCGGCGGACCGGCGCACCGGCCACGGCATCCAGCGCGTTGCTCAACAGGTTGACCAGCACCTGTTCCAGCCGCACCTCCTCGGCGCGAACCCGCAGCGGCGCAGCGGTGTCGGGCAACTGCAGCTCCACCGCGACCACCTCCTCGCGCAGGCGGTTGCCGAACAGTGACAGGGCGCCCTGGATCACCGGTTCCAGTTCCACTGCGCCCAGACGGGCATCGGGGCGCCGGGCGAAGCGCTTCAGGTGGTTGGTGATGTTCGCCATGCGGGCCGTCAGGTCGGCGATCTTGCCCAGGTTGGCGCCCGCCTCCTCCACCCGGCCCAGCCCGATCAGCTTGCGGCCGTTGTGGGCATAGGAGCGGATGGCGGCGAGCGGCTGGTTCAGCTCGTGCCCAACGCCGGCCGCCAGCTGGCCGAGCGCCGCCAGCTTGCCGGCCTGCACCAGCTCCGCCTGGGCCTCGCGCAGCTCCCGCTCGGTGCGCTGGTGCTCGGCGATGGCGCGCTCCAGCCGGTTGTTGGTGGCCTGCAGATCGGTGGTGCGCTCCCGCACCGTGCGCTCCAGAAGGTGCTGGGCCTCCAATCGTTCGGTCATGTCGGTCAGGGTGACGATGAAGCGCTGCTGCTGGCGCCGCCAGAACGGGCGGACGCCGACCTGCACCGGCACCGCACCGCCATCGGGGCGCCGCCCGGTCGCCAGGATGGACAAGGTTGGCGCGACGCCCTCGGCCCCGGCGGATACCTGGGCGAAGAACGCCGCGACGCGGCCGGCACCCTCGGCATCCAGGCGGTCGGCGAGGCGCGCGGCGGCGGCCGCCCCATCACCGCTCCCGTCAGGCGGTGCGATCAGCGCGGCGGCCAGCGGGTTGACGAACTCGATCACGCCCCGCGCGTCGGTGATCGCCAGCCCGGCCTGGGCGTTGTCGATGATCGCCTGGGCGTTCGCCTCCTCCACCGCGATGGCGGTGTCGCGGAAGACCAGCAGTGCCGCCGCCATGTCCGACAGCTCGTCACGGCCGCCCAGCGGGATGTCGGCCTTCAGGTCCCCAGCGGCGATGGCACGGGCCGCGTCGCCCAGCCGGGTCAGGCGGGAGATCAGGTTGCGGTTGACGTAGAGCCATGCCACCAGCACCGCCACCAGCAGGCTGACCACCGCGCTCGCCAGCAGGGCGGAGCGGCCGAACGCGACCGCCTGGGCCGAGCGCGCGGCGGCGGCGCGGGAATCGCGCTCCACCGCCTGGACCTGCCGGGCGATCAGCCCGTTCAGCCGGGCGACGATGTCGCGGTTCTCGGCCAGCAGGACCTGCCCGCGCGCGGCGGTTTCCAGCTCCTCCCGGCGCAGCGCCGGCACGCTGCCGTCCGCCCCGCGCGCGAGATCGAGAAGCTGGGCCACCACCTGCCCAAGCGACACGCCGTCCGGCCAATCGGCCAGCGCCGCGAGGTCGCGCTGCAGACGGTCGGCGGTCTCGTCGAGGAAGCCGGCGTTGTCGTCGAGCATCTCGGGCGTGGCGAGCGTCGCCGCCCGCGCGATCAGCCCGACCGCAAGGTTGCCGTTGGCACCGATCTGCAGCACCGCTTCGCTTCGCCGGTTTTCCTCCCTCAGGATGCGGACCGCATCGGCCGATGCCTTTCCACTTTCGACGGAGGACAGCGCGCTTTGGATGTTGAAGCGGGCGTCGGCGACAAGCGGGTCGATCTCGTCGAGGAAGTCGGCGTGCAGCCAGCGCAGCCGCTCGATGGCCTCCTGGTTGCGGCGGGCCAGCGCCAACCGCTGGCGCACCGTGCCGTCCAGCTCCGCCAGATTGCGGCCGAGCGCATCCACCACCGGGCGCAGGCCGGGAACGCCGCCTTCGATGGCGCCGGTCAGCGCCCGCAAGGTGGTCAGGCGGCGGCCCAGCGTGTCGCGGATCGCGTCCATCTCGGCCTCGGTCCGGCTGCCGGCCAGGATGGGGGCGGTGGCGATGATGGCGCCGCCCTCCTCCGCCAGCTTGGCGGCGAGCCCCAAGGCCGGCAGGTGGCTTTCGGCGAATTCGTCCAGCGTCCCGCCCAGCCGGTCGTAGGACAGCCAACCGAGCGCGCAGGCCGCCACCGACAGTACGGCCACCGCGACGAAGGCCAGGAACAGCCGGGCGCGGATGCCGAAGCGTAGCGGTCCAGCCCTGCTCCCCGGACTGCTCTTCGGACTGCTCCCCGGCCCGCTGCCGGATACGGATGGTTGCGCCAGTGCGCTCACGGCCAGCCCCCTTCGCCGGCCGTCACCCGCAGGATCACCAGCGCCCGTTCGGCCGCCGACAGCGCGGCGTCGAGCCGGGTCTGGGAGAAGTTCCGCCATTCCGCCGCCAGTTCCTCCTGCCGTGCCGAGACCCGCATGCCGCGGGCCGGCCGCCGCAACGCCGCGGAGAAGGCGGGGTCGACGGCCTCGGCGGCGTCGACCGGAACCGCGATGGCCGCCGCGCGGGCCGTGCGCAACAGGTCGCGGGCCACCGGGTCGGGAGTGGCGGCAAGGCGGCTCTCGCCCTCGTGGATCAGCTGCCAGACGCGGTTGAGCGTCTTGACCCGGAAGGTGATCAGCTCGTCGAACAGGAGGTTGACCAGTTCATAGCGGCGGCTGGACAAGGCACGGTCGAAGAGGAACAGGTCGTCGCCGGTCTCCCGGGCATAGGGGTTGGGATAGCCGGCGGGCGCGGCGGCGTAGGTGTCGGGACGGACCGGCAGCCGCCCGATGTCCGGACGCAGCATCAGCGCCTGCCCTGCGGGCGACAGCAGGAAATCGATGAAGACGCCCGCTCCCGCCGGATTGGGCGCGCTGCGCAGCACCGCCACGCTGGCCGGCAGAAACACGCTGTCGGCGGGATAGGCGAAGCGCAAGGCCTCTCCGTCCTGCGCCTCCTGGCCGGCTCCCTGGCCCGCCCCCTGGCCCAGGAAGTCAATCGCCAGCCCGATGCCGAAACGCCCCTTGCCCACCCCCTCCACCACGCCATAGCTGCGCGCCGTCACCGTCGCGATGTTGCCGGCGATTTCCAGCCACATGGCCCAGCCGCGCTCCCAACCATGGAGTTGCAGGACGGTCTCCACCATCAGATGCATGGTGCCGGAGCGCGACGGCGCAGTGATGCCGAGATGGCGGACATAGGCGGGCTTGCGCAGATCCTCCCAGCTTCGCGGGGCGGCGATCCCGTGCCGGTCGAGATAGGACTGATCCCAGACCAGCCCATAGCCCGACAGCGCGAAACCGAGATAGGTGCCGTCCGGATCGTCGATCGGCTGGTTGCCGACGGTCGCCGGGGCGCCGGTCGGGCGTGCGGCGACCGGCGCCAGCAGCCCGGCCGCCTTCAGCACCTCGAAGGCATCGGGGGCGGACGCCCAGAAGAGGTCGACGTCCTCGACACGGTCCTGCAGCTGGGTGATGGCCGCCGTCGTCTTGGCGTTGATCACCCGGAGGCGCCGGTCGGGATGGGCCTGTTCGAACGCCTCCCGCACCGGCTCGTACAAGCCGGCGGGAAAGGACGTCATGACGGTGACCGTTTCCGCCGCCGCCCCCGCCGCCGCCGAGCCCGGCAGCAGCAGCCGGACGGCCAACAGCGCCGGCAGCCACCGTCCACGGCTGCGCCAAATCCGTTCCATGCCGCTCCCATCATCGGCCGCTTTCACGCCGCCCGATCCCCCGCTCTGCCGACCCGGCGGACAGCTTGCACGGGACCGGACCCTTTTGATAGTCGCCACTGCATTGATCGTCCCGGCCGCGAGCTGCTGCGCGCCACGCACAGCCCAGCCCTGTGAAAGCGGCAATCAAACTTGACGTTGTCCGCAAATCCTTCGTACACGTCACATAACAAGACTGTGAGAGGGAAGAAATGTCGGGTAAAGCGAAAATTTCGCTCAAGCATGCGCTGATCCTCGGCGCCTGCATGATCTTGCCGATGCAGGCCGGCGCGGCCTCCCCGTCCGCCGATACGCTCGCGGCGAAGCACTCTTCTGCGAATTACAAGGAATTCGTCGAGCTTCTGGCGCTTCCCAACGACGCTGTTGTTGCCGCTGACATTCAAAAGAACGTCGCGTGGCTGGAACAGGCGTTCCAGAAGCGGGGCTTCCAGACGCGGCAGCTGCCGAACGACGGCAAGCCGATGCTGTATGCGGAACTGCCCGGCGCCGACCCCGCCAAGAAGACCATCCTGTTCTACGCGCATCTGGACGGCCAGTCGGTCACTCCGCAGCAGTGGAAGCAGAAAAGCCCCTGGGACGCGGCGCTGAAGCAGAAGACCGACAAGGGCGAGTGGGAAACGATCCCGCTGGAGAAGCTCTACGGCGAGCAGGTCGATCCGGAATGGCGGCTGTTCGCACGGTCGTCGTCGGACGACAAGGGGCCGATCATGATGCTGCTGACGGCCATCGACGCCCTGAAGGGGACGGGCAAGACGCCCAGCGTCAACGTCAAGGTCATCCTGGATTCCGAAGAGGAGAAGGGATCGCCGACCCTGGGCGAGGTCATCCGGCAGAATGCCGACCTGCTGAAGAGCGACGCGCTGCTGGTGCTGGACGGCCCCATGCACCAGACCAACAGGCCGACGCTGGTCTTCGGCAACCGCGGCATCGCCCAGGCGACCCTGACCGTCTTCGGGGCCAAGCAGGGCCTGCACAGCGGCCACTTCGGCAACTACGCCGCCAACCCGGCGATGCGGCTGGCGCAGCTGCTGGCGTCCATGAAGGACGAGACCGGTCGGGTGACCATTCCCGGCTACTATGACACCGTGAAGATCGACGCCGCCGCGGAAAAGATCATGGCCGCCGTCCCCGACGACGAGGCCGCGCTGCGCAAGCGCCTGGGCATCGCCGAGGCCGAGAAGGTCGGCAAGAACTACCAGGAGGCGCTGCAGTACCCGTCGCTCAACATCCGCGGCATGGCGGCCGGCGACGTGGGCGCCAAGGCGCGCACGATCATCCCGGAAACCGCCGTCGCCGAACTCGACCTGCGCACGGTTCCGGAAACGCCGCCGGAGCAGCTGATCAGCATGCTGAGGAAGCACATCGAGGCGCAGGGCTATCATCTGGTCCAGGGCACCCCGACGGACGAGGATCGGGCGAAGCACGACAAGCTGGCCTCCCTGGATTCGGAGAAGGTCTCCGCCTCCAGCTCGGCGGCGCGGACCGACATGCAATCCCCGGTCGGCGAGTGGCTGTACCGCTCCTACAAGGCGACCTACGGCGAGGAGCCGGTGCGTATCCGCATGATGGGCGGCACGGTGCCGACCGGCTCGGCGGTCGAGGCGCTGAAGGTGCCCTTCGTCATCGTGCCCCTGGTGAATGCCGACAACAACCAGCACAGCTTCGACGAAAACCTGCGCATCGGCAATTTCGTGTCGGGCGTGAAGGGGCTGATCGGCCTGCTCCAGCAGCCGTTCTGAGGCTGGACCGGCGCCGGTTCCGGTGACGGCGGGCGGGTGCGGGGGCTCAGAGACCGCCCATCACCAGCCCGCCATCCACCGTCAGCGTCTGGCCGGTCATGAAGCGGCTCCAGTCGGAGGCGAGGAACAGGACCGGCCCGGCGACATCCTCCGGCGTCGCGATGCGGCCCAGCGGCGTCAGGGCGGCGATGCGGTCCTTGACCGGTTCCGGGGTCGACCGGCTGGCGTCGGTGGGATAGACCAGCCCCGGCGCCACGCAGTTGACGCGGATGCCGAACGGCCCGAGTTCGGCCGCCAGGGTGCGGCTGAAGCCGATCAGAGCCGCCTTGGCGGTGGTGTAGTCGTGGTATGGCACGGTCGGCCGCGCCACGAGGTCGGTCGCCATGTTGACGATGCTGCCCCCGCCCCGGCGCCGCAGCGCCGGCAGCACCGCCCGGCAGACGGCGTGGGTGCTTTTCAGCGCCCCGTCGATCTGGGTCTGGTAGTCGCCCCATTCGGTTTCCCAGAACATCCGCCGCCGGTCGGGATCGAAGACATAAGGCGCGAAGGCGTTGTTGACGACCACGTCCAGCCCGCCGAACTCCGCAACCGCCGTCTCCACCATACCGGCGACCGCCGCGGCGTCGGTCACGTCGGCGCGCAGCGGCAGCCCGTCGCCGCCCAGCGCCCGGCACTCCGCCGCCACCGCTTCCGCCGCCGACTGGTTGCGCAGGTAGTTGACCACCACCATGGCCCCTTCCGCGGCAAAGGCGCGGGCGATGGCGGCGCCGATGCCGCGCCCGGCGCCGGTGACGAGGATGGCCTTGCCCTGGAAATCCATGACGGTCCCGTTACTGCTTGGGTGGGATCAGGTCTGTGCGCACCACCGCACCCATGTCGAGCGGGCGGGCGATCAGCCCCAGCTGGTGGAAGGTGTCGGCGCCCTTCTGCATCACGCCGGGATCGAAGGCTCCCAGCCCCTCGCGCTCCGTCGTCTCCGACACGGTGGAGGCGTTGCGCAGCTTGATGATGCCCAGATTGACCGCCTCGTCCGACCCGTTGATGGCGCGGGTAACGGCGAGGCGGGCCGCCTCCTCCGGGTTGGCGATCATCCAGGCGGCGCTGTCGCGATAGGCGGCAAGGAAGCGGGCGAGCAGCGGCTTTTTGCTGCGGTAGGTCTCCTCCGTCACCACGAAGATGTCGCTCGGCAGGTTCAGGCTGTCGCGCACCTCGATCACGTTCACCTCGGGCAGCCCCTTCAGCCGCGCGACGTAGAGGCCGGTGTCGGTCGCCGCCGTGGCGTCCACCTGCCCTTGGATCACCGGGGCGAAGTTCAAGAGCCCGGTGACCTCGATGGTCACGTCCTTCTCGCTCAGGCCCACCTGATGCAGCAGGACGGCCAGATTCTGGCGGGTGCCGCTCGACAGGCTGTAAACGCCGACGCGCTTGCCCTTCAGGTCGGCGGGCTTGACGATACCGTTGGCCTTGGGCGACACCACGTTGAAGACGTTCTGCGGGTAGATGTTGTAGATGGCGACCAGCTTCTCGCCCTTGTCCAGCGCCAGATAGAGGGCAGCAGGATCGGTGAAGGCGATGTCAGCCTTGCCCGTCAGCATGGTTTGGATCGCCGACCCGCCGCCGGTGCCGGGCACATAGTCGAGCGCGATGCCCTTGGCCTTGAAGAAACCTTTGTCGGGCTCGGCCAGCAGGTTGGTGATCTCGCTGATCGGCTGGCTCCAGCCCGCCACCGTCACCTTGTCCAGTGCTTGGGCAAGCGCGCCTGACATGCCGCCCAGCAGCAGCGCCCCGACGAGGGCGGTTGCCCCCGCCGCACGAGAAAACAGACCCATTCCCCGCCCCATTCGCTGCTATCCTTTCGCCTGTCGAGACAACAGCCACCGCTCGATCAGCAGAGTGGCCTGATACACCAGCATGCCCAGCGCGGTGATGACCGCGAACAGGGCGAACATCAGCGGGGTGTCCATCATCCCCTGCGCGGCGATGATCGAGGCGCCCAGCCCCTGGCGCCCGCCGATGAACTCCCCCACCACGGCGCCGACCAGCGCCAGCACCACCGCCACCCGCAGCCCGGCGAGGATCACCGGCAAGCCCGCGGGAATCTTCAGTCGCGTCAGGGTGCGCCACCGTCCGGCGCGCAGCATGCGGAACAGCTCCTGCTTGGCCGGATCGACGCGGTCCAGCCCGGTCAGCGTGTTCTCCAGCAGCGGGAAGAAGCAGATCAGCGCCGTGATGGCGACGGTGGAGGTCATGCCGAAGCCGAACCACAGGATGAACAGCGGCGCCAGCGCCAGCTTCGGCACCACCTGACTGGCGATGACGTAGGGGTAGAGCAGACGGCGCAAGCCCGCGACCTCCGCCAGCGCCACCCCGGCGACGAAGCCGACGAGACAGCCGATGCCGAGCCCGAGCGCCATTTCCGCCGCCGTCACCGCCAGATGCGGCAGCAGCCGTCCGCTCGCCAGACCGCTCCACAGCGCCGCTCCCACCGCCGAGGGCGGCGGCAGAACCAGCGCCGGAATCCCCGACCAGCGGCAATAGCCCTCCCACCCCGCCAGGAGCAGCAGCGGCAGCAGGATCGCGGCGATGCGGGTCGTCATTCCGCCGCCTCCGCCCGCCGCAACCCGGTCGCGCCGTCCATGGCATGGCGAAGCTCACGGCACAGCGCGTTGAATCGCGGGTCGTAGCGCAAATCGCGCGGGCGCGGGCGCGGCAGGTCGATGGAAAGGCTGTGGCGAAGCTGCCCATCCGCCATCACCGCCACGCGGTCGCCCAGATAGACCGCCTCGGCGATGTCGTGGGTGACGAACAGCGCGGTGGTGCCACGCTGCGCACACAGCCGCAGCAGATCCTCCTGCAACTCCTCGCGCGTCAGGGCGTCCAGCGCGGCGAAGGGCTCGTCGAGCAGGAGCAGCGCCGGATCGGCGATCAGCGCGCGGGCCAGCGCCACCCGGCTCTGCTGGCCGCCCGACAGCGCCCTCGGTCCGCGGTCCGCCAACCCCGCCAGCCCGACCAGTTCCAGCAGGTCGAGCGCGCGGGCGCGGTCGTCGGCGGTGGCGCGGCGGTGCAGCGTCACCGGCAGCAGCACATTATCGAGCACCGTCAGCCATTCCAGCAGCGTCGGCGCCTGGAAGACGAAACCCACCGCATCGCCCGGCCCGCACACCGCCGCGCCGTCCAGCCGCACCCGCCCGGTGGCGGGGGTGAACAGCCCGGCGGCCAGCTTCAGCAGCGTGGTCTTGCCGCAGCCGCTGCGCCCCAGCAGGCAGTGGATGGCGCCGCGGCCGACCGCCCAGTCGACACCGTCGACGATGGCGGCACCGCTGTAATCGAAGCGCACGTTCTCGAAAGACAGGAAGGCCGGCGGGTCAGTCGGCATAGCGGGCCAGCCCCTCCGCCAGCGCTTCCGCCGACCGTTCGATCTCCGTCACCGTCACCAGATCCAGCAGGTTGAACCGGCCGTCATGGTGCCAGCCCGCCTCCGGCGCGGTCATGCTGCCGAGCGCGCAGAGCCGCGTCACCCCAGCCGCCCCAAGCGGCCCGGCCAGCCTGAACAACTCCTCCGGCGGCGCGGCGATGCCGGCGGTCTGCAGCACGGCACGGTGCGGGGCGACGCGGCCCGCCACCTCCGCCAGATCGTCCACCGCGACCACGGAAATCGTCCGGTTCAGCGCGGTCGGCGCCAACCCGTCCGGCGCGTCGATGCAGGACACGCACCAGCCGCCCGCCGGGTCCGACAGCAGCAGATGGCCGGACCCGTCCAGGCCGCGCATCGCCTGCCCGTCGCGCCAGCCGGCAACCTCCCCGGCCTCCGCCATCGACAGGACACGGCGCGGGTGCTTGCGGGCCTGCACCGCCAGTTCATGGGCGAGCATGGCGGCGAAGTCCTGTGGCGACAGCCGGCCGCCGCGCTCGACGAACAGGGTCTGCGGCGAATAGCAGCCCTGCTGGTCGTAGCGGGCGATGTCGTGGGCGGCCAGCCGCGCCGTCTCCCCCGACCGACGCGGGTCCAGCGCGGCGCGCGACACCAGCGCAAAGCTGATCTTGTGGCCGTAGGGCAGGAAGCGGGTGGTCACCGGCACCCGGTCGCGGATCGCCGCCAGCGCCGCGTTGCCGCCATAGGCGACCACCGTGTCGGCCTGGGCCAGCCATGCCCGCTCCGCCGCCGCATCGCCGCCCTTCCACCACACCACGGCCAGACACTCGCCCAGCCTGGGGTCGATCTCCGCCAGCAATTGCGCGAACCAGCCCGCGAACAGCGGCTCGGCGCTGGGCAGCTTGCCGACCGTGCCGGACTTGACCAGCAGGCCCGAGATCAGGCTCCACAGGGGCAGTCCCGGCACGTTGCCCGCCCAGACATGCAGCAGCAGGTCGGGACCGAAGGCACGGGTGAAGCCGCCCTTGGGCGCCGGCTGGAACTCGTCCAGCACAAGCGGATTGGCGAAATCCTCCGCCAGGAAGCGGCGTAGCTCGTGGGCGCGGAAGGTCTTCAGATAGCCGGTCAGCCCCAGCCTGACCATCTCGGAATCATAGCCGGTGACGACGGGCAGCAGCCGCTCCGCCATGCGGCGCCATGGGTCCTCGCGGTCGAGCAGCCGTTGGATCGCGGCGTCGATCACCGCCACGATATGCGCCGTCGGCAGCGTCTTCAGATAGCCGCGCGCCGCCGCCCGCACCGTCGCGGCGACCTGCTCCACCTGCCCGGCGTCCAGCACCGGCACCGCCACGCGCAGCGCCGCAGCGCCCGCCCCGAAGGTCAGCACGCGCCGCTCCACCGCATCCGGCGGCAGGCCGGGCAGATGGCCGGCCAGTTCAATGACGGACGGATCGTCGCCGAAGGCCAAGGCCGCGCTCCCGCTCAACCGCGCGCGGCGGCGAGGAAATCCTCCACCGCCAGAGAGCAGCCCTTGGCCTGCGCCCCGGCTACGCGGCCCAGCAGGCGGAAGCCGCCCTCCTCCAGGATGCCGGCGTCCTCCGTCAGGATGGCGGCGACGGAATTGACGTGGGCGAGATCGTGGTGAACCAGCACGCCCATGCTGCCGGCCGGCACGTCCCGGCCGGACAGTGGATCGACGACGCGGCTGCGGATCCAATGCGGGCCGGACTTCAGCGACGGGCAGACCGCGTTGCCGTCGTCGTAGAACTGGGTGCTCAGCTCCGTCATGCCGTACATGTTGATGCAGCATCGGCGCGGGACGCCGAAGAAGCCGGCCAGCTGGCCATAGAACTCGTCCGGTTCCAGTTCCCGCGACTGGCCCTTGAAGCCGCCGGTGTCGAGGATGCGGCTCCCCTCCGGCAGGGCGAAGCGGCGGCCGTCGCGCGCCATGGCGTCCATCAGATGTACGAAGCCATAGCTGGCGCCCAGCAGGGCGAAGGGCTCCCCCGACCGTTCGGCGGCGTCCAGCCGGTCATAGAGTCCGGCGATGTCGATGCCGGCTTCGCCGATCCAGTGGCGGCTGTCCGGCGTGCCGCATTCCGCCCGCGCCAGCTCCAGGTAATGGGCGAGGGAGGAGTTCGGCATCGCCGTCTCGGTCGGGAACAGGATGCCCATCGCCATCCGCTCCACCCCAGCCTCTGAGCCTTGCATGAAGCGGCGGCGGAAGTTGAGCAGCATGGAGCGGTCGTAGACCGACAGGGTCGTGTGGTGGATCTGGCCGCGGATGCCGCCCTTGGTCGTACCGCTGGTCATGAAGATGCGGGCGGATTCCTCCGCCGGTCGGCAGCTGAGCGTCAGATCCTTGAAGGCATTGATCGGCACCGCCGGGATGTCGCGCCAGTTCTTGACCCCGCGCGGCGTCCGGCCGCGCTGCATGGCGAAGCGGCGATAGGGCTGGTTGTGCTCGAACTGGTGGGCGAAGACCGCCAGCGCCAGGGCGTTGAAGGCCTCGTCGGCCGCCGCCCCGGTTCCGATATCGGCCTCCATGAAGGCCAGGACCCTGTCGTAGATCACGCTGTCGTAGATCGCGCTCACCGCACCCTCCCCGCCCCGTTCTTCTCCAAGCGGCACCGACCGATGGAGCAACAAACGAATCCGGGACAAGCCTGTGGGGTATGGCTCTGCGCGTCGGCCGTAAAGGCCTTCTCGTCCCGCATCCCTACGCCGGCATGACCCGGATCAGGTTCGAAGGGTTGCCGCATCGCCCGGACGCGAAGGACCGGGCCGGCGGGTGTCTCAGCCTCCTGAACGAGGCTCCCCTGGGAACGGGACGGAGCCTAGAAGACCATCGCGCCGTCTGTCAACGACGGGGATGCCGGCTTTGCGGACGGCGGAAACGGCGCCGCATTGATGATTTCCGCTTTCTGCCCTGTTGTACCGCTGCCGCCCCATGCCGCAGCAACCCCGATATCGGCTGGGGTGGATCGGCCCCTCTCTTCAAGGAGACGCAGATGACCGTTCGCAAATTCGCCGTGACGGACGTATCGCTGGAGCGCACCCCCGGACAGGACGCCGACGTGTTCGTCGGCAACGTGGTCGACCAGCGCCATGGCGGACCTGTCACCATCGGCTACGGCCGCTACGAACCGAACCAGAGCATCGACGAGGCGATTGCCGTCGACGACGTGATGGTGGTGCTGGAAGGGCGGGTCTCGGTCGCCTCCGATGCCGGCACGGTCACCGCCGGGCCGGGCGAGATCGTCTACATGCCCAAGGGTTCAAAGGTCACCATCCGCTCGCACGAAGAGGGCGCCCTCACCGCCTACGTCACCTATCCGCACTGGCAGGAGGCTTGAGCGGACCCCGATCGCCGCTGATCGACAAAAGCAGGAAGAGTGTGGAGCGGCTCACATCCCGGAATCCGGGGCTTGGGTAGGGTCTGTCCATCGGCAACACGCCGCATCCCGCGGCCCCGAGACAGGAGACCAGATCATGATCCGCACCTCCCTGCTGACCGGCTTCGCTTCGCTCGCCCTGTTCGCCGCCCCGGCGATGGCCCAGAACATCTCCGACATCTCCAACACCGCGGCCGGGATCGGCAACACCGCCAACCAGAGCGCGCTGGTCATGCAGAAGTCCAAGGGTCCCTTCGCCGGTCCGAACGTCGCCACCGTCTCCAACCTCGCCGCCGGCATCGGCAACACCGCCAACCAGGACGCCTTCGTCAAGCAGCGGAGCGGCGGCGTGTTCAGCGGCGGGTCGATGGCGACGGTCGGCAATACCGCCGCGGGCATCGGCAACCTCGCCGGCCAGAGGGCGACGGTGATGCAGAAGAGCGGCGGCCTGCTGAGCGGCGGCTCGGTCGCCAATGTCGGCAACACGGCGGCCGGCATCGGCAACACCGCCCTGCAGCACGGCACCGTTCTCCAGCGTTCGGGCGGGCTGGTCGGCCCCTTCAACCACAGCTCCATGCAGAACCTGTCCGCCGGAACCGGCAACTGGGCGGGACAGAGCGCCCTCGTCAAGCAGCGCTGACCGCCCTCCCTCTCCCGGCTTCCTCCCCTGACCTCGCTCCGGCCGGTTTCCGGCCGGAGCTTTCTTTTGTACGGTTTCCTCCGCCGGGTTCCTTCGGGAAAAGCACCCGCATCTGTGGGCCAACTCACAGAGCAATTTCAGGCGCTTGGCTAAGCTCTCTTCAAGAACGCCGCGCAAGAACGCCGGAGCACGGAAGCCCGAAGCCTCACCCCCACCGAAGGAACTCCCGCCATGATCCGCAAGATCGCTTTCGCCACCCTCGCCGCCGCCCTGCTCGCGACACCCGCGCTGGCGCAGCCCAAGACCGGTGCCGGCACCGGCATGCCGTCGCTGATGTCGGTGCCAGGACTGGTCAGCACCAACGTCGCCAACGCCAACAATGTCGGCGCCGGCATCGGCAATTCGGCGCAGCAGCAGGGCACCGTCCTGCAGGGCAGTGGCGCTCCCATCCGCGGCGTCGGCCCGCTGGTCAGCACCAATGTCGGCACCGCCACCAACGTCGCCGCCGGGATCGGCAACACGGCCGGACAGAAGCTGCTCGGCTTCCAGGGCAACGGCGTCCAGGTCGGGCTGAACTTCAGCGGGCGCGGCCCGTTGGTCAGCACCAATGTCGGGATCGGCACAAACGTCACCGCCGGCCTCGGCAACAGCGCCGCCCAGTCGCTGACCGGCCTTCGCCGCTGAGCAAAGCCTTTCCAGACCCTGCAGCCCGCCCTGCAGCCTTTTGCCTACCTCTTTCGTCCGGGAGACCACCGATGGCGAAGTTCCCGATGATCCTGGCCTTCGTCGCGCCCGTCCTGCTGTTCGGGGCCTCGACGGCCCCGGCGCAGGCCGTCTCCCTCGCCTGCCAGACGGTCAACGGCAAGACCGTCTGCATGCGGGGCTCAGGCACGCTGAGCTGCGTGACGCTCGACGGCCGGACCCGCTGTTCCGCCACGCCGTCCGACCCGCAGTCGGAAATCATTCCCAATGCGGACATCCGACTGCTCCCCCGCGCCGTCGCTCCCGACCTGCGTGGCCTGCTTGATCGCCGCGACTTCCCCTTCGGCCCCCAGGCCCGCTCCTTGGATTTCGACGACGACGAAGACCCCGACCTCTGATCCCAACCGAACCGGAGACACCGCCATGTCCCGCCTTCTGACCCTGTCGCTGACGCTCGCCACGCTTGCCGCGGCGCCGGCCTTCGCCGCGACGCCGACCATGTCCTACACGCGGGCAACCACCCTCGGCCCGCTGATCCTCCGGCCGGCGCCCGGCATTCCGAAGCCGCCGCCCTGCCTGACCTGCGGCACGCCGACCCTGCCGGGGCTGACGCCGGGCCCCACCTTTGGCGGCGAGCGCGCCCTGAACCCGCAGCCGCTGCCGCCCAAGGCGATCTTCCGCTGACGGTGGGGCTCCTCATTCCGTCATCGCGATCGAAGGGCGACCGGCGGGCACCGGCCGCCCTTTTCGTGTCCGGTCCGCACACGAACGGAGCAGAAGCGCCAACGACGGCGTACCGCCCCTGACGGGGCGGGACGGGCCGGTTGCCGGCGTACCATGCCCTGGTTAGAGGACCGGCCCGCGACGTCAGCCAGGGGGCAGCCATGACCGCGATACGGATCAATTTCGACAAGGATCTCGTCCTCGCCGGGCATTTCCTGCTCAAGCATCTGGAGCGCGAGGAACGGCACAGGCTGGCGACCGCCGCCCGGCTGTCGCACCACCCGCGCGGCGCCATGATCTTCCAGAAGGGCGACCCCGGCGACAGCATGATGGCGGTCATCCGCGGCCGGGTGAAGATCTGCTGCCATTCCATGGACGGCAAGGAACTGGTGCTGAGCATCATCAACAAGGGCGGCCTGTTCGGCGAGATCGCCCTGCTGGACGGCGAGCCGCGCACCGCCGACGCAGTGGCGCTGGAGGAAACCGACCTGCTGGTCCTCGACCGGTCGCAACTGATGCCGGTGCTGACGGCAAGGCCCGATCTGGCATTCCGCATCATCAGCGTGCTGTGCAAGCGGCTGCGCCAGACCAGCGAGCATCTGGAGGACACGCTGTTCCTGGAAGCGCCCTCCCGCTTCGCCCGCGCGCTGAAACGGCTGGGCGAGGCCTTCGGGCGGCCGGGGCCGGAGGGGCTGCGGCTGGACATCAAGCTGTCGCAGCAGCAGTTGGGCTGTCTCGTCGGCGTGTCGCGGGAAAGCGTCAACAAGCTGCTGAACGAATGGCAGCGCGCCGGCGTGATCGGGATGGATGCCGGCTGCATCGTCATCCGCGATGCCCAGGCGCTGGACGAGATCGCCGAATCCTGCGACTGAGCCGCCAATCCTCCGACAGACTGTGAGCCGCGCCACAGCGCCTGCCCGCGGACGGCCCTACCCTGCTCCCCATGCCCGGCCGCCAGTCCCGGCCAACAGTTTCAAGGGAGCCCGCCATGCCGTCGCCCCGCATGATCCTTCTGTCCACCGCCCTGCTGCTGACCGCCGGGACGGCCTCCGCACAGGTGACCGGCGGCATCGCCTTCCCGTCCGGCCCGATCCCCGGCGCGGCGATGGCGCAGGCCTTCGCCCAGGTGCCGCGCCTGCCGGTGTCGGTGGACCTGAACCGCCGTGGCGCTCCTCCCGGCGCGATGGTGACCAACCCGTCGGTCAGCCGGTCCTCCATGCACCAGCAGTCGATCACCCGCATCCGCGGCGATGCCGGCTATCTCGCCGGCTTCAGCAAGGGGCAGCCGCTGGCCGCCAGCCGCCAGCCGCCGGTGCAGCCGGTCGACCCGAGCTTCACCTTCATCGACGCGCCCTTCATCGTGAACAACTTCAACAGCGCGCTGAACTTCGCCTTCGGCGACGGCAACATCAGCCAGCAGCAGCTTGGCGACGACAGCGCCGGACCGGTGGAAACCGCCGCTCCCGCGCCGGCTCCCGAACCGGAACCGGCGCCCGCGCCGCCCGCCAAGCCGCAAGGCCCGTCGACGCTGGACCTGCTGATGAACACCGCCGGGCCGCTGCCGCATCTGCCCTCGGCGCTGGCCCAGGGCGGGGTGCAGGTCAACAATGTGAACACCACGACCAACACCGCAGTCGGCAGGAGCAACCGGGCGACCCAGACGACCGTCACCGTGCAGCGTTGAAGGTGCTCAGTTCACGTCCCGGGCGACGCGGAAGCCGTTGGTGAGATAGCGCACGTCGACATCGTAGCTGTTGCGCACGGTGCCGTTGATCACCTCAAGCCGGTCGCGCCAGGATCCGCCGCGCAGCACCCGCTTGCGGCAGTTGCCCTGGGTCCAGGCGCCGCCGTCGGCGGGCGCGCCCTGGTAGTTGCGGTTCCAGCAATCGGCCACCCATTCCGCCACCCCGCCGTTCATGTCGTGCAAGCCGAAGGGGTTCGGCTTGTAGCTGCCGACCGCAGCGGGCGTCAGGTGTTCGTGCGGGCCGCCGCAATCGTCGCAGTCGGCCTGGACTTCCGCGCCCGCCCCCCACCAATAGGGTGTGGCGGTGCCGGCCCGCGCGGCGAACTCCCATTCCGCCTCGCTCGGCAGGCGGTAACGCTGTCCCGTCTTGCGGCTGAGCCACGCCACATAGGCCTGGGCATCCTGCCAATGCAAATTGTGGACGGGTGAGGTGTCGGTGACCTTGACCATGCGCGGCAGGTCGGTGCAGCCCCCCTCCTGCATGCAGGCGCGCCATTCGCCGACGGTCACCTCATACATGCCGAGCGCGAAGGGCTTGGCGATGGTGACGCGGTGCACCGGCCGCTCAGACGGGTCGCCCTTGTCGTTCCCCATCATGAAGCTGCCGGCCGGCACCCGCACCAGCACCGGACAGGTCGGGCAGTCCTGGAAGCTGTTGCCGGCACCATGATTGCGCGCCGCCCCGTTGGCCGGCCCCGGCGGAGCCGCAGCCGCCACCTGGGGTTCGGCCGGCTGGGACGCGGGCTGTGGTGCAGCGGCAGGCTGCGGAGCGGGCGGCGGCTCGTGCTTCAGCAGGGCGGCGGCGACGAAACCCTGCGTGCCGTCCTCCAGCGCGATGCGGTACCACCCGCCCTCCGGCACGCGGCCCAGTACCTGGACCGTCGCCCCGCGCGCCACCCGGCCGACCCGCGCGCCGCCATTGGCCGGCGTCGCCCGCAGGACGCCGTCGGCGGTGACGGTGTAGCGCCCGGGATCGGCCGGCTCCAATCCGGGACCCAGCGCGACCTCGGCCCTAGGCTCTGTTTTAGGTTGTTCCGTCTTCGGCTGCTCCGCCTTCGGTTGGGGCGCCGTCTCCGCCGGCCTGCCGGCCAGCTTCAGCGTCTCCATCTGGCGGCGGGCGATCGGGGCGTAGCCGCTGCCGCCGAACAGCTGCAGGAAGGCCTGATAGTCGCCGGGCTCCCTGCTGGACTGGATGCGTTTCCAGACGCTGTCCTCCAGTTCCGCCACCGGCGTGGTTCCCGGCGGCGCGATCTCCACCCCGACGCTTGCCGTGGCGATGCCGCCGCGCCCGTCATCGACGCTGTAGCGCAAGGATCCGGCTGGCCCCGGCGCCGCGGCTTCCGGGTCGAAGGTCAGGGCGGTCAGTGCCTGGACGGTCAGCCGGTCGCCCGGCTTCACCACGGCGCCGCCGTTGCGGACGCTGCCGCGGTCGGGAACGGCGGTAACGGTGACGGCCAGCGCGTCGCCGTCCGGATCGGCCGGGGCGTCGATTCCCATTGGGTTGCCGACGGCCCGCAGCTTGCGTTCCGCCACCACGGCCGGCGGCTGGTTGCTCGGCCGGATGGTGACGGGGATGGTGCCGGTCACCGTGCCGCCGCGGCCGTCGGCCACCAGGAATTCGAAGGCGCCGGCCTCCCCGCGGAAACTGCCGTCGGGCTTGAAGCTGGTGGCCGCCAGTTGCTCCACCGTCAGGTAATCGCCGATCAGGACGCTGCGCTCCCCGACGCGGACGGTGCCGCCGCGCGGCAGGCCGGTGACGCGGGCGTACATCTGGTCGTCGTCGGGGTCGGTCGGCTTGCCGGGCGCCAGCGGTTCCGGGCTGGCGCGGTCGAGCAGGGTCAGCGCCCGCAACTCTCCCACCACCGGCGGCCGGTTGGGCGGGCGGGGGTTGAAATAGAAGGGCGTGGCGCCGAGCGAGCCATAGACGAACGGCTCCTGCCGGCCGTTGGTCGCCTGCTTCACCGTATCGCGCACGTTGCGGAAGAACAGGCTCAGTTCCAGGCCGGGTGTCTGGAGATGCTGCAGCAGCGCCGCGCTGAAGGGGCTGTGGTCGCCGGTGCCGTCCTCCGCCAGCTGGTCGGCGCGGGTCGCCATCGCCACCAGCGTGTCGCTGGGCGTGTCGTCCACGCTGCCGAGGCCGGGATGCGCCTGGTTGCGGTTCGACCCGCTGCGGGTCAGGCGGTCGACGAAGGGATTGTTGCGGCAGGCGTCGAGGATGAGGATGCCGAGCTTGCGCGCGCCGGCCAGCTCCCCCATCGGCAGGTTGAGCGGGATCGCCTCATAGACCAGATCGCGTTCCCGCTCCAACTGGGCGTCGGCGGGCAGCAGATAGTTGACGCCGTTCACCTGGATGCCGTGCCCGGCGTAGAAGATCACCGCCACGTCGGCCTGCGAGGCCTTCAGGCCGAATTGGCGCAGGGCGGTGGCGAAGCCGCGGGCGTCCAGGTCGTACTGCTCGTCCACCGTGAAATTCAGGGCCCGCAGTGCCTCGCCGATGGCACGCGCGTCGTTGCGCGGGTTCAGCAGTTCGGGCGCGTTGCGGTAGTTGCTGACCCCGATGACCAGCGCCAGACGGCTTTCCGCCGCCGCACCGCCGGAGGTTGCCCCGGAAGCAGCAGGTCCGGCCGCGCGCGCAAACCCCGCCGGTCCCGCGATCACCAGCAGGAGCACAAGCACCGCGAAAACCTTCCGGCAGGGTCCGACCGGTTCCACCATCCCCGCCTCCGTACCTGGGCAAAGAGGCGCCGCACTCCATCGATCACGTCCGACTGTCACATCCATCTACGGGTCAGCCGGCGAAGCTTACGGCGCATAGCGATGGGCTGTTCAAAATATTTCCGGATATTTCCGGCAACCCGCCATGGATGGAAGAAGCATACCCGCGGCAACAAACAATGCCAAGACGCCCCTTCTGCCTAACTCCGGCAAAAGAGGAGGTGGCAGACCGAAGGGATTACTGCGCGCATCGCGCATGATTTTTTTGATTGTCCTCACACGCAACCGTCGGCATCGCCGTCGTCGACCAGCAGCCAGATGCGCACCGTCCTGGTCTTGCCCTTCAGCGCCACCTCTCCCACCGGAAGCGCGGTGCAGCGGCCCTGGACATCCTGCCGCACCGCCTGCCAGGTCGGGTCGCCGACGATGATGCGGCAGTGGCGGGACGTCCGGGCGTCGACCAGCTTGCCGTAGGCCTCCAGCCGGGCGGCGGTGTTGGCGGTGTCCCCCAGCAGCGAATATTCGCTGTGGCGCAGCCCGCCCAGGCTGCCGGCCACCAGGGGACCGGTGTGCAGGCCGACGCGGATGCCGACCGGCGGCAGCCCCTCCGCCTGCCATTGCCGGTTCAGCGCCACCAGCTCCCGCCCCATCTGCAGGGCACAGCGGACGGCACGGAGGGCGTCGGCGTCGATCTGCGCCTGTGTGGTGCGGGCGACCGGCGCGCCGAAGACCGCAAGGATCGCATCGCCGACGAAGCGCAGCACCACCCCGTCATGGGCGGTGACGATGCGCACCATGGCGTCGAGATAGCCCTCCAGCCAGCGAATGAGCGGCTCCGGCTCCAGCGCTTCGCAGATGGTGGTGAAGCCTTCTATGTCGGAAAACAGCACGGTCGCGGTCAGCTGCTGCGGGCGCGGGCGGTTGCCGGCCATGAAGGTCGCGCGCTCGCGCCAGATCTCCTCCGCCACCGGCTGCGAGACGTGGTTGGCGAACAGCTGCATCATGACACGCCGGTCGGCTCGCTCCCGCAAGGACAGCTGCACGGTCATGGCGGCGATGCCGGCCACCCAGGCCAGCGACGGTGCCACCAGCGGCACCAGTGGTCCGCCCGCCGTGAACAGCGCCGCCGCGCCGGTCCAGCCTGCCGCCGGCACAAGCAGGCCTACCGACGCCAGCAACCACAACGGCAGCCCGGCCAGCGCCACCGCCACCCCGGCCGCCGCCATCAGCAGCGCCAGCGCCGCCTCCCCCGCGACGGGAAGGCGCGGGCTGCTTCGCCCGTCGAGCAGCTGGGCCAGCACATGCGCCTCGATCTCCACGCCCGCCGTCGAGGAGCCGGCGGGCGACAGCGGCGTGCGGTGCTGGTCGATGCCCGCCAGCGCCGTCCCCACCAGCACCATCCGCCCGGCCAGCCAGTCCTTGGGCAGCAGGGCGACCGCCTCCGCGGGATAGATGGGAAAGGGGGCGGTGGCGCCGTCCGGCCGGCCATGCCAGTCGATGCGGAAGGGCTCCGCCGGCACGCCGGACACGCCGCCGACACGGGCGAGCTGCACCGGCAGGCTGGGCGTGCCGTCGCCGCCGAAAGGGACATGCCAGCGCACCGCGGCATCCAGCCGGTCCTTCGCCAGATTGGCGTGTCCGCGCGGCAGACCTTCGGTGAAGTCGTTCAGAAAGCGCCGCTGCCGTTCGGTCAGCGGAGTCTGTTCCAGCGCGGTGATCGCGACCACCGGAACCGACGCGCCGAGCATGGCGCGGCGCAGCCGCTCGTCCAGCGCCGGCAGGGTCGGCTGGTCGAACAGCACGTCGATGCCGATGGCGCGGACCCGCGCCGCTTCCAGCACGCCGATCATGTCGGCCAGCATGCCGCGATCCACCGGCGACCGGCAGGCGAGCCCGGCGAAACTGTCCTCTCCGAACAGCACCAGCGCGATGGCCGGATGCTGCGGCCGGGCCGGTGCCGACGCGGCGATCAGCCGGTCGCCCAGGCTTTCGTCGGCGGTGCGCAGCGGCGGCACCAGCCTTGCGGCGGCAAGCGCCATCAGCATGCTGCCCAGCACGGCGGCCACGGCCAGCCGCATCCCCGGCCAACGGCGCCGGCCGGGCTCCGGCGGCTCCGGCGGCTCCGGCTTTACGGCGGGAGAGGCCGGCGGTCTCTCCCTGGAGGTCGCGGGTGCACCGTCCATGCGGCTCCTCAGCGAACCTTCAGGACAAGCTGTGCGGATGCCACCTCGGTCTCGCGCAGGCGGGAGACCGCGCGATCGAGCTGGACGGCGGCCTCCTCGCCAAGCGGGCGGAAGGCGGCGGTGCGGCCGGGCATCTCGCCGTCCAGATTGCGGCTGGCGGCGATGCAGCGCACCTCGAGATCGGCGGGACCGTCGCCGGCCCGCAGGGGCATGCGGTCGCCGGACAGGCTGACCGGCGCATTGCCGGCCACTTGGGCGCTCATGGCGCCGCCGGCCGGGAAGATTGGGATCAGCTGGGCGCGCGCATTGCGCAGATAGCAGTAAAGGTGTGCGTCGCGATCGGTCTGGACCAGCAGCCGGATATCCTCGCCCGGCCGGTAGGTGGCCCCGGCACCAGCTGCGGAAGCCGGATCCGCGGTGAGAAAGAGGGCAAGCGGCACCGTCGCGTCGCGCAAGGCCGCCATTGCCGCGCCGATCTGCCCGGTGCAGCCGGCCGAGGCCATGCCCACCGCCAGCGCCGCCCCGGCCGTCGCATCGACCAAGCGGACATGCAAGGTGCCGATCGGCGTTCCATCCGGCCGCAGGGCCGCGATGTCCGCACCGTCGGTCAATGGAAGGCCCGGCGGCCAAGGTGCCAAGCCGGTACCGGTCCAACCGACCGCCGCGCGCCTTCCGCCGCCCATCTCCTGCAGCAGCATGCCGTCCAGTCCGGGCTCCACCGGGCGGCGCAGCATGGGCGGGCTTCCGGCCCTGACGCAGCGGATGCCGGGAACGGACGGGTCGATCGTCAGCGCCCGCTCCAGCGCCGCCTCCAGCGGGTTTCCCAGGGCGCGGGCCGCACCCAGGTCGCTCTGCATGAAGCGGTCGTCGACGGGACCGGCACGGGCCGAAACGGCGCTGTCGGCCATCTCGCCGGGAACACCGTCATAGGGGCCGCGCAGCCGCAGCAGGCGGCCGTTGGCGAATAGCAGAGTCGCGTTGGCCCCGTCGGGAAGCCGGACGGCCTGACCGTCGGCGACGAGTTGGCCCTGGACGTAGCCGGGCGCGCTGGACGCCACCACCACGGCCTCCGCCCGCACCCCGGGGGCGAGCCCGCAGCCCAGGGCCGCGACGGCGGCGGCACCCAGCAGATGGGAGAGAGTTCTCTTGGACATGATGGTCACCTTATTGGTTGGGGCTCGTCAGTCGCGGCTGCGGCCTTTTCCGTCATCGGGGGCGAGCAGGCAGGCGGTGCGGGACTGCGTCATCACCGACACCGTCCCATCCGTCCCGCCGTTGCGGCGGAAGCGCAGCCCGTTGATCTGGCTGGCGATGCTGAGCGAGACGACGGCGAGGTCCGCCTCGTCGATGATCTTGTGGCCGTCCTGCCAGCACTGAACGCGGACCCGCGTGCCGGCCGGGGCGACGTCCACGCCACCTTGAACACCACCACTCTGGGCCCCGCCGCTGGCGGCGCCGGAATTCTCCGGGCTCTTCTTGCGGACCAGCGTGGCGTCGGCGGCACCGGTGACGGCCAAGCCGAGGCAGGCGGCGAGGAGCAAGGCGTGCTTCATGACATCCCCTCCGTTCCGGCCGCCGCTCAATGGGTCGGCTTGAATTCGACGCGCCGGTTGCGGCCGTCATAGGGATTGGCGGCGAGCGGCGCGGACGGCCCCTTGCCGTCCACGGTGATGCGCTTGGGATCGATCTGGTGGACGCGGACGAGATACTCGCCGACCGACACCGCGCGCCGCTGCGACAGCAGCAGGTTGTAGGGAAGGCTGCCGCTGGCGTCCGTGTGCCCCTCAACCGTCAGTCCCAGGTTCGGATCCTCCTTCATCAGCGCGCCGACGGCGTCGATGTAGGAGGCGGAGTCCGCCGGGATCTCAGCGGAATTGAGGGCGAAGTTGATGCGGAACCCGAAGGCTTGCGGCGCCTCACCCGCCTGCTCGGCGGGGGTGGCGGGCGGCTCGACTGCCGGGGCCTCCATCCGCGCCTCCTGCCGGCGCTGCTTGGGGGCGGGGCGGGTCGGGGCGGGTTGGGCGGCAGGCTGGGCATCGTACTGAGGAACCGGCTGCGCCGCGGGCGGGACGGGTGCCGTCCCGTAGTTGATCTCGTCGATGGGGCGCGGGCGCTTGGCGGCGGCGCCGGCCGCTCCGCCGATGATCTCGATGCTGCGGGTGCGGATTTTCGGTTCCGGGGCCACCACCTCGCGCAGTTCCTCCACGCTGGGCGGCCGGTCGAACATCATCACCTTCGACGGGCCGGACCCTTCCACGGTCTGGGCGGATGCCGGTCCGGCGCAAACTGCGGCCAGCATCGGCAGGGTGGCGGCCAGGGCCTGGGCCAGGATGGGGGACAGGATGGACTTCGTCATCTGAGGCTCCATGGACAGGAGAAGGAACGGCGTTGCCCCTGGTTCTATCGCTCCCCCCTCCCCCGCGCTGTGAGCCGGCCAACAGTCGGCGGCGGTTTTCCGGAGAGGACGGGCCTACCCGTCCTGCGCCAGCGTGCCCGGCAGCACCTTCACCGACAGCCGCTTGGCGCGGGCGTCGCTCCCCTTGGCCGTCGCGAAGGCGTTGATCACGTCATCCAGCGCGGTGCCGGGGATGGGCTGCAGATCCTCGCTCTTCAGCGCTTCCGGGATCCGCACGCCGATCTCGTCATGCGACAGGATGCAGGCCACCGTCTCTTCCGCGCCCGCACGGTCCATCCGCAGATTGAAGGGCTTCTGCACGCCGGGCGGGATTTCCACCTGCCGGCCCGCTTCGACGAAGGCGTCGGGCTGGAAACGGTTGGGGAAGATGCGGGAAACCGTGCCGGCGGCGTCGCGGTAATAGCAGTAGACGAAGCCGTCCGCCGTCGGCTGCATCCGCACCACCAGCGCCTCCCCGGCGCGGTAGCGCGGTGCCGGGCCGCGGTCCGACGACAGCAGCAGGTCGAGTTTGGCCGGCGACGGCTGGGGACGCGGCAGCCCCTCGCCGCCGGCATTGCTGACGCTCTGCAGCCGGGCCGGCGGCGCCCCGCCCTGGCCGGGCGGCTTGGCAAGCAGGCGCTGGTAGAGGTCGAAATCGATGCGCCCGGTGGCGATCAGGTCGCTGTCCGCCTGGAAGCGGCCGACGGCCTCGGCGGTCCGCTGGTCGAGCTGCCCGTTGACCGGCCCGTCGTAATAGCCCTGCGCCGACAGCGCGCGCTGGGTGAAGGTGACGCGCTCCGCCGGCGCCATGCCGTCGAACCATCCGCGCGCCTCCGCCATGAAGGCGGGGTTGGTCTGGTCGATGCCCAGGCATTGCCAGTAGGGCACGCGGGTCAGCTTGCCCAGCACCTCTATCGTGCTGAGTTCGACCAGCGTGCGCACGCCCTGGTGCAGCCCCTCCGACCGGTTCAGCGAGATGTTGAAGGACAGTCCGGCCTTGCCGATCACCCCGCCGGCATCCGCCCCGCGCCCCGACGACACCACCGCCAGCGTGTTGGACGCCGACATGCCGGGAATGATCTGGCGCGTCACCAGCTCCCCGACATTGAGGTCGACGGAGACCATCGACATCACCTGGTCGGCCGATACGCCGAGGTCCAGCTTCGGCAGCGACAGCCCCGCCCCCGCCGCCTCGCTGACCACATTGTCGTCCAGCTGGGTGATGGCGCCGCGGATGTAGTAGGACGGCGCGCGGAAGTTCGGCTGCACCCCGATCATCCAGTACAGCGCGTTGACGTCGTCCAGCGCCGGTTCGAAATCCACGAAGCGGAAGGCGTTGGACGTCTCCGACATGCGGGAGACGGCGGTGATCAGCATCTCCTTCGTGCCGCCGGCCACCCGGCCGGTGGCGTCGGGCAGGCCGTTGGCGGTGATGTAGATGTCGCGCTTGCCGTGGGTCCACAGCAGCGTGTCCATGCAGCGCAACGCCTCGCTGAAGCTGCTGATGGTGCGGACGGCGGGCGTCTTCGGCTGCTGCACCACGCGGGCCATCTCGCCCGACGTGAAGCAGCCGCCCAGCGCCAGCGTCAGGCCGGCGGAAACCCCGAGCGAACCAAGGAACCGGACCATGCTCATGGGCGCTGTCTCCTGTGGGTTGGTGCGTCCGGGGCCGGGTCTCGGGCTTTGGGCCGTCACCGCGCCGACATTTGCTGGCCGCGGTCGGCACGGACGGTGATGGTGATCTTCTTCGACATGATCGGCGGGTCGTGCGGCACATGGTCTGCGTCGGCCAGGACCAGCTGCAGCGTGTGCCGCCCCGGCGGCAGTTCCAGGATGGTTTCGGTCTGGCCCTTGCCGAAATGCAGGTGCTGCTTGTCGCTGGGGATCGGCTCGCCAGGGTTCTTCAGGTCGGTATCGATCAGCAGATGGTGGTGCCCGGTGCCGTCCTTGCGCACGCCGGCCGGCGCGACGCCGAAATTCCGCAGCCCGAACCACACCTTGAAGCGCGTTCCCACCACCTGGCCGTTGTTGGGCCAGCCGATGTAGAGCCATGCCTCCTTGCGGCCGGGCGTCCGCTGTGCGGCGGGCGGTGCCTGCTCCGCGGTCGCGGGCTTCGGCTCGGCCGTCCGGTCGGGAGACGCCTCGGCCGCAGCCGCGGGACTCGCCGTCACGATCAGTGGCGCAACCGACAGCACGCCCCACAGCAGCAGTTTCAAAGCGGCGCGCGGACCGGGGCCGGCGGCAAGCACGGACGATCCAGTCTTCATGGTGCCCTCCCTGACGAACATGAACCGGCGGACATCAGCCGGCCGGGACCGGTCAGCGGACGGTGATTGTCACCTTCTCCGACATCACCGGCGGGTTGTGCGGAATATGGTCGGCATCGCCCAGCACCATCTGCAGCGTGTGGGTTCCTGGCGGCAACTCCAGCCGCGCTTCGGTCTGGCCGGCGCCGAAATGCAGGTGCTGCTTGTCATTGGGGATCGGTTCGTCCGGGTTCGACAGGTCGGTGTCGATCAGCAGGTGATGGTGCCCGGTATCGGCATGGCTGATGCCGGCCGGCGCCACCCCCATGTTCTGGAGCCCCATGCGCACCCAGAACTTCCCGCCATTGATGACCGTCCCGTTGGACGGCCACAGGATGTAGGCACGCGCGTCGTCGGGCGCTTTCGCCCGGTCGGCCATTCCCTGCCCAGCCAGAAACAGCGGCAGAAGCAGCAGGGCGCCGACTGCGATGACGGCAGTCCGCAGCATGATTTCCCCCTGTTTTCTTCATTGCCCTTTGTCTGATGACCTGCATCTTAGTCTTCGTCCGGGAAGCAGGGTCCCCCCGAATTCTTGGGTAACCCCATCCCGTTGAAACCGCACCGGTTCAGCGCCGCCTGCTTCCGAATTGGCCGAGAATCGCGGCCGGCTTCCCCATACTTGCAGCAGTCCGGGATTACGGGGATGCGAGGCGCGCAATGCGCGCGGTCGGCACCGGTCAGCGCCTGATCCCGAACAGCTGTTCGTTCATCGCCGCGCGGTCAGGGGCACCCGCCCCCGTTGCCCTGCCCTGCGGCGGCGCTCCTGCGCTCCTCATCCCCGGCAGCCCGGCGGCCATGGCTTCAGCCCCCGTCCGGCCGCCGCCCATCCAGGGTGGAAAGGCAACGCCGGCGGCCGGCGATGCGGTGCCGGCGCGGTGCGCCGGCATCAAGGTCGCTGCGGCCGGCAGCGGGATGCCGCCGGACTGCACCTCGAACGCGGAGGCCGGCCGGACGGCGGCCGGGAATGCAGCGACGAGGGTCAGGAACAGGGGGGCCAGGAACAGGGGGGTCAGGAACAGGGGGATGGCGGCAAGTCTGCACATCGGGCATTTCCTTCACGCAAGGACCAGGGCCGGGGAAGACCCACATCCTGCCGTGACCGGCCTGGCGCCCGCTGTGGTCCGGGCCACACTGTCGGCGTGAAAAGCTTCGCCTCGCCCGATGTCGATCAGGACCGCCGCACGCTGTCTGCCATTTTCTTGGCAACCACGAGAAGGTCGCCGTCCGACCGGCTGCCCGCGAGGGTGTAGGCGGTGGCACCGTTGCGCCAATAGACCAGCTGAAGCCCGCGCTGTTCGACGGCGTACAGGCCCCTGTCGTCAATCGGATCCTCGGCGACGACCAGAAGCGTCAGCATCTCGCCATCCCTCTCGCGGTAGACGAACTGCAGACCGACGCCGCTGCTCAACGGCACCAAGGTCGCCCGCACCAGCGTGAGGAGGTTCGGGTCCAAGGCCGGCAGGTTGACGGTGATCGCACCGAGGCGGTGGGGAAGCCCCTCGGCCATCGCCTTCAGGTCCGCCGGGGACAGGTCCGAGAATGCCAGGCTTTGGCTGACGGCCGTCGCGTGCATCTCGGCGGCTTCCTCCGCAAATTCGGGTACGGCATAGGAGGCAGTCTTCTGCTGGTGATGAACCAGGGCCGCGATGTTGGCGCCGCCCACCAGCAGCAGGACCGCCGCCACCAGCGGGCCGAAGCGCCGGACGACGCGCTCCATGCGCAAGCGGCCATACAGGCGCCCGGTCAGGCTTTCCGTGTGTTGGGGAGGATCGCCGGCCGTCCGCGCAAAGCCATGCCGCAGGATCTCCCTTTGATGGAGATAGTCGTGCAGCCGGGCGGCGACCGCCGGGTTGGAGGCGAGGAACGCTTCGAACGCCATCCGGCGCTCGGCATCGAGTTCGCCATCGATGTAGGCGTGCAGGTCGGCTTGCCGCTCACCGTTCATCCCGTTCCCCATCATGGCTTACTTCACCACCCGCAAAGGGGCCGGTCGGCCGTCATCCCCGCGGCCTTCATCCCCGCGCAAGTCACCGCGTACATCGGCGCGCAGGGCCTCCCGCCCGCGCGCAAGGCGCGACATCAGCGTTCCAAGCGGAATGCCGAGAATCCCGGCGGCCTCCTGGTAGCTCAACCCGTCGACCGCGACCAGCATCAGCGCCCGCCGCTGATCCTCGGGAAGCCGGGCGAAGGCCTCCATGGTGCGGGCAAGCTCGACCTGATCGGGTTGATTGGGGGCGACGTCGCTGCGGACGAGCGGTTCGATGGACGCCGCCGCGCGGGTCCGCACCTGATCGCGGCGCAGGTCGCTGACATGGACGTTGTGCAGGATACCGAACAGCCAGGAGCGCAGGTTGGCCTCCGGCCGATAGGTCCTGGCACCGGCGATGGCCCGCACCAGTGTCTCCTGCACGAGATCCTCCGCGTCGTCCCGGTTGCGCACCAGGGTCATCGCATAGCGGCGCAACGTGCGGACGTGATCCGACAACTGGCTTCGCAGGCTGAACGTCACATCGTCGCTCCATGGATGGGGCTGCTTCCATGTGTTCGCGCGGCAAGCCATTTTAATCCCCCGGCCTTTTGATCCCCCGGCGGATGCGGAAACGGCCTCACTGCGCGAAGGGCACGAGGAGCAGCGCGGTGCCCGACACCAGCAGCGCCGCAAGGCTCCGCCGCGCGATGGCGACCGCGGCCGATCCAGGCTCCATCTCGTCCAGCCGCATCGCCAGCAGGCCGCCGAAGAAGCCGGATACGGAGGCCACCACATGCACCAGCGCCAGCGCGTTCAGGACCGGCAGACCCAGCAGGAGCGCGACGACCACCAGGGTGGTTCCATAGAGAAGCGCCTGGGTGAGGATCGGCGCCCAGTGTTCGCGCGCGACATAGGTTTCGAAACCCTCGGCGAAGAGGCCGGTGCGCTCGTCGGGATCGGTGTGCAGGCTCATGATGTCCCTCCGCTTTCAAAGATCCCCGCCGTTGCGGCGCCGTGATGCACGGGTCGCAGCCGCTCGCGGCATGGCGCCGAACGACAGAAGCATCAGCAGGATCAGCGCGACTCCGATGGAATAGGGCGCCCAGGCCCCGAGCCGCTCGTCGGTGATCCAGTCCAGCGCCAGCAGGACGCCGATGGCGGCGATCACGGAGATGGCAAGGCCGGTGGCCCAGCGGGGATAGGTCATGGTGGCCTCCGCGGTTCGGATGGCTCGATCCGGTCACCTCGCGCCACCGAAGAGCGGCGCCCGTTTCGATCGTTCGTTTCCTTGATTACGCGCGGGCGCCCGGAATAATCCGCCGAAGCCGCCGAAAGTCTTGCGCGTCGGGAGCGGCAGCCGGAATCGGGACCGCTACCGGCCGATCATCGGTTTGAGCCAGGGCGAATTGGCGAAGACCTCGGTGAAATAGCCCTGCCGGATCACCGCCCGCCCGGCCTTGTGGATGCCTTCGGGCAACCCGCCCAACTCGCCCTTCCGGGTCACCAGATGGATGGACCGGCGGAATCCCGAGGTGGGCAGCGGCAGCACGCGGATATGGCCGAGGTGCTGGCGGCTCTTCACCAGCGCGGTGGGCGGAAGCAGGCTCCACCCCATCTCCTCCGCCACCATGGCCATCACCGTATCCGTGGCGTCGAAGGCGAAGCTGCGCGGCACCTCCATGCCCAGCCGCCGCAGATGCTGGTCCACCAGCCGGCCCAGCGCGCTGTCCGTCGTGCTGCGGATCAGCGGCAGAGCCCGCGACAATGTCCGCAGTGCGGCCTCGTCGGCGACGTCGGGCCAATTGCGCGGCAGCAGCAGCACGAAGGGTTCGACCAGCAGGCGCAGGCTGTCGACCTGGTCCATGTCGTCGAAACTGTCGATGGTGAACAGCACGTCCAGCCGGCGGGCGAGAAACTGTTCGCGCAATTGCCCGCAAAGGCCGGATGCGATGCTGAAGGACGGCACGCTGTCACGCAGCCGTTGCAGCAGCCGCGGGATGAAGGGGGCCGCCAGCGTATCGATGCAGCCGATGCGCAGCTCCGGCATGAAGGACGCGTCGGCCCCGCCGATGGCTGCCGGCAACTGCCGCGCATCGGTCAGGATGCGGTTGCTCCAATGCCAAAGCCGCTGGCCGGCGGCGGTCAGGGCCATCGGCCGGATGCTGCGGTCGAGCAGTTGGCTGGCGAAGGCGGTTTCCAGTTGACGCACGACATGCGAAACGGCCGACTGGGTCAGCCCAAGCCTGCGGGCGGCGCCCGTCATGCTTCCCAATTCGGCCACGGCGACGAATACCTCGAGGGATCCAAGGTCGAAGTCTCGGTGATGCATGGGGCTTCGATCAGGCTCCCGGTGGCCGGCGGGTTCGGACAGCGATCTGCATACTATCTTATGTATAGGGCTCGTGAACAGAGCCGCCATGAACGGCATTCATGCCGATCATGAAATAAATTTCTTCAGCTGACCGGTGTGCGGGCTTCCGCGGCAGCCTCGCAGGGATATCGATCCCCTGCCGGAGTTCCATCCATGACGACGTCCCCTGACGCGCCTGCCCGTCCCATCCCGGCGGCCCGTCGCATCGGCGATTGGGTGGCGGGCCTGCGGCGGGCCGACATCCCGGCGCCGGCAGCCGCCGTCGCGCTGTGCTGCATCGTCGATACGCTGGGCGTGGCGCTGGCCGGCGCGGGTACGGAGGCTGCGATGCTGGCCGCCGATGTTGCGCGCGACACCTACGCTCCTGGTCCGGCACCGCTTCTGGCGGGCGGACGCCTGTGCATGGAAGGGGCAGCGTTCGCCAATGCCGCTGCCGCCCATGCCCTGGATTTCGACGACAACAGCTACGCCGGCTTCGTCCATGGTTCCGCCATCCTGGTGCCGACGGCGCTGGCGGCAACCGGGATGGCCGGCGGCACGGGGAGCGACCTGCTCACCGCCGTGGTGGCCGGGGCCGAGGCGCAATATGCCCTGGCGGAGGCGGTCGGCAATGGCGTCTACCATGCCGGCTGGTGGACCACCGCCCTGTTCGGCACGGTCGGCGCTGCGGCGGCGACAGCCAAGGCGCTGGGACTGGACGGAATTTCGGCCGCAGATGCCGTCGCTTTCGCGCTCTGCGGCACCGGTGGCCTGCGCGCCTGTTTCGGCACCGGGGCCAAGCCGCTGCTGGCCGCACAGGCGGCGGCGAACGGGGTGCGTGCCGCCCGCCTTGCCGCGCGCGGCCTCACCGTCCCGCATGGCGTCGTGGAGGATCCGCGCGGCTTCGCCCGGCTGGTGGCGGAGGACCGGTTCGATCCGACCGCACTGGAGTCGCTCGGAAGGCGCTGGCGTCTTCTCGATCCCGGCATCGACACCAAGCTCTACCCGGTCTGCCTGTCCTCCCATGCCGCCATGGATGCGCTGCGCGACCTGATGGCGGAGCGACAGCTGAGCGCCGCCGACATCGCGTCCGTCCACTGCCGCGTTCCGCCGGTGGTGGCCGCCAACCTGACCTATGACCGCCCGGCGACGGCGGGAGAGGCTCGCTTCAGCCTGCATTTCGCCGTTGCCTGCGTGATGCGGCACGGCACCCTGACACTGGAGCATCTGAGCCGGACCATGCTGACGGATCCGGCGCTGGGTGCGGCGATGGGGCGTGTCTCCATGGCGGCCGATCCGGACTGGAACGCCGACGCCGACCGTGCGCGGCTTGCGCCGGAAGGCGCGGAGGTGATCGTCGAAACGGTGGCGGGGGAGCGGATCACCCGCTTCTGCCCGTCGGCGCGCGGCACGGTGGCCCGCCCCCTGTCGGCAGCGGAGCATGCCGCCAAGTTCAATAGCTGCGCTGCCCATGCGATCGGGGCGGAGGGAGCGGAGCTCCTCCATTTGAAATTGCAAAGCCTGGAGTTGGAAGCGGACCTCTCGAGCCTGCTTCAACTCTGCACCATGCCGGGGATTCATGATCCCGATGAAAAACGATCATGATCCGCTGCGGGCGCGTCGGTGACCGCCTGTTTTCCGATCAAGCTGCGATGTCGAACAATCGCCAAAAAACTTAGGATTTTCAGCAACTTTCCGGCGCGTGCGCTGCACAAAAACCATGCGCATGCTTCGCCTGCGCAACATTTGGGCAGAATTTTGCCTGATCGGCCGTCCTTCCGCCGCCCTTTCCTCCTGCCGCAGCCTTGTGACACCGTTTGGATCGAGCGGAAACCAAGGTCCACCGCAAGGACCGGAAAACAGAGGGGCTTTCATGATGATGCGACGTTTGGTGGCACGGGCCGTGCTCTCGGCGATCCTCCTGTCCGGAACGGCGATGTCGGTCCAGGCCGCGGGCACGCTCAAGGTCTCGGTGGACTCCAACCTGAACACGCTCGATCCTGCCAAGATGAAGGGCGGGCAGGAGTATGTCGCCGCCTACCTGATCTTCAACGGCCTGACCATCATCGGCCATGACATGACGGTGAAACCCGATCTGGCCGAACGCTGGGAACACAGCGACGATCTGAAGACCTGGACCTTCCATCTCCGCAAGGGCGTGAAGTTCCACAACGGCCGCGACCTGGAGGCCGAGGACGTCGTCGCCACCATCGCCCGCATCCAGGACAAGGCGACCGGTTCCACCGCCCGCGTCAATTTCGAGATCGTGGAGGCGATGAAGGCGCTGGACCCGGCGACCGTCCAGTTCCAGCTGAAGAGCCCCTATGCAGGCTTCGCCGAACTGTTCGGCGAGCGGCAGGCGCGCATCGTTCCGCGCGACGCCGTCGACACGCTGGCCACCAAGCCGGTCGGCACCGGCCCGTTCGAGTTCGTGTCCTTCGCCCCCGGCGACCGCGTCGTCCTGAAGCGCAACGCCAACTACTTCGAACCGGGGCTGCCGAAGTTGGACGAGGTGGTGGTGCGAATCCTGCCGGAATCGGCGGCCCAGGTGGCGGCGCTGACCACCGGCGAACTGGATCTGGTGTGGAACCTGCCGCTGGAGGCCATCGAGAAGGTCAAGGCCGACACGAAGCTGAAGGTCGATTCCGTCCCGACATCCACCTGGGACGGCGTCATCATGAACAACACGGTGAAGCCCTTCGACGATCCGCGCGTGCGCAAGGCGGTGGCGATGGCGATGGACAAGCAGGCCATCACCCAGATCGCGCTGTTCGGCAACGGCACGCCGACCCATTCGCCGATCCCGCCCAGCCATCCCTTCTTCAACAAGGACCTGAAGATCGCCAAGGGCGATCCGGCGGGCGCGAAGAAGCTGCTGGCGGAAGCGGGATATCCCAACGGGTTCGAGGTCACGTTGCACACGCCCGCCGGCCGCGCCACCCGCGAACGGCTCGGCCTCGCCGTGCGCGAGCTGCTGAAGCCGGCCGGCATCACCGTCAATGTGCAGCGCGTGCCCTTCGACGTCTTCCTGAAGGACATCGAGGGCAAGGCCGGCTTCTACATCGACGGCTTCTTCAGCCGCCCGACCGTCGATACGTCCGTCTACCCCTGGTACCATTCGCGCGGGTCGTGGAACACCGCGCTGTGGAGCTATTCCAACCCGAAGATGGACACGCTGCTGGACGGCGCCCGCCAGGCCAAGAGCGAGGATGAGGCCAAGTCGCTCTACACCCAGGTCCAGGCGCTGGCGGTGGAGGATTCGCCGGGCGTCATTCCCTACGTCATCAACCACATCAACGGTTTGAACGCCAAGGTCAAGGGGTTCCAGTCGCATCCGATGATGTTCCTCGACCTGCGCAACGTGTCGGTCGATTGAGGCCGAACCGGGGACCGGCCGCGCCCGCCGCCGGTCCCCTCCTCCTTCCGACGGGGATGCCGCCATGTTCGCCTACATCCTGACCCGGCTCGCCTCCCTGGCGCTGATCCTGGTGGTCATGTCGGTCCTGATCTTCCTGGTGACCCAGGCGATGCCGGGCGACGTCGCTTCGATGATCGCCGGCCAGTTCGCCTCCAAGGAGGTCGTGGACGCCATCGCGGTCAAGCTGGGCCTCGACCAGCCGCTGATCGTCCAGTATGGCCGCTGGGCCGCCGGCATCCTGCAGGGCGACCTCGGCCGCTCGCTGGTGCTGGAACAGCCGATCGGTCCCATCCTGATGGAGGCGCTGGCCCGGTCGCTGGTGCTGGCCGTCGTGGCGCTGGTGGTGGTGGCGGTGGTCGGCATCGCGCTCGGCGTGCTGGCGGCGGTGCGGCGCGGCAAGCTGACCGACCAGATGGTCTCCGGAATCTCCTATCTCGGCATCGCGGTTCCCGACTTCTTCTGGGCCATCGTGCTGGTCCTGATCTTCGGCAGCTACCTGAAGCTGCTGCCCACCGGCGGCTATACCCCGATCTCCGAGGGTTTCCTGCCCTGGGCCGCCCATCTGGTGCTGCCGGTCGTCACGCTGGTGCTGATGCTGCTCGCCCGCATCGCCCGGTTGACCCGCTCCAGCATGATCGACGTTCTCCAGACCAACTACGTGAAGTTCGCCCGCGCCAAGGGCATGCCGGAATCGGTGGTGATCCTGCGCCACGCGCTGAAGAACGCGCTTTTGCCGACGATCACGGTGCTGGCCATCGATTTCGGCCTGATCCTGGGCGGTGTGGTGGTGATCGAGACGATCTTCTCCTATCCAGGCATGGGACGGCTGCTGCTGTTCGCGATCCAGCGCCACGACCTGCCGCTGATCCAGGCGACCATCCTGATCGTGTCCGCCGCCTACTGTCTCGCCAACCTGACCGCCGACCTGCTCTACGCCTTCGTGAACCCGAAGATCCGCCACGGCATGAGGGCCTCCTGACATGACCGACGCGACTTCCATCCGACCGGCCCCGCGGCGCCTGCGCATGTCCGCGCTGCCCGGCTCGCTGATCGTCGGCATCGTCCTGCTGGCCCCGCTGGTGGTGGCGGCCGTCGCCGGTTCCTGGCTCGCGCCCTACCCCTACGACGAAATGAACATCATGAGCCGGCTGCAGCCGCCGGGGTCCGATTTCTGGTTCGGCACCGACGAGTTCGGCCGCGACGTGTTCAGCCGCACTCTGGTCGGCACCGGCAGCTCGCTGGTGATGGGCGTCGCCGCCACGGCGCTGAGCCTGCTGGCCGGCGTGCCGCTGGGGCTGGTTGCCGGCTACAAGGGCGGGCGCGTCGGCGAGGCGATCATGCGCGCCATGGACGTGCTGATGTCCTTCCCGCCGATCCTGCTGGGCATTCTGGTGCTGGCCGTCACCCCGCCGGCTCAATGGAAGGCCATCGCCGCCATCGGCATCGTCTATGTGCCGCAGGTGGTGCGCCTGACCCGCGCCATCACGCTGGAACTGATGCAGGAGGAGTTCATCACCGCCGCCCACCTGCGCGGAGAGAGCGCCACCTACATCCTGTTCAAGGAAATCCTGCCGAACATCTGGCCGCCGCTGGCGGTGGAAGCCAGCCTGCGCGTGGTCTTCGCCATCCTGCTCGGCGCCTCGCTCAGCTTCATCGGCATGGGGGCGCAGCCGCCCTCCTCCGACTGGGGCCTGATGATCAGCGAGGCGCGGCCCTTCGTGGAACAGGCGCCGTGGATCGCGCTGTGCCCCGGTTTCGCCCTGGCCATCGCGGTGATCGGCATCAACCTGCTGGGCGACGGGCTGCGTGCCCTGCTCGACCCCCGCAACACGGGAGCGCACTGAGATGATGACCGCTCCGCAAGCGCGACCGGCCGTGCCGCCGGTGATCGCCCCGGCGATGACGCCCGAAGCGGCGCCGTTGCTGGACATCCGCGGCCTGACCATCAGCTACGGCAATGCCCGCGGCACGCTGCGCGCGGCCAGCGACGTCAGCTTCGCCATCCGCCCCGGCGAGGTGATGGGGCTGGTCGGCGAATCCGGATCGGGAAAGAGCACGATCGCCATGGCGATCCTCGATCTGCTGGGCGGCGGGGGACGGGTGGACTCCGGCGAGATCCTGTTCGATGGCGTCGATCTCCGCCGGCTGCCGGCCGCCGAGCGCCGGGCGCTGCGCGGGGACAGGATTGCCGCCGTCTTCCAGGATCCCTTCACCTCCCTGAACCCGGCGCTGACCGTCGGCCGCCAGATCGCCGAGCCGCTGATCCAGCACAAGGGCTTCTCATCCCGGCAGGCCGCGGTCCGGGTGGAGGAGCTTCTGGCCGAGGTCGGCATCCGCGATCCCCGCCGGGTCGCCGCCTCCTATCCGCACGAGCTGTCGGGCGGCATGCAGCAGCGGGCGCTGATCGCCACCGCGCTCGGCTGCGAACCGAAGCTGCTGATCCTCGACGAGCCGACCACCGCGCTGGACGTGACGGTGGAGGCCCGCATCATCGACCTGCTGGCGAAGCTGTGCGACAGCCACCGGCTGAGCGCGCTGTTCGTTTCCCACAATCTGGGCATCGTCAACCGGATCTGCGAAACCGTCACCGTGCTCTATGGCGGGGTGGTGGTGGAAACGGGGCGGACCGGCCGCGTGCTGTCCCGTCCGGCCCACCCCTATGCGAAGGGACTGGTCGCCGCCCTACCGCGCATCACCGCGGACCGGCGCCACCGCCTGCCCTCCATCCCCGGAACGGTCGCCAAGCTGAGCGGCGCCGTCACCGCCTGCGTCTTCGCCCCCCGCTGCCCCTTCGCCGAGGAGACCTGCCGCAGCCTGCCGCAGACGATGCGGATGGACGAGGCCGGGGACGGCGTGCGCTGCTGGAAGGCCGATGCGCTGGCCGGCACGCCCTGGCCGGACGAGGATGCCGGCGCCGCCCGCCCGCCCAGGGCGCTGCCGCAGCAGTCCGGCCCGCTGGTCGAGGTGGACCATCTGCGCAAGGTCTACGGCGCGAACCGCTCCATCCTGCCCTGGCTGCGCCGCGCCGGCACCGTGGCGGTGGAGGATGTGTCCTTCACCATCGGCCGCGGCGAGGTCGTGGGTGTGGTCGGCGAAAGCGGCAGCGGCAAGAGCACCATCGGCCGTGCCCTGCTGGCGCTGACCGAACCCAGCGCCGGCACCGTGCTGTTCGACGGCGCCGACCTGACGGAGCGGGTCAGGCGCGGCGACCAGGAGCTGCGCCGCCGTGCCCAGTTGGTCTTCCAGAACTCCGCCGCCTCGCTGAACCCGCGCAAGACCGTGGGGGCGGCGATGGACCGGCCGCTGGTGCTGGCCGGCAAAGGCGACGCGGAGGAGCGGGGCCGGACCATCGCCGGCCTGCTGACCCGCGTCGGGCTGCCGGCCGCCTATGCCGACCGCTATCCGCATGAGCTGAGCGGCGGCGAGCGCCAGCGCGTGAACATCGCCCGCGCGCTCGCCACCAGCCCGGACTTCGTGGTCTGCGACGAGGCGGTGTCGGCGCTCGACGTCTCGGTGCAGGCCAACATCCTGAACCTGCTGGCCGAGCTGCGTGACGAGATGGGGCTGTCCTATCTCTTCATCAGCCACGACATCGCCGTGGTGTCGCACATCGCCGACCGTGTCCTGGTCGTCTATGGCGGCACCATCTGCGAGGAGGGCCCGATCGCCAGCGTGCTCCGCCCGCCCTACCATCCCTATACCGAGGCGCTGCTGTCCGCCGTGCCGCGGCTGGCGGAGGACGGGCAGGAGACGCCGCGGATCCTTCTGGAGGATGCCGCCGCCGCACCCGGCGGCCGGGGCTGCGCCTTCGCCGCCCGCTGCCCGCGCAAGCTGGGGGCGATCTGCGACGAACGGGCCCCGCCCGTCCATGAGACGGCCGACGGCCACCGCATCGCCTGCCACATCCCGCTGGCGACGCTGGCCGAACGGGCGTCGGTCTTTCCGGAACTCATCGGGGGCGACGCCCGGCACTGACCTGACGCCCTGCCGCCCAGCCATATCCGTCAGCGACGCTCCCGCGGGGGGCGCCGGACGCCTTCTTCTTGCCCTTTAGAACCGATCCCGCATACCGGAACCAGGGAACCCGCCATGACCGTCCACACCCGCATCCGTCAGTTCAACACCAAGAAGACCTATCCCGAACAGGCGCTGGACAACGACCTGTGCCAGACCGTCGTCGCGCGCGGCACCATGGTCTTCGTCCGCGGCCAGATCGGCCAGAACCTCGACACCAGCGAAAGTGTCGCCGTCGGCGATGCCGCTGGCCAGACCGAGCAGGCGATGGCCAACATCAAGATGCTGCTGGAAGAGGCCGGCTCGTCGCTGGAGCACATCTGCAAGATCACCGTCTACATCACCGACCCGCGTTATCGCGAGCCGGTCTACCGCACCATCGGCAAATGGCTGAAGGGGGTCTATCCGGTGTCGACCGGCATCGTGGTCAGCGCGCTCGCCCGCCCGGAATGGGTGGTGGAGGTCGACGCAACCGCCGTGATCCCCGACGCCGCCTGAGGCGCGGCGCGCCCTTCGCCCATCCGTCATGAACCGACAAGAAGAACCGCCACCATGAGCACCAGCCTGACCAACCCGCCGCGCCGCGAGCTGCAGAGCTTCCTCGATTTCCCGATCTGCACCGACATCGACCAGCTCGACGGCCATATCGGCATCCTCGGCATTCCCTACGGCGATCCCTATTCGATCGACGAGGTGACCAACGACCAGACCAACGCTCCGACCTGGGTGCGCCGCTACACCGAGCGCGCGCTGCGCAAGCTGGAGCGCTGGGATTTCGACATCGGCGGTCCGCTGCTGGGCGGCAAGGACATCAAGGTGGTGGATTGCGGCGACGTGAAGGCCGATCCCCGCAACCTCGACCTGCATTACCGCAACGCCGAGGCGGTGGTGCGCCGGATGCTGGCCAAGGGCATGCTGCCCATCGTCATCGGCGGCGACCACGGCATCCCGATCCCGGTCCTGCGCGCCTATGACGACCAGGGGCCGATCACGCTGGTCCACATCGACGCCCATCTGGACTGGCGCGACGACGTGAATGGCGCCCGCAACGGTTATTCCAGCCCGATCCGACGCGCCGCGGAAATGGACCACATCGGCCAGATCTTCCAGATCGGCCTGCGTTCGGCCGGCAGCGCCCGGCCGGAAGAGGTCGAGGCCGCGCTGTCCTATGGCGCGGTGCTGGTCCCCGACGTGGAATTGCAGGATGTCGGGATGAAGGCCGTTCTCGACCGCATCCCCGACGGCGGCCGCTATTACCTGACCATCGACGCCGACGGCATGGACCCGACCATCATGCCGGCGGTCAACGGCCCCGCTCCCGGCGGCGTCACCTATCCGCAGATCCGCACGCTCATCCACGGGCTGGTGGCCAAGGGCCGCGTCGTCGGCATGGACATCGTGGAGATCACGCCGAAGAAGGACCTGAACGGCATCACCGCCATCACCGCAGGGCGCATCATCTGCAACCTGATCGGAAAGACCATCCAGGCCGGCTATTTCGACGCCAAGTGATGGCGACAAGGTGATTGCGATGAGGAGGATCGGACGATGACTGCCGCGCGCCGGCTCGACCGGCTGTACTGCGACCGGGCGCTGCTGGCCGACGGTTGGGCATCGGGGGTGCTGCTGGGTTTCGACGCCCAAGGGCTGATCACAGGGCTGGAGGCGGGGCTCGACGCCCCGCCGGTCGGGGTCGAGCGGGCCGCCGGCCCCGTCATCCCCGGCATGCCCAACCTGCACAGCCATGCCTTCCAGCGGGCGATGGCCGGGCTGACCGAGCGGGCCGGGCCGGCGGAGGACAGCTTCTGGACCTGGCGGGAGGTGATGTACGGCTTCGTCGGCCGCATCGATCCCGACAGCCTCCAGGCGGTGGCGGCGATGGCCTATGCCGAGATGCTGGAGCGGGGCTATACCTCGGTGGCGGAGTTCCATTACCTCCACCACGATGCCGATGGCCGGCCCTATGCCGATTTGGCCGAGACCTCGAAACGCATCCTTGCCGCGGCGGACGCCACCGGGATCGGTCTGACCCACCTGCCGGTGCTCTACGCCCAGGGCGGCTTCGGCGGACAGCCGGCGGGCGAGGGGCAGCGCCGCTTCCTGAACGATTCCGACAGGCTGCTGGCCATCGTCGAGGCCTGCCGCGCCGCACCTGGCGGCCACCGCACCGGCCTCGCCCTGCATTCCCTGCGCGCGGTGTCGCCCGACGCCATGGCGGCGGCGCTGGACGGCCTGTCGGCGCTCGACCCGACGGCGCCGGTCCACATCCATGTCGCCGAACAGACGGCGGAGGTGGATGCCTGCCTTGCCTGGTCAGGCCGGCGGCCGGTGCAATGGCTGCTCGACCGCGGCTGGCTGGGGCCCTCCTGGTGCCTCGTCCATGCGACCCACGTCACGCCGGACGAGGTTGCGGGGATCGCCGCGTCGGGCGCCGTCGCCGGCCTCTGCCCGACGACGGAGGCCGATCTGGGCGACGGGCTGTTCCCGGCCCGTGATTTCCTGACCCAAGGTGGACGGTTCGGCATCGGATCCGACAGTCAGGTCATCATCGACGCCGCGGAGGAATTGCGGCTGCTGGAGTTCGGGCAACGGCTGGCCGCGAGGCGGCGCAACCTGCTGGCACCGGCGGCCGGCGCCTCGACCGGAGCGGCACTTTACCGGGCGGCCGTCGCCGGGGGCGCGCAGGCGCTCGGCCTGCCGGGGCCGGCCGGCGGTCTCGACACGGGCCAGCGCGCCGATCTTATCGTGCTGAACCCCGACGATCCGCGGCTGTACGGCCGAACCGACGACATGCTGCTGGACTCCTACGTCTTCGCCGGCGCCCGCGACGCGGTGCGCGACGTGGTGGCGGGCGGACGGCTGGTGGTGCGGGACGGCCGGCATGTCGATGCCGACGCGATCCGCGACGGCTGGCGTCGCGCCGTCGACCGGTTGAACGCCGCCTGAAAAGCGCATCGAAGAAGCGGAGGTGATCCATGACGGCGACCATCGACATTCTGGAACGGCTGGTTGCCTTCCGCACCGTCAGCCGCGACAGCAACCTGGACCTGATCCGTTGGGTGCAGGAGCGGCTGGAGGCCGCCGGCGCAACCACATGGCTGGTGCCGAGCGAGGATGGGCGCAAGGCCAACCTGTTCGCGACGCTCGGTCCCGCCGATCGCCCCGGCGTCATGCTGTCTGGGCACAGCGACGTGGTGCCGGTCGAAGGGCAAGCCTGGACCGGCGATCCCTTCCGGCTGATCCGCCGGGACGGCAAGCTGTTCGGCCGGGGCACCGCCGACATGAAGGGCTTCATCGCCGCAAGCCTCGCCCTGTTCGACCGCGCCGCCGGACGGACCCTGTCCCAGCCCCTGCATCTGGCCCTGTCCTATGACGAGGAGGTCGGCTGTCTCGGCGTCCGCCGCCTGATCGAGATGATGGCGGCCCTGCCTGTCCGTCCGCGCTTCTGCATCGTCGGCGAACCGACCGGCATGCAGGTGGTCACCGCCCACAAGGGCAAGACGGCTCTCAGCGCCGACTGCCACGGCGTCGAATGCCATTCGAGCCTTGCGCCGCAGGGTTTGAACGCGATCCACATGGCGAGCGACCTGCTGACGGGATTGCGCCGCATCCAGGACCGGCTGCGCGTCGAAGGCACGCATGACGACGCCTACGACGTGCCCTGGACCACGATCCATGCCGGGGTCATCCAGGGCGGCGAAGCGCTGAACATCGTGCCGAACCGCTGCCGTCTCGACTTCGAAATCCGCCATCTGCCGCAGGATCCGGTGGAACCGCTCCTGGACGCCATCCGGGAGGAGGCCGACGGCATCGTCCGGCGCCTACGTGCCGACTTCCCCACCGCCGGACTGTCGATTGGCGAGTTGTCCAGCTATCCGGCGCTCGACACCGACGGCAACGCGGAGGTTGTGGCGTTCGTCAAGACGCTGACCGGCGGCAACAGCACCGGCAAGATTTCCTTCGGAACGGAAGGCGGATTGTTCCAGCGCCGCCTGTCCATGCCCACCGTGGTGTGCGGCCCCGGCAGCATCGGCGAAGCCCACAAGCCCGACGAGTTCATCACCGAGGAACAACTGGCCGCCTGCGACCGCATGCTGGAGGCCCTGCTCGTCAATCTGGCGTGACGGCGGAGGCAAACAGAGTTTTTGCTTACCACGGCAGGGTCCCGCCCCTGCCGATCTTCTCCTTGCGGGATGCGCGCCGACCGGATATGTTATGTTATAACGTTACATTTTAGCATGTAACGTGATCGAGCAACGACCGGACCTGTATGACGATGACCCATTTGCGGATCGATTTGCGGACGCCCTCCCCGCCCCCCGTCGCTTCCGACGCGCGAGACGACGCCCCATGACCGGCCCGACGTAAACAGGGCCGACATCGGCGCCCAAGTCAGGGTCATGTCGCAAAGAAATTTCCCGCGACCATTTCGTTTCGAACCTTGACCTCTGCAGCAGGGTCGCTCATGAATGGCCCTGGTACTGGTTCTTCCGGCGGCCGCCGCCGGAAGCTAAGAGGGAATCCGGTGAGCCGCATCGTGCGGCAAGACCGGAGCTGTCCCCGCAACTGTGAGCGGTGAGCCGTTCCGTCATTTCCTGCCACTGGCGCCCGTCGGCGCTGGGAAGGCCGGACGGACCGGTGATGACCCGCAAGCCAGGAGACCTGCCAGCGCCAAAACGAAACGTCCTCGGGCGGGGTGTCCCGGTGGAACGCTTGCCACCGCACGTCCGGACTCCGCGCCGGATTGCCCGCGTGTTCCGCAATGCGTCCGCCTCGACCCTCCCGCCCGCAACGGCAGGATGCACGGATGACGCCAGCGCTTTCCCCCACACGGGCACCGCACCCCCGCCGGATCCACGCCGTCTCGGTGGACGGGCTGAGCTGCGAACTGGCCGGCCGCAAGGTCCTGTCGGACATCGGATTTTCCGTTCCGCACGGGGCTATCCTCGGCATTCTCGGACCGAACGGCTCCGGCAAGACCACGCTGCTGCGCTGCCTTGCCGGCCTGCAGGCGCCCTCCGCCGGGCAGGTACGCATCGACGGCGCCGATCCGCGCGCCCTGCGCCCGGCAGAGCTTGCCCGCCGGCTGGCGCTCCAGGCACAGGACTCCGCCGCCGCACTCGGCTTTACCGTGCGCGACGTGGTCGGCATGGGCCGGCTGGTCCACCGCCGCTCGGTCTTCTCGGCAAGCGGGGTGGAGGATCGCGCCATCGTCGAGGATGCGCTGGCCCGGCTGGAGTTGGAGGCGTTGGCCGAGCGGCCGGTCGAACAGCTTTCGGGCGGCGAGCGGCAGCGGGTGATGATCGCCCGCGCCCTGGCGCAACGCCCGCGCATCCTGCTGCTGGACGAGCCGACCAACCATCTGGACATCCAGCACCGCTTCGCCGTCCTCGATCTGGTGCGTTCGCTGGGCATCACCGTCGTGATGACGCTGCACGACATCGAACTGGCGGCGCGCTGGTGCGACCGCCTGCTGTTGCTGAAGGACGGCCGCCTGCAGGCAGACGCTGCGCCGGAAGAGGCGCTGACGGCGGAGCGGCTCACCGCCGTCTACCGGGTCGCCGCCGCGGTGGACCGCCGCCCATGCGACGGCCGGCTGCGCATCGACCTGTCACCGCTGGCGCCGAACCGACTGGACCTCGCATGATCCCGGCCCCGTTCCGCCCCATTGTCCGCAGCGCCCTGCTCGCCGCCGGGCTTGCACTGCCTTTCGCTCCCACCCAGGCGCAGAGCCATCCGGTCGAGGTCGCCAATTGCTTCGAAACCGCCCGGTTCGACGCACCTCCCAAGCGGCCGATGGTCCATGACGTCAACATGACGCAGACCATGCTGGATCTCGGGCTGGCCGACCGGCTGGTCGCGGTGTCCGGCATCGCCGGGGCCGAACGCCACCTGATTGCACCGCCCGGCGCGGTCGCCGCCCTGCCCCAGCTGCCCGACCGCGCCCCGACGTTGGAAGCGGTGCTGGCCGCCGACCCCGATTTCCTGTTCGCCGGCTGGAGCTATGGCTTCAACGAGGCTCGCGGCCTCACCCCGGCCCGCCTCGCGGAGATGGGCGTCGCCACCTACACGCTGCGGGAAAGCTGCATCCGCATCGGCCCGCGCGAGCCGATCGGCATGGAGACGCTCTACGCCGACCTGCTGGCGCTGGGCCGGATCTTCGGCATCGCCGACCAGGCGGAGGCCATGGTCGCCGACTTCCGCCGCCGCGTCGCCGCGGTCACCCGGCTGACCGGCACCACCGCACAGCGGCCGCGGGTGATGTATTGCGACGATTGCCACACCGACGCCGCCCCGCTGTCGGTCGGCCGCGAAGGCATGACCAGCCTGCTGATGGATCTGGCCGGCGGCCGCAACATCTTCGACGACATCGCCGACAGCTATGTCCGGGTCAGCTGGGAGGAGATGGTGCGGCGCGACCCGCAATGGATCATCGTCAGCGACCACCGCATCCCGGCCGAGGCTGCCATCCGCTACCTGCTGTCCGCCCCGCAGCTGGCCGATGTGGAGGCTGTGCGCAAACGGCAGTTCATCGTCCTGACCTATGCCGAACAGACCCCGTCGACCCGCAATGTCGATGCTTTGGAGCGGATGGCGCGGACGCTGCACCCGGAGCTGTTCACGCCATGAACCGCCCCCGCACGCTGCGCCTGTGCCTCGTGCTGTCCGCCGCCCTGATCCTGTCACTGGTCGCCGCGGTCGGCTTCGGCGCCGCCCGCATCCCCGTCGGCACGGTCTGGTCGGTCGTCTCGCACGAGCTTTGGCCGGCGGCCTTCCCGGCGCAAGGCTTCGGCCGGGCGGAGCGCAACATCGTCTGGGAATTGCGGCTGCCGCGCGTTCTGCTGGGCGCGCTGGCCGGCGCCGGGCTGGCGGCGGTGGGTGCGGTGCTGCAGGTGGTGACGCGCAACCCGCTGGCCGACCCCTACCTGTTCGGCGTGTCGGCCGGCGCGTCCGTCGGGGCGGTGAGCGTCATCCTGTTCGCCGGCGTGGTCGCCGGCGCGCTGAGCCTGCCGGCCGCCGCCTTCCTCGGCGCGCTCGCCGCCATGCTGGCGGTCTTCGCCGCCGCGCGCGGACGCGACGGCAGCGTGACCGGCGAGCGGCTGGTGCTGACCGGCGTCGCGGTTGCCTTCGTCCTGCACGCCGTCACCAACACGCTGATCGTCGCGGCGGCGGACCGCAGCGCCGATGCCGCGCTGTTCTGGATGATGGGCGGCTTCGGCACCGCGCGCTGGAGCGTCCTGCCCGCTCCTGCCCTGCTGACGCTGTGCGGGCTCGGCTGGCTGTGGCTGCGGGCCGAGACGGTCAACACGCTGGCGCTCGGCGACGATGCGGCCCGCTCGCTCGGCACCGATCCGCAGCGGCTGCGGCTGGAACTGTTCGTCGTCACCGCGCTGATGACCGGCGCGCTGGTGTCGGCCTGCGGCGGCATCGGCTTCGTCGGGCTGGTGCTGCCCCACATCGCGCGCCTGCTGGTGGGCGGCCATCTGCGGACGCTGCTGCCGGTGGCGGCGCTCGGCGGAGCCCTGCTCCTGCTGTGGGTGGATGTCGCCGCACGGACGCTGTTCGCCCCGCGCGAGATCCCCGTCGGCGTGGCCACGGCCCTGGTCGGTGGCGCCTTCTTCCTGTGGCTGATGCGCCGCCGCCCAGACCCGTAACGTCCGGAGCGACCTTTCAGCAAGTCCCGAACCTTCTGCCGCGAAATCCCTCTTCGCGGAACGCCTTTTCTCGCCCTCTTCAAAGCCATTCCGGAGGACCATCGATGCCGCCTGCCCGTTCCCGCCGCCGCCCCGCTCCCCTGGCGACGCTGTTCCTGGTCGCGGCCACCGTCACGCCAACGGCCACGAGTGCCGAGGAGAGCGACGCGCCGCTCACGCTGTCCCCTGTCACGGTCACCGGCCGTTCGACGGACGCGGCCCCCGCCGGTTTGATGCTCGACCGGCCGAACAGCGGCGGCAGCCGGCTCGACCTCACCCCGCTGGAAACCCCGGCCAGCATCGAGGTGATCTCCGGCCGGACCATCCGCGAGCGCGGCCAGACCAGCGTGACGGAGGCCATCACCCAGAACGCCACCGGCTTCACCACTCTGGCGGCACCCGGCAATGGCGGCTCCGCGCTGGCGACGCGCGGCTTCGCCGGACATGGCTCGGTGATGCAGCTTTATGACGGGACGCGACTCTATGTCGGGTCGGGAACCGTCACCTTCCCCTTCGACACATGGTCGACGGAGCGGATCGAGGTGCTGCGCGGCCCCGCCTCCGTCCTCTATGGCGAGGGCGCCATCGGCGGCGTCGTCAATGTGGTGCCCAAGCGGCCGACGACGGAGTTCCGCAACGAGGCGATGGTCGCCATCGGCACCGACGGCACCCGGCGCGCCGCCGCCGGCAGCGGCGGTCCGCTCGGCGAAAAGCTGTCCTACCGGCTGGACGTCGGCGGCAGCCGGTCCGACGGCTGGGTCGACCGCGGCGACAACAAGTCCCTCGCCGTCTCCGGCGCGGTGAAGCTGCAGGCGACGCCGGACCTCGCCGTCACCCTGTCCAACGATTACGGCGACCAGCAGCCGCAGGAGTATTTCGGGACGCCGCTGATCGCCGGCCGGCTCGACCGCGCGCTGCGGCACCGCAACTTCAACGTCGCCGACAGCGAGATCCGCTATCGCGACAACTGGACTCAGCTGAAGGCCGAGTGGGCGGTGTCCGACGCGCTGACCCTGCGCAACACAGCCTATCACCTGACCAGCCACCGCCATTGGAAGGATGTGGAAAGCTATGCCTGGAACGCCGCCAACGGGCAGGTGGTGCGCAACAGCTACATCGAGATTTACCACGACCAGCGGCAGGTCGGTAACCGCTTCGACGCGACGTGGCGCAGCAGCTTCTTCGGCATGAGGAACGAGTTGGTCGGCGGCTTCGACCTGAACCGGATCGAGTTCAAGCACGCCAACAACTCGCCCTATGGCGGCTCCAGCACGGTCGATCCGTTCGACCCGGCGCCCGGCCTGTTCCTCAACAGCGCCGGCACCACTCCGCGCAACCGGTCGCGCACCCGCCAATACTCCCTGTTCGCCGAGGACCGGCTGTCGGTGACGCCGCGGCTGTCGCTGGTCGGCGGCATCCGCCATGACGCGCCGACGGTGGAGCGCTGGGATTTGGTGACGGGAAGCAGCTACACCAAGGACTTCCGCGCCACCAGTTGGCGGACCGGCGCGGTGTACGAGGTGATGCCCGGTCTGGCCGTCTATGGCCAGTACGCCACCGCGGTCGATCCAGTCGGGAATCTGATTTCGCTGTCGCCGACGCAGAAGGACTTCGACCTGTCCACCGGCCGGCAGGTCGAGATCGGCGTCAAGCAGTCCTTCCTGGAGGGGCGCGGCGAATGGACGCTGGCCGCCTATCGCATCGTCAAGGACAAGCTGCTCACCACCGATCCCAACCGGCCCGGCGTGACGATGCAGGTCGGCCGGCAATCGTCGCGGGGGCTGGAGGCATCCCTGTCGCTCGGCCTGTGGGAGGGCGTGCGGGTGGACGTCAACGGTGCGCTGCTGCGGGCCAAATATGATGACTTCACCCAGTCCGTCTCGGGCCGCGCGGTGTCCTATGCCGGCAACGTGCCGACCGGCGTGCCGGAACGCACCGCCAATGTCTGGGCCAGCTGGACCTTCCTGCCGGGCTGGGAGGCGCGGGCCGGCCTGCAACATGTCGGCAAGACCTATGCCGACGCCGCCAACACCAGCGTGCGGCCGGCCTACACCGTCGTCAATGCCGGACTGGACTATCGGCCGACCGGCAACACCAAGCTGAGCCTGCGCGCCTTCAACCTGTTCGACGAGGTCTATGCCGTGGCCGGCGGCACGAACAGTTGGGTGCTCGGCCGCCCGCGCTCGGCCGAACTGGCCTTTTCGATGACCTTCTGACCTCCGGCGCGCCGCCCGGTCCCGCCGACGGCCGGAGTGGGCGGAACGCCAACCGGTGCCGGCCGTCACTCCTCCGGGATCAGCATTTCCGCCTTGCGGACGAGGTCGGCGACAGAGCGGACCTGCATCTTCCGCATCACCTTGCCGCGGTGGAGCTTCACCGTCACCTCGCTGATGCCGAGATCGCCGGCGATCTGCTTGTTCAGCCGGCCCTGGACCACCGCGGCCATCACCTCGCGCTCCCGCGGGGTCAGGGTCGCGGCCTGCGCCTCGACCGTCATGGCGGCGGTCCGCTCGCGCCGCCGGGACCGGTCGCGGGCGATGGCGGCCTCCACCGCGTCCAGCATGTCCTGGTCGCGGAAGGGCTTGATCAGGAAATCCATCGCCCCGGCCTTCATCGCCCGCACCGACATCGGCACGTCGGCGAAGCCGGTCATGAAGACGATGGGCAGCGCGATGCCCAGGCTTTCCAGCTTCGTCTGGAACTCCAGCCCGCCCAGGCCGGGAAGCCGTACGTCGAGGATCAGGCAACCCGGCCGGTCGGGAACCGCCGCCGCCAGCAATTCGGCCGTGCTGCCGAAGGCTCGGCTTTCGATGCCGACGGACCGCAGAAGATCGACCACCGCCTCCCGCATGCCGCCGTCGTCGTCCACGACGAGAACCAGCGGATCGTCCTTGGCCGATGACGGGGCCTGTTGCACGGCGGGGGTCGGCGGCATGGCGGTCAGTCCTCTCGTGCCGGGGCCAGCGGCGCGCCCGGCGATAGGGTGGCCGGCGATGGGGTGGCCGGCAAATGGGTGGATGGCTCGGGCGACGCCGCGGGAATGGTGAATTCGAACACAGCGCCGCCCTCCGCATGGTTGTGGACGCTCAGCGTGCCGCCACAGGATTCGACCGTGGAGCGGCAGATCGACAGCCCCATGCCCATGCCGTCCGGCCGGGTGGTGAAGAAGGGATCGAACAGGCGGGCGCGGCTGCCCTCGTCGATGCCCGGACCGTGGTCGCGCACGGAGACCCTGACCTGCGCCATGCCCTGGATTTCCTCCGGACTGTCGACAGTTACGGTCAGGTCGCGCCGGGGGCTGCCGGCTTCCGCCATGGCGTGCAGGCCGTTGGTGACGAGGTTGATCAGCACCTGCTGCAGCCCCACGCGGCTCCCCCGCACCGGCGGAACGTCGGCGGCGAAGTCGGTGGACAGCACCGCGGCGGCGGCCGACAACTCGCGCTCCAGCAGCAGCGCCACCTCCTCCACCAGCCGGCGCAGGTCGATGGTCTCGTCGCAGCGGGCATCCTTGACCAGCATGCCGCGGGTCCGCTGCACGATCTCGGCGGCTCGCTTGCCATCGCGGATCATGCGGTCCACCGCCTTGGCGGCGGTCTCGATGTCGGGCGGGTCGCGGCGCAGCCAGCGCAGGCAGGCCTGTGCGTTCAGCACGATGGCGCCCAGCGGCTGGTTCAGCTCGTGGGCGATGGAGGCGGACAGGGCGCCCAGCGTGGCGGCGCGCGCGGCGCGGGCGAGTTCGGCCTGGGCGGCCAGCAGCGCCTCCTGCGTGCGTTCGCGCTGGGTGATGTCGACGATGCCGACCACGACCTGATCGAAGCCGATCCCGTCGTCCGGGAAGCTGATGCCGAGCAGCACGGTCAGAACGCGCCCGTCGGCGGCGATCAGCTGCGCCCGCCCTTCGAACCGGTCGCACCCGTCCCAAAGCGCCAGAAGCACCTGCGGCATCGCCGGGTCGTCTTCGGGAAGGAAACGCTCCAGCGGCCCCAGCACGTCCGCCCGGTCGGCCGCACCCAGCAGTTCGAGGGTGGCGTCGTTGACGTTGGTGGTGACGACCAGCGCGCCCATCTCCCGCGCCCAGCCGGGATTGGCCTGCGCGTGGGCGGCAAGGTCCGTCACGCCATCGGCCCGCAGGGCGTCGAGCGCTGCCGTGACGGCGGTGAAGTCCTGCTCCCACAGGGAAACGCGCGCCTGCTCGAACATGCTGCGGTAACGCTTCTCGCTGCGCGCCAGCGCCCCGTTGGCCCGCACCAGCAGCGCCCGGGACTCATGGTCGCGCACCAGCAGCGCCCCGGTGATCAGGATCGCCGCCAGCGACACGCCGCAGCGCAGCACCGCCGACAGGTCCATGTCGTGCCAGTGCGAAAGCAGGAAGGACAGCACCGCCAGCAGCCCGCAGCCGGCCGCCACCCGCAGGATTCCCCGCCGGGACAGCGTGGTTGCCGCCAGGAGGAGGACCAGGACATAGAGGACGGCGATGGCGCTCTCGATATCGGTGAAGGTGTCGATGACGAACACCGCGAGCGCCAGCGGAATCGCCAGGATGTCGAGCCGGCGCTCGGTCGGCCGCCCGGCCATGTACGAACCGCCCGGCACTGCCCCTCCGCTCGCTCCCATGCGTCCGCCTCCAGCCCCCGCGCCGTGCCGTTCCGTTTCTGTCAGCCTAGAGACGGGCGGCGCCCGCTTCTTGAAGGATCTGACGATGAGTTGACGGATCTGAACGGGCCGCCGCCACTCATACCTTGGTTTGCTTGGAGGACGCCCGGCACCGGCGCTACCATCCTCCCCCACGCCACGATCCCCCGACGAACACATCCGGCCGCAGGAGCCCGCCATGGTCGACGCCATCATCATCGGAGCCGGCCAGGCCGGACCGCCGCTTGCCCAGCGCCTCACCGCCGCCGGCATGACCGTGGTGGTGGTGGAGCGCAAGCTGTTCGGCGGCACCTGCGTCAACACCGGCTGCACCCCGACGAAGACGCTGATCGCCAGTGCCCGCGTGGCGCAGATGGCCCGGCGCGCCGCCGAATACGGCGTGATGCTGGACGGCCCGGTGCGCATCGACATGGCAAAGGTGAAGACGCGCAAGGACGCCGTCTCCGGCCGGTCGCGCCAGAATGTCGAACGCTGGCTGCGCGGCATGCCCGGCTGCCGGGTTCTGCAGGGCCATGCCCGTTTCGAGTCCGCCAACAGCGTGCGCGTCGGCGACGAGCTGCTGACGGCGGAGCGCATCTTCCTCAATGTCGGCGCCCGCGCCGCGGTGCCGGACATGCCGGGCGTGCGCGACGTGGAAATCCTCACCAGCGGCACGATCCTCGACCTCGACCATGTGCCGCGGCATCTGGTGGTGGTCGGCGGCAGCTACATCGGCCTGGAATTCGCGCAGATGTACCGCCGCTTCGGCGCCGAGGTGACCGTGGTGGAGAAGGGGGAGCGGCTGATTTCGCGCGAGGATCCCGACGTATCCGACGCGGTCCGGGACCTGCTGGAGAAGGAAGGCGTGACGGTCCGCCTGTCGGCCGACTGCATCCGCTTCGCCCCCCATGCGGACGGCGTGGAGGTCGGGGTGAACTGTGCGTCCGGCAATCCGTCGGTGGTGGGAAGCCATGTGCTGCTGGCGGTCGGGCGCACGCCCAACACCGACGATCTCGGCCTCGGCCGCGCCGGCGTGGCGACGGATTCGCGCGGCTACGTCACGGTGGACGACAGGCTGCGCACCAATGTGCCGGGCATCTGGGCGATGGGCGACTGCAACGGGCGCGGCGCCTTCACCCACACCGCCTACAACGACTTCGAGATCGTCGCGGCCAATTTGCTGGATGACGATCCGCGCAGCGTCGACGACCGCATCCAGGCCTACGCGCTCTATACCGACCCGCCGCTCGCCCGCGTCGGCATGACCGACGAGGCGGTCCGCCGTTCCGGCCGGCGCGCGCTGGTCGGCCAGCGGCCGATGACCCGCGTCGGTCGTGCGGTCGAAAAGGGCGAAGCGCAGGGCTTCATGCGGATCACCGTCGATGCCGACAGCAAGGAGATCCTGGGCGCCGCCATCCTCGGCCCCGGCGGCGACGAGGCGATCCACGGCGTGCTGGACTGATGTACGCCAAGGCGCCCTACCCGACCCTGCAGCGCGCCGTCCACATCCACCCAACCGTCGCCGAACTGCTGCCGACCCTGCTGGGCGAACTGAAACCGCTGGACTGACCGCGCAGAAGCGCGCGGCGTTCGCACCTCAACGAACTGCCCTGGCCGCGTTCTCCCTCAAGCATTCGACGCCCCCGCCATCAGGCAGAGTGCGGGGGCTTTCGGCATCGCGTCGACTGCCGTATTGCGCTGCCGCCAGGCACGGGGGGAAACGCCGACCAAGCGGCTGAAGGTGCGGGTGAAATGGCTCTGGTCGGCGAAGCCGCAGGCCAGCGCCACGTCGGCCAGCGTCTGGGACCCGTCGCGCATCAGCGTCTTGGCATGGTCGATCCGCCGCTGCAACAGCCACTGGTAGGGGGTGGTGTTGGCAGTGCGCCGGAAGGCGCGGACGAAATGGCCGACCGACAGCCGGCATTCGGCGGCGAGATCGGCCAGGCGGATTTCCCCGTCCAGATTGGCGGCGATCATCTCCTTCACCCGCTTTTCTTGCCAGGGCGCCAGCGTGCCGCCGCTCCTGACCTCGTTCGTCCGGCCATAGGCGGTGACCAGATGGGTCGCCAGCGCCGAGCAGAGATGGTCGTGGAACAGCAGGCTGATCCGCTCCGGGAAGGCCAGCGCCGGCAGCATGGCGGATGCCAGCGCCGTGACCGTCGGATCCTTCACCGGCCGGCTGGGCTCGATCGCCAGATCCTCCAGCCGGCTGCCGCGCACATCCGGACAGACGCTTTCCAGCAGCGAACGGGGAAGATGGAAGGTCAGCGTGTCGAAGGCCGAATGCATATGGCAGTCGATGGTGCGGCGGTAATCGTGGATGGTGGTCAGCCCCGCGATGTTGGCGGGCTTTTCCACCAGCACGCCGTCGACCCAGACGTCGGACTGGAAGTTCGACAGGTGATGGCTCACCAGGAACGCATCCTCGGGCTCGGGACTGCTGAAGCGGCCGATGCCGCCGTTCTGGCAACGGACCCGTGCGACCCCCACCGTTCCGCGGGGCGACCGAAGGACCAGCACGTCGGGCTTTTCCGGGATCGGGACGTAGCGCAGGTGGAGATTGCTCTGAAAGGCCGTGGCCATGGGTGTCTCCGTGGGCTTGCGTGCAGGCTGCCGCTTCCGTCATCCGGAAGACCGGCGGGCGAGCCATGTCGGAACGGCCGGCTTGGCCCCCGACTTGCCTGCACACAGGGTAGGCGCGGCCACATGCCGCACACCACTAGACACAGATAAACCGCGGCAGTGTTTAGGTAGAACGCCCCTAGACTTTGGTTTAGGTTCTCACCTGTCGGCATAAACCATTTACTGGTACGACACTAAATTAGCAAAGAACGTGCAAGCGTCGTCAAGCCCCCGCGCGTGCCGGCCGGCAACCAACTCAGCCGCGGTTTATGCCGAGCGCCTCGGCCAGCCGCACGAGGTCGGCGACCGCCCGCACCCCCAGCTTCTTCATGAGGCTGGAGCGGTGGAGCTTCACGGTGATCTCGCTGATGCCCAGCTCGGCCGCCACCTGCTTGTTCAGAAGGCCGCGGGTCACCCCGGCCATCACCTCCCTCTCCCGCGGGGTCAGGCTGTCGTAGCGGGCTCGGCCATCGGCCAGGACCCGGTCCTGGCTGCGCCGTTCGCCGTCCCGCGTCAGCGCCGCCTCCACCGCGTCCAGCATTTCCTGGTCGCGGAAGGGCTTGGTCATGAAATCGAACGCTCCCGCCTTCATCGCCTTGACCGACATCGGGATGTCGCCATGGCCGGTGATGAAGATGATCGGCACGCGGATGCCGCGCGCGTTCAACTGGGCCTGGAATTCCAGCCCGCTCATCCGCGGCATGCGGATGTCCATCACGATGCAGCAGGTCGCATCGGAGAACTGGGCGTCCATCACGTCCTGGGCCGAGGCGAACAGGCGGGTTTCCAGCCCGACCGAGCGGAACAGGCTGTCCAGCGACGAGCGCAGCAGCGGATCGTCGTCGACGATCAGCACGATCCTGCGGTCCGACGGGCTCTGCTCGGCCGGGCGGCCGGCCGTGGCGGGGTGCATGGTCTTCGGTCACTCGCTGTTGCGGCGGCTGGGTTCCGACGCACGGGCAACCGGCGATCCGAATGGCGTGCGACGGGTCGGCCCCATGATGAACCGCGCCCCCGCGCCCGGCACCTAACCTTTGGTATGGGGTGCCCCCACCCAAGGTTCGCAGCCGCCTCGTGGACGTATGGTTCTGCCGGCCGGCAAGGTCGCCCATATTGAAGGGCAGCATCTCCCTTCGTCAGCAAGGCCGCCGCCATGAGCCCATCGGGCTGCCCATTCCCTTCCGCACCGGCCGCAGCCTCTCCGGCTGGGGACACCGGCCGCTAGCCGCCATGGTTCCGGCTCCCGCCAGCGCGACCATCGCGATCGTCGAGGACGACCCCATTGTCCGCAACAGCCTGGGCAGCCTGATCCGCTCCTTCGGCTACCGCATCTCGCTGTTCGCCTGCGCCGAGGACTTTCTGGCCTCCCCGCCCGACGGCGTCGGCTGCCTGATCTCGGACATCACCATGCCGGGGATGAGCGGATTGGAGCTGCAGGTTGCCGTGAAGGTCCGGATGCCGAAGATGCCGGTCCTTCTGCTGACGGCGTTCCCCGACCCAAGGATCCGCGACCGGGCGATGGCGTCGGGTGCCCGCATGTTCCTGGAGAAGCCCGTCGACCCCGACGACCTCCATGCCATCCTGCACCGGATCCTGGAGGACTCCGACAAAACCTGACGCACAGCCCCTATCCCTTTCGGAGGAAGCCGTAAGCCGTTTGGCGGTTATGCGACCGCCGATGACTGATGTATCACCGGGTCGGGCCCCTTTCACGCAGCCAGCAAGGTCCGATGGCGTCCGGAATCGATCCTCTCCGGGACAGGGAAACACCTGCTCCCACCCGGCCCGCGGCACCGTCTGCGGAGTGGCTGGACGACGCCCGCCCCGAACTGCTGTCCACCGACGGGAACCGCAGCCTGCTGCGGCTGACCGGGGCCGACGGGGTCAGTTGGCTGGCCGCACGGGCCGGCTGGGCCAACGAGGCCGCCGGCCGGCAGATGGACCACGAGCTGAGCCTGAAACCCCTGCTGGACGAGGATTGGGCGCTGGTCCCGGTGGATTTGCGGCTGACCCGCGACGGACCGGCTCTGCTCTACCCGGACGATGGCGGGCTGCCCTTGTCCACCCTGCACAGGCCGCCCCTCATCCAGTTCCTGGAGGTCGCCGCCCAGGCCGCCGCGGCACTGGCCAAGGCCCACAGACGCCATCTGCTGCATGGCGCCCTGCATCCGCAGGCCCTGATCCTCGCCCCGGGTAGAAGGGTCCGCCTGACCGGATTCCAGGCGGGACAGGCATACGGCGAGACCGGACGGCGGCCCACTGCCTACACCGCACCGGAAACCGCCGGACCGGAGGGACAGCCGGGCGACGAGCGCAGCGACCTCTATGCGCTGGGCATCGTGCTGTTCGGCCTGCTGACCGGCCGCCTGCCGCTGACCGGCGAGTCCGCCGCGCAATGGCTGCACGCCCACATGGCGGTTCGTCCCCCCGCCCCCAGCAGCCTGCGCCCGGACGTTCCGCCGATGGTGGACGCCCTGATCCTGAAGCTGATCGCCAAGTCGCCCGACGACCGTTACCGGAGCGCCGCTTCGCTGGCCGACGACCTGACGCGCGGCCTGCGGGACTGGTCCGCCCATCGGCACATCCCTTCCTTCGAGCTGGCGCGGGCCGACCGCGTCCGCCGGCTGACCCCGCCCGATGCCCTGCTGGGACGGGAGGAGGAGCTCGGCCGGCTGGGCGACGCCTATGGCCGTGCCGCGGCGGGCGGACGGGGGCAGCTGGTGTTCATCGGCGGCGCCCCCGGATCGGGCAAGTCCGCGCTGGTCGCCGACTTCATGCGGCACCGGCTGCCGGTGGATGCCCGCATCGCCGCCGGCAAGACCGACCAGTATCAGCCGGCCGTTCCCTACGCCCCGGTGCTCCAGGCGTTGCGCCGGCTGGCGGCCGGGGTGGTCGCCGGTCCGCTGGAGGAACTGGAGGGGCTGCGCGCCGGTCTGGCCGAACGGCTGGACGGGCAGATGGCCCTGTTCCTCCACCTGCTGCCGGAATTCGAGCCGGTGACCGGCCCGGCCGGCCATACGCTGGACGATCCGTCCAGCCGGCAGCCGCTGCGCATCCGCCGTATACTGACCGGCGTCCTGCAGGCCTTCGCCCGTCCCGGCGCGCCGGTCCTGCTGTTCCTGGACGACCTGCAATGGGCCGACGAGGCCACGCTGGCCTTCATCCGCGCCATCGCCGACAGTCCGCCTCCGGGGCTGGTGGTGATCGCCGCCTACCGGGACACCAGCGCCGACATCCGGCCGGGTTTCCGCGGCTTCCTGTCGACCTTGCGGGATGGCGCCACGGCCCCTGCATGGATCGCCCTGCCGCCGATCGGCCCGCAGGCCACCGCCGCCCTGGTCGCCGCGGTGCTGGACGAACCGGTCGACCGGGCGGAGGACCTGCTGCGGCTGATCGGCGAGAAGACCGGCGGCAACCCGCTGCACATCCTGCAGCTTCTCCGTACGCTGGCGGATGACGGGACGCTGCGCCACGACGCCGGCCGCTCGGCCTGGACATGGACGGAGGGCACGACGGCCCTGCTGCCGGGCGGCGATACGGTCACCGACCTGCTGGTCGTCCGCCTGCGCCGGTTGCCGGCTGCCAGCCGGAACGCAGTGCGGCTGCTGGCCTGTGTCGGAAACGGCGCCGACGACCGGCTGCTCGCATCGGTCGCCGGCCTGCCGCCCGCCGCGGTGCAGGCAGCACTCGCGCCCGCGGCAGCGGCCGGGCTGGTGCTGCACGGGGAATCCTGCGGATGGGTGCTGGTGCACGACCGCGTGCAGGAGGCTGCCTATGGGCTGACGCCGGAAGCGGACCGCCCGGCACAGCACGCGGCGATCGCCTCGGCCATGCTGGATCTGTGGCCCGACCGCGGTCCGGAGGAGCTGTTCAGGATCGCCGCGCAGATCGAGCTGTCGTTCGGTGCCCCGCTGTGTGCCGGGCGGGCCGATGATTTCGCCGGCACGCTGATCGACGCGGCGGGTCAGGCGGTGGCCGCGGCAGCGCGCGGCCGGGCGCTGACCTATCTGGCAGGATCCGACCGCATCCTGGGGGAGGAGCGCTGGACCCGCTCCTACCCGCTGGCCTGGCGGACGGCGGTGCTGACCGCCGAATGCCTGCTGGCGAGCGGCGATGCGGTCGGGGCGGACCGCGCCATCGAAACGCTGTTCCGCCATGCCGACGGCGCCATCGATGGCGCGGAGGCGTATCGGCTGAAAGCCGCGCGCCTGACCGTGGCGTCGGATTTCCGCGGCGCGGTGCGGGTGGCGCTGGAGGGATTGGCGCTGCTGGGGATCGAGCTGCCCGCCCAACCGCCGCCGGGGGCGGTCGCCGCCGCCTACGACGAGATCAGGCGCCTGCTGGACGGCCGGCCGGTCTCGGCCCTGGCCGACCTGCCGGCGATGGACGATCCGCGGATGGAAGCGGCCATGGCGCTGCTGACGGCGCTGGAGGCGGCCTTCTTCTACAAGTCCGGGGACCTGCTGCATCTTCATTTCGCCAGGATGGTGGAGCTGACGCTGAAGCATGGCGTGACCGCCGCCTCGGCCCAGGGAATCGCGTGGTTCGGCGTCTCCCTCGCGACCGTCTTCGACGAGTATGAGGAAGGGTTCGCCTTCGCCTCGGCGGCCCTGGCGCTGGTTGATCGCCACGGCTTCGAACGCTACCGCACCCCGGTGCTGGTGGCGCTGGATCAGGTCAGCCCCTGGACGCAGCCGCTGTCCTACGGCCTTGCCCATGTGCGCGAGGCGAAGAGGGTCGGACACCGGAGCGCCGAGCTGCGCATGCTCTGCTACAGCTGCAACCACATCGTCTCCGACCTGCTGGCGATGGGGGAGCGGCTGTCCGCGGTGCGGGAGGAGACCGACCCGCTGATCGCCATCGCGCGGGACGCGGGGTTCGACGACATCGTCGATCTGATGTCGACCCAGCGGGAATACGTGCTGTCGCTCCAGGAGGACGCCGGCCAGACGGTGGGTGCCTGGGAGGCGGCCTTCCTCGACCCCGTGACGGCACCGGGCCGCACGCCGATGTCGGCGCTGTATTTCTGGACTTGGCAGCTGCGCGGACAGACTGCCCTGTACCACCGCGACTTCGTCCTGGCGCGGGCCAACCTGACGCCGGCTTTCGGCATGACCTGGGCGGTGCATCACCATATCTCGGTCGGCGAGCTGACCTTCTACAACGCCGTGCTGCACACCCAGAATTCCGGGACGGATCCCGCGGCGGCACGGGACGAGGTGGCGCACTGCCGCCGGCGGCTGGCCCTGTGGGCAGGCATCAACCCGCTGACCTTCCGGAACAAGCTGGCCCTGGTCGATGCGGAGATGGCGCGGCTGGACGGCCGCGACGTCGAGGCGATGCGGCTCTACGACGACTCCGCGGCGGCGGCGGCGGCCGCCGGCTTTTCCCACGAACAGGCACTGGCCCACGAACTGGCCGGCCGTCACGCCCGGTCACTGCAGCTTGGTTATGCCGCCCGCGACCAGTTGAGGCTGGCGGCGGCGGCCTACCGTCGCTGGGGAGCGCTGGCCAAGGTGAAGGGGCTGGAGGCGGAGTTCCCCTTCCTGGCCGTCGACGGCCCCGCCGATGCCCGTCAGGGCGCCGAGGATCTGGACATGGAGCTGGTGCTGAAGACGGCCCATGCCCTGTCGGAGGAGATCCTGCTGGACCGGCTGGTTGAACGGCTGATGGTCGCCATGATCGTCCATGCCGGCGCCCGGTGCGGCGCCCTGCTGCTGATGCGCGGGGACGAGCCATGGGTGGAGGCGACCGCGACCGTGGTCGACAGCGACATCGTGGTCCGGCTGGCCGACGACGTCCCGGCGGAGGATCAGGTGCCGGCCGCCGTCCTGCACACCGTGCTTCGCACCCGGCGGACGCTCTCCTCCGGCGATGCGGCGACGGCGGGCGGGAAGGCGGGTTCCTTCCTCTGCCAGCCGCTGATCAAGCAGGGGCGGCTGGTCGGCGTCCTTTATCTGGAAAACGACCTCGCGCTCGACGTCTTCACCCCGCGCAAGGCGGCGATGCTGGAGGTGCTGGCCCCGCAGGCGGCCAACGCGCTGGAGGCGGCCCGGCTCTACACCGACCTGATGCTGGAGAACCGCCGCCGCCAGGAGACGGAGGCGGCCCATCGCGTCGCGCGCGCCGATCTGGCGCGGGCAAGCCATCTGACGGTCATGGGGGAACTGGCGGCTTCCATCACGCACGAGATCAGCCAGCCGCTCGCCGGGATCGTCGCCAGCGCCGGGGCCAGCTTGCGCTGGCTGAAAGCCCCCACCCCCGACGTGGCGGAGGCCCTGTCGAACCTGGAGGACATCCGCACCGCAGGCCTACGCGTCGCCGACATCCTGCGCGCGCTGCGGTCGCTCGCGAAGCAGGCCCCCCTGGTGCTGGAACCGCTGTCCGTCGATCCCCTGGTGGAGGAGGTGCTGACCCTGACCGCCGACGAGATCGGCAAGCGCGGCGTCCGCCTGACCGCCGATCTCCGCAGCGGCGGCGTCCAGGTCCGGGGCGACCGCACCCAGCTGCAGCAGGTGGTGCTGAACCTCGTCACCAACGCGCTGGATTCGATGGCCGGCCATGGCGGACAGCGCGAGCTTCTGGTGCAAAGCCGGGTGGCGGACGGCCTGCTCGCGGTCAGCGTCGGCGACACCGGCAGCGGCATTTCCCCCGACATACTGGCGCGAATCTTCGATCCCTTCTTCACCACCAAGGACAGCGGCATGGGAATGGGGCTGTCCATCTGCCGTTCGGTCATGTCCGCCCATGGCGGGACGCTGTCGGCGGACAGTGACGGCAACGGCAGCCGGTTCACCTTCACCCTGCCCATTGGAATGGAGTGACGGCCCCGGCCGGCGGACCTTACGGCAGGTGGCGGTTCAGCGCGTCGATCACCGTCCCGGGGGCCGACATGTGGGGCAGATGCCCCGACGCGTCGAGCACCTCGAGGACACTGCCGGCCAGATGGTCGTGCAGATACTCCGCTGCTTCCCGAGGGACCGCGGAGTCCTCGCGGGTCTGGAGGACGACCGCCGGCACCGTCACCTCGGGCAGGCGGCTGCGGAGGTCGCTCTGCAGAATGGTCAGCAGCAGCGACAGGGCCATGTCCGGACGCATCGCCCGCAAAGTGGCGACGAATTCGCGCACGGTCGGATCCTCCGCCGGGGCGGACACGACCATCTGTCCGAACTGCGCGGTCCAGCGCAGGTAATCGCGGGTGGCCCTTTCGATCTGGTTGTCGATCTCCGCACTCTCGAACCCGCCGCGATAGCTGCCGATGTTGCGGTAGCAGGCCGACGCCCCCAGCAGCACCAGCTTGCGGAACAGATGGGGGGCCTTGACCGAGGCGAGCGCCACCACAATGCCCGCGACCGAATGGCCGACGCAGACGCAGCGCTCCACCTTGAGGGCGCCGAGAACCGCGACGACATCGCGGGCATAGGCGTCCAGCGTCCCGTAGCGGGCATGGTCGTAGTGGATCTGGTTGGCCGGCCCGACCCCTGCCAGATCGAAGGACAGGATGCGGTAGCGGTCCTTGAAGGCATCTACGACATGGCGCCAAGCCGACTGTTCGGTGCCGAAGCCGGGAATGAGGACGAGCGTCTCATCCCCCGACCCGACGAGGGTGGCGTTATGCCGCTCCAGAATGACGCTGGCGCTTTCGATCATCTTCCGGGGGCCTGCTCAAAACAATGGCAGATGCAACCATGATGTGCATCGCACGCGCAAGCAGGAACATCCGGTCAGGCGGGATTCACATCATTTCGGCGCCTTCGCGGCAGCCCCTTCATTCTGTGCCGGCTTGGCCGGACGCCGCTTCAGCCAATCCTGCAGTTGCGCGATCTCCCTGGTCTGGTCGTCGACGATCTTCTGGGCCAAGGCCCGGAGTTCCGGATCCTTGCCGTATTGCAGCTGGACCTTCGCCATGTCGATGGCTCCCCGGTGGTGGGACAGCATCATGCGCGCGAAATCCTGGTCGGCATCGCCGGTCATCGGCTTGCGCATGTCGCGGTTCATCTTGCGCATGCCGTCCATGTAGGCTTGCGAGGCCGGATCCCGGGTCAACTGGTCCTGCGGCAGGTGATCGGAGGGCATGGCATCACCCTTGGCGTGGTCCTGGGCGTGCCCCTGCATCCGGTCATGCCCCGGCATCGCGGCGGAGCCCGGCTGATTGGCGGACGGATTGGCGGGCTGGGCCAGGGCGGTGCCGGCGATCAGGGCCAGCGCCGCAACGCAAGGCGCGAGGATGCGGCGGCATCGGGTGGTCGTCATGGTCTGCTCTCCCTTGGCATCGACGCCCCCTAATTGCGGGCGCCTGGAGCAGACAACAGCCCACCGGATCGGTGGTTCACCGCAACAGGTGGCGGCGAACCTCCCCGGCGGCCAGGACCACCGCCGCTTCCGCCGTCCGGACATGGCGGGTCATGCTGGCAAAGGAATGGGGAAGCGTGTCGTGCAGCACCAGACGGTGCGGAATCCGCGCCGTCTCCAGCCGCTGGGCAAGGCGCAGGCTGTCGTCGCGCAGACAGTCCAGCCCGGCCGCCGCCACATGCAGCGGCGGCAGCCCCTGCAGGTCGGCAAGCAGCGGGGCGGCGGCCGGATCGCGGGTGATCCCGCCTTGACCGAGATATTGCCGCCAGTACCAGCGCATCCGCTCCGTCGTCAGGCCATAGCGCCCGCCGCCGAACAGCCGGTGCGACTCCGTATCGAAATCGTGGGCGAACATGCCGTAGAGCAGCATGCCGAAGGACAGCGGCGGTCCAGGCTCGTTCCGTGCATCGAGCGCCAGACCGAGCGCCAGGTTGGCCCCCGCCGAGTCGCCGCCGACGGCGATCCGCTCCGGGTCCAGCCCATGGCCGGCGCCATGCCTCACCACCCAGCGCAGGGCAGCCAGCGCCTCATCCCGCTGATGGGGGAAGCGCCGCTCCGGGGCAAGGCTGTAGGCGACGGCGCAGACTGCCGCACCGCTGTGCCGGGCCAGAAGCCGCAGCAGCCGGTCATGGGTGTCGACGGAGTTCAGGACGAAGCCCCCGCCATGGAAGTAGATCAGCACCGGCAGGGGATGGCCGCCCGTATGATCGTCGTCGGCCGGCGGCCGGATCAGACGCAGGCGCAGCGGACCGGCGGGGCCGGCCGCCTCGACCTCCCGCACATCGGCAGGCAGTGCCGGGCCGTTGAGGAAGAGGTGGTAGCGCTCCGCCGCGTCGCGCACCTCGGCCAGCGGCAGGCGCAGCGGATCGGCCGGCACCAGCCCGGCGCGGGCGGCCAGTTCGCCCAGTGCGGCAACCTGGGGGTCGAGCAGATCGCGGTGAAGCGGCAGGAGGGTATCCGGCATCCGAGATCTCCCCATGCTCAGAGGATGTAGGACATCACGAGATACAGCACCGCCTCGCCGTCGCCGGCATTGCGGTAGCGGTGGGGAACGTCGGCCTCGAACAGGATCGAGTCGCCGTCTTCAAGCCGATGCTCGCCGTCGGCGGTGGTGACCTCGACCCGGCCGCGGCCGACCAGGATGTTCTCGACCGTGCCCGGGGAATGACCGTCGGAGGACTCGTCGGCACCCGGCGACAGGCGAAGCTCATAGAATTCCACCTGCCGCTCTCCCTTGAGCGGGAACAGCGCGCGCGAGGTGAAGCGGCCGTCGCGGGAGGTCAGGCTGCGCTGCTCGGCCCGCCGTATCACCGTGGTCCCGGCATCGCCGCCGGTGCTGAGCAGGCTGGAAAAGGACAGGTCCAGCGCCTTGGCGACCGTCCACAAAGTGCCGATGTCCGGGCGCTGGCGTCCTTCCTCGATGGCCGTCAGCAGCGCCGGATCCGTTCCGGACAATTGCGCCAGCCCATCCACCGACAGGCCCTGGCGTCGGCGGAAGCCGCGCAGATTCTCGCCGATCACGCCGACCAATTGATCGACCGAGGCCTGGGGGGAAGCGGGGGCAGGGGCGGAGGTGGTGCCGATCGTCATGGATCCATGCTCCTGCAACAGGATGACCGGGGCGATGCGGACCGCGCCCGACGGGGGTCTGGAGGATTGAACACCAGGAATGGCTACTCATCAAGTAGGATTTTGATTTTTGCTGTGTTGTTTGATCGCCTTTTCCAAATATTATACACTATAATCTTGTCAAAATTGCCGAAACAGCAAAAACGCCACGCCCGTCCGGGATGGTCGGACGGGCGTGGCGCTGGACGGATAGACGCGGAAATGCCGGACGGTGCGCTTACGACAAGGCGGCGTCGGGCGCCGGAGTATGGGACTTCACCTCGTGCCGGTGCCGCTCGGCGAAGCGTTCCAGGACACGGCGGGCGGCGTCGAAGGCATCGCGGATGGCCGCATCGGCGGTTTCGTGACCATGGCCGCCGGATTTGTCGCTGTGGACGACCAGTTCCTCTCCGGGGACGGTCAGGGCAATCTGGACGGTGAACTGCTTGCCCTGATGCTGGTGGCGGTGGGGAACCTCGAAGACCACGCGCTTGGCCAGGATGCGACCGAAGAAACGGTCGAGCTTTTCGGCATGCTCGCGGATCAGATGCTCCAGGGCGGGAGACGGGTCGATGTTGCGGAAGGCGATCTGCAACGGTTGACGCATGACCAAACTCCTTGTTCGGCGCGCGGAATGGACCTGAACGGCCGCTCTCCCGCGGGGCCCGGCGCGACCTCCGGTGCCGCATAAGGGGCTCGGGGGTGGCGGGGACTTGATGAGGTCAGGATCGCACACCGGCAAATTCACGCATTAATCTGGGTCAATGCGTCCTTCGATTGCCGGATGTAGAATCCCGCCCGTTTTCAGGCCAGGCCGATCACATGGATCAGGCCAAGGCTGACCGCGCCCAGCATCAGAAGGGACAGGACGACCGCCGCGGTCACCCGCCCGCCCGCCCGCGCCACCGTCCGCACATCGACCCCCAGCCCGAGCGCCGCCATCGACACCACGGTCAGCAGGGTCGCCGCATGCCCCATCGGCACCAGGGCGGCCTGCGGAATGAGGTCGAGGGAGCGCAGGGCGATCATCGCCAGGAAGCCCTGGATGAACCACGGCACCAGATGATGGACCGGCGGTGCGGCCGGACGCGAAGCGCCGGGCGCATCCCCGTTCAGCCTCGGCGCCAGCAGCGACAGCAGCAGGCAGACCGGCCCCAGCATCAGCACGCGCACCAGCTTCACCAGCGTGCCGACCTGCACCGCCGTTGTGCCCAGCGGGGCGGCGGCGGCGATCACCTGCGGCACGGCATAGACGGTCAGCCCCGCCAGCGCGCCATACTGCACCCCGCTCAGCTGCAGGCCCAGGCCGATCAAGGGCAGGCCAAGCACCACGGCCACCCCCAGCACTGCGGTGAAGGCGATGGAGGCGGCGACGTCCTCGCTGTCCGCATCGATCACCGGCGCCACCGCGGCGATGGCCGAATTGCCGCAGATGGCGTTGCCGCAGGCGACCAGCAGCGCCATCCGCGGCGGCAGGCCGAGCAGCCGCCCGATCCCGAACCCCGCCGCAACCGCCACCGCCACCACGGCGGCGATGCCCAGCAGAAGCGCCGGTCCCGCCGCCAGGATGGTGGCGGCGCTGACCGTGGCGCCGAGCAGCACGACCGCCACCTCCAGCAGGATCTTGGCCGAGAAGGCGATACCCGGCCGCCACAGCGCGGGCGGCGTCCACATCGTGCGCAGCGCGGTTCCGATCAGGATCGCCAGGACCAGCGCTTCGATCCACGCTTCGCCGAACAGCCGCGCCTCCCCCCAGACGGCAACGAAGGCCAGCGCCGTGACCGTGGCGCACAGGGCGACGCCGGGTGTGACGGTGCGGATATGGCCGAGGACGGGGTATCCCGGCACCGGCCTTGCGGGTGCCACGGCGTCAGGGGGCATGGGACGGGTCTCCAAAGGCGGTGCGGCGGGAGGCGGTGCCGCTCCGATCCAGGGAGTATGGAGACCGTGATCGATCACATCCAACGCAAAGACCTGATGCGTTCGATCACTTCAATTTATCGAGCGCTCGCTCGGTCCGGCAGGCAGTCGTCGAAATCCGGCACTTGCCACGGTCCGCCAAGCGCGGCATTGCGCAGCAGAAGCACCAGTTCGTCGCGCGACCGCGTGACGGCGGTGTAGAGCCAGCGCCAGCGGTGCTCCCGGAAGGCGGCCGAGTCGTCCACCACCGTGACCGACGGGAATTCCGACCCCTGGGCAGCATGGCAGGTGATCAGCCAAGCCCAATCATAGACCTGGATGTCCTTGCCCACCCGCGGCTGGACCATGCCTTCGGTATAGTGGGCCTGGAACATCCAGGGATGGACCATCAGCTTGCCGCGGGACCGCACCTCGTCCTCCATCTGCACGCCCAGCGACCACAGGCCGGCGTCGCGCCCCTGGGCCTCGGCCGCGGGACGGGTCAGCGAGCCGATCATCCCGTTGTAGAGCCCCTCGTCCTTCTGGTTGCGCCGGCAGATGACGCGCTCCCCCGTCTGCGGCATCACCGAGTCATGGCCGAGCAGCGAGCGCATCCGCTTGGTGTAGGTGGTGCGGACACGGTGAGTGCCGCAGATCGCCTGCGACGAGGGACGCATCACCAGGGACTGGGTGCTGCGTTCCAGCGGCAGGACGTGGACCTTGCCGACGGCGCCGAAGCGGCGGGGCATCTCCTGCCGGCGCAGCAGGTGGGCGAGCCGGATCACGGGACTTTCCCGCGCGGTGCGGTGCGGCTCGGTCAGGCGGAAATCCGGCTCGCCGCTGGTGAACAGCCCCTGGCCTGAGACCGGCGGCAGCTGATAGTCGTCGGCGATCACCAGGATCTTCTTTTCCGTCCGCAGAAGGTCGCGGGCCACGTCGTCGCCGATCATCGACCCTTCGTCGCAAACGATCAGGTCGGCATCGGCCATCGGCCCGTCGCTGCGGCGGGCGAAGAACAGCTCTCCGGTGTCGCCGTCCTTGCGCGGGGCGTAGAGCAGCGAGTGCAGGGTCGCCGCCCCCTCGATCCCCTTCTGGCGCAGGACCTGCGCGGCCTTGCCGGTCGGCGCGCCGACCACATAATCCCTCAGCCGACGGCGGTCCTGCAGATGCTCCAGCACGAAGGCGGTGGTCTTGCTCTTCCCCGTTCCCGCCTCTCCGGCAAGCCAGAAGACCTGCGGCGCCTGGTCGTCCATGTACCATGCATCGATCGCCTGGATCGCGCGGTGCTGCTCGTCGGTCGGCGTATCGGATTGCATTGGGTCCAAACCGGGATCAAACCATGAATCAAGGCGGCACAGTAGCCTGCCCACCCGCCAGCGGTCCAGTGGCGATCCGCCTTCGGAGCGATTTGCGGCACTCCCCCTTTCAAGCATGGCCCAGGCTGCGCAAATGTTGATGTCCCAGGCCGTCACCGCCACGACACGGAGGATCCGTCCCGCATGCGCAATCCCTACTGGCAAGGACCCGTCTCCTCGAACTTCGATGGGGTGCGCTTCTTCAACCCGGGAGAGCCGGACACCGACCGCTCGCTGCGCCAGCTGCTGCGCTGGCAGTTCGGCCGTCAAAAGGTCAAATGGCCGGGCGAGGTGCCGGTCACCCCGGCGGTGCCGGAACCGGAGGCCGACGCGTTGCGCGTGACGGTGGTGGGGCATGCGACCACGCTGATCCAAGCGCCGGGGCTGAACATCCTGACCGATCCGGTCTGGTCGGAGCGCGCGAGCCCGGTGCGGTTCGCCGGACCGAAGCGGGCGACGGCGCCGGGCATCCGGTTCGACGACCTGCCGAGGATCGACGCCGTCCTGCTGTCGCACAACCATTACGACCATATGGACATCGACACCCTGCGGCGGCTGCATGAGCGCGACCGGCCGCTGGTCGTCACGCCGCTCGGCAACGACACCATCCTGCACAGGCATATTCCCGGAATAAGGACTGCGGTCGGCGACTGGTGGAGCCGGTTCGAGCTTGCCGCAGGTGCGGAGGTCCACATCGTTCCGGCCAACCACTGGTCGTCGCGGACGGTGCGCGACCGGCGGATGGCGCTGTGGGGAGGCTTCTTCCTGCGCATGCCGGCCGGCACGCTCTATTTCGCAGGCGACACCGGCTATGGCACCGGGGCGGCCTTCAAGGCGATCCACCGGCGGCTGGGCGGCTGCGACCTCGCGCTGATCCCCATCGGCGCCTACGATCCGCGTTGGTTCATGTCCGCCCAGCATTGCGACCCGGAGGAAGCGGTGCGGATCATGCTGGATGTCGGGGCGCGGAAGGCCGTCGGTATCCATTGGGGCACCTTCGCCCTGACCGACGAGGCGCGCGAGGAGCCGCCCGAACGGCTGCGCGCCACGCTGGCCGGCCACGGCATCGAGCCCGGCCGGTTCGAGGCGGCCTTCCCCGGAATGGTGGTGAGCGCCTGACGGGGCGGCGCCCACCCGCCCCCATCAAGCCGGACACCATCAAGCCGGTGTCGGCGCCTGTTCCGGCAGGACGCCCGACGCCTTCAGCTCCCGCCAGAAATCGGCGGGGATCGGCTGCGCCATCAGTTGGACGTTCTCGTGCACCCGCGCCGGGTTCTTGGTGCCGGGAATGACCGAGGCGACGACAGGATGGGCGGCGCAGAACTGCAGGGCTGCCGCGCGAAGATCGACGCCATGGCGGCCGGCGATCTCCGCCAGACGGTCGCGGGCGGCGACCTTGTCGGCTGGGGCCTCCTGGTACTCGAAGGTCTTTCCCCCGGCGATGATGCCGGAGTTGTAGGGGCCGCCGACCACCACATGCACGCCGCGCTCCCCGCAGCGCGGGAACAATTCGTCGAGCGCCGGCTGGTTCAGCAGGCTGTAGCGGCCGGCCAGCAGGAAGACGTCCGGATCGGCGCGCTCCAGCGCCATGACGCAGGGCTCCACCCGGTTGACGCCCAGGCCCCAGGCGCGGATCACCCCTTCCTCGCGCAGTCGGGTGAGCGCCACGGCGGCCCCCTTCATGGCGGTGTCGAAGACCTCCAGCCAGCGGTCGCCATGCGCGTCCTCGGCGCAGTCGTGGATATAGGCGATGTCGATCCGCGCCATGCCCAGCCGCTGCAGGCTGTCCTCGATCGACCGGCGGACGCCGTCGGCGGTGTAGTCGTAATCGACGCGGAAGGGCAGGCCCTTCACGAAGGGACCGTGCCGCCCGCCCTTGCTCTGGTCCGCGCGGAGCAGCCGCCCGACCTTGGTGGACAGCACGAACCGGTCGCGCGGGCGGTTGCGCAGGACATGGCCGAACCGGTGTTCCGAAATGCCGGGACCATATTCGGGAGCGGTGTCGAAATAGCGGATGCCGGCGTCCCAGGCGGCGTCGAGCGTGGCTTCGGCGATGTCGTCCGCCACCTCCTCGAACATGTTGCCCAGGGGAGCGCCGCCGAAGCCGAGCGGCCCGGGCGGAGCGAAATGCGCGCTGTCTGGCATGGGAACCCTCATCATATCCGGCGCCCTTGCCGCTGGGCGGGGCGCCGATGCCTTTGGTTGCCTACCGTCAACACCGTCGTTCGCAAGGCCGTTCCGCCAGCGCTTGAACACCGTTTTGCCGACGACCAGCTTGGTTGGGGTGATGCGGCATCGGACCAGAGCGGACATGGCAGCGAAAGGCCAGAGCGGACACAGGGCGGGCAAACCGGAGGCAAGCGCGGCAATCCTTGCCGAGGCCCGCCGCATCGTCGCCGCCGATGACCGGAGCGCCCTGGCGCCGACCGCATCGCTGGCCGAACTGGCGGAAGCCCTCGCCGATACCTTCGACGAGAGCTATACGGCGGAGCGGGTGCTCTCCCTGCTTGCCCCCGCCCACCGCAGACGTTTGACCAGCCGCTTCGCCGAACCCGATGAATCCGGCGGCGCGGAGGTGTGGCTGCCAGCGGATGTGCTGGACAGGCTGCGGGGCGTCGCCGACAGCCCGTTGGACGCGATCCGCACCCTGTTGGACAGCGGACGCGGCCTGCCGGAGCCGGGCAGCGAAGAGCATTGCCGCAACCGCCGTTGCGCGCCGCGCATCCTCCTGTCGGATCCCGGCGGCTGGCAATGCAGCACCTGCGGGCTGAGCGGGCGCACCGACTTGGCCCCCAACGCCATCGTCGCCCAGCGGTTGGCCGACCAGCGCAGCCGCATCGCCGACCTCCACGCGCTGACCGCCGGACTCTACGAGGGCTGGGGTGCCGCCGAGCGCTTCACCGCCGCGGATGCCGCGGCACAGCGGCCGCTCGGCAACCGGACCGATCGCGACCGGCTGAAGGCCATGCTTGCCGATCTCGTGCAGGAAGGGCTGATCGAAGAGGCGCCGGGGCCCCGCGGCGGTGCCGGCTATCGCGTGCTGGAGGAGCCGCCCGACTGGATCGCCGACGCCATGGCGGAACGCCGCCGCCAGCGCGAGGCCGAGGCCCGCCTCCGCGACGAGCGCGCCAGCTTGCTGCGCCGGGTGCTGGAAAATGGGCTGACCCACACGACCCTGTCCGGGGAACTGGTGGAGATCGCCCAGAACGACCGCGGCCTGGAACTGCGCTTCCCCTCCATTCCGTCCTGGGAGTTGCGGGAGGAGATGAAGCGGCAGGGTCAGTGCCGGTGGGACGGCCGCCGCCGGCGCTGGTGCCGGCTGTCCCCCGTCACCAGCGTGGAGCCCTGGCTTGCCGCGGCGCTGGACGCCGGCGCGACCGTGGCCCCGCTCGGCACCGCCGACCCGGATGCCGAGGATTGGGGTTATGAGGACTGGGACGACTGAGCGGCCAAACGGCGGAAACGCTCTAAACGTCCACCTCCAGCGTGACCTTCACCGGGTCGAGCACCACCAGGGTCTGGAAGGCCTGCACCAGTTCATTGTCGGCGAACAGGCGGCGCGACAGCACCTCGTAGCTTGCCATGTCCGGGACCAGCAGGATCAGGATGAAGCTGGCCTTGCCGGTGACCAGATAGCACTGCTGCACCTCCGGCGCCTCGCGGAACAGGCGCTTGGCGGCGGCGATCACCGGGGAGCGGTCGTTGACCGTCTGGACCTCCACCACCACGGTCACGCCCTGGCCGACGCTGGCCGGATCGACCACCGCGATGTTGCGGCGGATGATGCCGGCCGCCTCCATCCGGGCGATGCGGCGCTGCACCGCCGGGGCGGAGAGATTGACCGCCTCCCCGATGGCCCGCTGCGAGGTCTTGTTGTCGCGCTGGAGGATGCGCAGGATCGCGCGGTCCTGGTCGTCGAGCTGGTCCGGCGGCCGAGCGGTTGTTGAGCGCATGGGGGCTCTTGCGAAATAACGATGCGTCGATGGGGCGAAACTTAAGCGCTCAGCGCCGCGACGTCACAGTATCTTTTCGTCCGGTCCCACTCCCCAATCCGGAGCCCCCGAGCGTGGCGAACGCCTCCACCGACCCGACGACCGCCGGCAGGACGGAGCACGCGGCGCTTCCCCTGCTTCTCCTGCTGGCCTCGCTGCTGTCGCAATATGTCGGCGCCGCATCGGCCAAGTCGCTGTTCCCGCTGGTGGGGGCGGAGGGCGTCACGGCACTGCGGGTCGGGCTGTCGGCGCTGATGCTGGCGGCGATCCTGCGGCCCTGGCGCAGCCGTCCCGGCCGCGGGGATTTGCGCAACCTGCTGGTCTACGGCACCACGCTTGGGGCGATGAATTTGTCGATCTACCGGGCGATGGAGCTGATCCCCATCGGCATCGCCATCGCCATCGAGGTGACCGGGCCGCTGGCGGTGGCGCTGTTCGGTTCCCGCCGGCTGAAGGACTTCCTGTGGATCGCCTGCGCCGCGGCCGGGCTCGTCCTGCTGTTGCCGCTGCGGCAGGCGTCAGCCGCGCTCGATCCGGTCGGCGTCGCCTATGCGGCGGCGGCGGCGCTGTGCTGGGCGCTTTACATCGTGTTCGGCAAGCGTGCGTCTTCCCTGCCGGGGGGACAGGCGGTGGCCTGGGGCATGCTGGTCGCCGCCAGCTTCACGGTTCCGCTGGGGGTCGCCCATGCCGGCGGCGGATTGCTGGTCCCGTCCGTGCTGGCGGTCGGCTTCGCGGTGGCGGCGCTGTCCAGCATGCTGCCCTACACGCTGGAGATGATGGCGCTCCGCCGCCTGCCCGGCCCCGTGTTCGGCCTCGCCGTCAGCGCGTCGCCGGCCGTGGCGGCGCTGATCGGCTTCCTGATGCTGGGCGAGCGGCTGAGCTGGGTGCAGTGGGCGGCCATCGCCTGCATCATGTGCGCGTCGGCCGGCAGCGCGCTGGGCAAGGCGGCGGGCGACGCCAAATCGGGCTGATCAGAGTCGTCCGGCGGCTCAGGCCGGTACGATCCGGACACCCGCCGTGGCGAGCCGCCCTGCCCGCTCGTCATCAAGGCCGCGGTCGCAGCACAGGAGGTCGAAGCTGTCGAGCTTGGCGAAGAAGGCCGGCTTCACCTGATCGAACTTGCTGGTGTCGATCACCAGCGCCTTGGTGACGGCATTGGCGATGGCGGTCTGCTTGATCTCCACCTCGTGGAAGTTGGAGCAGCTGATCCCCAGCGACTCGTGCACGCCGCCGGCCGAGATGAAGGCGGTGTTGATGCCGATGCCGCGCAGCATCTCCAGCGACTCAGGACTGGAGAAGGACGCCGACGAGGCGTGGTAGAGGCCGCCCAGCATGACCACGCGCACGCCCGGCTTGCGGCAGACGATCTCCGCGATGTTCATGGCGTAGCAGACCACCGTGATCTGGCTGTCGGCCGGGATGCGGCTGGCGAGGTGGGTGGTGGTGGTGCCGCAGTCGATGAAGACCGTCTCCCCAGGCTTCAGCAGGGTCGCCGCCGCCTCGCAGGCCGCCCGTTTCATGTCGATATGGGCGTCGCGCTCCCGGTCCAGCATGTAGCCCATGCCGCCGCTGCTCTCCAGCCCGCCGGCGATGTAGCCGCCGAGATAGGCGAAGCGTCCGCCGCAGGACGCGATGTCGCGGCGCACCGTCATCTCGGAAACGCCCAGCAGCCGGGCCGCATCCTTCAGCCGAAGATAGCCGCCGGCATCCAGCGCGGTCTGTAACCGGTCAAGGCGATCGGCCCTTCTCATCGACATATCCGCATCCCGTAGCGCTTCCACCCGGCCAAGACTCGGCCGCACCCTACAATCCAAACGGGTTAATCCCAATGGCGCGATGCCTGGAACGGCATGGCCGTAGCCAAACTCACAATCGCATGCATTGATCTTGACACACTGCGCGGCAGCGTGAAACTATCCTTTCAGAAAATGTTATGATGTTAACATCAATACGCGAGATGTTGGCATTCCGGCGACAATCGAGGAGAGGCCCGGCGAAAAGGGCCTCCCCGGGAGGACCAAGATGCCCGTTCCCAGCGTCCCGACGGAGTCGGCCGGTCTGGCTCCGTTCATCGACCACACCATCCTGCGCCCGGACGCCCAGCCCGCCAATGTCGAGCGGCTGTGCGACGAGGCGCGCGCGCATGCCTTCAAGGCGGTCTGCGTCAACCCGGTCTTCATCCCGCTGGTGACGGAGCGGCTGGCCGGATCGCCGGTGGCGCCCTGCGCCGTGATCTGCTTCCCCTTCGGCGCCGACCCCACGGCCATCAAGGCCGACGAGGCCGAATGGGTGGTCCGCCACGGCGCCCGCGAGGTCGACATGGTGATCCCCATCGGCCTGCTGAAAGCCGGCCGGACCGCGGAGGTCCGCGACGACATCGCCGCGGTCCGCCAAGCCTGCGGCGACGCCCTGCTGAAGGTCATCATCGAGACCTGCCTGCTCACCGACGACGAGAAGGTTCTGGCTTGCCGCCTGTCGCAGGAGGCCGGGGCCGATTTCGTCAAGACCTCCACCGGCTTCGCCGGGGGCGGCGCCACCGTCGAGGATGTGGCGCTGATGCGCCGCACCGTCGGCGACGAGATGGGCGTCAAGGCGTCGGGCGGCGTGCGGACGACCGAGGATGCCCGCCGCATGATCGCGGCCGGTGCCTCGCGCATCGGCGCCAGCGCCAGCGTGGCGATCGTCGGCGGCTGACGCCGCGGGCCCTCGCCGCACAGCGTGCCGGTGGGGCGGGTGTTCCGTCCGTTCCAGCCGGCACGGCATCATCAAAAACGGAACGCGGAAGGGGGTGGCAAACACCCCGGCACCGCCGGTGGATCGAGGTTTCCCCTCCCCCACCGGGCGGCGCACATCGCCTGCCATGGGAGTCACGCCAACATGAAGAAGTTGCTGTCTTCGCTCATCGTCGCCGCGTCGCTGGTCTCCGGGCCGGCGATGGCCGCCGATCCGGTTCCGACCCCGGATGCCGTCAAGACGCTGAAGTCCGACGCCACCAAGAAGAAATACTCCATCGCCACCGTGGTGAAGGTCGACGGCATCGCCTGGTTCGACCGCATGCGCGACGGCGTGAAGCAGTTCGCCGGCGACACCGGCCACGACACCTGGATGGTCGGACCGAGCCAGGCCGACGCGGCGGCGCAGGTCCAGCTGGTCGAAAACCTGATCGCCCAGGGCGTGGACGCCATCGCCATCGTCCCTTTCTCGGTCGAGGCGGTGGAGCCGGTGCTGAAGAAGGCGCGCGACCGCGGCATCGTGGTGATCGCGCATGAGGCGTCGAACATCCAGAACGCCGACTATGTGCTGGAGGCCTTCGACAACTTCGCCTATGGCGCCAAGCTGATGGAAGTGCTGGGCAAGGCGATGGGCGGCGAAGGCAAGTATGTCTGCACCGTCGGCAGCCTGACCTCGAAGTCGCAGAACGAGTGGATCGACGGCGCCATCGCCTACCAGAAGCAGAACTTCCCCAAGATGCAGATGGTGACCAACCGTCTGGAGACCTATGACGACGCCAACACCGACTACAACAAGCTGAAGGAAGTCCTGACCACCTATCCGGACCTGAAGGGCATCATCGGCGGCCCGATGCCGACCTCGGCCGGCGCCGGGCGTCTGGTGGCCGAGCGCGGCCTGAAGAACAAGCTGTTCTTCTCCGGCACCGGTCTGGTTTCGGTCGCCGGCCAGTATCTGGCCCAGGGCGACATCCAGTACATCCAGTTCTGGGATCCCGCGGTCGCCGGCTATGCCATGAACATGATGGCGGTGATGGCCCTGGACGGGAAGAAGGACCAGATCAAGGCCGGCCTGAACCTGGGCCTGCCCGGCTACACCAATCTGACCACGCCGCAGGGCGCCAAGGCCAACCTGCTGTACGGCCAGGGCTGGGTCGGCGTGACCAAGGAAAATATGGACGCCTACGACTTCTGATGACCTGAAGGCGGGCGCCGATGGCCGGAGGACGGCTGCCGGCGCCCCCGTCTTCATCCTTTCCTCGAACCGCCGGGCGGAAGACATGTCAGACGGTTTCATCGAACTCCGGAACATCCGGAAGGTGTTTTCCGGCGTCGTCGCGCTGGACGCCATGTCCCTGGTCATCAAGCCCGGCGAGATCCATTGCCTGGCCGGAGAGAACGGGTCGGGCAAATCCACCGTCATCAAGATCATGTCCGGCGTCTACCAGCCGGACGGCGGCGAGATGCTGATCGACGGCAAGCCGGTTCCGGGCATGACGCCGATCGGCGCCATCGCCCACGGCGTCCAGGTCATCTACCAGGACTTCTCCCTGTTCGGGAATCTGACGGTCGCCGAGAATCTGGCGATGAACGTCCATCTGGGCGAGAAGCGGCGCCTGATGAACTGGCGGCGCACCCGCGCCATCGCCCGCGAGGCGGTCGACCGGCTGGGCGTGGAACTGGATTTGGATGCGGAAGTCGCGTCGCTGCCGACCGCCGGCAAGCAGCTGGTCGCCATTGCCCGCGCGCTGATGTCCGACGCCCGCCTGATCATCATGGACGAACCGACGACGGCCCTGACCCGCAAGGAGGTCGAGACGCTGTTCCGCATCGTCCGTGACATCCAGGCGCGCGGCATCGCCATCCTGTTCGTCAGCCACAAGATGCGCGAGATGCTGGAGATCAGCGAGCGCATCACCGTGATCCGCAACGGCCGCAAGGTGGCGGAGGGGCCGACCGGCGACTTCGACGAGGCGTCGATCACCCGCCACATGACCGGCAGCGACATCCTGAGCGAACCCTATGTCTGGACCCCGCCCCCCGGTCCGCCGCCGGTGCCGCGGCTGGAGATCCGCGGCCTGACCGTCCCCGGCAAATGCGAGAGGCTGAGCCTCGCCATCCGGCCGGGCGAGATCGTCGGGCTGTCGGGCCTGCTGGGCTCCGGTCGCACCGATCTGGCGCTTGCCCTGTTCGGCATGGTCCCGCGCTATGAAGGCGAAATCCTGATCGACGGCGCGCCGGTGCGGATGCGCTCGACCCAGGAGGCCATCGACGCCGGCATTGCCTATGTGCCGGAGGACCGGCTGACCGAAGGGCTGTTCCTGCCGCAGAGCATCAAGCGCAACATGCTCGCCACCTCCTACGAACGGCTGGCGCGCAAGCTGGTGATCGACCGCGACCGCGCGGAGGAGATGACGCAGGGCATGGTCCGCGCCATGCAGATCGCCACCCCCACCGCCGAGAAGCCGGTGATGCAGCTGTCGGGCGGCAACCAGCAGCGCGTGGTTCTGGCCCGCTGGCTGCTGACCGACGCCCGCGTGCTGATCCTGAACGGCCCGACCGTCGGCGTCGATGTCGGATCGAAGGCCGAAATCCACGCCAAGATCCGGGAGCTGGCGCAGCATCACGGCCTCGCCGTCCTGATGATCTCCGACGACGTGCCGGAGCTGGTGCAGAACTGCAACCGCATCGTGCTGATGCATCGCGGGCGCTTCATCGAGGATCTGCCCGCCGCCGACGTCACCGAAGAGACGGTCAGCGACCGGCTCAAGACCTTTACCTAGGGGAGGAACCGATGGCCCTGCTCCGCCGGTCGGAAACGGTCATCGCGGGCATCCTGCTGCTCGCCATGGTCCTCATCGGCACGATCAACCCTGCCTTCTGGCAGCTCGACAACCTGTTCAGCCTGATGCGCAGCAACGTCATCATCGGCATCATGGCCTTGGGCGTGCTGCTGGTGCTGATCTCCGGCGGCATCGACGTGTCCTTCCCGGCCTTCGCCGTCGCCGCCATGTATCTGACGATCAAGGGCATGCTGGCGCTGGGATACAACGGCGTCGTGCTGCCATTGCTGGCGGCCACGCTCATGGGTCTGCTGCTTGGCGCGGTGAACGGATTCTTCGTCTACAAGTTCCGCATGATCCCGCTGATCGTGACGCTGGGCACCAGCGCCATGGTGCGCGGCTTCCTGCTCGGCGTCGTCGGCACCAGCATGATCAACATCAACAAGATGCCGACCGCGCTGATCGACTTCGCCCGCACCGACGTGATCAGCGTGACCAAGGCCGACGGCACCACCTACGGCCTGACGGCGATGGTGCTGATCTATCTGGGGCTGGCCGTCGCCATGCATCTGGTGCTGCGCTACACCATGATCGGCCGCAGCGCCTATGCGCTGGGCGGCGATCCGGAGGCGGCGCGGCGCGCCGGCTTCGACCTGCGCAAGACCATCTTCTTCATCTACTGCGTCGCCGGCGCGCTGGCCGGCTTCGCCGGGCTTCTGCACAGCGGCATGATCTGGCTGGCCAACCCGCGCGACTTCGTCGGGCTGGAGCTGGACGTCATCGCCGCGGTGGTGCTGGGCGGGGCGTCGATCTTCGGCGGGCGGGGGAGCGTCCTCGGCACCATGCTCGGCGTCTTCATGCTGGTGATGGTCAAGAACAGCCTGATCATCATGAAAGTGGACACCACCTGGCAGCTCGTCGCCGTGGGTCTGATCGTCATCGTCGCGACCGCCCTGTCGGCCTGGCGCGACCGTCGCCGGATGGCGTGAGGAGGCGGACCATGAAGGCACAGATGAACATCCGCAGTCTGGTCAACCGCGACAACAACATCGTCCAGCTTCTGGTGATGACGGTGCTGATCTTCGCCGTGATGACGGCGCTCAGCCCCGACAAGTTCCTGCGCTACTACAATTTCGAGTCCATCACCTACATCTTCCCCGAACTGGGACTGCTCTCCATCGCCATGATGATCGCCATGCTGACCGGCGGCATCGACCTGTCGGTGGTCGGCGTCGCCAACCTGTCGGGCATCCTGGCCGGCGTGCTGTTCCACAAGATGGCGGGGGCGGCCGGCATCGCCGACACCGGCATCCTGACCGTCCTGCTCGGCGGCGTCATCGCGCTCGGCACCGGGCTGGTGGCGGGGACGGTGAACGGGCTGCTGATCACCCGGATGGGCATCACGCCGATCCTGGCGACACTGGGAACGGGACAGGTCTTCACCGGGCTCGCCATCGTGCTGACCGGCGGGCCGGCCATCGTCGGCTTCCCCACCGCCTGGGCCTTCCTCGGCAACGGCAAGATCCTGGGGCTGGCGACGCCCTTCGTGCTGTTCGCCGCCATCGCCGCCCTGATCGCCTTCATGCTGACCCGCACCGCGCTGGGCATCAACCTGATGCTGATCGGCACCAATCCGAAGGCGGCGCTGTTCGCCGGGCTGAAGCGGGAGCGCATGGTGCTGTACAGCTACATGCTGACCGGCGTGCTGGCGTCGGTCGCCGGGATCATCCTGTCGGGGCGAACGAATGCGGCGAAGTCGGACTACGGCAACTCCTACCTGCTGCAGGCGGTGCTGATCGCCGTGCTGGGCGGCACCAACCCGGCCGGCGGGCGCGGCACGGTTCTAGGCATCACCATCGCCGTGGTGGCGCTGATGCTGCTGTCGAGCGGCTTCCAGATCCTGCGCTTTTCCAACCACCTGATCGACTTCATCTGGGGCGCGTTCCTGCTGCTGGTCATCGTGATCAACGCCTACAAGAACCGCACCCGCTAGCATGCTTCTACGGGGGGACCACCCATGAACGTCCGGACCGCAATCCATTTCCGCAAGAGCTTCTTCGGCGAGGCGGAGCGCCCGGTCGCCGAGGCGTACGGCATGACCGCCAGCCTGTTCCGCTACGACAGCGGGATCGAGGCGGTGCGGCTGTCCAACCGGCGCGGCCATCTGGTGGTGCTGCCCTATTACGGGCAGATGGTGTGGGACGCCGTGTTCGACGGCGTCGATTTGACCATGGCGAACATGTTCGACATGCCGCGTCCGGCCACCGAGATCGTCGGCACCTATGGCTGCTTCGCCTTCCATTCCGGGCTGTTGCGCAACGGCTGCCCCGGTCCGCAGGACAGCCACCTTCTGCATGGCGAGATGCCCTGCGCGCCGATGGATGCCGCCGGGCTGGAGGTGGGGGAGGACGACGAAGGCCCCTACATGGCGGTGACAGGCCGGCGCGAATATGTGATGGGCTTCGGCGCCCATTACGCCGCCCGCCCGCGCGTGGTCCTGCGCCCCGGCTCCGCCCTGTTCGACATCCGGATGGAGGTGGAGAACCTGTCGGGTGCGGCCATGGATCTCATGTACATGTGCCACGTCAACTTCGCCTTCGCCGAGGGTGCGCGCATCATCCAGCCGGCCCCCTTCACGCCGGAGGCGACGGCGGTGCGCACGGTGGTGCCGGCCCATGTGCCGCGCAGTCCGGCCTATGACGCGCTGCTGTCCGACCTCGCCCGCGATCCCGCGGTGATGGAGGTGCTGGACGAGCCCGAGCGCTACGACCCGGAGCAGGTCTTCTACATCCGCGGCCTGCGCACCGACGAGGAGGGCGGCACCGCCGTGATGATGCGGCGGCGCGAGGGCGACGCCTTCCACATCGCCTACAGCACGCGGGAGTTCCCCAAGACGGTGCGCTGGGTGCTGGTCAACAGCGACCAGAAGGTCTGCGCCTTCGCCCTGCCCTCCACCTGCGAACCGGAGGGCTACAATGCGGAGGCGATGAAGGGCAATGTCCAGAAACTGGCGGGCGGCGAGACGCGACGCTTCGCCGTCCGCCTGGGCTACCTGACCGCCGACGAGGCCGAAGCCGAGGAATGCGCCATCCGGGCGTTGTGATTTTAGGGCGCTGTGAGAGGAGACACAAAGATGGGCAAGATCGCCGTGGTCGGCAGCAACATGGTCGACCTGATCACCTACACCGCCCGCATGCCCGGCCCCGGCGAGACCATCGAGGCGCCGCGCTTCGAGATGGGCTGTGGCGGCAAGGGTGCCAACCAAGCCATCGCCGCCGCCCGGCTGGGGGCCGAGGTGATGATGGTCACCAAGGTCGGCGACGACATCTTCGCCGACAATACCATCCGCAACTTCGAGGCGTCGGGCATCGACACGCGCTATGTCGAGCGGGTTCCCGGCACCTCCAGCGGCGTCGCCCCGATCTTCGTCGAGCCGTCGGGCGAGAACAGCATCCTGATCATCAAGGGCGCCAACGCCCTGCTGTCGCCGGCCGACGTCGACCGCGCGGGCGACGATCTGAAGGGCTGCGACCTGATCGTCATGCAGTTGGAAGTCCCGCTGGAGACGATCTACCACACCATCGAGTTCGGCGCGCGACACGGCATCGAAACCCTGCTGAATCCGGCCCCGGCACCCGCCGATCTCGACCCCAAACGGATCGAACAGGTCACCTTCCTGGTGCCGAACCAGACGGAACTGGCGACCATCTCCGGCTTGGCCGTGAATTCTGAGACGGAGGCCGAGACGGCGGCGCGCTCCCTGATCGACCGCGGCATCCGCACCGTCATCGTCACGCTGGGAGCGCGCGGTGCCCTGCTGGTGACGAAGGGCGAGGAGACGCGGCGGATCGAACCGGTGCGGGTCACGCCGGTGGACACCACCGGGGCCGGCGACGCCTTCATCGGCAGCTTCGCGCGCTATTATGTGGAGAACCGCGACCTTGACGCGGCGCTGCACATGGCGGTGCGCTATGCCGCCGACAGCATCACCCGGCCGGGCACCCAGAAATCCTACGCCAGCCGCGAGGCTTTCGAGGCGTTCTGCGCCAGCCTGTAGCTTTTTGATTTTCCGTGCGATTCACGCTTCAGACGATTCCGTCTGAAGCGATCGCACTCCAAGCGTCGGACGGAGGACATGCCATGACGCGCGCCGTGATCGGGGTGGATGTGGGGACCGGCAGCGCCCGCGCCGGCATCTTCGACCTTGCCGGCCACCGGCTGGCCGCCGCATCGCGCCCGATCCGGATGTGGAAGCCGGAAGCGGACTGGGCGGAGCAGTCCTCCGACGACATCTGGAGCGCGGTCTGCGCTGCCGTGCGCGAGGCGATGGAGGGTTGCGGCGAACGGCCGGAGGTGGTCGGCATCGGCTTCGACGCCACCTGTTCGCTGGTGGTGCTGGACGCCGCCGGGCGGCCGGTGACGGTCGATCCGGAGGGCGACGACGCCCGCAACGTCATCGTCTGGATGGACCACCGCGCCATCGACCAGACCGACCGCATCAATGCCGGCGGTCATGAGGTTCTGCGCTATGTCGGCGGTAGGCTGTCGCCGGAGATGCAGACGCCCAAGCTGCTGTGGCTGAAGAAGAATCTTCCGCAAAGCTGGAGCCGCGCCGCCCATTTCTTCGACCTGCCGGATTTCCTGACCTGGCGGGCGACCGGGGCAACGCGGCGGTCGCTGTGCTCGCTGGTGTGCAAATGGACCTATCTGGGTCATGAGGGCCGGTGGGACGATGCCTATCTTCGCGCCATCGGGCTCGGCGATCTGGTCGACGAGGGGCATGCCCGCATCGGCACCGATGTCGGCGCGGTCGGCAGCGCCATCGGCGGCGGGCTGACCGTGGAGGCGGCGCGCGAACTTGGCCTGACGCCGGGCCTCGCCGTCGGCACCTCCATGATCGATGCCCATGCCGGCGGGATCGGCGTCATCGGCGCCCCTGTATCCGCCGGTGACGCCATCGATTATGATCGGCGGCTGGCGCTGATCGGCGGCACGTCGAGCTGCCACATGGTGATGAGCCCGGCCGCCCCGCGCTTCATTTCCGGCGTCTGGGGTCCCTACCACTCCGCCATGCTGCCGGGGCTGTGGCTGAACGAGGGCGGGCAGTCGGCGACCGGCGCGCTGATCGACCATGTGGTGCAGGGCCATCCCCGCCATGCCGATCTCGCCGCCGAGGCCGCCCGGCGCGGCACTACCGTTTACCAACTGCTGAACGACGAACTGGCCGCGCTGGCCGGGCGCAGCGGCGGGCCGATGGCGATGCTGACCCGCGACCTGCATGTGCTGCCCGATTTCCATGGCAACCGCTCGCCTCGCGCGGATGCAAGCCTGCGCGGCGCCGTCAGCGGGCTCCGCCTGTCGGATGGGCTGGAGGATTTGGCCCTGCTCTATCTGGCGACGGTACAGGCCGTCGCCTACGGCACCCGTCACATCGTCGCGGCGATGAACGACACCGGCTATGCCATCGACACCATCCTCGCCTGCGGCGGCGGCACCAAGAATCCGGTGTTCCTGGAGGCGCATGCCGACGCCACCGGCTGCACCCTGGTCCTGCCGGAGGAACCGGAGGCGGTGCTGCTGGGGTCCGCCGTGCTGGGTGCGGTCGCGGCGGGCGCCTTCCCCGACATCGCCGCCGGGATGGCCGGCATGACCCGCGCCGGCCGCAGCATCGCGCCGGCCGAAGGGCGTTTGCGCGCCTACCACGACGCCAAATACAGCGTCTTTCTGCGGCTTCACGAAGACCAGATGGCCTACCGCGCCCTGATGGCCGCAGCGGGCTGACCCCTCCGCCACGCCACCGTCCTTTCACTCCGGCAGCTGCCCAGGATTTGGGCGGCCTGCCTGGAATGCATGTGCATGCGCGGATTTTGGGCACTCCCATCCCCCTGATCTTCCATCTGCCCACGGCCATGGACCGCGGGAACCGCCACGTTCCGCCAGTTGCCCGATCTGGCCCGTATTTTGCGTCGCAGCGTGAAATCCTCCCATCCGGCCGGCAAGAGGGCCAAGAATCAGGATTGACAGGGGGCGCCGGCCCTCGTTAACGTTGGAACAAGAATTAATTGGGCGAATAATAAAATCGCCTAACCGTATGGAATACGGTGCATAAGCACCCCGAATGGGGGCAATCCCTGCGCGCGTCTCCGGCAGGTCCGGCACCCGCTCGGGCGTGGGATCACGACCAATTCCACACATTCCCCAAGGGACAGGAGGGTTAGAGATGTACCGCTATGTTCTGGGATGCGCGCTTGCGGCCGGTGTCGCCGCGTCCGGTATCGCCGCATCGGGTCCGGCCAACGCGCAGGACAGCGTGAAGATCGGCCTCGTCGAGCCGCTGACGGGCTCCGTCGCCTATAACGGGAAATCGGTGGTCGAGGGCGCCAAGCTGGCGGTCGAGCAGATCAACGCCAAGGGCGGCGTGCTCGGCAAGCCGGTCGAGCTGGTGATCGAGGATGGGCAATGCGCCCCCGCCAACTCGGTCAACGCGGTCGAGAAGCTGGTGCAGAAGGACAAGGTGGCCGTCCTGGTCGGCGCCTTCTGCAGTTCCGCCACCGCGGCAATCATGCCGGTGGCGGCGAAATACAAGATTCCGCTGGTGACCGGCGTGTCGTCCAGCGCCGCCCTGACCGAACAGAACAATCCCTGGTTCTTCCGCGCCGCCGAAACCGATGCGCTGATGGCCAAGGCCTTCGCCAAGATCCTCGCCAACGACCTGAAGCTGAAATCCGTCGCCTATGTCGGCGTCAACGACGACTGGGGCCGCGGCGGGGTGGAGGAATTCTCCCGCGACCTGTCGGCGTTGGGCGTGAAGACGGCGCTGACCGAGTATTTCGACCACGGCTCCACCGATTTCTTCACCCTGCTGACCAAGCTGCGCGCCGCCAAGCCCGACGGCATCTTCGTCGCGGCGGAAACGCAGGACGGCTCGATCCTGGTCAAGCAACTCCAGGAAATGGGCGTGCAGAGCAAGGTGTTCGGCGTCGGCTCCTGGGCGACCGCCGACTTCATCAACCTGACCGGCGACGCGGCCGAAGGCATCTATGCCGCCGTTCCCTACGTCTCCAGCGTCGACACCCCGCGCAACCAGGACTTCGTGAAGGCCTATGAGGCCAAGTACAAGGTGAAGCCCGGCAAGTATGGCGCGGCCGGCTACAACGCGCTGAACATCACCGCGCAGGCCATCGCGCAGGCCGGCAGCACCGACGCCGAGGCCATTCGCACCGCGCTGGGCAAGACCGACTACAAGGCGCCGAACGGCGAATACCGCTTCACCGCCAAGGGCCAGGCCTATGGCTTCGACGCCGTGCTGGTGCGTATCGAAGGCGGGACGCCCAAGGTCGTCGCCTCCTCTCCGGTCGAAGCGCCGCAGTGAGGCGGCACGGCCCCACACCCCATGCCCCACGCGACGAGCGAGGCTGAGACTGCAATGGATCTGTTCCTGCAATTCCTGACCAACGGGCTGGTGGTCGGCGTCTTCTATGCGCTGTCGGCGCTGGGGCTGACGCTGATCTTCGGTCTGATGCGGGTGGTCAACTTCGCCCATGGCGAATTCTACATGCTGGGCGGCGTGGTGGGGTGGTTCGTCACCACCTACCTCGGGCTCGATTTCTTCTCGGGCCTGGTGCTGGTGGCGCTGGCGATCGGCAGCTTCGGCTGGCTGGTGGACCGCTTCCTGATCGAGCGCGTCCGCGGCCAGGGCGAGGAGCCGGGCATCCTGCTGACCATCGGGCTGTCGATCTTCCTGGTCAACATCACCCTGCTCGCCATCGGCCCGGCGCCGCTGAAGGTCGCCCGCGCCATCACCGAAGGGCCGATCTTCCTCGGCCCCGTCACCATCACCAAGATGCGGCTGCTCGCGATGGTCATCGGCATCGCGCTGATCGTCGGCGCGCATGCCATCATCCACCGCACCCGGCTGGGCAGCGCCATGCGGGCCACCTTCCAGGACCCGATGGCCGCCAGCCTCGCCGGCATCCGCACCAAGCAGGTCTATGCCGCGACCTTCGCGCTGGGCTGCACCCTGTCGGCGCTGTCGGGCATGCTGCTGGCCAGCATCTATTCGGCGCAGGCGTCGGTCGGCGGGCTGGTCAGCCTGAAGAGCTTCGTCGTGGTGATCCTGGGCGGCATGGGCAGCTTCCCCGGCGCCATCGCCGGCGGCCTGCTGCTGGGCGTCGCCGAGGCGCTGTGGGGCGGCTATGTCGCCACCGGCATGGTCGACATCATCGGCTTCCTGCTGGTCATCCTGATCCTGGTGCTGCGGCCGCAGGGTCTGTTCTCGATCCGGGCGGAGAGGGCCTGACATGACGCTCGAACGCAACATCCTGCTCGGCCTCGGGGTCCTGGCGGCGCTGCTGCCCTTCGCGATCACCGACCAGTACATCCTGCACCTCGCCATCATGGCGATCTTCTACGCCATCCTCGCCAACAGCCTTAACCTGGTGGTGGGCTATGTCGGCGAATTCTCGCTGGGCCACACCGCCTTCCTCGGCACCGGCGCCTACACCGCGGCGCTGCTGTCGGTGAATGCCGGCTGGCCGATGTGGGCGGCGATACCGGCGGCGGGCGTGGTGGCCGCGCTGTTCGGGCTTGCCATCGGCGCCATCACGCTGCGCCTGCAGGGGCCCTACTTCGTCATCGTCACCCTGTCCTTCGCCGAGGTGCTGCGCATCGTCGCCAACAACTGGATCGCGGTGACCAACGGCCCGATGGGGCTGGCCGGCGTCGGCCAGGGCGGCATCGCCGACAAAAGCGCCTTCCTCGCCATCGTGCTGGGGCTGGCGGCGCTGACCTTCTACCTGTCCTACCGCTTCGTCTATTCCAACGCCGGCCGGGCTGCGGTGGCGGTGCGCGAGAACCGCTACGTCGCGCAGTCGATCGGCGTGAACCCCTTCGGCACCGCCATGCAGGCCTTCGTTCTGGGCGCCTTCCTGGCGGGATTGGCCGGCGGTTTCTATGCCTTCTACATCTCCTTCGTCGGCCCGGAGGTGTTCCGCTTCGCCTTCATGGCGACGATCATCATCATGGTGCTGATGGGCGGCAAGGGCACGCTGCTGGGCCCGGTGGTGGGCGCGGTCATCGTCACCCTGCTGGAGGAATATCTGCGCGAGTTGCAGGAGCTGCGCCTGTCGCTGTTCGGGCTGATCGTGATGGCGATCGTGTTGTTCCTGCCCAACGGCCTGATGGGCTTCATCGCCCGGCGTCGCGAACAGCGCGGCGACACCCCGTCCCTCTCCCCCGCCATCGAGGAGCGCACCGTATGACCGCCCTCCGCAACAGCGAGCCGCTTCTGCGGGCCGAGAACCTGACGATGCGCTTCGGCGGCATCACCGCGGTGAAGCAGGTGGGGTTCGCGGTCGGTCCCGGCGAGATCGTCGGGCTGATCGGCCCCAACGGCGCCGGCAAGACCACCTGCTTCAACATGCTGACCGGCTTCTACACGCCGACCGAGGGCCGGGTCTTCTTCAGGGGCACCGACATCACCAGCCACAAGCCGCACGCCATCGCGCGGCTCGGCCTGATCCGCAGCTTCCAGAAGACCAACGTGATGAAGCGGCTGACGGTGTTCGAGAATGTGCTGACCGGCCATTACATGGAAGGCCGCCAGTCGCTGCTCGCCACCTTCTTCCCCGGCGAGACGGTCCGCCGCGCCGAACGGGAGGCGCGGGAGAGCGCCGCCGCCATCGTCGAGACCATGGGCCTGTCCCGCCGCATGAACGCCCCGGCGCATCTGCTGTCCTGCGGCGAGCTTCGCCTGCTGGAGGTCGCCGTGGCGCTGGCCGCCAAGCCGACCCTGCTGATGCTGGACGAACCCGCCGCCGGCCTGAACAGCCACGAGGCCATGCAGTTCGGCGAAACGCTGAAGACGCTGGTCGGCAAGGCGGTGCAGTCGCTGCTGATCGTCGAACACAACATGGAGCTGGTCATGGGGGTGTGCGAGCGCATCGTCGTGCTGAACTTCGGCCAGATGCTGGCGGAAGGCGAACCGCGCGCGATCCTGGACAACCCGATGGTCGCCGAGGCCTATCTCGGCAAGGCGGCGGCATGAGCGCGATCACGATGGACGCCCCGGACGCAACCGCGGGCACGGCCGAACCGGTGCTGCGGGTGCGGGACCTGCATGTCTCCTACGGCAGCACCGCGGCGTTGCACGGCATCTCGCTCGACGTCCATGCCGGGGAGACGGTGGCGCTGATCGGTGCCAACGGCGCCGGCAAGAGCACGACGCTGCGCGCCATCTCCGGCCTGCTGAAGGCGCGGTCGGGAAGCATCGCCTGGAACGGCAAATCGATCGCCAACCGCCCGCCGGAGGAGATCGTCGCCGCCGGCATCGCCCATTGCCCGGAGGAACGCCACGTCTGGCCCGGCATGACGGTGGAAGAGAACATCGCGCTCGGCGCCTATCTCTGCCGGTCTAAGGACGAGGTGCGCACCCGCATGGGCATGGCCTTCCACCGCTTCCCGCGCCTGCGCGAACGGGCCCGGCAGATGGCGGGCACGCTCAGCGGCGGCGAACAACAGATGCTGGCCATCGCCCGCGCGCTGATGTCGGAACCGCGCCTGCTGATGCTGGACGAGCCCAGCCTGGGCCTCAGCCCACGCATGGCCGAAGAGGTGTTCGAGGTGGTGCGCGCCATCAACGCCCATGGCGTCACGGTGCTACTGGTCGAACAGAACATCCATAACGCGCTGGCCGTCGCCAGCCGCGCCTATGTGGTGAAGACCGGCCGCATCGCCGCCGCCCGCCCGGCTGCGGAACTGCGCGGCGACCCGGAGTTGCTGAAGGCCTATCTCGGCGGGTGAAGCTGTGCGGCGTTAGACCCCCTCCCTAACCCTCCCCCGCTTCGCAGGAGAGGGGACTGCCGCCGCTCTGCGCGTGCTCCCTCTCCCGCAAAGCGGGGGAGGGTCGGGGAGGGGGCAGCACCCCACCAAATCGCTAGCGGCCCAGGCCAATATTAATTAAACAGCCGGCCGATTAATTATCGGCGTCTCCCTGAAGGAGGGATAGAGTGAGAAGCAAACTGCGGATTGGAATCGTCGGCGGCGGAATCGGCGGCGTGGCGCTGGCCGGGTGCCTGCTGCAACGGGGCTTCGAGGTGCGCCTGTTCGAGCGCGCCGCCGGCTTCGGCGAGATCGGCGCCGGCATCCAGATGACGCCGAATGCCGTCAAGGTCATCAAGACCCTGGGCCTGCTGGACAAGATGCTGGAGGCGGGCTTCCTGCCGCAAGCGCTGGTCGGGCGCAACTGGCGCACGGCGCGGGAGAATTTCCGCACGCCGCTGACCGACTGCCCGACGCTGTACGATGCGCCCTTCATCCACATCCACCGCGCCGACCTGCATGCCATCCTCGCCTCGGTGGTGCCGGAGTCGATCGCGACCTTCGGCGTCGGCTGCACCGGCGTCCGGCAGGAGCCGAACGGCGCCGTCGCCACCTTCGACGACGGCAGCGAGTTCGAGGCCGACCTGATCGTCGGCGCCGACGGCGTGCGCTCCGCCGTGCGCACCGCCCTGTTCGGGCCGGAGGCGCCGCGCTTCACCGGACACATGTGCTACCGCGCCGTCGTACCGGTCGGCGGCCCGGTGGATTTCGTGGCGCCGGAGGCGTCCTTCTGGTTCGGCCCGAAAAGCCACGTCGTCACCTACTATGTCCGCGGCGGCAAGGCGGTGAACATCGTCGCGGTCGCCGAGACCAGCGAATGGGTCGAGGAAAGCTGGAACGCCCCCAGCAGCCGCAGCGAATTGCTGAGCGCCTTCCAGGGCTGGCACCGCAATGTGGAGACGCTCTTCCAGCGGGTGGACACGGTCTACAAATGGGGCCTGTTCGACCGCGATCCGATGACGGGCTGGTCGAAGGGCCGGGTGACGCTGATGGGCGATGCCGCCCACCCGATGCTGCCCTTCCTGTCGCAGGGTGCCGCCATGGCGATCGAGGACGCCTATGTGCTGGCCGCCTCGCTGGAGGGCCACGGCCGCGACGTGCCCGCCGCCCTGCGCGACTATGAGCGCGAGCGGCTGCCCCGCACCAGCCGGGTCCAGTTGGAGGCGCGGGAGCGTGGGCGGACCTACCACCTGCCCTCGCCGCTCGCCCAGGCCAAGCGCGACTTCGTCTACTGGCTGCGCGGCCTGATCAACCCGCAGGCCACCGGCATCCAGGCCAACTGGGTCTACGAGTACGACGCCCGCAAATTCCGCCCCGGCGTCGCCGCCGCTTCCGAACTCGCCGCCTGAGGGACGCCCGCAATGACCACCCGCACTTACCGCATCGGCCAGATCGTCCCCAGCTCCAACACCACGATGGAGACGGAGATCCCGGCGATGCTGACCGCCCACGCGCTGGCGCACGGCACCCGCTTCACCTTCCATTCCAGCCGCATGCGCATGAAGACGGTCGCGAAGGAGGAATTGGCGGCGATGGACGCCGAGTCCGACCGATGCGCGCTGGAACTCACCGACGCCCGCGTCGATGTGCTGGGCTATGCCTGCCTCGTCGCGATCATGAGCATGGGCCGCGGCTATCACCGCGTCTCGCAGGAACGGCTCCAGGGCCGCACGGCGGAGAACGGCGCGCCGGCTCCGGTCATCACCAGCGCCGGCGCCCTGGTCGACGCGCTCCCCGTCATCGGTGCCAAGCGCATAGCGCTGGTCGCCCCCTACATGAAGCCGCTGACCAAGCTGGTCATCGACTACATCGAGCATGAGGGGGTGGAGGTCGCCGACTGGCGGGCACTGGAGATCCCCGACAACATCGCAGTCGGCCGCCATGACCCGGAACGCCTGCCGGAGATCGTCGCCGGCATGGACACCCGCAACGTCGACGCCATCGTGCTGTCGGCCTGCGTACAGATGCCGTCGCTGCCGGTGATCGCGAAGGTGGAGGCGATGACCGGCAAGCCGGTGATCACCGCCGCCGTCGCCACCACCTACGCCATGCTGAAGGCGCTGGACCTTAAGACGGCGGTGCCCGGCGCCGGTGCGCTGCTGTCCGGCGCCTATTGAGGGAGAACGGCATGGACAGCACCTTCCAATACGGCGCCAACATCCGCGCCAACGGCATCCGCCAGCATTACCTGCGTTATGGCGGCGCCGGGCGCCCGGTGGTGATCGTTCCGGGCATCACCAGCCCGGCGCCGACCTGGGGCTTCGTCGCAGAACGCTTCGGCCGCAACTTCGACACCTATGTGCTGGACGTGCGGGGACGCGGCCTGTCGGAAGCCTCGGACACGCTCGATTACGGGTTGGACGCCATGGCCACCGACGTGGTCGCCTTCGCGGCGGAGTTGGGGCTGGCGGACTATGCGCTGGTCGGGCACTCCATGGGTGCGCGCATCGGGCTGCGCGCGGTCAGCCGTCATGGAGCCGAGCCCGGCTGCCTCGTCATGGTCGATCCGCCGGTGTCGGGACCGGGCCGCCGCCCCTACCCGGCGCAGCTTCCCTGGTATGTCGATTCCATCCGCCTGATGGCGCAGGGCGCCGATCTGGAGGCGATGCGCCCCTTCTGTCCGACCTGGACCGACGAACAGCTGCGCCTGCGCGCGGAATGGCTGCACACCTGCGACGAGCGGGCCATCGTCACCGCCTATGAAGGCTTCCGGACCGACGACATCCACGCCGATCTGCCGCGCGTGCGCTGCCCGGCTCTGCTGATCGCCGCCGGCCGCGGGGACGTGATCCTGCCGGACGAGGAGGCGGAGATCCGCGACCTCAACCCCGCCATCGGCGTCGTCCGGGTGGAGAACTCCGGGCACATGATCCCCTGGGACAACGAGGACGGCTTCTACCGCGCGTTCGGCAATTTCCTAGGCAAGCCGGTCTGACCCCCAACAGAAAGGACCCCCGCGATGTCCGTCAGCGATGCCGACATGGTCCGCGCCTGGACCCATGTCCTCACCCTGTCCAACCTGAAGCCCGGGAACACGGTCACCCTGCTGACCAGCGCCAACACCCACCCGCAGACCCTGCAGACCGCGCGGATCGCCGCCGGGATGATGGGGGCGGTGGTGAACCGGCTCGACCTGCCGCCGATGAATGCCGAGTTCGCGCACAGCCGCGACAGCCTGGCCTATCTCGGCACCACGCCGCTGACCGGGAACCGCGCCGCCATCGCGGCGCTGAAGGAAAGCGACATCGTTCTCGACCTGATGACGCTGCTGTTCTCGCCCGAACAGGCGGAAATCCTGGAGAGCGGCACCCGCATCCTGCTGGCCGTCGAACCGCCGGAGGTGCTGGTCCGCCTGCTGCCCAGCCTGGAGGACAAGGCCCGCGTGGCCAAGGCCGCCGCCCTGCTGTCGGGGACGAAGGAGATGACCGTCACCTCGGCCGCCGGCACCGAGCTGCGGCTGCCGCTGGGCGAGTTCCCGGCGATCCAGGAATACGGCTTCGTCGACGAGCCCGGCCGCTGGGACCATTGGCCGAGCGGCTTCGGCCTGACCTTCCCCAACGAGGGCAAGGCGGAGGGCCGCGTCGTGCTGGAGCGCGGCGACATCCTGCTGCCGATGAAGTCCTACGTCACCGAACGCATCGAGATGGCGGTGGAGAAGGGCTATGTCACTTCGATCACCGGCGGGATGGATGCCGATCTGCTGAACGACTACATGGAGGTCTTCGACGATCCGGAGGCCTACGCCGTCTCCCATATCGGTTGGGGCCTGCAGAAGCGGGCGCGCTGGTCGACGCTGGGCCTGTACGACCGCGAGGGCACCATCGGCATGGACGCCCGCGCCTTCGCCGGCAACTTCCTGTTCTCCATGGGGCCGAACAACGAGGGCGGCGGGTCGCGCACCACCGCCTGCCACATCGACATTCCCATGCGGAACTGCACCGTCCGGCTCGACGGCCGCGAGGTGGTCCGTGAGGGCCGTCTTCTGGAACGGGAGTCCGTGGCATGAGCGAGCCGACCCAAGCGGTCTACGAGCGCCAGGGCTTCGGCCAATCGCTGGGCATCCAGGGGCGGATCGGCCTGCTGATCGTGGATTTCGTCAACGGCTTCGCCGACCCGGCGGTGTTCGGCGGCGGCAACATCCCCGCCGCCATCGCCCGCACGGTGACGGTGCTGGAGGAGGCGCGCAAACGCGGCTGGCCGGTTGCCCACAGCCGGATCGTCTATGCCGACGACGGATCGGACGCCACGGTCTTCTCGATCAAGGTGCCGGGCATGCTGACGCTGACGGAGGACGCCCCGGCCAGCGCCATCGTCCCGGAGCTGACGCCGGCCGCGGGCGAGCTGGTGGTGCGCAAGACCAACCCGTCCGCCTTCTTCGGCACCGGCCTCGCCCCCTGGCTGACGCGGATGGGGGTGGAGACGCTGCTGGTCGCCGGCTGCACCACGTCGGGATGCGTGCGGGCCAGCGTGGTGGACGCCATGTGCCACGGCTTCCGGCCGGTGGTGCTGTCCGACTGCGTCGGCGACCGGGCCATTGCCCCGCACGAGGCCAACCTGTTCGACATCGCCCAGAAATACGGCGACGTCGTACCCGCAGAGCGTGTGCTGTCGCTGTGACGGGGTGAAAGGAGTGGATGCGCCCTTGCCCAAGGATGATATACGTGTCCGCGACAGGGACGATTCCTCCGCGGAAGCCATGAAATCAGCGAGTTCACAGTCCAAGGCGGCCCCGGAACCGGAGGCGGCGCCGACGGAATCGGCAGGCAAAAGGGGACGCCCGGCGCAACGCCGCCGGGCCGGCCCCGGCCGTCCGGAAGGCGTCAGCAACGTGCGCGACGAGATCCTCGACGCGGCGGAGATCGAGTTCGCCAACCTCGGCTATGCTGGCACTAGCCTGCGCAACGTCGCCGAGGCCGCCCAGGTGACGCAGGCGCTGATCAACTATTACTTCGGCTCCAAATACGGCCTGTTCGAAGAGGTCTTCCTGCGCCGCGGCCGGCAGATCGCCGACGACCGCATGCAGCGGCTGGAGGAGTTGCGCCGCAGCGGCAAGCCCCCGGCGGTGGCGGACATCGTCCGCGCTTTCCTGATGCCGGCCCTGTCGATGCGCTCCACCGCGGCCGGCCGCACCTTCATGCGGCTGCAGGCCCGGCTGCACACCGAACCGCCGGAAATCTCCTACAAGCTGCGCAACGAGGCTTACGAAACCTCGACCCGCCTGTTCACCGAGACGCTGCGCGACGCCCTGCCGCATCTGTCGGAAAAGGACGTCTACTGGCGGATGACGCTGATGATCGGCGCCTATCTCTACGCCTTCTCCGACACCCACCGGCTGGAGGAGATGGCGCCCGGCATCGTCAACCTGGACGATCCGGAGGAGATCCTGAAGGCGATCACCAGCTTCGTCACCGCCGGCATGCTGGCACCGGCACCCTGAGGGGGCGCCGGCCCCCTCGCCCGCCCCGTCACGCGCAAAACTGATCTGCATCAAGGCATCTCCACCCCTGTTGCGACTTTATTAATCGGTCGATCAATTAGAGGGTGCCGATCATGCCGATCTCCTTTCACACATCCGCCGCCGCTCCCGCCCGCACCATCGCCCGCGGCGGCTGGTGCGCGTCGCTGCTGGCGCGCTGGCGCGGCGGGCGCCAGATGCAGGCGCTGGCGGCGCTGGAGCCGCTCGACCGCAAGGCGGTGCTGCAGGACGCCGGGCTGACCGAGGGTGACCTGCCGGCCCTTGCCCGCGGCGGCCATGTGCAAAGCCTGCTGCCGGCCGCGCTCGCCCTGCATGGCCTGGACGGCGCCACGCTGGAGGCCGAGCAAGGTGACGTCATGAACGACCTCGCGCGGGTGTGCATGCATTGCCGCAAGGCCCGCGCTTGCAGCCGGCTGCTGGCCGGGGCCGCCCGCGAGGACCATGGCCGCATCTGCCCGAACACAATCACCATGGCGTCGCTGGAGTAGTCCCCGGACACAATTCGCCGGTGCGGGCCACACGGTCGGCAAGAAAAACTGTTTGTTCGGATACAAACTATTGTCTATCATATTCCAGTCGAAGCAATCGCATAGCAATTATTCGGGCCGGGGATTTCCTGCTCCCGCTGCCGCCGGTTGCCTTGGGCAGAAAGCCCCCACTCGGCCCACTTCATATCTTCGGAAAGAGATACGCCATGGCCCTGCACCGCTGGTTTTCCGACCGGAAACTGGTCCATAAGCTGCTGATCCCGGCGGTCCTGCTGCTTGCCGTCATGGGAAGCGTGGTCTGGACCGCCCGGTCGGCGCTGATCGACCTGACCGCTTCCACCAGCCGTGTGACCGATGTGGTGGCCGGACGGCTGTCGGCGGCGCTGGCGATTCAGTCGGCCATGAGCGACGCGATGGACGCGGAATCCAACGCGCTGGTCGCCGGCACGCGCGAGCGCATCGACGCCGCCTTCGCGACCTACAAGGACAACATCGGCAAAGCGACCGCCGCCATCGACCGCCTCGCCGCCGCCTATGACGCCCCGGCCGACCGCGAGGCGATTGCCGGGATCAAGTCCATCGTCGGCGAGTATGAGCGGGTGTCGCAGAAGGCGGTCGATCTGGCGCGGGCCTACGACACCGACAGCGCGATCCGCGTGTCGATCGACGTCGGCCGCCCGGTCCGGCAGAAGCTGACCATGGCCTTGTCGGAGCGGGTGGACCACAGCCTGGAAGAGACCAAGCGCGCCGAGGAGCGGGCATTGGCCCTGTCCTCCAGCGTCATGACCCGCCTGTATGCGGTCGCCGGCGTCGGTCTTCTGGTCGCCTTCGGCCTGTTCGGCTCCATCATCGTGGCCTTCGTCGTCCGGCCGCTGCACCGGCTGGTCGCCGACATGACGGCCATCGCCGACGGCAACCTCGCGGTCGAAATCCAGGGCGCGGCGCGCCGGGACGAGGTCGGGCTGCTCGCCCGCGCGCTGCAGGTGTTCAAGAGCAACGGCCTTGCCATGCGCAGCCTGCAGGAGGAGCGCGAGGCGCAGAAGCTGCAGGCCGAGCGTGACCGGCAGGCCGCCATGCGGGCGCTGGCCGACCGCTTCGACGCCGACGTGCAGGACGTGGTGCAGGCGGTGGCGTCGGCCGCCCGCCACCTGCGCGGCAATGCCGAGACCATGACCGCCATCGCCTCCCACACGACGGAGCAGGCCTCGACCGTCGCCGCCACCACGGCGCAATCCTCCGCCAACGTCGCCACCGTCGCCGCGGCGTCGGAACAGCTGGGCAGTTCCATCGGCGAGATCGGCCGGCAGGTCAACGCCGCCGCCGCCATCGCCCGCAACGCAGTCGAGGAAGGCGGGCGGACCAACGCGCTGGTCGCCCGGCTGGTGCATGCGGCCCAGAAGATCGGCGACGTGGTCAGCCTGATCCAGAACATCGCCAGCCAGACCAACCTTCTGGCGCTGAACGCCACCATCGAGGCGGCGCGCGCCGGAGAGGCCGGCAAGGGCTTCGCCGTCGTGGCGCAGGAGGTGAAGGCGCTCGCCACCCAGACCGCCCAGGCTACCGAGGAGATCGGCAGCCAGATCGCCGAAATCCAGACGGTGACCGACGGCACGGTAACGGCGATCCAGACCATCGGCCGCACCATCAACGACGTCGATTCCATCGCAGGCGCCATTGCCGCGGCGGTGGAACAGCAGACCGCCGCCACCCAGGAGATCGGCCGCAACATCCAGCAGGCCGCACAGGGAACCCAGTTGGTGACCGGCAACATCGCCGCGGTCAGCAGCTCCGCCGGGCAGGTCGGTCAGGCGGCGGGGGAAGTGCTGGGCGCCGCCGACAGCCTGTCCCGCGACTCCGACCGCCTGCGCGAGCGGATCCAGGCCTTCATCGGCGAGGTCCGCGCGGCCTGACGCGGGGATCAGGACTGGCCCCGGATGGAACGTTTGAAACGCTGTGGAACGGTTTTCCGGGCCTGTTTCATTGTTCCATCCGCCCGCCGCGTGGATGCGCAACGCCGGGTTCAGGCCGCGGAAACGGCGGTTTCGCTCAATTGTTTCGGATGAAGGACGAGTGGACCGCGGCCACCGGGCCATGCCTTCCCTCCGGCGGGTGAAACACAGGGGGTTCACCCGGTTCTACCACCGCCGGCGGCCGCCGCTAAGCACGGGATGAAAATCGCCGTTTTGCGGCCGGGAGCTTTTCCGCGCCGAATGCCGTCCGCTGCATGGCCGTTGCGGCCAAACCGCAATTGTCATGTGCGAACCGTTCGTCTAAAGGTCGGCCCTGCCAGGCCGGGCCCCTCTGACAGTTCGTCGAACTGTGATGTCGGACTGGAAAGACGTTCAGAGTGGCCCCGACCCGTGCCTGCCGGCAGCGTTCATTCCGTATGTCCGGATCGGCTCCCTTGGGTGCCACTCTCTTGCCCGATGTAAGAGGAAAGCACCATATGACCGATCTGTTCACGGCCGACGCCCTCGCCGCGTTGCTTCAGGTGATCGCCATCGACCTCGTGCTTGCCGGCGACAACGCCATCGTCGTCGGCATGGCCGCCGCCGCGGTGCCGTTGGCCCAGCGCCGCAAAGTCATCTTCTGGGGAATCGCCGCGGCCATCGTGCTGCGCATCTTCTTCGCCCTCATCACCACGCAGCTGCTGGCGATCATCGGCCTGACGCTGGCCGGCGGCGTGCTGCTGCTGTGGGTCTGCTGGAAGATGTTCCGCGAACTGCGCAGCCATGGCGAGGACGAGGTCGCTCCCGACGAGGCCATGAGCATGCCCGATGCCGGCGGTGTCGCGACCGCCGGTTCTGCCGGCAATGCCGCCGTCGCGGCGGCCGGCGCCACCACGGTCGGGGCGGCCATCTGGCAGATCGTCGTCGCCGACGTGTCGATGTCGCTGGACAATGTGCTGGCGGTGGCCGGTGCCGCCAAGGAGCATCCGACCATCCTGGTGATCGGGCTGGTGCTGTCGGTCGTGCTGATGGGTGCGGCCGCCAACATGATCGCCCATGCGCTGCACAAGCACCGCTGGATCGGCTGGGTCGGCCTGCTCATCATCACCTATGTCGCCCTCGACATGATCTGGCGCGGCAGCAACGAGGTTCTCCGGCAGATGGCGCTTGTCTGACCGCAGCTTTCCGCACCTGCCGATGAGAACCACCAGCCGATTCGAAGCCATTGCAATAAAGTAGTATAGGCACAGACCTGTGAGGCCATTCACAGTGCGTTAATCTGTAGGGCCTTATGGTCTCTCCAGGTTCATCGTTTCCTCCCGAACCTGAACTAAAGGCCGCGCCTTCCTGGCAGCGGCCTTTTTCTTGTCCGGACGTCCTGAGCCATCCGGAAGGAGTCGGGTCGGCTGCTATCCGCTCCAATTCCATTTGCAGAACCGGAGCCTGTCGAAGCATTGTTCTTGACAAGACGCACCGATGCCACAGCAATTTCAATTTGAAAATGGCAAGAAATCAAAAAGACAAAGTCTCTTTTCGTTTTTTACATGCTCTGTGTTGCCTAGTCTAAAAATTGTCACAGCATGACTTGTTCCTCCTCAAGCAATGCTTCATCCGATTGGAGGGGGCATGGCACAGGCAAAGATCGCTGTTTTCACGGCCACATTGCAAAACACGGGAACCGAGCCCTGGATCACCGACGGCACGCCATCGGGGACCCGCCTGCTCGCCGACATCAGGGCGGGCGAGCAGGGAAGCGCCCCCAGCGATTCCGTCGTCGCCGGCGGCAAGCTGTTCTTCACCGCGGATGACGGCGTGCATGGCCGCGAGCTCTGGGTCACCGACGGCACAGGCGGCGGAACCCGGCTGTTCGATGCCGCGGCCGGCGCCGCATCCAGCACCCCGGACGACCTGACGGTGGTCGGCGATCGGCTGTTCTTCACCGCCGACGACGGCATTCATGGCCGCGAGCTTTGGGTGAGCGATGGGACCACGGCCGGCACGCGGATGGTGGCGGACCTCATGCCGGGAACCCAGGGGGCCTCTCCGTCGGCGCTGACGGGCGCCCATGGCCGGCTCTACCTGCATGCGGACGGCGGGGCACAGGATGGCATCTGGAGCTCCGACGGCACCGCCGCGGGAACCCGCCTCTTCCATGAGATGGCGCCGCGCCCCCCATGGTCCCAGGGCATCACGCTGGTCGGCATGCCCGACGGAGGGCTGGCCTTCCACGAGGGATCGGCATCCTGGCCGTCCAAGCTCACCTTCGTCGATGCAGGCGGCACCGCGACGGCCTTCACGGAACTCGTTCCCGACGGCGGCGGGGCCGTCCGCTATGCCGCCACGCCCGACGGGCTCGTCGCCTCGGTCACGACCGTGACCGAGTGGACCGGCAGCATGGAGTGGCCGATCGCCTTCCGTCATTCGACCTTCTGGGCCACCGACGGCACGCAGCAAGGCACCCGGTATCTTGGCGACCTGACGATGCAGGGCTGGGACCTCGACAGCGTCGCCGGACTGCGCAACGGCCAAGTGATGTTTACGAGCGACATGGACACCTACCGCGTCGAACAGGGTGCCGCATCGAGGATCGGCGTGCTGGACGCCGCCACGGGAACGGCGAGTTACCTGGCGGGACAGGACCTCGCCCGGCCGCTCGGCTGGCTCGATCAGGGGAGTGCCGGTGAAGACGGCGACCGGCTGCTTTTCCTGGACGAGAATTATTGGTCGGGGGCCCAACGCCTGCTGGTGACCGACGGCACGCCCCAGGGGACCTCCCAGCTCCATCAGAACGATTGGATGTATGGGGACATCGAACTCGCCGGCAACCGCGCCTTCTTCCTGACGGATCACGGCGGAACCAGCCCCGCCGGCCTGTGGGTGACCGACGGAACATCCGAAGGCACCCGCCAGCTGTGGCAGACGGCCGGGGGAGCCTACGGCGACACGCTGCTCGGGGAGTTCGCTGACGGCGTGCTGGGGTTCGACCGCGACTATTCAGCCAGGATCGACCGCTTCTTCCTGTCCGACGGCACGACGGACGGCACCATCGTGCTGGCGGAGCTTCCCGCCGGAAGCGGGGCCGATTACTGGGACCACACGGCGAAGCTGATGGGCGTCATCGCGGCGCCGGGTGGCGCGGAACCGGACGACATCCGCAAGGGGACCGAAGGCGGCGACACGCTGTTGGGGCAGGATGGCGCGGACAGAATTCACGGCCTGGGCGGCAACGACCGGATCCTGGCCGGCGCCGGAGACGACCGGCTGAACGGCGGCGCCGGCGCGGACCACATCGACGGGGCGGAGGGCGCCGACCGTCTGTACGGCATGTTCGGCCGGGACGTCCTTGTTCCGGGGGCGGGACGCGACATCGTCGATGGCGGTGCGGGAGATGACGTGCTGCTGGCCGAACGGGATGGCGAAAGCGACCAGTTCTTCTTCGCCCCGGGCAGCGGCGCCGACGTGCTGACCACCGTCGACCCGTCCCTGGACGTCATCATCCTGAAAGGGTTCGAGGCGGCCATCGGCACGGCGGCATGGCGGGCGGAGCATGTCGTCGCGCTGGGAGACGGTGTGCGGATCGATTTCGGCGGCGGAGACAGTCTCCTCGTTCTCGACACGATGGTGCAGGACCTGCGCTTCACGGTCCACGATCCGATCTTCTAGATCGCCAAGGCTTAGCGGCCGTCTTCATCGCCCCGGCCGTGCAGACCGGAAGGCATGGCATCGCCTTGAGCCGGCGCCGGCTCGATCCGGTAGGCGCAACGGCGGGCGTCAGCCAGAATATGCTCGACACGTCGGACCGGAGCATCTGGCCCGATCACCTGCTGGAAGACGGCCAGTTCTGCGCGGCAAAAGCCGTCATGGGCCGCGGCGGCGGCACAGATCGGGCAGTGATTCTCGACGAGGAGGAGCGAGCCGTCCGCTTCCTCCCACCAATCGGCCATGTAGCCTTCCCGGTTGCGGATCGCCGCCACGCGCGCCACACGGTCCTTCACACCGACCACATCCCTCAGCTCGGCCATGTAGTTGGCCTCGGTGTCGGCACGGCGCGCCGCGATCAGCGTATCGAAAGCGCCCGGCCCCAGATTTTCGCCGATGCTCCGGATCAGTTGCACGGCCAAATCCGCGTGGGCATCGGGAAAACGGGCATGACCGGCCGCTGTCAGCTGCCAGACCTGGGCCGGCCGGCCCACCCCGCGTGGACGGGACCGGGCCTCGACCAGCCCTTCCGCCCCCAGCCGGCTCAGCTGCTGGCGAATGTTCTCCGCCGTCGTGCCGAGCGCCTGCCCCAGCTCCGCCGTGGTTTGAGGGCCGTGCGTCTTCAAGAACGCCAACAGCTTGTCGGTCACGGTCCTCGGCGACCACGCATGATTTTCCAAGCCGCGGCTTGACATATTCCCTGCCACCCAATAAACCAAGTTTGCACTTTGAATTTAGCCGCTCGGCACTGCCAACGCAACGGCCGGGCGGCCTTGGCGAAGGAGGAACCGATGACCGCTGCGTTCGTTCTGCCCGATCTGCCTTATGCTCCCGATGCGCTTGGGCCGGCGATGTCGCTGGAAACCATGACGCTTCACCACGGCAAGCACCACGCCGCCTATGTCGCCAAGCTGAACGAGCTGGTTCCAGGATCGGCCTTCGCCGGCCTGCCGCTTGAAGAGGTGGTGCGGCAGTCGTTTGCCGATCCGAAGGCCCAGGCCATCTTCAACAACGCCGGCCAGCATTGGAATCACATCCATTTCTGGACCTGGATGAAGCCCGGCGGCGGCGGGGCCGTTCCCGGTGCGCTGGAGCGCCGCCTCGTCGACAGCTTCGGGTCCGTCGATGCGTTCCGGGACGGTTTCGTCAAGGAGGGTGTCGCGCAGTTCGGGTCCGGCTGGGTCTGGCTGACCGAGGAAGCCGACGGGCGTCTGGCCCTGATGCGCACTCCGAACGGCGAGAACCCGCTGGCGCACGGCCGGCACGCGCTGCTGGGCTGCGATGTCTGGGAGCACGCCTATTACGTCGATTACCGTAACCGCCGTCCCGACTATCTCGCGGCGTTCCTGGAACAGCTCGTCGATTGGGAGGCCGTGGCCGCCCGCCTGGGGCAGGCTTCCGGCGCATCCACCACGGGGTGATCGCCGCCCGGCGATGGTGTTGAAAGTTTGACGGTCAGGCTGGCGTCACGGGCATCCGTGGCGCCGTCTGTCTGATGGGGTTTCGACACGCTGCCGGAGCGGAAAAAAGACGGTGGCTGACGTTCAGGCTTGGGAGGCTGACGGCTGGCTTCCGCTGTAGGTGCGTTCGAATGTCTGAATGATAACGATTCTCATTCTCATGTCAAGCACCCTCCGCCCTCACCTGCGCCTTCCGCCGCCGGAGGCTGCGACCATGGCGAAGAACTGCGCCTCGTCAATGGTGTCGGGCTTGCCGTATTTGGCGCGCCGGGCGGCGGCGGTGTCCAGCTTGGTGGCGCCGGGAGCATGGCCGACGACGAGATAGTCGGTGTCCTTGCGGACGCTGTGATGCCAGCTTCCGCCCAGCGCCAGGATGCGGGCCATGACGGCTTCGCGCGGCAGGCCGGTCAGTTCGCCGGTGACGGCGAAGGCATAACCATTGATGCCGTGCGTGATCGGCGCGGCCGGCGGCCGGACCACCGGCGGCGGGTCGATCTGGTTGGTCGGCGCCAGATGGGGAACCGCCAGCATCTCGGCGCTGCCGAGGATCATCTTCTGGAACAGGCGGCTGGTGATCTCGGCATCGACGAAGGCACCGTGGAAGCGCGCCCGGATGCCGACATCGATGCCGAACAGCGTCGCCACCGCGTCGAGCGACGCGCGCCCCGCCACCTGCCCCCGGGCGTGGTGCATCGTGCAAACCGATTGGGGCGGCGCCCAGGGAAGGCCGCAGAGTTGGAACTCGTGCCGCAGGAACTCGATGTCGAAGCCGACATTGTGACCGACCAGCACCGCTCCCTCCAGGAAGCCGCGGATGTCCTGGGCGACGCTGTGGAACGGGTCCTGGTGGCGCAGGAGGTGATCCGGCAGCCCATGCACCTTCAGCGCATGCGGGTTCGATTTGCGTCCCGGATTGAAGATGAGGCTGAGACAGCGGCCGGTCGGCGCCGCCTCCGCCAGTTCGATCGCGGCGAAGCTGACCATGCGGTCGCCGCCGGCCGGCGACAGCCCGGTGGTCTCGCAATCGATGACGACGAAGCGGCGGGCGGATGATTGCGTCCGGACGGGTTTCGCCACCGCCGACGAACGGCCAAGCACTGCATCGATCAAACGGCTCATGAACTCTCGCCCCGGGGGCAGGATGGCCCTGCCACGTCTCACAATCCCGGACTATAGGCAGGTCCGCCACCGCAGGTCGAGAGTCCCTGCCGTCGCAGTGCCGACGGCTCGTCCGATCCGGCCATCCATCACTCCCGCCCCTGATATTTCGGTGCCTAACCAAAAATTCGGTCTCTATGCAAAAAGTGGATTGTTGGCGCACCAATCACGAGGTATCATATTTCAGTTGAAGTAATCGAATAGCGATTACAAAGACAGACACCATGCAGATCAAGGAGATCGCGTGTGGACGTGATCGCTGAGCTGTCGGGCCTCATCGGCGCCGACGCCGTTCTGACATCCAAAATCGACCTTGACGGCGCGACGGAAGATTGGCGCGGGCGTTACCGCGGGCCGGCACTCTGCCTCGTCCGGCCGGCGAATGCCGGGCAGGTCGCCGCGGTGGTTCGCTGCTGCGCCCGGCACGGGATTCCGCTGCTGCCGCAGGGCGGCAACACCAGCCTGTGCGGCGGCGCCACCCCATCGGAGACGGGCCCGGCCCCGGTCATCCTCAATCTGGCGCGCATGCGTGCGATCCGCGGCATCGACCCGGTCAACAGCACGATGGAGGTCGAGGCCGGCTGCGTGCTCGCCACCGTGCAGGAAGCGGCGGCGGCGGCGGGACGGCTCTATCCGGTCAGCCTGGGCGCGGAAGGCTCCTGCCAGATCGGCGGAACCATCGCGACCAATGCCGGCGGCACCTCGGTCCTGCGCTACGGCAACACGCGCGACAATGTGCTGGGGCTGGAGGTGGTGCTGGCCGACGGCACGATCTGGTCCGGGCTGTACGGCCTGCGCAAGAACAACACCGGTTACGACCTGAAGCACCTGTTCATCGGGTCGGAAGGCACGCTCGGCATCATCACCGCGGCGACGCTGAAGCTGCACCCGCTGCCGACGCGCCATGCGGTCGCCTGGGTCGGGATGGCCGATCCTGCCGACGCGCTGACCCTGCTGACCCGTGTGCAGCAGCGCTGCGGCGCCCGGCTGTCGGCCTTCGAGATGATCAACCGCCTCCAGCTCGATCTGGTGGTGGAGCAGGTTCCGGGCCGCCGAAGCCCGATCGATACGCCGGCCGACTGGCATGTGCTGATCGAGCTGTCCGACAACAGCGACGGCGACGCGCTGGACGCCGAACTTCAGGCGATCCTGGAGGACGCCTTCGCCGACGGGCTGCTGACCGACGCGGCGCTCGCCGCCAGCGATGCCCAGCGCCACGCCCTGTGGGAGGTGCGTCACAGCGTTTCGGAGGCGAACAAGAAGGCCGGCGTCGGGCTGACCACCGATTGCGCCGTGCCGCTGTCGGCGGTGCCGGCCTTCATCGACGGCGCCACCGCCGCGGTGCAGGCGCTGGTGCCCGACCTGCCGGCGATCGTCGTCGCCCATCTCGGCGACGGCAACGTCCACTTCATCCCCTTCTTCACCTTCGACGCCTGGAACGCCATCCCCGACCGCGAAGCTCTGGCCGCCGCCATCCGCCACGCGGTGAACGACGAGGCCGCCCGGCTGAACGGCACCTTCAGCGCCGAACACGGCGTCGGCCGCGTCCAGCTGGGCGAGATGGCGCGCTACAAGCCCACCGTCGAACTGGCGCTGATGCGCACGGTGAAGCAGGCGCTGGACCCGCAGAACCTCTTCAACCCCGGCCGCCTGCTGCCGCCGGGCTGAGCCCTCCTGCCTTCCATTCTTCCGCCGTTCCGGCCCACCAAGAGGAGTTCCGACATGAGCATCCGCCAATCAGGCTGGTCCCGCCGCACCCTGCTGAAAGCCGGCGCCGTCGGCGCTTGCGCCCTTGCCATGCCGGCGATCTGGAGCCCGGCGCGCGCGCAGAACAAGCGGATCGTCGTGCGCGACGACGGCGGCATCTACACCAAGGCCTATGGCGAGGTGTTCTACAAGCCCTTCACCGCGGCGACCGGCATCGAGGTGATCGGCGTCCAGGCGAATGCGGAGCCGACGGCGCAGATCCGCTCGATGGTGGAAGCCAAGTCCTACACCTGGGACATGGCCAAGATCAGCCAGCCGGCCATCCTGATGCTGACCGGCGGCAACAAGCCGCTGCTGGAGAAGCACGGGCTGGAGGCCGACCCGGCCGTTGCCTCGATCCCCAAGCAGTACATGTCGGAATACGGCGTCGGCACCAACGTCTACACCACGGTGCTGGCCTACCGCACCGACGCCTTCAAGGACCGCAAGGCGCCGGCCTCGTGGAAGGACTTCTACGACGTCGCCAACTTCCCCGGCCGCCGCGCCCTGCGCAAGCACCCGTTCGACACAATCGAACAGGCGCTGATGGCCGATGGCGTGCCGGCGGGGCAGGTCTATCCCTGCGACCTCGACCGCGCCTTCAAGGCGCTGGACCGCATCAAGAAGGACGTCTCGGTCTTCTGGACCAGCGGCGCGCAGGTCGAGCAGATGCTGCTGTCCGGTGAAGTCGACATGGTCCCGACCTGGGTGTCGCGTCCGCAGGCGGCCATCGCCGCCGGCGCGCCGGTCGGCATCGTCTGGGACCAGAACATCTGGGGCCTCGACAGCTGGGCGATCCTGGCCGGCACCCCCAATGCCGACGCCTGCCGCCAGTTCATCAAATTCGCCTCCGACCCCAAGCGGCAGGCCGAGCTGGTGAAGTATTTCCCGGCCGGCGTGACCCAGCCGGATGCCTTCAAGCACATCGACGCCAAGGTCGCCCCCGACTGCCCGACCTTCCCGGCCAACATCGAGCGCGGCGTGCAGATCAACGCCGACTACTGGCTGAAGAACCAGCAGAAGGGGCTGGAGCGCTACAACGCCTGGCTGCTGAGCTGAGGCTAAGCCTCGCTTTTGCCCCCTCCCCAACCCTCCCCCACCTTCGGTGGGAGAGGGAGTTAGTCGCAGCGCGGCGGAGTTCCCTCTCCCACCGAAGGTGGGGGAGGGCTAGGGAGGGGGCAAAGGCACGCCTGCGCTTTCTCCACCTGCCAATTTCCCCCTTCGGCCCCACCCCCTTCGCGAGGAGGCGCGCATGTCTTCTTCCAGCCTTTCCGTCCAGGGCCTTGCCAAGCGCTACGGCGACTTCGTGGCGCTCGCCCCGACGGATCTCGTCGTCGCCGACGGCGAATTCCTGACGCTGCTCGGCCCGTCGGGCTCCGGCAAGACGACGCTGCTCAGCCTGCTGGCCGGGCTGGTGCCGCCCGACGAGGGAAGCGTGCGCATCGGCTCGCAGGACGTCACCTACGCCCCGCCCTATGAGCGCGACATCGGCGTGGTGTTCCAGAACTACGCGCTGTTCCCCCACATGACGGTCGAGGAGAACATCGCCTTCCCGCTGAAGATGCGGAAGGTGGCGGCGGCCGAGGCCAAGCGGCGCGCGCGAGAGGCGCTGGAGATGGTGCATCTGCCGCACATCGCCGGCCGCTACCCGCGCGAGCTGTCGGGCGGCCAGCAGCAGCGCGTCGCGCTCGCCCGCTGCATGGTCTACAAGCCCTCGATCATCCTGATGGACGAGCCGCTGGGCGCGCTCGACAAGAAGCTGCGCGAGCATATGCAGCTGGAGATCAAGCGCCTGCACCGCGAGTTGGGAACGACGGTCGTCTACGTCACCCACGACCAGGAAGAGGCGATGACGATGTCCGACCGCATCTGCCTGATGAATGCCGGGCGGATCGAACAGCTGGGCACGCCGGCCGATCTGTATTTCCGTCCCCGCTCGCTGTTCGTCGCCGATTTCCTGGGCGAATCCAACATCCTGCCCGCCGCCCTGCGCAACCGCAGCGGCGACGAGGTGGAAGTCAGGCTGGGCGGGATGGGCGTTTCCGGCCGGGCGCTGGCCAACGGCAACGACCTGCCGCCGGGTGCCGAGGTGCGGGTGATGGTGCGGCCGCAGAACCTGACGGTCGCCCGCAACGCCGGAAACGCTCCCGACAGCCTGCAGGGCCGGGTGTCGGAGGTGATGGTCACCGGCAGCCTGACCAAGGTCTATATGGAGCCGCTCGACCGCGACCTGCCGCCCCTGGTCGCCGCCTTCCCCACCCGCAACGAGGCCGACGCGGTGCGCATCGACGACGTGCTGACGCTGTCCTGGAGCGGGCGCGACGCCGTGGTGATCGCCGACGTGATCGCCGATGCCGCTCGTGCGGCCGGGACGGCGTGAGATGAGCGGACAGTCCATGACCATGACCCACGCCGCAGGCGCCAAACGCCATTCGCCCCCTCCCGTCTGGCGCAAGCCGGTGCTGATGGGCGCCCCGCTCGTCCTGCTGCTCGTCGCCTTCCTGGTCTTCCCGGTCGGGCAGCTGCTGGCGCTCAGCGTCTACAACGGGCAGGGCTTCACGCTGGCGCCCTATGCGCAGCTGTTCGCCTCCAGCCTCTACGTCACCGTCCTGTGGATCACGCTGAAGATCTCGCTGGCGACGACGCTGGTCTCCGTGGTCGCCGCCTATCCCATCGCCTACCTGATCTCCATCGCCAAGGGACCGGCGAAGAGCCGGCTGATCTTCTGGGTACTGCTGTCCTTCTGGACCAGCTTCCTGGTGCGCGCCTTCGCCTGGGTCGTCATCCTCGGCCGCAACGGCGTGATCAACAGCACGCTGATGTCGCTGGGCATCATCGACACCCCGGCCGACCTGCTCTACGGCTTCGGCGCCGTGCTGGTCGGCATGGTGCACGCCATGCTGCCACTGGCGGTGATGACCATGCTGGCGGTGATGGAGAACATCGACCGCACCCTGCCGCGCGCCGCCGGCACGCTGGGCGCCCGCCCCGGCACCGCCTTCTGGACCGTCTATTTCCCGCTGTCGCTGCCGGGCGTGGCCGCGTCGGCGATCATGGTCTTCGTGTCGGCCATCGGCTTCTTCATCGTGCCCGCCCTGCTGGGCGGCCGGAAGGAGACGATGATCACCCAGCTGATCATCGATCAGGTGCAGCAGACGCTGAACTGGGGGCTGGCCGGCGCCATTTCGGTCCTGCTTCTGACCGTCGTGCTGGTGGTCTTCGTGCTGTACGACCGCGTCTTCGGCTTCGCGTCGCTGACCGGTGAGAGCGCCGTGGTGCGCAACCGCGACACCGCCATGCGGCGGCTTGGCGGGCGCGTGCTGGCCGCTCTCGGCTCGGCCAGCGATGCGCTGATCGGCCTGCTGCCGCGCCGCCACCCCATCCGCGGCCGCGCCGAGCGTCCGCTGGCGCTGACCGTTTTCGTCTGGCTGCTGCTGGCGCTGATCAGCCTGCCCGCCTTCCTGATGATCCCGCTGTCCTTCGGCAAGGGCGGTCTCGCCTGGCCGCCGTCGGGCTTCACGCTGCAATGGTATCAGCAGCTTCTGGACTCGCCGATCTGGATGCAGGCGCTGTGGCGCTCCATCGTGGTGGCCTTCGGCACCGGCCTGCTGTCGATGGCGATCGGCGTTCCCGCCGCCTTCCTGATGGTGCGCGGCCAGATGCGTGGCAAGGGCGCCATGCTGGCCTTCATCCTGTCGCCCATCGTCGTGCCGCGCATGATCATCGCCGTCGGCATGTTCTATGTCTTCGCGCAGATGGGTCTGGTCGGCACCGTGCTGGGGCTGGTTATCGGCCACACGGTGGTCGCCGTGCCTTATGTGGTCATGACCATGATGGCGGTGCTGCGCAACTACGACACCCGGCTCGACCTTGCGGCGCAGAGCCTGGGCGCCCGGCCGCTGGCGGCGCTGCGGCACGTCACCTTCCCGATCCTGGGGGCCGGCATGCTGTCCTCCTTCCTGTTCGCCTTCGCCACCTCCTTCGACGAGCTGACCATCTCGCTGTTCTCCTCGGGCGGGCTGAGCGCCACGCTGCCCAAGCAGTTCTGGGACGAGGTGACGCTGCAGGTCTCCCCCGTCATCGCGGCGGTGTCGACCGGGCTTCTGCTGTTCGTCGCCACCCTGATCTACGTCGCCGACCGGCTGCGCCGGCGCAGCCTCGCCAGCTGAGACCGGCTCCCGAACCGCCTTTCACCACCCGCTTCTTCCAAGGACAAGACATGCTTGACGCCACGAAGCTTCGCGGCATTCTGCCCGCCACCCCGACGCCGGTGACAGCCGACGGCACCATCGACGTGGCGGCCTCCAAGGCGCTGTTCTCCTGGCTGTTCCGCCAGGGAATCGACGGGCTGGTCCCGCTCGGCGGCACCGGCGAATACGGCGCGCTGGCGAAGGACCAGCGCATCCGCTTCGCCGAGCTGTCGGTGGAGGCGATGGCCGAGACTGGGGCCGGGGGCGGCGAGAAGCGCGGCCCGGTGATCGCCGGCGTGCTCGACACCGGCTATTACGACGCACTGTCCGCCGGCCGCGATTTCGCGGCGGCGGGCGTGGACGGGCTGCTGGTGCTGACGCCCTACTACACCAACCCGACGCAGGCCGGCATCCGCGACTATTTCCTGCGCTACGCCGACGAATCGCCGGTGCCGATCCTGATCTACGAGATCCCCTACCGCACCCGCATCGCCATCGATCCGGAGATCCTGCACGAGCTGTCGCGGCACGAGCGGATCGTCGGCATGAAGGCCTGCAACACCGACATGTACCATTTCCTGCGCACGGTGGCGGGGGTCGATCCGTCCTTCGCGGTGCTGAGCGGCGAGGACACGCTGTTCCCGCTGCAGGTCGCGGCGGGAGCCAAGGGCGGCATCGTGGTGACGGCCAACCTGCTGCCGCGGGCGTGGCGGCTGATCCACGACCTCGCCTCCACCGGCAAGCTGGACAAGGCGCTGGAGATCCACCGCACGCTGATCCCGATGATGAACATGGCCTTCGCCGAGACCAATCCCGGCCCGATGAAGTCGGTGATGGACCTGATCGGCGTGGACGCCCCGGCGATGCTGGCGCCGCTGCGTGAACCGGCCGAGCCGCTGAAGCGGTCGCTGCGGCGCGAGCTGTCGCGCCTGCTCGTCACTTACGAGGGAATGCCGGCCGCCCAGCCGGTATGATGGGTTGCATCGCACGACGCGTGGCATTCGGTTCGCCGGATGCTATGCGTTGGCGCGGAGGCGCCGGGCGACAACCCGGCCGGATGAAGACTGCCTTGGGGGATTGCCGATGACGCGGACAGCAGGACGGACACCGAAGGCGGAAGGAGCCGTGACGGAAACGGGCCCGGCTGCGGCGGCTGCGGAACCGGACGGAACGCCGGAGGGCAGGAAGGCCGACCCGCGCGAGTCCTCGCTGTTCGTCGGCTCGACCGAGAAGACCTTCCAGATCCTGCACGCCTTCGACGGGCCGCACCGGCAGATGCCGCTGTCGGAGATCGCCAAGGCTGCCAACCTGGACCGCAGCGCCGCCCAGCGGCTGGTCTACACGCTGGAGGTTCTGGGCTATCTGCGCCGCGTCCACGGCACGCGCAACTATGCGCTGACGCCGAAGCTGCTGCAGTTCTCCTACAACTACCTGCGCGCCAACGAACTGATCGAGAAGGCCTTTCCCTATCTTCTCGACATCAGCCGCAGCGTCGGTGAGACCACCAACCTGCAGGAGCTGGACGGCGCCGAGATCGTCTTCGTCGCCCGCTTCCCCGGCAAGCATCTGGTCAACATCGAGTTCATGGTCGGCAGCCGTCTGCCCGCCTACTACACGGCGTCCGGCACCGCCATCCTGTCGCGCCTTTCGGAGGAAGAGCAGGAGGAGATCCTGGCCCGCACCGACCTGCGCCCGCTGACCCCCTTCACCGTCTGCGATCCCGACCGGCTTCGCGCCCGCGTGCGCGAGGCGGGGGAGAAGGGCTATGCGCTGCTGGTCAACGAGACGGTGATGGGCGACATCTCCGTCGGCGCCGCCATCACCGACGAGCATGGCCGCGCGGTGGCCGGCCTCAGCATCTCCGTCCCCGCCACGCGCTGGACGCCGGAGCAGGTCGAACAGGAACTCGCCCGGCATGTGCAGGTGGCCGCGGCCTCCATCTCCGTCCACCCATTCGGCAGCTATTCCCGATAGCGCGCCACCCCGCGGGAGGCGGTGATCCCATGGCGGCCCATAAGGCATGCCTGAACATCGACGAGTTGCGCCAGCGCGCCCGCCGCTTCCTGCCGCGCGGCCTGTTCGAATACATCGACCGCGGCACCGAGGATGAAGCGGCCCTGCGCCGGCTGCGCGAAAGCTTCGAGCAGGCCGAACTGACGCCGCGCGTGCTGGTCGATTGCGGCGAGCGCCACAGCGGCGTGACGCTGTTCGGCCGCGAGCGCCCGATGCCCTTCGTCATCGCGCCTACCGCCGCCGCCGGTCTGGTCCGCTATGACGGGGAGGTGCTGCTGGCGCGCGCCGCCCGCGCCGCCGGCATTCCCTTCTGCGTTTCCACCCAGTCGATCACCAGCATCGAGGCGATCACGGAAGCCGGGGCCGAGCTGTGGTTCCAGCTTTATGTCTGGCGCGACCGCAGCCTGACCCATGCCCTGCTGGACCGGGTCGCCGCCTGCGGCGTGGACACGCTGATCCTGACGGTGGACACCGCCGTTTCGCCGAAACGCGAGTATAACCGACACAACGGCTTCAACGTGCCGGTCACGCCGTCGCTGCGCGGCGCCATGGACGTGGCGCGCCACCCGGCCTGGGCGGGCGGCGTGCTGCTGCGCCTGCTGGCCGACGGCGGCTGGCCGGGATACGCCCATTACCCGCCGCAGTTCCGCACCCGCATCACCGACGCCACGGCACACGATCCGATCCGGCTGTGCGACCGGGTCAGCTGGGACGATGTGGCGGAGCTGCGCCGCCGCTGGCCGGGGCGGATCATCCTCAAGGGCCTGCTGGCGCCGGGGGATGCGCTGCGCGCGGCCGAGTCCGGGGTCGAGGCCGTCGTGGTGTCGAACCATGGCGGGCGCAACCTCGACTGCGCGCCTTCGCCGCTTGCGGTTCTTCCACGGATCATGGACGCGGTCGGCGACCGGATGACGGTGCTGGCCGACAGCGGCGTTCGGCGCGGCAGCGACGCCGCGAAACTGCTGGCGGCCGGCGCCGCGGCAGTGCTGCTCGGCCGGGCGCCGCTGTTCGGGCTCGCGGCCGGCGGACAGGCGGGGGCGCAACACGCACTGGCGATCCTGCAGGACGAACTCGACCGCACCATGGCCCTGCTGGGCTGCCGGACGGTCGCGGAGTTGCGGACAGTTCCCTTTCCCCGGGGGGAGAGGGAGATCTTCCCCGAGCTATGATACTGTGGCGCTTCGGCCAGAAGCCTCCAACGTCATGAGGAAAGATCGCACAATGTCGAACATCGCCCCGAACACCGCCACCAACCCGAAGACGGCGATGGTCACCGGCGCCACGTCGGGATTCGGCGATGCCATCGCCCGGCGGCTGGTGGCGGAAGGCTGGCGGATCGTGGCCACCGGCCGGCGGCAGGACCGGCTGGACGCCCTGGTCGAGGCGCTGGGCGGACCGGCGGTGGTCCATCCGCTGTGCTTCGATATCCGGGACGAGGCGGCGACGCGCACCGCCCTGGAATCCCTGCCCGCGGAGTTCGCCGACATCTCCGTCCTGGTCAACAATGCCGGGCTGGCGCTGGGCACCGGGGCCGCGCAGGACTGCGACCTGGAACAGTGGCGCACGATGATCGACACCAACGTGACCGGGCTGGTGACGATCACCCGGCTGCTGCTGGACCGGCTGATCGCGCAGCGCGGGCTGATCGTCAATCTCGCCTCCGTCGCCTCCAGCTGGCCCTATCCCGGCGGCAACGTCTATGGCGGCACCAAGGCCTTCGTGAAGCAGTTCTCGCTCGGCCTGCGCTGCGACCTGTCGGCGCAGGGTGTGCGCGTCACCTCCATCGAGCCGGGCCTGTCGGAGAGTGAATTCACCCTGGTGCGCACCGGCGGCGACAAGGCGGCCTACGACGCGCTCTATGCCGGCGCCAACCCGCTGCAGCCGGAGGACATCGCCGAGACGGTGCGCTGGGTGGTGTCGCTGCCGCCCCACGTCAACATCAACAGCGTGGAGATCATGCCGGTCAGCCAGTCCTGGTCGCCGTTCAAGATCCACCGCGAAACGCCGGCCTGACACGCCCCCCACCTGTTCGCCGATTGAGACGAGCGCCGCCGGACTTCGGACCGGCGGCGCTCGTTTTTCGAGTTCCACTGGTTCCGCCCACGGCATTTGCGGAAAAAATCCAACGAAGCCAGACATCTGTTGCGCCCAGCAAGAATCGGTGCTTATAGTGCGAACGATTCGCATTATCGATGCGAGTAACACGCATTCGCTAATTTAGCACCGTCGTCCGACCGGCCTGGGGGGAACCGCGCCGGCCGCCGATGTCGTGCGGAAGGCATCGTTTGGCAGGGGAGCCGACAGCATGAAACGAGTTCGCGGCAAAGCCGCCGTCCGCCACACCGCCCATCCGTGTGGCGACCGTTCAGCCGCGCCTGATACCCGCAAATCCGGCCTGCGTCCCGCTGCCGTCGCGGCCGGGCTGGCCGCTGCGGTCCTGGCGGGCGGTGCGTTCCTCGCGCCCGCGGCCCATGCCCAGGCGACGGCGGCCACCGTCAACGCCGACATTCCCGCCGGCCCGCTGGGCGAGGCGCTGAGCCGCTTCGCCGCGCAGGCGGGCGTCACGGTCCAGGCGGACCCGGCGGCGATCCGGGGCAAGAGCTCGCCCGGTCTGAAGGGCGCAACCACGGTCGAAGACGGCTTCCGCCGGCTGCTGGCGGGCAGCGGCTATGGGATCGCCCGCGCGGGATCGGGTTATGCCCTGGTCGCGCAGAGCGCGGCTGCCCCGGCGACCAACCAAGCCGCCACCCCGACAGCATCCCCCGACAGCGCGACCCTGCCGGCCCTGCAGGTGACCGCCAGCGGGATGATGCCCGGCGGATTGGCGCAGCCCTATGCCGGCGGGCAGGTGGCGCGGGGCGGATCGGTCGGCCTGCTGGGCAGCCGCGACGTCATGGACACGCCCTTCAGCACGGTCAACTACACCTCCGAGCTGATCGAGAACCAGCAGGCGCGCACCGCGGCCGACACGCTGATCAACGACGCCTCCGTCCGGCTCACCACCGGCAGCAACGGCTTCGACGACACCTTCCAGATCCGCGGATATGCGGTGGGAGCCGGCGATGTCGGCTTCAACGGCATGTTCGGGCTCGTGTCGTCCAACCGCGTGCCGGCGCAGATCGTCGAGCGGATCGAGCTGCTGAAGGGTCCCGGCGCCCTGGTCAACGGCATCGCCCCCAACGGCAGCACCGGCGGCGGCATCAACATCCTGGCCAAGCGCGCCGGGGACGAGCCGCTCACCCGCGTCACCACCACCTACACCAGCGACGCCAATCTCGCCGCGCATGTGGATGTCGGCCGCCGCTTCGGCGAGAACAGGGAATGGGGCGTCCGCTTCAACGGCCTGATGCGCAACGGCGAGGCGTCGGTCGACGGCGGCAACCTGCGCTCCGGCCTGGGCGCCCTGGCGGTCGATTACCGCGGCGAGCGGCTGCGCTGGTCGATGGATGCCATCACCCAGCGCGACGACACCGACAATTTCCGTCCGCAGATCAGCATCCTTCCCACCACCACCGCCATCCCCTCCCCGCCCGACGCCCGCAGCAACTGGTTCCCCGGTACGACCCTGGTGCAGAAGGACGTCACCGTCGCCTCGAACATCGAGGTGGACGTGACCGACAGCCTGACCGCCTATGCCGGCATCGGTTACCGCAAGGGCGAGAACGACCAGACCTTCCCGGGTACGACGACCGCGGTGAACGCGCTGGGCAACTTCACGGTCCGCAACGCCTATTACGATTCCTACTCCCGCACGGTCAGCGGCACCGCGGGCGTCCGCTGGCGTTTCGAGACCGGCCCGGTCCATCACTCGCTGAATGTCGGCTACAGCGGCTTCAAGCGCGACGAGGGCAACGCCTACATCCAGTCGGCCGGCTCCGCCCTGTCGAACATCTACAATCCCGTGCCGCTGCCGGCCGTCACCGCTGCCCGCACCTCGGCGCGCAAGTCGGCGGAAACCACGCTGACCAGCTTCGCCGTGGCCGACACCCTGTCGGTACTGGACGACCGGGTGATGCTGACGCTGGGCGCCCGCCGGCAGAAGGTTCATGTCGACAGCTTCAGCACCGCGACCGGCCTGCAGACCGGCACCTACGATGCCAGCGCGACCTCGCCGCTGGCAGGGTTGGTGGTCAAGCCGCTGTCCAATGTCTCGCTCTACGCCAACTATGCCGAGGGTCTGACGCGCGGCACCGTGGTCGGCGCCGGCTATGCCAACACCGGTGCGGTGCTGGCCCCCTTCAAGTCCAAGCAGTACGAGGCCGGGGTCAAGGTCGATTGGGGTTCGGTCACCACCACGGCGGCGGTGTTCCAGCTGACCCGGCCGAACTCGATCCGCAACGCCGCCAACGAGCTGGCCTATGACGGCGAGCAGCGCAACCGCGGCCTGGAGCTGTCGGCTTATGGCGAGATCCTGCCCGGCCTGCGCGGCATGGCCAGCGCCTCCTTCATGGACCCGCAGCTGACGCGCACCGCCAACGCCGCGGTGCAGGGCAACGACGCCGCCGGCGTGCCGGACAAGACGTTCTCGGCCGGGCTGGATTGGGAAACCCCGTGGGTCCAGGGCCTCGCCCTCAACGGGCGGGTGATCTACACCTCCGGCTCCTACCTGACCGACGCCAATACCCTGCGCTTCGACGGCTGGACCCGCTTCGACATCGGCGCGCGCTATGCCACCACCATCGTCGGCACGCCGGTCACCTTCCGCGCCAATGTCGAGAACCTGTTCGACAAGGACTATTGGCTGACCACCGGCACCTACGTGACCGTCGGCGCGCCGCGCACGGTGCTGCTGTCCGCCTCCGCCGATTTCTGATCCCCACCTCCCCGATCCAGTTGGATTAGCCATGAACAGACTGTCCATCGCCATCGTCGCCCTGCTGGGACTCGCGGTGCCCGCCAACGCCCACCAGATCTGGATCGAACAGCCCGACGGCCAGAACGCGGTGATCCGCTTCGGCGAGTTCGGCGAGAACCTGCGCGAGGCGTCGCCCGGCCTGCTCGACAAGTTCGTCAAGCCGGCCGGCACCCTGGTCTCCGCCAAGGGAGAACGGGCGTCGGAAGCGGCCAAGACCGCCACCGGCTTCACCCTGCCCTTCAAGGCCGGCGAGGGCGAGAGCATCGTCGCCGACGACCCGCTCTACCCGCTCTATCCCGGCAAGGAGAACGGGAAGGAGACCGCCAACTGGTATCACCCGTCGGCGCGCCTGATCACCGGCTTCAAGGAACAGAAGCCGAAGCTGGCCCTGGACCTGGTGCCCGCCGGCCAGCCCGGCAGCTTCAAGCTGTTCTTCAAGGGCCAGCCCAAGGCGAAGACCAAGGTGTCGCTGGTGACCCAGTCCGGCTGGGCCAAGGAGGCCTATACCGACGAGCAGGGGCTCGTCAGCTTCGACCTGCCGTGGAAGGGCACCTATGTGGCGGAGGTCAGCCTCACCGACCCCACCCCCGGCGAGCGTCCGGGCACCAGCGGCATTGAGCGCTATGACGCCGTGAGCTACGCCACCACGGTGACCTACGTCCATGGCGACGGTCTGGCGCCGCTTCCCGCCGGTCCGGCGGCAGCGCCGCACCAATGACCCCGCTGATCGACCGCGCCCGCCGCTCGGCGCCGGTCGCCTCGCGCATCGTCGCCGCGCTGTTCGGCGGCTATGCACTGGCGGCGCTCGGCAGCGTGGCGGCGCTGGCCCTGCCGATGAGCAAGCCGCAGGCCGTGCTCACCGGCATGCTGGCGAGCTTCGCCATCTATGCGGGCGCGGTGGTCTGGGTCTTCGCCGCGCGCAATGCGCTGCGGGCCTGGGCCGGCCTGCTGGCGGCGGCGGTGCCGCTGGCAGCGGCGGCGTGGTCGGTCTGGTGAGGGGGAGTGGGGCCGTGAAGACGGACAACGTAATGCGGGACAAGGCACAGCGTCCCGCCGGCCGCGGCATCCGCCAGAGCATGTCCGGCTTGCACATCTGGGCCGGCCTGCTGATGGGCTGGATCTTGTACGCCATGTTCCTGACCGGGACGGTGTCCTACTTCAAGGACGAGCTGTCGCAATGGATGCGGCCGGAACTGGCGCATCAGGCGGAACTGCCCGACCCGGCCCTGGTGGCCCAGCGCATCGCCGACGAACTGGTCGCCAGCGTGCCCGGCAGCCCGCAATGGAGCATGCGCCTGCCGGACGCGCGCACCAACAGCGTCTACGCCTTCTGGCGCACGGCGCCGGGGGGATCGGGCGCGGAGGGGGGCCGGCGCGCCTTCGGAGAGGCGAGTTTCGATCCAGCCACCGGCGGCAAGGTCACCGCGCGCGACACGCTGGGCGGCGACTTCTTCTACCGCTTCCATTTCCAGTTCCACTACATGCCGGCGCTGTGGGGACGCTGGATCGCCGGGGCGGCGGCCATGTTCATGCTGGTCGCCATCGTCAGCGGCGTCATCACCCACAAGAAGATCTTCGTCGATTTCTTCACCTTCCGCGGCGGCAAGGGACAGCGGTCGTGGCTCGACGCGCACAACGCGCTTTCGGTGTTCGGCCTGCCCTTCCACTTCATGATCACCTACACCGGGCTGGTCACGCTGATGGCGCTCTACATGCCCTGGGGCGAGCAGATGGCGATCAGGACGCAGGCCGAGCGCCAGCAGATGACCGCCGAGCTGAACGCCTTCATCCAGCCGGGCAAGCCCAGCGGGCAGGCGGTGCCGCTCGCCTCCGTCGCGGAGATGGTGCGCCACGCGCAGGAGCGCTGGGGCCATGACAATGTCGGCCGCGTCACCGCCACCAATCCCGGCGATTCCACCGCCCGCGTGGCCGTGGCGCGCGGCGAGTCCGGCCGCGTCTCCATGAGCCCGCAATACATGCTGTTCGAGGGCACGACCGGCAGGCTGCTGGAAACCCACGAGAGCGTCGGCGCGGCGGCGGAGACGCGTGGCGTGCTCTATGCCCTGCATCTGGGGCGGTTCAGCGACGGGGTGACGCGCTGGCTGTATTTCCTCGTCAGCCTGATGGGCACGGCGATGGTCGGCACCGGGTTGGTGATGTGGACGGTGAAGCGCCGGCAGAAGCTGGCCGATCCCGAACGGCCCCATATCGGCTTCCGCATCGTGGAGCGGCTGAACATCGCCAGCATCGCCGGGCTGTCGGTCGCCATGACGGCCTATCTGTGGGGCAACCGCCTGCTGCCGGCGGGCATGGCGGAGCGCGCGGCCTGGGAGATCCACCTGTTCTTCGCGGTGTGGGCGCTGACGCTGGTCCATGCCGTGCTGCGCCCGGCCAAGGCGGCCTGGATCGAGCAGTTGTGGGCGGCGGCGGCGCTGCTGGCGCTGCTGCCGGTGCTGAACGCCGTCACGACCGACCGGCCGCTGTGGCACAGCCTGGGTCAGGGCGATTGGGTGTTCATCGGCACGGATCTGATGTGCTGGGCGCTGGCCGCACTCCACGTGGTGCTGGCGCTGCGCACCGCCCGCCACCGGCCGAAGCTGCGCGCCGCGCCCGCGAAGGAACGGGGTGGCGTCATCGGCGGCGCAGTTGAGGAGGGACGATGATGATGCACCTGCTGTCTTTCGCGCTGTGCCTTGCCGGCTTCGGGTCGCTGGCCCTGGCGATGGAGCGCCAGCAACACGACCTGTTCGGACGCCGGCTGGAACCCGCCGTGACGCGCGCCCTGCGCGTGGCGGGAACCAGCGCGCTGCTGCTGGCGCTGGGGGTGCTGGTGAACTGGCAGGGCTGGGGGCTCGGCCTCGTCATGCTCAGCGGCCACACCAGCCTCGCCGCGGGCGTCGTGTTCTGCACGATCATCCGTTTGACGAATGCCGGTGCTCCGCCGCGGGCGGCTCAGTCGCGGCCCTTGCCGACCAGCAGCCGTTCCAGCCCATAGACGCGGTCGAGCACCAGCATGGCGGCGACCGTCAGGAAGATCAGCACCGCCGACACCGCGGCGACCAGCGGGTCGATGTTGTCCTGGATGTAGAGGAACAGGCGCACCGGTAGGGTGGTGGTTTCAGGCGAGGCGATGAAGACGGTCATCGTCACCTCGTCGAAGCTGTTGATGAAGGCCAGCACCCAGCCGCTGGCGACACCCGGCAGGATCAGCGGCAGCGTCACCCGCCGGAAGCAGGTCCAGGAGGAGGCGCCGAGCGACGATGCCGCGTTCTCCACCGCGCGGTCCATGCCGGTGGAGGCCGCCAGGATCAGGCGCAGCGCGAAGGGCAGGATGATGATGACGTGGCTCAGAACCAGCCCGACGAAGGTGCCGCCCAGTCCGATCATGGTGAAGAAGCGCAGGAAGGCGATGCCGAGAACGATGTGCGGCACCATCAGCGGCGACAGGAACAGCGCCTGGATCGCCTCGCGCCCGAAGAACTGGTGGCGCGCGATGGCGAGTGCGGCCGGAACCGCCACCAGGATCGCCAGGGTCGACGACACCGCCCCCAGCAGCAGGCTGTCCTTGAAGGCGCGGATGAATTCCGGATTGTCGCCGATGGCGCGGAACCAGCGCAGCGACAGGCCCTCGGTCGGCAAGGACAGATAGCCCTGCGAGGTGAAGGCCACGGCGCAGACGATCAGGATCGGCGCCAGCAGGAAGCCCAGGAACAGGACGTGGAAGATCAGCGCGATCGGGCCGTTGCGGTTCATTCGAACACCTGTTTGTAGCGACGTTCGACCAGCCGGTTGCAGCCGACGATGATGACGATGTTGGCGATCAGCAGCAGCACCGCCACCGTGGCGCCCAGCGGCCAGTTGAGCGTGTTCAGGAATTCGTCATAGGCGAGAGTCGCCGCCACCTTCAGCCGCCGCCCGCCGATGATCGCCGGGGTGGCGAAGGCGCTGGCCGCGAGCGCGAAGACGATGATGGAGCCCGACAGGATGCCCGGCACGATCTGCGGCAGCACCACCCGGCGCATCACCGTCAGCGGCCCGGCGCCCAGCGACAGCGCCGCATTCTCCACCTGCGGGTCGAGCCGCTGGAGAGAGGCCCAGACCGACAGCACCATGAAGGGCACCAGCACATGGGTCAGCGCGATGATGACGCCGGTTTCCGTGTACATGAACTCGATCGGCGTCGCGATCAGCCCCAGCGCCATCAGCCCCTGGTTGACCAGCCCGGTGGAGCCGAACAGCAGCGCCCAGCCCAGCGTGCGCGACACCACCGAGATCAGCAGCGGTCCCAGCACGATCAGCAGGCAGAGCCCGCGCCAGGGCGATTTCATGCGGCGCAGGATGTAGGCCTCCGGCGCGCCGAACACCGCGCAGAGGATCGTCACCACCGCGGCGATGCGGAAGGTGCGCAGGAAGACCTCGTGGAAATAGCTGTCGGCGATGATGTCGGCGTAGTTGCCGAGCTGCCAGACATTCTCGATGCCGCCGTAGAAGCTGAAGCTGTTCAGCGACAGCAGGAAGGTCATCACCAGCGGCACCAGCAGCAGCACCGCGAACAGGGCAAGGCCGGGGGCGCTCAGCAGATAGGGCGCCCAGGGCAAGCGGCGCCGACGGCGCGGCGGAGGTGCGTGGGCGCCCTGGGGAGTTGCCGGGTTCGCAGCGGACGCCTGGACTTGGGAATCGGTGGAGGCCGCCATGCTCATGCCGCCTCCCGGGCGGACAGGTCCGCCTCCGGATCGGCCGGCATCACCGCCATGTCCTGCGGACGCCATCCGATCATCACACGCTCGCGCTCCGCCGGCAGGGGGGAGCCGTCATGCTGGCGGATCACCATCACGCGGCCGGCAGCGGTCTCGATCTCGAACAGCCACTGCGTGCCCTGGAAGACGCGGGCCAGCACGGTGCCGCTGAGGCCGCCGGCATCGACGAAGCCGATCTTCTCCGGACGGACGGCCAGCGCCCCCTGCCCCACGGGCACCGGCTGCGACACCGGCCAGACGGAATCCGCCACGGTGATGACGATACCGCCGGAACCGCTGCCGACCATGCCCGGCAGCAGGTTGGTGCGGCCGAGGAAGTTGGCGACGAAGGCGTTGGCCGGGCGGTCGTAGGCCTCCTGCGGGGAGGCGACCTGCTGGACGCGCCCCTTGTTCATCACCACGACACGGTCGGACAGGGCCATCGCCTCCGACTGGTCGTGGGTGACGAGGATCATGGTGGTGCCGACGGTGCGCTGGATGCGGCGCAGCTCGATCTGCATCTCCTCGCGCATCTTGGCGTCGAGATTGGACAGCGGCTCGTCGAGAAGCAGAAGGCTCGGCTTGATCACCAGCGCGCGGGCCAGCGCCACGCGCTGCTGCTGGCCGCCGGACATGCGGCGGGGGTGGCGGTCGCCGTACTGCTCCAGCCCGACCAGCTTCAGCGCCTCGGCCACCATGCGGTCACGGTCGGCGCGGTTGATCTTGCGCATCTCCAGTCCGAAGGCGACGTTTTCCGCGGCGGTCATGTGCGGGAACAGGGCATAGCTCTGGAAGACGATGCCCAGCCCGCGCTCGTTCGGCTTCTTCGCCAGCAGGTCCTGGCCGTCCAGCATCACCCGCCCGCCGTCGGCGTCGAGGAAGCCGGCGATCATCTGCAGGGTGGTGGTCTTGCCGCAGCCCGACGGCCCCAGCAGCGAAATCAACTCGCCCTTCTCGACGGTCAGCGAGACGCGGTCGACCGCCGTCCAGTTGGCGAAGCGCTTGGTCAGTTGGTCGAGTACCAGATAAGTCATGCCGTCGTCTCCCTCTCCCTTCATCCCCCTCTCCCCCCCGCTCACGCGCAAACTTCGTTTGCGCTGACGCGACAGGCGGACCTTCGGTCCGCCGAAAGCGGGGAGAGGGTCGGGGTGAGGGGGATGCACAGGAGTGGATTCTCGAGAATCCTCACAGCGCGCCCCCCTCACCCTAACCCTCTCCCCGGGGGGAGAGGGGATGCGGCCTCACACCTTCAGCGCTCGATCTCGCGGGTCCAGCGCTTGTTCCACTGCTCGCGGTTCTTGTTGATGGTGTCCCAGTCCACCACCAGCAGCTTGCCGACCTGTTCCGGGCCATAGGGGATGCCGGCCTGCTTGTCGGCGGGCAGTTCCACCGTCTTGTTCACCGGGCCGAAGCCGGCGCTGACGGCCAGCGCGGTCTGCGCCTCGACGCCCAGCATGTGCTGGATGAACTTCTGCGCCTCGGCCGCATTCTTGCTGCCGGCGACCTGACAGGCGGCGGAACCGAGAACGATGCCGCCTTCCTTCGGATAGACAAAGGTGGCGGGGAAGCCGGTGTCGGCCAGCGCCTTGGCCCGGCCCGAACCCCAGACGGCGATGACGGCCTGGTTGCTCTGGAACAGCTCGGTCATCTTGCCCGGCGACGGCTCGTAGGCGAGCACGTTCGGGTTGATCTTGTCCTTGAATTCCTTGAAGCCCGGCTCGATGTTGGTCTCGCCGCCGCCGTTCAGGCGGGCCATCATCACCAGCGCGTGCAGGCCGTAGCTGTTGTTGATCGGCGGAACGACCAGCTTCTTCTTGTAGCGCGGATCCTCGATGTCCTTCCACGAGGTCGGAGCCGGGATCTTGTTCTCGTCGAAATAGGCCTTGTTGTAGAGGATGCCGGTGCCGACGGCGCCGAAGTTGATCGCCTTGCCCGACGGCATCTTCGCCAGGTCGTAGAGCTGGTCGTAGACCGGCGCCTTCTCCAGGTCGGCGCAGAAATTCAGCGCCACCGCCTGATACATCGGGCCATCGTCGAGGATGACGACGTCGATCTGCTGGTTGCCCTTCTGGGCCTGCAGCTTGGCGAGGTTGTCGGTGGAGTTGCCGGCGACATACTCGACCTTCACGCCCATCGCCTTCTCGAAGGCCGGGATGATGTCCTTGCGCATGGTCTGCTCGAAGGACCCGCCATAGGCGGCGACAAAGAGCGTCTTGTCCTGGGCCGCCGTTTGGGCCTGGGCCGTCTGGACCGCGGCCATGCCGCACCACAGGGCCGCCGTCGCCATCAACCCGCACATCACGGAGCGCATCGTCATTCTCCTCTTGAGCCTTGGTCCCTGTTTACGGTCGCTGTCCGCTGTTCTCGGGGGTTCATCTGGGCCTGATCTTCGGACCGCATCGCGACACGGATCCGGATCGCCGTTTTACCGTTCCTCACCTTGCCGCCGCCGTTGTCTGCGGGCTGTTTTTCGGAAAGGTCGCGGTCAGGACGCGGACCAAGGGTGCTGGTGTGGTCACATAACCGTCAAATCGAATAACCGCCATCATTCATCCAGTAATGTTATAATTCCGTATTCCGAACCAGTTGAGGGCCGGCTTCGGTGCCGCCGCCCGGTTCGAGGAAGCCGTCACGGAAGCGGGTCGCTTCCTCCATGAAGCCGGCAAGGAAATCCTCCGCGATCATCGACAGCGGCACCTGGGCGGATCTGAGGATGGCGATGTCGAAGCCGATGCTCGGTTCGAACGGGCGGACGACCAGCCCGTGCGGGACATAATCCTGGGCGGTGAAGGGATCGACGATCGACACGCCGTAACCGGCCGCCACCATGGCGCAGGCGTTCATCGTCAGCTGGGTTTCCACCCGCATCGCCCGCGACACGTCATGGTCGGCGAACACGGTGTCGATGCGGGAACGCAGCAAGGCCGGCGGGCTGGTGGAGATGAAACTCTCCCCCTCGAAGTCCTTCGGCGTCAGGACGTCCTTGTCGGCCAACGGATGGCCGGGCGGCAGGATGGCGACGGCGGGAATCCCGTGAATCTTCTCGGTCAGCACCGCCGCATGATCGATGGGGGTGTGTGCGAACCCAAGCTCGCACTGGCCCGTCGCCACCCAGTCCAGGATGATGGGCGAGGTGCTGCCGCGCAGCGCGATGTCCACCCGCGGCCGTTCGCTGAGGAAGCGCGCGACGTAGCGCGGCAGGAAGCCGACGCCCAGCGCCGGCATCGCCGCCACCCGCAACGCCCCGCTGCGCCGCGCGGTCAGGTCGCGCGCGGTCTGCTCGATCAGTTCCAGCCCGACGAAGGCACGGTCGACCACCTGATACAGCGAGATGGCCTCGCTGGTGGGAGCGATGCGGGGGCCGCGCCGTTCGAACAGAGTCAGCTTCAGCGCATATTGCAGGTCGCTGATCAGGCGGCTGACCGCGGGCTGCGAGATGTTCAGCAGCTCCGCCGCCGCTGTGATGCCGCCGGTCAGCATGACGGCGCGGAAGGCTTCGATCTGGCGCGGATTGATCATGGCGCCCGGCCCGCTCCCGTGGCGGGTACATAACATTCGGTCATGAAACACCCCTTCAATCTGATTTGACAGTTATAAGTTGGCTGCCGATGCTGTCGCAAGGATCAAGGAGCGGCCATGCGTCGCCGGGAAGCATCCCGCGGCGCTCAGCCCGTGAAAACCCTGCAGTTCGCAAGCCATCCATGCGCAAAGCCGGCACGGTCCGGGCTTTGCGGAAGATTACGCGATGCATCGGGAAGTATTCGGCACCGCATGCGGGAGCCGGACCGGCAGATGCGCGCATCACGATAACGGCGGCGGCCGGTGCGCACGGTGTCGGCGCCGGCGGGAGTGGAGACGATGACGCAGCCCAGTCGGGGCGGAGAGTACGACGTCGCCGTGATCGGTGGCGGGCTGGTCGGATCGGCGCTGGCCTGGGGCCTCGCGCGGTCGGGGCAGAAGGTCGCGATGCTGGACGAGGGCGACATCGCCGTCCGTCCGTCGCGTGGCAACTTCGCCCTGGTCTGGGTGCAGGGCAAGGGCCTGGGCATGGCGGAATATGCCGGCTGGACCAAGCAGTCCTCCGACGACTGGAGCGGTTTCGCCGACCTGCTGCGCGAGCAGACCGGGCTTGACGTCGCCTACCGGCGCCCCGGCGGCTTCATGCCGATGCTGTCGGAAGAGGAGCTGCAGGCCCGCGCCAACACCATGATGCGGCTGCACAACCAGCCCGACATGATCCCGTACCCCTACGAGGTGATGGACCGCGAGACGCTGCGCAAGGAGCTGCCCTTCATCGGGCCGGACGTGGTCGGCGGCACCTATTGCCCGCTGGACGGCCACTGCAACTCGCTGCGGCTGCTGCGCACCCTACACAAGGGGATCGGCATGCTGGGCGTCGATTACCGGCCCAACCACCGGGTGGAGAGCATCGAGCATCGCGACGGCGGCTTCCGCATGACCACCGCCGGTGGTGAAATCCGCGCCGGCAAGGTCGTGCTGGCCGCCGGTCATGACAGTGCGCGGCTGGCGCCGATGGTCGGGCTGTCAGCCCCTGTCCGCCCGCAGCGCGGCCATGTCATCGTCACCGAAAAGACCGCACCCTTCCTGCATCATCCCACCGTCTATGTCCGCCAGACCGACGAGGGCGGGGTGATGATCGGCGACAGCTTCGAGGAGACCGGCTTCGACACCACGCTGCAGCCGGGCATTTCGTCGGCGATCGCCCAGCGCGCCATCCGCTTCTTCCCGCTGCTGGGCAAGCTGAACGTGGTGCGGAGCTGGGCGGCGCTGCGCGTGCTGACGCCGGACGGCTTCCCGATCTACGAGGAGTCGAAGACGGCCCCCGGCGCCTTCGTCGCCACCTGCCACAGCGGCGTGACCCTCGCCGCCAACCATGCGCTGACGCTGGCGCCGCTGATCGCGGCCGGCGGCCTCGGCGACCGTTTTGCGCCCTTCAGCGCCCGGAGGTTCCATGTTCCGCAGGCTGCCTGAAATCGAGACCGCGGCTGAGAAGGTTTCCTTCACCATCGACGGCCGTCCGGCCAGCGCGCGGGCCGGCGACAGCGTCGCCGCCGCCCTGCTGGCCAACGGCGTCACCGCCTGCCGCAACACGCCGGTCAGCGGTGCGGCGCGCGGTCCTTACTGCATGATGGGCGTCTGCTTCGACTGCCTCGTCACCATCGACGGGACCGGGAACCGCCAGGGCTGTCAGGTGCGCGTGGCGCCGGGCATGGCGGCGGAAACCCAGAACGGCAAGCGCGAGGTGGAGCGATGAGCGCATTTGACTTCGACATCGCCGTCGTCGGCGCCGGGCCGGCCGGTCTGGCTGCTGCCGCGCTGGCCGCTTCCAAGGGCGCGTCGGTCGTCCTGCTCGACGAGCAGGCGGAACCTGGCGGGCAGATCTACCGTGCCGTCACCGAGACGCCGGTGCGCGACCGCAAGGTGCTCGGCCCCGACTATTGGCATGGCGCCGAGCTGCTGGGTCCGCTGCGCGACAGCGGCGCCGCCCACTGGCCGGGCAGCACGGTGTGGAGCGTCGCCCGCCCGCGCGAGGATGGACCGGACGGGCAGCGCCGCATCCAGATCGGCCTGTCGCGCAACGGCGCCGCGGCGCTGCTGACCGTGCGCCACGTCATCCTGGCGACCGGCGCGCTGGAACGGCCCTTCCCGATCCCCGGCTGGACCCTTCCGGGCGTGCTGGGAGCCGGTGCGGCGCAGGTTCTGCTGAAGACCTCCGGCCTCGTGCCGTCGGGCGCCACGGTGATGGCGGGCAGCGGGCCGCTGCTGTGGCTGCTGGCGTGGCAGTACCTGCAGGCCGGCGCCCGGATCGACGCCATCCTCGACACCACGCCGAAGGAGAACTGGCGCGCCGCCCTGCCGCTGCTGCCGGGCTTCCTGCGCTCGCCCTATCTTGGCAAGGGCATGAAGCTGATGCTGGAGGTGCGGCGCAAGCTGACCGTCATCGGCAACGTCACGGCTCTGCGCGCCGAGGGCGGCCTTGCCGGTGAGGGCGTGCTGAAGAGCGTCGTCTACACCCGCAACGGCACCGAACACCGGCTGCCCGCCGACACGCTCCTGCTGCATCACGGCGTCATCCCCAACCTGAACCTCGCCAACGCCACCGGCTGCGCCCAGCGCTGGGACGAGCAGCAGCGGTGCTGGCGTCCGACCACCGACGAATGGGGCGCGACCTCGGTCGAAGGCGTGTCGCTGGCCGGCGACGGCGCCGGCATCGGCGGCGCCCGTGCGGCTGAGGAGGCGGGCCGTCTGACCGCGCTCGACGCGCTGCACCGGCTGGGCCGCATCGGACGGGAGCAGCGCGACCATTCCGCCGCCCCCTTCCGCGCCGCGCTGGACCGCGCGTTGACCGGCCGCGCCTTCCTCGACACGCTCTACACCCCGGCGGAAGCCTTCCGCGTGCCGGCCGACGACACCATCGTCTGCCGCTGCGAGGAAATCACCGCCGGCGCGGTGCGCGAGGCGGTGCGGCTCGGCTGTTCCGGCCCCAATCAGGCCAAGAGCTTCCTGCGCTGCGGCATGGGTCCGTGCCAGGGCCGGCTCTGCGGCCCGACGGTGACCGAGGTCATCGCGGCGGAGCGCGGCGTGTCCCCGGCGGAGGTCGGCTATTACCGCCTGCGCCCGCCGGTGAAGCCGATCACGCTGGCCGAGTTGGCCGCCCTGCCGAAGACCGACGCCGACATCGACGCCGTCTTCAAGCACTGAGCGGAGCCGCGCGATGACCGCCACCGCCTCCCCCAAACCGGTCTCCTTTTGCCCGGACGTCATCGTCATCGGCGGCGGCCTGCACGGCTGCTCCGCCGCGCTGCACCTGTCGATGCGCGGCGTCCGCGTGCTGGTTCTGGAGAAGGACCATGTCGCCCGCCACGCCTCCGGCGTCAATGCGGGCGGCGTGCGCCAGCTCGGCCGCCATGTCGCGGAGGTGCCGCTGTCCGTAGCCTCGATGGCGCTGTGGCACGGCATCCGGGATCTGGTGGACGATGATTGCGGCTTCGAAAGCCACGGCCAGATCAAGGTGGCGGAGACCGAGGCGGAGCTTGAGACGGCGCGCGCCCGCGTCGCCGATCTCAACGCGCTGGGCTTCACCCACGAGGAGGTGGTCGGGCAGGAGGAACTGCGGTCGCTGGTGCCGGCCATCGCCGATCATTGCGTCGGCGCCCTGGTGTCGCGTGGCGACGGGGCTGCGATCCCCTTCCGCACCACCTTCGCCTTCCGCCGCAAGGCCATTGCGCTGGGCGCCCGCTTCCAGGAGGGTGGTGCCGTGACGCGGCTGGTCCGACAGGGTGGCCTATGGACTGTCGAGACGGCGGACGGCGGCCGGTTCGAGGCGCCGGTGGTGGTGAACGCCGCCGGGGCCTGGGCCGACCGCATCGCCGCGCAGGCGGGGGAGCCGGTGCCCTTGGAGGTCATCGCGCCCATGCTGATGATCACCGCCCGCGTCGCCCCTTTCATCAAGCCGGTGGTGGGCGCCACGGGCCGCACCCTGTCCTTCAAGCAGTTCCCCAACGGGACCGTGCTGATCGGCGGCGGGCTGCTGGGCCGGGCGGTGCGCGACGAGAACCGGACGGAGCTGGACTTCTCCCAGGTGTCGGTGAACGCCCGCACAGTCTGGGACCTGTTCCCGTGCATGCGCGGCGCCACCATCGTCCGTTCCTGGGCGGGGATCGAGGCGCGGATGCCGGACGATATCCCGGTGATCGGCCCCAGCGGCACCGAACCGGACCTCTACCATTCCTTCGGCTTCTCGGCGCACGGCTTCCAGCTCGGCCCCATTGTCGGGCGCATCACCGCAGACCTGATCACGGCCGGGTCCACCGACCTGCCCATCGACCCCTTCCGCATCGGCCGCTTCGCCGCCTGACCCTTGGAGCATCATCCCGTGACGATCCAGCGCTTCCACCCGACCCCGCGGCTCTGCGACATGGTGATCCACAAAGACACCGTCTATCTCGCCGGCCAGATCGTCGATGACGGCTCCACCACGGTGGAGGCGCAGACCCGCGACGTGCTGCGCCAGATCGACGCCCTGCTGGCCGAAGCCGGCACGTCCAAGAGCGGCATCCTGACCGCCACGGTCTATCTCGCCGACATCGCCACCTTCCCGGAGATGAACGCCGCCTGGGACGCCTGGGTCGACAAGGCCAACCCGCCGGCCCGCGCGACGGTGGAGGCCAAGCTGGCCGACCCGTCGATCCTGGTCGAGATCGTCGTCGTCGCCGCGCGCTGATCCCTTTCCACCTGTCGGAGCCTGCCATGAAGCGCCTCACCTCGGGCGTTGCCGCCCTTTTGTTGCTTGCGTCCGGCGGCATCGCCGCGGCGCAGGAGATCCGCATCGCGACCGAGGGCGCCTACCCGCCCTTCAACTTCACCCAGCCCGACGGCAAGGTGGCGGGGCTGGAGGTCGATCTCGCCAATGCCCTGTGCGAGCGGATGAAGCGTCCCTGCACCGTCGTGGCGCAGGAATGGGACGGCATCATTCCGGGGCTGCTGGCGAAGAAGTACGACGCCATCATGGCGACGATGAACATCACGCCGGAGCGGGCGAAGGCCATCGGCTTCTCCACCCCCTACATGGTGGTGCCGGCCTATTTCGTGGCGCCGGCCAAGTCCGCCATCGACGGGTCGCCCGCCAGCCTGCGCGGAAAGACCATCGGCGCCCAGGTCTCCACCACCCATTCCCGCTATGTCGAGAAGCATCTCGGCAGCGAAGCGACGCTGAAGACCTACGACACCGCGTCCAACCTGCTGGCCGACCTGAAGGCCGGGCGCGTCGACGCCGCCATCACCACCGGCGCCACCGCGTCCGACTGGGTCAAGGGCGACGGCGGCAAGTCGGTCAAGCTGGTCGGCCAGCCGGTGATCGACGCCGAGGTGTTCGGCCCCGGCATCGGCGTCGGCCTGCGCAAGGAGGACGAGAGCCTGAAGCAGTCCTTCGACGAGGCGATCCGCGCGGTCGTGCAGGACGGCACGCTGGCCCGCATCGCCGCCCGCTACGTCGATTTCTCCATCACCCCCTGAGTTCTTTTCAAGCCAAGGAGCAGTTTCCAGTGATCAAGCGCATCGAGAAGACCAAGATCATGCACCGCGTCGTCGTCAACAACGGCACGGCCTATCTCGGCGGCATCATCGCCGACGACGTCAGCGTCGGCATGGGCGGCCAGGTCACGCAGATCTGCGGCAAGCTCGACCAGGTGCTGGCGATGGCCGGCAGCGACAAGACCAAGCTGCTGTCCGCCCAGCTGTTCATCACCGACATGAGCCTGAAGAACGAGATGAACGACGCGTGGCTCGCCTGGCTGGACGGCAACGACCTGCCGGCCCGCGCCACCATCGGCGTCGCCGACCTGGGCGCGCCGGAGATCAAGATCGAGGTGGTGGTCACCGCTGCCGTCTGATCCTCCGCTTTCCGAGTGGATATGTGACGCCCTGTGCCCGACGCGCGGGGCGTCACTGTTTGGGTGTTGGGCGCAGCAGCGCGATCAGCAGCAGCCCGCCGACGATGAACCAGCCGATCACGATGAAGCCGTCGATGTACGCCAGCACATAGGCCTGCTTGCGCACCGCCGACGACAGCAGCGACAGCGCGCGCAACGACGCCTCCTCGTTTCCGGCGGAACGCGCGGCGATGCCGGCGGCGGTGCCGGCCAGCCGGCGGACGGTGTCGGGATCCCCCGCCACCACGTCGGAGACGAGGCGGAAGCTGTGGAACTGCTCGCGCATGCGGACGAAGGTCTGCATGAAGGCCGCGCCCAGTTCGCCGCCCAGCAGGCGGGAGGTCTGCAGCAGCGCGCCCAAGGCCAGGATGTAGGCCGGATTCAGATTCTTGATGTTGAAATAGATCAGCGAGGTCATGGCGAAGGACTGGCCGAAGGCCTGCAGCATCTGCGACGGCAGGAAATCGGCGCCGACCCAGTCGGCCGTCAGGTGCGAGGCCAGCCAGCAGGCCAGACCCACCGCGGCGAAGCCGGCCGCCATCAGCACGCGCGGATCGGCATGGCGCAGCAGCGTGCCGACCAGCGGCGCCAGCAGGAACTGCGGCAGCGCGATCAGCAGCAGCGTGTCCCCCACCTCCAGCGCCCGGTAATTGTTCACCGTGATCAGGAATTGCGGGACGAGAAAGGCGGTCGACAGCATCACCAGCCGCAGCAGCACCAGCAGCAGGCACAGAAGCGGGATGTTGCCGCGGAACAGCGCGCTGAAGGTGATCCAGGGCTTGGGACAGGTCAGCTCCTGCACGATGAAGGCGGCGACCAGCAGGCCGCCGCCAAGGAACAGCCCGGTGATCAGGCCGGAATTGAACCAGTCCAGCCGGTTGCCCTGGTCCAGCCCGGCATAGAGCAGGGCAAAGCCGAGGCTGGCATAGGCGATGCCCCACCAGTCGCCGTCCTTCAGCAGGTCGCGGCGCACCGGTTCGGCCGGCATGCCGAAATGGACGCAGAGCGCCATCAGCGGCGCCAGCAGCGCCGTGTCCCAGAACAGCCAGCGCCAGTCGAGATTCTCGATCACCCAGCCTTCGATGGAGGCGGAGAAGTTCAGCGACAGCTCCACATTCATCGCGTAGACGGCGATGCCGTAGACCAGATAGCGCGGCGGCAGGTTGCGGACGATGAAGCCGATGGTCAGCGGGATGAAGGTGCCCGACGACAGGCCGGCCAGCACCTGGAAGGTCAGCACCCCGGTCAGCGTGCCGGTCAGCGGCAGGGCCAGCGTCGCCAGCCCGTAGGTGACGGAGGACACCAGCAGCACCCGCCGCGGTCCGAACACCACCCCCAGGAACGCGGCGGCCGGCGCCACCAGCATCTGCGCCACCGTGTAGGCGGTGGGGATCCACGACCCTTCGTCGAAGCCGGCGCCGATGGCTCCGCGGATGTCGGCAAGTCCGAAGGCGGTGACGCGCGCGGTCAGGGTGGAGATCAGCGCGCCCAGCAGCACGCCCAGCAGCCCGATGACGGGATGGTGGGTGATGACCGGCGCCGCCTCCCGCCGCAGGAACGGCAGCGGAAAGCGGCCCGGCGGCCGTGCTCCGGCGAGGTCGGCGCTCATTTCGCGGTATCCCCTTCTGCGCCGCCTTCCGTCTCGCCCTCGGTATCGATGGTCACCACCACCGACATGCCCGGCCGCAGCCGGTCGCGCAGCGGGTTGGGATCGTCCAGGGCGATCTTGACCGGGATGCGCTGGACGATCTTGGTGAAGTTGCCGGTGGCGTTGTCGGGCGGCAACAGGGCGAACTGGCTGCCGCTGGCCGGGGATTCGCCGGCCACCCGGCCGGTCAGCGGCGTGTCGGGGAAGCTGTCGACCCGCACCGTCGCCGGCTGGCCGGGCCGGATGCGGGTCATCTGGGTTTCCTTGTAGTTGGCGATCACCCAGACCGACGGCAGCGGCACCAGGGTGATGATCTGGCTGCCCTGCGCGACATACTGGCCGGGACGGACCTGCCGCTGGCCGACCATGCCGTCGGCCGGCGCGCGGATCGTCGTGCGGTCCAGCGTGATGCGGGCGAGATCGAGGTCGGCCTGCCGCTGCAGCCGGGTGGCCTGGGCCTGACGGACCTGCACGTCGATGCCGTCGAGCGCCGCCTTCTGCTGGTCGACCAGTGCTTGGCCCGCCTCGAGTGCCGCCTGGGCGCGGCGGGATGTCGCCTGGGCCTGCTGCAGCGCCTGCAGCGTACCGGCCAGACCCTGTTCGGTCAGGGAATGCTGGCGCGATTCCTCCAGCCGCGCCCGCCATGCATCGGCCTCCAGCCCATGGACGTTGGCCTCGGCCTGATCGACCAAGGCGCGCTGGGTGCGCTTCTGGATGTCGAACTGGGCGATGGCGGCGTCGGCCGCCGCCAGCGCCGCCTCCGCCTGCTGGACGCGGGCACGGTAATCGTCGTCGACGATGACCGCCACCGGATCGCCGATCCGCACCCGCTGGAAATCCCCCACCGGCATGTCGCGGACGATGCCCGACACCTGGGCCGACAGCGGCGTGATGTCGGATTGCAGATAGGCGTCGTTGGTGGACTGGCTGACCGCCGATCCGACCCAGCGGTCCCAGCGCGTGGCGAAGACCACCACCAGCAGAACGGCCAGCCCCAGCACCGCCAGCCGCACCACCCACGGGCTCCAGGCCACCGGCGGCGGTGCCGCCGGGGGAGGGGGAGGCGGGGGTAGGGACGGCTGCTGGTCCGATCCCCGGGTCGGCGTGGCGGCATCGGTCATCCGGGACGCTCCATGGAAAATTCCTTCCGAGCGACCCTACGCGATGATTCGTGAAATGGCCTGCTGAACCAAGGTGTAGCCCCGCTTGGGCCAGCAGCGGCGAAGGAAGCGCGCCGGCCGTTCGCCTGCCCGCCTGCCTCTGGCTCAGATCACCATTTGACGGTGGCGTGGACGAGGAAGGAGCGTCCGGCCTCCAGGTAGCGGCGGCGGTCGGTGGAGGTCTCGGCCACGCTCACCACGTTGATGTAGTTGTAGTATTCCTGGTTGAACAGGTTCTTGACGGAGGCGCCGAGCGACAGGTGCTCGGTCGGGTTCAGATAGGCCGACAGGTCGACGGTGGTGTAGGCTGGCGCCTTCAGGTAGGTGGAGCTGCTGACGTCGTCCGCCTTCTTGGCGAAGGCGTGGGTGGTGACGACCTCCGCGCCCCAGAAATTGTCCGGCGCGGTGTAGGACAGGCCGGCGTTCACGGTCAGCGGCGCCACCTCGTCGATGGCGGTCTTGGCGTCCAGGTCGAAGCCGCGGGCGAAGGCCGCCGCGCCGAACAGCGACCAGCCCGGCCGGAAGCGCCATTCACCCTTGCCCTCGACGCCGAAGATCTCGACCTTGGAGATGTTCTGCGACTGGTAGCGCAGCAGGCCGGCGCCGCTGCGGCCGACCGCGCGCTGGGCGATGAAGTTGCTGTAGCGGTTGTAGTAGCTGGAGACCTGGAAGCTGGAGCCGTCGGCGTATTTGGCACGGAAGCCGGCCTCGACGCCGTTGCTGGTCTCCGGCTTCAGGCTGGCGTTGGGCAGAACCTCGTAGCCGAAGGCCGGGTTGGAGAAGCCGAGGTTGGCGTCGTCATAGGGCGGCGCCCGGAAGCCGTGGGCATACTGGCCGAACAGCGAATATTCGCGGGTCAGCTCGTAGGTGACGCCGAATTTCGGCGACAGCGCCAGCTTGTCCAGCTTCGACGGGGTGGAGGACGGGTTGGAGGCGAGATAGGCCGCGTCCAACTCCGGGTTCATCCGGTAATAGTCAAGGCGCAGCGCCGGCACCAGACGCAGACGGTCGATCGTCACCTCGTCCTGCAGGTAGCCGCCCAGCATCAGGGTGCTGGTGTTGGGGAAGGTGCGGCTGGGATAGGTGTCGCCGTTGTAGCTCTTGGCGCTGGCGCCGGTCGCCGTGTTTGTCAGCGTCACGTCGCGCATGCGCTCGGTGCGGATGTGATCGACGCTGAAGCCGTAGGACAGGCGGTTGGGCAGCCCGAACCAGCTGGTATCGGTGCGCATGTTGACGCCGCCGCCGAAGATGCGCTGTTCGGATTCGTTGTTGGTCTCTTCGCGCAGGGTGGAGCGGGCCGGGAACAGCGTGTTGGTGGAGGTGGCGACGCCGGCGGTGCGGGTGCGGTTTTCCTGATGGTCGTAGCCGGTGGCGTAGAGCCGCCAGTCGAGATGGTCGATGAAGCCGATGGGGGCGTCGTGGGAATGCTCCAGCCCGATGCGCCAGCGCGCCGCCTCGTCGTCGCTGACCGAATTGGCGACGGTGCCGCGGGTGGTCCGCGGCGGGGCCATCGAGAAGATGTAGCTGGCGGCGGCGGCGACGTCGTTGCGCAAGGTGGTGTCGGTGTCGCGGTGGAAATACTCGCCGGTCAGCGTCACCTTGTCGGGGCCCCGCTCCCACACCAGCTTGGCCAGGCCATTGTTGACCTGATAGTCCTGCGGGTTGCGGAAGCTCTTGTCCTTGGACTTGTACTCCTCACCGTCGCGGCGGGTGAAGAGACCGAGGAGCGAGAACTCGCCCGCACGCATCGCCGCGGTGCCGGTTTCGGAGAAGGAGCTGTCGACGCTGTCGTAGGCCCCCTTCAGCGAGGCGTAGAAGTCCTTGCCGGGATAGAGGTAATCGGCCGGATCCTTGGTGACGTAGCCGACGACGCCGCCCAGCGCGTCCGACCCGTAGAGGGCGGAGGACGGACCGCGCACGATCTCCACCTGCTTGAGGGACTCGAGGTCCACCGCGTCGCGGCTGTAGCCGGCGGACGGACCGGCGGATTTGGGCGTTTCAGGCAGGCGGGTGCCGTCGATCAGCATCAGCACGCGGTTGTCGGTGATGCCGCGGATGGCGAAGCCGCCGGCCCCGGCCCGGGCCGGCGAGTTGCTGACCGTCACGCCCGGCTCGTAGCGCGTCAGATCCTGCAGGCGGTGCAGGCCGCGCGTCTCGATCTGCTCCTCCCCGATCACGGAGATGGTGGAGGTCGCCTCGTCCAGCCGCCGTTCCCCGCGTTCGCCATAGACGGTCACGGCATCGAGCACGGTCGCCGGCTGGCCCGCCTGCGGGGCGGCGGCCGTCTGCGTTGCCGACTGCACCGCAGTTTGGGCGAGCGCCGCACCGGCGCCGGCCAGGGTCAGCGCCGATACCGACAGCCACAGCACCCGGCGCAGCCGTCCAGTCCCTGCAATCCGCTGCGGAATGCTCGGGGTTGCGGTCATCTCTGTCTCTCCTCGCTCTTTTTGGGGTCACGCCGGACCCGGCCGGCACGGTGATGTCAGTTTTGCTATTGATTATTATTCGCAGCTGCTGGGCGCAGAGCGGCAAAGTTGCTTTTTCGGCCGTCATTCCCGCGCAGGCGGGAATCCAAACTTTGCAAGCCCTTGCACTGGAAAGCCTGGATCCCCGCCTTCGCGGGGATGACGACCGAGGGAGGCCCATGGTCTGATCGGATGCGGAACGGTTCAACCCTCAAACGGCGAGCAGAGCCGGTCGCGCAAGGCCAGGAAGCGGTCGACCTGATCGGCCAGAAGCTGGCGCTTCTCGTCGCGGCCGACGAAGATCTTGAACATCGCCTCGCCGTCGCCGTTGAAGAAGATCACGGCGCAGCTGTCGCCGCTGCCCATGAAGGGACGGCGGACGAAGGCGAGATCGGCACAGCGGTCCAGCCGGATATGGCCGCCGATCGGGCTGCCGCCGGCCAGATTGTAAAAGCCGCGCCCGAACTGGCCGCGCGGCAGCGGTCCCTTGCATTCCAGGACCAGATCGGCGCTGTGCACCAGGAAGGTGATCGGTCCCCATCCGGCGATGTCGGTCATCGCCGCCTCCGCCGCCGAACCGGGGACGAAGCTGCGCATGGCCGCCGGCAGGCAGTCGACGACGGCGCACAGGCTGACGCCGGTCTCCGCCGCCACCGCCTCCAGCACCCCGCCGGGTTCGGCAAGAAGCCGGGCGCGCAGGGACTCCAATGCTGCATCCTGGCTGGCGGCGGGGGTGTTCTGTGCGGTCATGGCGGGATCCGAATGGGCAGGACGGGAGGGGACAGGCGACTGTCCGATGACATTTATGAGAATAATTCGCAGTCGCGTTTAAGCTCAACCGTGCTTCCCTTAACGCCGCTTAATGTGACCGGTCTCGTCACTCCATCCGATCACTCCATCTGGGCATGGCGGCCCAGCCGGATGGTGACGCGGAGCCCCGGCGCGTTGTCGTCCAGCAGCAGCCCGCCGCCATGCAGCGTGGCGATGGCGCCGACGATGGACAGGCCGAGCCCATAGCCCGGCACCCCGTCCTGCGGGTTGAGCCGGAAGAAGCGCTGGACCGCCAACGCCCGCTGGCCAGGGACAAGGCCCGGCCCGCGGTCGGCGACGCACAGCTCCTCCCAGCCGTCGCGAATGCCGGCCGACAGCCGGATCTCCCGGCCTTGGGGCGCATATTTCAGGGCATTGTCGACGAGATTGGCGACGGCCTGGAACAGCAGGCTGCGGTCGCCGCGGATGCGCAGCCCCGGCTCGGCCGAGACGGACAGCGCGACGCCCGCCTCCTCCGCCAGCGGCAGGTAGGATTCGCGGATCTCCTCCAGCAGCGGCACCGCCTCCAGCGGTTCCATGCTCAGGCTGCAGCGGGCGGTCTCGATCTCGCCCAGCCGCATGATGGCGCGGAACAGCTGTTGGATGCGCCGGGTCTCCTCGATGCCGTCCTCCAGCGCGCGGCGGATTTCGGGGTCGGCACAGTCCTCGGCGATGCCCGCCAGCCGGTTGTGCAGGTGGGTCAGCGGCGTGCGCAGCTCATGCGCGATGCTGCTGGACACGCTCGACACCTCCTCCACCAGCCGGTTGACGCGGTCGAGCGTGCGGTTGATCTCGCGGCCGAGGCCGGCGAACTCGTCGTCGGTCCGGCCAACGTCGATCCGGCGGTTGCGGTCGCCCCCGGCATAGGCGGCGAGCGCCTCGCTCATCGCGCCGACCCGGCGCAGCGTGCCGGAACTGAAATAGACGCCGAAGGTCAGGCTGGTCAGCAGGAACAGCAGCACACCGACCCCGGCCGCCAGCGGCACCGCCCGCATCTGGCTCAGCATCGGCTGGATGTCGTAGGCGTTGATGAAGCGTCCGCCGTCGGGCAGCGCCACCACCATCGCCTGCATCTTCCAGCCGTCGGTGGCGTCCTTGCCCCGTCGTTCGACCAGCCCCGTCGGGCAGGAGGCGAGACGGGCCGGGTCGCAGGACAGCACGTCCAGCAACCGCGCCGCCGTCGCGTCGTCGCCGTAGAGCAGCCGTCCCGATGCATCCAGCACCAGCCGCTTGCGCGCCGTCTCCGTTTCGAATTGGGCGCGGCGGCGCAGGTCGGCGGCCAGATCGAGGGCGTCACCGAAGCGGCCGAGCTGGCGCTGGGTCGCGGTGTCGCGTTCCAGCAGCTCGACGACATGGTCCTTGACCAGATCGGTCAGCAGGCTGCGGCTCCACATCACGGCCCCGGAGGTGACGACGACGAAGACGGCGCCGATGGTCATGGTCTGGCGGAAGCTGCGGGTGTCGAGCAGCGGGCGGATGCGGGCAGGAAGCCGCTCAACCAAGCGCATAGCCGATCGCCCGCACCGTGCGCAGAAGCGGCGGATCGAAATCCTTGTCGATCTTGCTGCGCAGCTTAAAGACATGCACCTCCACCAGATTGGTCGGCGGGTTGAAGCCGTAGCCCCAGGCCTTTTCCAGCAGCATGGTCCGGGTCACCGTCTGGCCCGGATTGCTCATCAGGATGTGCAGCAGGCGGAATTCCTTGTCGGTCAGTTCGATCGGCACCCCCTGCCGCGTCACCCGCCGCTGGGCGACGTCCATCACCAGATCGCCGACGGTCAGCAGGTCGCCGGGGGCGGCCATCGCCTGCCCATGGCGGCGGGACAGATGCTCCAGCCGCACCAGCAATTCGGCGAAGTCGAAGGGCTTGCCCAGGTAATCGTCGGCCCCGGCGCGCAGCCCGGCGACCCGGTCGGAGGTCTCGTCCAACGCCGACAGCACCAGCACCGGCGGATGCCGCATGCCGTTCAGCCGCTTCAGCACCTCCATGCCGTCGAGCTTCGGCAGCATGCGGTCGAGCACCACGACGTCGAACGCCTCTTCCGCAAGCAGGCGCAGCGCCTCCTCGCCGTCGCCGGAGAAGCGGCAGGAGTGGCCGGAGCCGTTGAGCTTGGCCCCGATCCAATAGCTGACGGCCTCATCGTCCTCGACGACCAGAACGCGCAACGCCTCCTCCCTCCTCGGAAAGTGATATTAATAATCAGTCGCGTTTACGCCGTCCAGCCTGGATGCCAACTGGGCCGGGGGGCTGCTTTTGGAACTGAAGCGAGAACGTTTCGTCTCTGAAGCCCTTCTCCCCTTGCGGGGCTTTTGTCAGCGGAACAATTTTTTTACGATCCTCCTGACGGCTGGTTGGAGGGCGGCTGGCCGGTGGTGGCGAAGACGGCCCCCTGCCCGTCCGGCGCCGGCATCCGGACGAAGCGGGTGGCGAAGACCCGTTCCAGAACCGGCACCGGCAGGGCGGACATCGGACCGCTCCAGGCCTCGCGCCCGTCCGCCAGCACCAGCGCGTCGTCGCAATAGCGGGCGGCCAGCGTCATGTCGTGCAGCACCACGGCGCAGGCGCCGCCGGTCCGCTCCATCCAGCTCCGCGCCGCCCGCAGCAGGTGATGCTGGTGCGCCGGATCCAGGCTGGCGGTCGGCTCGTCCAGCAGCAGGAAGGGGGATCCGTCCGGTCCGTCGCGGTGGAGCGCTCCGGCCGCAAGCTGGGCGAGCGCGCGGGCGAAGGCGACGCGCTGGCTTTCGCCGCCCGACAGCTGGGGCAGCAGGCGGTCGCGCAAGCCCTCGGCATCGGCGGCCCGCAGGCTTTCGGCGATCAGCCGCCGCCGGTCGGCCGCGCTGCAGGGCGCGGTTTCGACCGCCAGCATGATCGCCTCATCCACCGAAAAGGCGAAGCCGGCGGAGGGATGCTGGCCGACCAGCGCCCGGCGTCGGGCAAGCAGCCGCGCCGGCAGGCTGCGCAGATCGCGCCCGTCGAGGCGGACGGCGCCGCCGGTCGGACGGCGCTCGCCCGACAGCAGGGCCAGCAGGGTCGATTTGCCGGCACCGTTGGGACCGAGGATCGCCAGCAGCCGACCGGGTACCAGATGGACGGTCACGCCGTCGACCAGCCGGCGGCCGCCCACGGCGAAGGAAACATGCTCGGCTTGCAGCAAGATGAAAGCTCCTCAACCGAACGAGCGTCCGCCGCGGGCGCGCAGCAGCCACAGGAAGACTGGCGCGCCGACGGCGCCCAGCAGCAGCCCGACCGGCACGTCGGCCGGGGCGGCGATGCTGCGGGCGGCGGTATCGGCCAGGATCAGCAGGGTCGCCGCCGCCAGGGCCGTCGCCGGCAGAAGCCTGCGGTGTGCCGGCCCCAGCCACAGCCGGACCATGTGCGGCACCACCAGCCCGACGAAGCCGATCAAACCGGACACGGCGACCGCCGCCCCCACCCCCAGCGCCACCAGCAGAACGGTGCGGACGGCGAAGCGGTGCGGCTCCAGGCCGAGAAGGAAGGCGTCACGCTCGCCCAGCGCATAGAGGTCGAGCCGCCGTGCGTTGGCGAGCAGTCCGGCGGTCGCCGCCAGCATCAGCACCAGCGCCGGCCCGATGTGGGTCCAGGCGGCGCCGCCGAAGCCGCCCATCATCCAGAAGGTCATCTGCCGCAGCGCCTGATCGTCGCCAAGATAGCTGGACAGGCCGATGCCGGCGGCGCCCAGCGCGTTGACGGCGATGCCGGCCAGCAGCATGTCGGTGGCGGAGCAGCGCCCGTCGCGCCGCGCCAGCGCCAGGATCAGGATCGTCGCGGCCAGCGCGCCCAGGAAGGCCGTCGCCGGCAGCAGGGTGGACAGCGACAGGCCGCTGCGCGACAGACCCAGACCCGAAACCCCCAGCATCATGGTGACCGACCCGGCGAACGCCGCGCCGCTCGACACGCCGACCAACCCGGGATCGGCCAGCGGGTTGCGGAAAATCGCCTGCAGCGAGGCCCCGGCGACGCCCAGCGTCACGCCGACCGCCGCCGCCAGCACGATGCGCGGCAGGCGCAGGGTGTAAAGGACCGCGGCGTCGCGGCTGGTCAGTACTTCGCCCGGCAGGCCGACCGCCTGCGCCAGATGCGACAGCACCCGGTTCAGCGGCAGCGGGATGCTGCCGCTCGACAGGGCGATCAGGACCGCGAGCGCGAGCGCAACGCCCAGCAGCCCCAGGGCGGGGCCGAGGCGAGGCCGGCGGGCGGCGGGCGCGCCGGCGATGGACAGGCTGGCGCTGCCGCTCATGGCCCGGCCTTCCCGGTTTGGGCGCGAAGCAGCGCCTCGACCGCTTCCGGCGTGCGCGGACCGAGCCCGACCAGAAGCGCGCCGTCGATCTGGAGGACGCGGCGGTCGCGCGCCGCCGGGGTCATCGCCAGCTGCGGCAGGGAGAGCAGGCCGTCGAGCCCGCCGGACCGCTCCACCAGCGCGCGGCTGACCAGCAGGATCTGCGGCTCGGCGGCCAGCGCGGATTCGGCCGACAGCGGCGGGAAGTCGCGGTCGCTGTCGATGGCGTTGCGTCCGCCGGAAAGCGCGATCAGGGCATCCGGCACGGTGCCGCGCCCGGCCGCCATCATGCCGCCGGGACCGCCGCCGACCAGACAGAGGATGCGGGCTCCCGCCTTGCCGGAACCGGCGGCCTGCTGTGCCTCGGCCGACAGGGCGGACAGCCGGCCGGCCAATTCGGCGGTCAGGCGCCTGCCCTCCTCCTCGCGGCCCAGGGCGCGGGCGACGGCGGCGATCTTGGCGGTCAGCCCGACCGGGTTGGAGACCTCCGGCACCATCTCCACCGTCACGCCCATGGCGCGAAGCTGGTCGAAGGCGGTCTGCGGCCCGGCCCCCTCGACGGCCAGCACATGGGTGGGGGCGAGCGACATCAGCCCCTCCGCCGACAGGGTTCGCATATAGCCGACATCGGGCTTCGCCGCCGCCGCGGCCGGCTGGCGGCTGACCGTGTCGCGCCCGACCACCGCATCGCCGGCCCCCAGCGCGAAGGCCAGCTCGGTCACCGGCGCCCCGATGGTGACGAGGCGCATCTTCGCCATCCCCTCTGCCGCCCCGGCGGCCGGCGCCGTCAAGCCGGCGGCAAAGCCAATGGCGAGGACGGCGAAAAGGCGGTGGGCCGGCAGTCGGCGGGGGAGCGCGCGCATCATCATGGGCTCGCGCACCTCAGCCGACGCCCGGCAGGTCGGGCATCGACCGGGCCAGCGTGCGCCATTCCGTCCGTTCCGGCTTGTCCTCGTCGCGCTGGCCGCACAGGATCGCGCAGTTCTCGCCTTGCGCGTTGTAGAGTTCGACGGTGGTGATGCCGCCCTTGTCGGTCGGCTTGAACACCGCCCAGGCACTGGACAGGCGCGCCGTGTCGACGTGCAGGCGGAAGCCGGGATCGTCGATGCCGAGCAGAGCCCCGTCCGTCCGCAGCGTGGCGATCGTGCCCGTGTGGATCTGGATGCAGCCGGCATTGCCGACGAAGATCATGATCTCCATCCGGTCGCCGCGGGCGGATTCCAGAAGTCCGGTCACCGCCGTAAGCGGAATTTCGCGGGCGAACTCGCCGCCGGCCAGACGCATGGCGTCGAGGCGGGCCACGCCGAACCGCTTCAGCATCCCGTGGAATTCATGGACATCGGCCATCGCCGTCCAGGCGGCACGCAGGCCGGCGACGTCGATGTCGGCCGGGACGGTGGCGACCGTCTGGACCGGCGGTTCGCCGCTTTCGACCTCGTCGGCCAAGTCGCCATCCGCCCGGTGCTCGTCCAGGAAGGCGTCCCAGGCCGCGGCATCGGTATCGGCCGTGCGATGGATGGCATGGACCGGTTGCCCGGCAGCATTGCGGATCAGGATGGCGCCGACTGCGGGATCGTAAGCGGTCCGGCACCAGTGACGGGGGAAGATCCGCAGATCGATCTCGCGGTTCAGCACGATGATGGCATGGCCGTTGCCGGACACATTGCCGAAGCGGCCGACCTTCTCATGGGTGATGGCGCGGTTGGCGGTGACGACCCGGACCGGACCGAGGACGTCGAGGCGCGGCAGCACCGCCGGCCAGTCCACCTCCAGCCGCAGATGGCCGGTCGCGGTGTCGGTGACGGTGGGCGCCTCGATGGAAGGCAGGGAGGTGTCGGGCATCGGGGAATATCCTGGAGAGGGCTGGCGCGGCGTCGCACCGGTGACGTCCCCCAGATGATTATGATAGTCATTATCAATGACAAGGCGGGGTTCATTAACCCGCATTAATTCCGGTTCCGAGGTGTTTACGCCGATGGCGGCGAAAGCCGGACAGGTCCGTGATTTTCCAGACGGATCCGTTTGCGGTACACACAAAGCACAGTTGATATGTGCTAAATAGGTATTGGATTCCCTTGTTAGGGAATATTCTTTCCTGTAGCGTGACGGTAACCGTCCAGCGCAAAAATGCGCCCAAGGTGGCGGACCAACCCAAGATCCAATCCCCAAACACCGGGCATCAACCGATGAATTGGCTGAAATCGCTTCTCGTCGCCGGCCTTCTGCAGGTCGCCGCCGTCTCCGCCGCCCAGGCCCAGAGCGACCTCGACCGCATCAAGGCGGACGGCGTGATGAAGATCGGGACCGAGGGCACCTATGCCCCCTTCACCTATCACGACGCCTCCGGCGCGCTCGTCGGCTTCGACGTCGAGATCGGGCGCGAGGTCGCCAAGCGCATCGGCGTGAAGGCGGAGTTCCTGGAAGGCAAGTGGGACGGCCTGATCGCCGGCCTCGACGCCCGCCGCTACGACGCCGTGATCAATCAGGTCGGCATCACCGAGGCGCGCAAGGCAAAGTACGACTTCTCCGATCCCTACATCACCAGCCGCGCGGTGCTGATCGTGCGGGGCGACAATGACGCCATCAAGAGCTTCAACGACCTGAAGGGCAAGAAATCGGCGCAGTCGCTGACCAGCAACTTCGGCAAGCTGGCCGAGGCGTCGGGCGCGCAGCTGGTTGGCACCGACGGCTTCGACCAGTCGATCCAACTGGTCCTGAACGGCCGGGCCGACGCGACGGTCAACGACAGCCTGTCCTTCCTGGACTTCAAGAAGCAGAAGCCGAACGCGAACGTGAAGATCGCCGCGACCCAGGACAATGCCGACCAGTCCGGCATCATCGTCCGCAAGGGCGAGGCGAAGCTGGTCGCCGCCATCAACGAGGCTTTGGCCGCCATGAAGGCCGACGGCACCTACGGTACGATCTCGCAGAAGTATTTCGGCGCCGACGTTTCCAAGTAACGGCCGGCCAAGCACCGGACAGTTCCCAATGCCCCCTGCCCCATCCGGGCCGGGGGCATTGTCGTTCCTTCACCACGAGAGGCACCTTCCCCCTTGCTGCACTGGCTTACCCTGATGGCGGACTCGCTTCCGTCGCTGCTGTGGGCGGCACTGGTCTTCACCGTGCCGCTGACGCTGGCCTCCTTCGCGCTGGGCCTGACGGTCGGGCTGGTGGCGGCGGTGGTCCGTCTGTTCGGGCCGGCGCCGCTCGCCGCCATCGTCCGCTTCTATGTCTGGATCATCCGCGGCACGCCGCTGCTGGTGCAGCTGTTCCTGATCTTCTACGGCCTGCCCAGCGCCGGCATCGTGCTGGACGCCTTCCCGGCGGCGCTGATCGGCTTCACGCTGAATGTCGGCGCCTACACCTCCGAGATCATCCGCGCGGTCATCGGATCGGTGCCGAAGGGGCAGTGGGAGGCCGCCTATTCCATCGGCATGAGCTGGTCGCAGGCGATGCGCCGCACCATCCTGCCGCAGGCCGCCCGCGTCGCGGTGCCGCCCCTGTCCAACACCTTCATCTCGCTGGTCAAGGACACCTCGCTCGCCGCCGCCATCACGGTGCCGGAGCTGTTCCAGGCGGCCCAGCGCATCGTCGCCACCAGCTACGAGCCGCTGATCCTGTATGTGGAGGCGGCGCTGATCTATCTGGCGCTGAGCTCCGTCCTGTCGGCGCTGCAGGTCCGGCTGGAACGCCGGCTCGGCCAGTATGGCGGTTTCCTGGAGGCGAAGTCGTGATCCGGCTGTCGAACATCGAAAAGCGCTTCGGCGATCTGACCGTGCTGAAGGGCGTGTCCGTGACGGTGGCGGAAGGGCGCGTCACCGCCCTGATCGGCCCGTCCGGCGGCGGCAAGAGCACGCTTCTGCGATGCATCAACCTGCTGGAAATCCCGACCTCCGGCAGCGTGCGCATCGGCGAGGAGGAACTGGCCTTCCAGCCCGGCGGCAAGCCCGCTTGGAAGGACATCCAGCGGCTGCGCGGCCAGACCGGCATGGTGTTCCAGAACTTCCAGCTGTTCCCCCACCGCACGGCGGTGGAGAATGTGATGGAAGGGCTGGTGACCGTGCAGAAATGGCCGGCGGAAAAGGCGCGGGAGCGCGCGATGGCCCTGCTGCACAAGGTCGGCATGGCCCACAAGGCCGATGCGTGGCCGGCGACCCTGTCGGGCGGCCAGCAGCAGCGCGTCGCCATCGCCCGCGCGCTGGCCCCGTCGCCCCGCGTTCTGCTGTGCGACGAGCCAACTTCCGCGCTCGATCCCGAACTTTCGGGCGAGGTGGTGGAGGTGCTGGGCACGCTGGCGGCGGAGGGCACCACGATGGTGATGGCGACCCACGACCTGCGCCTCGCCTCGCGCATCGCCCATGAGGTGGTGTTCCTCGACGGCGGCGAGGTGGTGGAGACCGGCCCCTCGCGCAAGCTGTTCACCCACCCGGAGCGTGAACGCACCCAGCGCTTCATCGCCACCCTGACCCAGCAGGGGCAGCAGGGCGAAGGCGTCTGAGCTGCCGGTCTGATATGCCGGCTACCGGCGCCGCTTCGCCGGCTTGTCCGGGCTGCGGGTGACGCCGCCGCTTTCGACATCGCCGCCGGCATGCCCGGCACCGGTGTTGCCGGCGTCGCTTCCACCGCTCAGTCCGCCACCGGTGTCCGGCACCGTCGTCCGCCGGGCGGACGCTCCCGGAGCGCCGCCCTTCCCTGCCGCACCGGGAATGTCGGCCCCTTCGTTGATCTCGTGGCTCGGCGGGAAATAGCGTTTGGTCATGGCGGCTCCTGCTCGATGGAGTTGGACATGGTCCTCCTTCATCAACGGGCCGGGGCGGCAACCTGTTGCGTCCGGCACCTGACCGGAACGCAGTCGGGGGCCGCCGGGCGCGGGATTCTCATCCCGGCCCGACAGCCCCCGATGGTCACGTAAGGTTGCGCTTGGCGGTTACTCGGCAGCCGTCTTCGTCTGGCCGACCACGCTCAGCACCGCCGGGCTCCGGTCGCTCTCCGGCTCGGCATAGGCGCGTCCATAGTAGCTGTCGATGAGCAGCTGCTTGATCTCGGCGACCAGCGGATAGCGCGGATTGGCGCCGGTGCACTGGTCGTCGAAGGCGGCTTCGGCGATCGCATCGACCCGCGCCAGGAACGCCGCCTCCGGCACCCCCGCCGCCTGGATCGAGGCCGGGATCTCCAAGGCCTGCTTCATCTCCTCGACCCAGCCGATCAGCTTCTCCACCCGCTCATGGTCGCGGCTGCCGCCCAACTCCAGATGCCGGGCGATCTGCGCATAGCGCGCCACGCCCTTGGGCCGGTCATACTGGCTGAACGCCGTCTGCTTGGTCGGGATGTCCGCCGCGTTGTAGCGGATCACGTTGGCGATCAGCAGGGCGTTGGCGATGCCATGCGGCAGGTGGAACTCCGCCCCCAGCTTGTGCGCCATCGAATGGCACACCCCGAGGAAGGCGTTGGCAAACGCGATGCCGGCCAGCGTGGCGGCGTTGTGAACCAGTTCCCGCGCCTTCGGGTCCTTCGACCCGTTGCGGTAGGCCGAGGCCAAGTTCTCCTTCAGCAGCTTCAGCGCCTGCAGGGCTTGGCCGTCGGTGTACTCGTTCGCCACCACCGAGACATAGGCCTCCAGCGCGTGCGTCACCGCGTCGATGCCGCCCGCCGCGGTCAGACCCTTGGGCATGTCCATCACCAGGTTGGCGTCGATGATCGCCAGCGTCGGCGTCAGCTCATAATCGGCGATCGGGTACTTCGTGCCCGTGCGCTCGTCGGTCACCACCGCGAAGGGCGTCACCTCCGATCCCGTGCCCGAGGTGGTCGGCACCGCCACCAGCTGCGCCTTCACGCCGAGCTTGGGGAAGGTGTAGATGCGCTTGCGGATGTCCATGAAGCGCAGGGCCAGATCTTCGAACGCCACTTCGGGCGCCTCGTACATCACCCAGATGATCTTGGCCGCGTCCATCGGCGAGCCGCCGCCCAGCGCCAGGATCACGTCGGGCTGGAAGGCGTTGGCCAGGGCCACGCCCTTGCGCACCACCGCCAGCGTCGGGTCGGCGCTGACCTCGAAGAAGGTCTCGACCTCCAGCCCCAGCGACTTCAGCACGCGGACGCTTTCGGCGACATGGCCGTTCTCGAACA